>Ga0335085_10000063_pt1 | contig 371890 bp, 352 predicted proteins | sample Lox_Sample_45_FD_206712 | JGI IMG/M metagenome (GOLD analysis project Ga0335085, IMG submission 206712) | Soil microbial communities from Loxahatchee National Wildlife Refuge, Florida, United States - Lox_Sample_4.5 | ecosystem: Environmental > Terrestrial > Soil > Wetlands | place: USA... | reverse complement strand
GCGCTGATCGGCGTGCCGGCGCTGCTGATCCTGCTATCGCGCAAGCCATGACGATGCTGAAAGCGGAACGACTGACGATCACCATCGGCGAACGCGCGCTGGTGCGCGATCTTGATCTCGCGGTCGCACCGGGCGAAACATGGGCGGTGCTCGGCCAGAACGGCAGCGGCAAGACCACCTTGCTGCACACGCTGGCCGGCCTCGTACCTGCCGCGGCGGGACGAATAAGTATCGGAGATAAACCCGCCGTGGCCTACACGCGCCGCGAGTTCGGCCGCGCGCTCGGCATTCTGCTGCAGCAGGAAGCGCAGGAATTCTGGGGCACGCTGCGCGATTACGTGACGCTCGGCCGCCACCCGCACCTGCATTCATTGTTTGGCACCGACGCGCAGGACGAGGCGGCGGTCGCGCAGGCGCTCGCCGCGTTCGACCTCGAACCGCTGGCGGTGCGCGCGTATCAGACGTTGTCGGGCGGCGAGCGCCAGCGCGCGCGGCTCGCGCAACTGTGGGCGCAGGAGCCGCAACTATTGTTGCTCGACGAACCGCTGCAGCATCTCGATTTGCGACATCAGGCGCAGTTGTTTGCGCGGGTGGAGGCCGCGGTACGCGAACAGCACAAGGCCGCGCTGGTGGTGCTGCACGATCTGACTTGGGCGGGGCGCTGCGACCGGGCGCTGCTGCTGTACGGCGACGGACGTTACCGGGCCGGTGCCGCCGCCGAACTGCTGAAGCCGGAAACGCTCGAAGCGCTCTATGGTTGCCGCTTGCGCGCATTCGGCGCAGGCGCGGATGCGCACTTCCTGCCCGTTATATAATCCGCGCTGGCCAAGACCGGGACGGCTTCGCAGCGCCGGCCCTTCCAGATGATCAAACGATTCCTCGGCAAGATTTTTTCCGGACGGCAGTCCCATCCGGCGCAACCCAAAGTCATTCCGCTCAAGTCGCACGGCCGCATCAGCCGCTGTGCGGTGCAGGTGTGCGAGACGCTGCAGCGGCGCGACTACGCAGCCTATGTGGTCGGCGGCGCGGTGCGCGACCTGCTGCTGGGACGTGAACCCAAGGACTACGATGTCGCGACCGACGCCAAGCCGGAAGAGGTGCGCGCGCTGTTCCGCCGCTCGCGCATCATCGGCCGCCGTTTCCGCCTGGTGCAGGTGATGTGCGGGCCGGAGACGATCGAAGTCTCGACCTTTCGTGGCAGCAGCGCCGGCGATGATGCCGCGCAAACCACCGACGAGCACGGGCGCATCCTGCGCGACAACGTGTTCGGCACGCAGGAAGAGGACGCGCGCCGCCGCGATTTCACCGTCAATGCGCTGTTCTACGATCCGGTGCGCGAAGAGGTCATCGACTATCACGGTGGAGTCGCCGACCTCAAGGCGCGGCGGTTGCGCATGATCGGCGATCCGGCGCAGCGCTACCGCGAAGACCCGGTGCGCATGCTGCGCGCGGTACGGATCGCCGCATCGCGCGGACTCGAGATCGAGCCGCACACGCGCAAACCGGTCCGCGCGCTCGCCGATCTGCTGCACAACGTGCCGCCGTCGCGGTTGTTCGACGAGATGATGAAGCTGCTGCTGTCCGGCCATGCGGCGGAGGGCGTCAAGCGCCTGCGCAAGGAGGGGCTGCACCACGGCCTGCTGCCGCTGCTCGACGTGATCCTCGAGCAGCCGCTCGGCGAACGGTTCGTGATGCTCGCGCTCACCAATACCGACCAACGCATCAAAGAAGACAAGCCGGTATCGCCGGGATTTCTGTTCGCCGCGCTGTTGTGGCATGAAGTGCTCGCGGCGTGGAAGCAGAACGAGGCGCACGGGATGCACACCATGCCGGCGATCTTCCAGGCGATGGACCAGGTGCTGCGCGTGCAGGCCGAACGCATCGCGATTCCGCGCCGCTTCGGCGCCGACATGAAGGAGATCTGGGCGTTGCAGCCGCGTCTGCTGAACCGCTCCGGCCGGCGGCCGTTCCACACGCTCGAACATCCGCGCTTTCGCGCCGCCTATGATTTTCTGCTGTTGCGCTGCGCCTCCGGTGAACTGGACGCGGAGGTTGGCGATTGGTGGGAGCGTTTTCAACGTGCCGATGCGGCGACGCGCGCCGGCATGCTGCTCAAGGACGGCGGCGGCCGCAAACGGCCGCGGCGGCGCAGGAAACGCAAAGCCGCGGGCGCCGGCGCCGCGACGCCTGTGCCGTCCGCCGAATGAATATGCCCGGCGCAACCGCATTCGTCGCGCTCGGCGCGAATCTCGATGATCCCACGGCGCAGGTGACGGCCGCATTCGGCGAACTCGCGGCACTGCCGCAGACACGGTTGATCAAACGTTCTTCGTTGTATCGCAGCGCGCCGGTCGGTTATCGCGAGCAGCCCGATTTCATCAACGCGGTCGCGCAGATTGAAACCGCGCTGGCGCCGCGCGCGCTGCTCGCCGCGCTGCTTGCGATCGAGCACAGCCACGGCCGGGTGCGCGAGTTCCGCAACGCGCCGCGCACGCTTGACCTCGATCTGCTGTTGTACGGCGGGCTGCAATATCACGAGTCTGGCCTGACGCTGCCGCATCCGCGCCTGCACGAGCGCGCGTTCGTGCTGGTGCCGCTCGCCGAAATCGCGCCGGCGGTGCGCATTCCCGGTCACGGCACGGCCGCAGACTTGCTGCGCACGGTAGATACCGGCGGAGTGGAAAAGCTCGATGCCGCGACGATTTCCCCATGAGCCTGCTGCCGGAAAAGTACCGTCACATCGCGGTCGAGGGCCCGATCGGCGCGGGGAAAACGACGCTCGCCAGGCTGCTCGCCGAGCGCAGCGGCAGTACGCCGCTGCTCGAAGATCCGGATGCGAACCCGTTTTTGCCGGGCTTTTATCAGGACCCCGGGCGTTATGCGTTGCCGGCACAGCTGTTCTTTCTGTTCCAGCGCCTGCATCAGGTACGCGATCTCAACCAGACCGATCTGTTCAAGCGCGCGACGATTTCCGACTTCATCCTCGACAAGGACCCGCTGTTCGCGCGGCTCACACTCAACGACGACGAACTGCGCCTCTACCAGCAGGTTTACGATCAGCTGAAGCCGACGGCGGCGGCTCCCGATCTGGTAATCTATTTGCAGGCGGCGCCGGAAACGCTGGTCGAGCGCGTGCGGCGGCGCGGCGTCAGCTACGAGCGCGCGATCGCGGAGGATTATCTGCTGCGGCTTGCCGAGAGCTACGCGCGGTTCTTTTATCAGTACGCCGCGGCGCCGGTGCTGATCGTCAATTCCGAGCGCCTGAATTTCGCCGCCGCGCCGCAGGATCTCGAGCTGCTGATCGAGCGCATCCGCGGCATGCGCGGGGCACGGGAATTTTTTAATCGGGGAGAATGAGCGTTATGCGGACGGCATTGACGACATTTCAGAAAATGGCGCAAGGCGGCGAGAAAATCGCCGCGCTCACGTGTTACGACGCGAGCTTCGCCGCGCTGCTCGAAGACGCCGGCGTCGACATCCTGCTGGTCGGCGATTCGCTCGGCATGGTGCTGCAGGGCCACGACACCACGCTGCCGGTCACGCTGCGCGACATGGAGTACCACACCGCGTGCGTCGCGCGCGGTTCGCGGCGCGCGTTCATCATGGCCGACCTGCCGTTCGGCACCTTTCAGGCGAGCCCGGCGCGGACGTTCGAGAACGCCGCGCGCCTGCTGGCGGCCGGCGCGCAGATGGTCAAACTCGAGGGCGGCGCGGTGATGGCCGAGACGGTTGCGTTCCTGACCGCGCGCGGCGTGCCGGTGTGCGGCCATCTCGGACTGACGCCGCAATCGGTGCATCAGTTCGGCGGCTACCGCGTGCAGGGCAAAAACGAGACCGATGCCGAACGGCTGCTCGCCGACGCCGTGACGTTGCAGGACGCGGGTGCCGGCATGCTGGTGCTCGAGCTGGTGCCGGCGGCGCTGGCGCGCGACATCACCGCGCAGCTGCATATCCCGACCATCGGCATCGGCGCCGGCGCCGGTTGTGCGGGCCAGGTGCTGGTGCTCTACGACATGCTCGATATCTTTCCGGGCAAAAAAGCCAGGTTCGCGAAGAATTTTCTGGAAAATGCCGGCGGCATCCGGCAGGCGATCGAAAAATACGTGAAGGAAGTCAAGGCCGGGACGTTCCCCGGCCCCGGCCATTCGTTCTGAACGGACGCCCTCCCGCAAAACCCGCCACAACCGCGGGTTGTTGTGGTAAAAAGGCAACCTCCCGGTTCCGCCGTGTTTCCACATGGATGTCATTCACTCCGTCGCCGAGTTGCGCACGCGCTTGCAGCATGAGCCGAACAATGTACTCGTGCCGACCATGGGCAATCTGCACGACGGCCACATCCGGCTCATCAACCTGGCGCGGCCGCGCGCCGCGTGCGTCGTGGCCAGCATTTTCGTCAACCGCCTGCAGTTCGGACCCAGGGAAGATTTCGACCGCTATCCGCGCACCTTCGAGGCCGACTGCGCGAAGCTGCAACAGGCCGGCGTCAATGTCGTATTCGCGCCCGACGAACGCGAGATCTATCCCGAGCCGCAGACCTTCCTGATCGAGCCATCCGACCTGCAGAATATCCTGGAGGGCGCGTTCCGCCCCGGCCACTTTCGCGGCGTCGCGACAGTGGTGTTGAAATTGTTCAACATGGTCGCGCCGCATGCGGCGATTTTCGGGAAAAAGGACTATCAACAATACGTGGTGTTGCGCGACATGGTGCGCCAGCTGGCGCTGCCGATCGAAATCATTCCCGCCGAAACGGTGCGCGCTCCGGACGGACTGGCGTTGTCGTCGCGCAACTCCTACCTGTCGGCGGACGAGCGGCGCGAAGCGCCGCGCCTGTATCGAACGCTGTGCCGCGTGCGCGAAGAAATTCTGGCCGGCGCGCATGACCTGCCGCGCCTCGAGACCGACGCGATATCGGAGTTGGAGCATCATGGCTGGCAGCCCGACTACGTCGCGGTGCGCCGCCGGCGGGACCTGCAATTGCCGCGCCAGGGCGATACGGCGCTGGTGGTGCTCGCCGCCGCGCGGCTCGGCAAAGCGCGCCTGATCGACAACGTCGAAATTTTTCCGGCCTGATTTTTCGCCGGGCGCGGGAGCCGGAACGTGCAGCATCGCTGCTGCGGAATGTCAGCCAGAGCCGGCCGGATTCAACCGGATTCTGACCGGCAATGTTCCCAGTTTTTTCATGATGCGCCGGCGCGCCGCCAGCGGCCACCAGTCATAGAGAAAGATCTCCATCGGCCGCCACATCGCGACCCAGCCGCCGATGGTGAGGCTCTCTTTCACGATTACGGCGAGCGTGCTGCCGCTGAAATTGCCGACCGCGTTGGCTGCGAGCAGGCAGGCGGCGAGAAAACCGAGGCCGATCACGAGGCTGACGCGGCCGCGCCGCATCAACCCCCGCAGTTCGCGTCCGGCCATGTCGGCACGATAAGTGAAGTAATTGTGGATCGCCTCGGCGACCAATTTTTCGGCATCGGGTTCGGGCGGCGCCCGGTCGAGGTGAATGACCAGGTCGAGAGGGCTGTCGATGGGGTGCTCGCGCGCCCAGCTGACGATGAATTCTTCGGCGTCGGGGTCGAGATCCTGATGATGGAACGGCGTCGGATCCATTGAATTGAACAGCTGCTTCAACTCGTGAATCCGGATTTCGATCAGATGGGTGGGGCGGTCAACGGTCATTTTTATGTCCGCGTTACAATACACCCTAGATGGTGGGAGAGAGAATCGAACTCTCATGGCGTCTTGAGGATTTTGGCTGCGGCCGCGCGTTCCGCGCTTAACGTTCGCCACGCTCACGTTAGCCTGCGCCCAAATCCTCAAGCCGCGCTGGGGTGAGATCATGGTGCCGGGAGAGAGAATCGAACTCTCATGGTGTTGCCACCGCGGGATTTTGAGTCCCGTGCGTCTACCAGTTCCGCCATCCCGGCGCGGAAGAGCGCGATTATCCCGCAACCGGCGTGCGGCGGGCAACCGCCTATAATCCGCGCCGTGAAGCTTTCCGACTTCGATTATGAGCTGCCGCCGGACCTGATCGCGCAGCACCCGGCACGCGAGCGCAGTGCGGGCCGCCTGCTGCATCTCGACGGCGCCAGCGGCGAATTTCAGGACCGCATGTTCCGCGATCTGCCGGAGCTGGTCGCGCCGGGCGACGTGCTGGTGCTGAACGATACGCGCGTAATCAAGGCCAGGCTTGTCGGCCGCAAGGCCAGCGGCGGACAAGTCGAGGCATTGATCGAGCGCGTGCTCGACGGCGAACGCGCGCTGGCGCAGTTGCGCGCGAGCAAGACGCCGCGCGCCGGCGCGCGGCTCGAATTTGCGGCAGGCACCGGAGCGGGCGTGACTGCCGAAGTGCTGGGCCGGCGCGATGAGTTCTTCGAACTGCGTTTTATCGATTGCGACGACGTGTTCGCGCTGCTCGAACGCATCGGCCGCGTGCCGTTGCCGCCGTACATCACGCATGCGCCGGACAGCGCCGACGCGGTGCGCTATCAGACCGTCTATGCAAAAACGCCGGGTGCCGTCGCCGCGCCGACCGCCGGGCTGCATTTCGACGATGCGTTGCTCGCTGCGCTCAAGGCGCGCGGTGCTGTGCTTGCCTCTCTGACATTGCACGTCGGCGCCGGCACCTTCCAGCCGGTGCGCGTCGAAAACCTTGCCGAGCATCAAATGCACAGCGAATGTTACTCGCTGCCGCGGGCGACCGTGGACGCGGTGAACGCGGCGCGCGCGGCGGGCGGGCGCGTGCTCGCGGTCGGCACCACCAGTCTGCGCGCGCTCGAATCGGCCGCCGCGGAAGGAGAGTTGCGAGCGGGCCGCGCCGAAACCAGGCTGTTTATTTTGCCCGGCTACCGTTTTCGCGTCGTCGACCGGCTACTGACCAATTTCCATCTGCCGCGCTCGACGCTGCTGATGCTGGTGTCGGCGTTCGGCGGCATGGATAATATGCGGCGCGCGTATGAACACGCGATAGAGCAGCGTTACCGCTTCTTCAGCTATGGCGACGCGATGCTGATCGAACGACAACCATGAAGTTCCAGTTGCTGCAGCAGGATGGCGCCGCGCGCCGCGGCCAGCTTACGCTTGCGCACGGCGTGGTGGACACGCCGGCATTCATGCCGGTCGGCACCTATGGCACGGTCAAGGCGATGACGCCGGCCGAGTTGCAAGAAATCGGCGTTCAGATCGTGCTCGGCAACACGTTTCATCTGTGGCTGCGGCCCGGGCTCGAGGTGATCGCCGCGCACGGCGGACTGCACCGTTTCATGGGCTGGGACCGGCCGATTCTGACCGATTCCGGCGGCTTCCAGGTGTTCAGCCTCGGCAGCTTGCGCAAGATCAGCGAAGAGGGCGTCCGGTTCCGGTCGCCGGTCAACGGCGATCCGTGTTTTCTGACGCCGGAAGAGGCGCTGCGCATCCAGCGTGTGCTCAACAGCGACATCGCCATGGTGTTCGACGAATGCACGCCGTATCCGGCCGACCACGCGCCGGCGCGCGACTCGATGGAGCTCAGCCTGCGCTGGGCCGAACGCTCGAAACGCGCGCATGAAGGGAATGCCAATGCCTTGTTCGGCATCGTGCAAGGCGGCATGTACGAGGACCTGCGCGATGATTCGTTGCGCGGGTTGACCGCCATCGGCTTCGACGGCTATGCGATCGGCGGGTTGTCGGTCGGCGAGCCGAAGGAAGACATGCGGCGCATTCTTGCCCACACCGCGCCGCAATTGCCGGCGGATCGGCCGCGCTACCTGATGGGCGTCGGCACGCCGGAGGATATCGTCGCTGCGGTTGCCGCCGGCATCGATATGTTCGACTGCGTGCTGCCGACGCGCAACGCGCGCAACGGCTGGCTGTTCACGCGCCACGGCGACCTCAAGTTGCGCAACGCGCAGTACCGCGACGATATCAGGCCGCTCGACGAAGCGTGCGGCTGCTATACCTGCCGCAGCTTCAGCCGCGCCTATTTGCACCATCTGCAAAAGACCAACGAGATTCTCGGCGCGCGGCTCAATACCTGGCATAACCTGTATTACTTCGAGCAATTGATGCGCGGGTTGCGCGCGGCCGTCGCCGCCCGTAAGCTCGCCGATTTTGCCGCCGAATTCCAGCGCCTGCGCGCGGCGGCATGATAAAATGCAGCCCTTTTTCGGGAGGATGTCGTGTTGATCGGTGAAGCTTGGGCGCAATCCGCGGCCCCCGTGCAGTCCGCGCCGGGATTCGATTTCATGACATTCATGCCGCTGGTTTTCCTGATGGTGGTGTTTTATTTCATCCTGATCCGGCCTCAGATGAAGCGCACTAGGGAACACAAGGCGATGCTGGACGCGCTGCAAAAAGGCGATGAGATCGTCGCCGCCGGCGGACTGGTCGGCCGCGTCACCAAACTCGACGAAAACTATATTACGATGCAGGTCGCCAGCAACGTCGAACTCCGCGTGCAGCGTTCTTCATTGCAGCTGGTGCTGCCCAAAGGGACCATCAAGAATATCGAGTGAGGAGAGAGGCGTGAGGCGTGAGGAGCAAATCCCTGTAGCCGTCGGTGTTCCGCGCTTTCCTCCTCACCCCTTACCCCTCATGCCTAACGAATAATGAACCGCTACCCATTTTGGATTAACACGCTGGTCGTATTGGCGCTGCTGGCCGGCGTTGTCTATACGCTGCCCAATTTCTATGGCGAGGCGCCGGCGGTCCAAGTCTCGTCGGTAAAGGCGACGCAAGCGGCTGACAACGCGCTGCTCAAGCGCGTCGGGGTTGCGCTGCAAGATTCCGGCATTGAGTTTGATGAATTATTTTTCGATTCAAATGGCGTCAAGGTGCGCTTCAAAAACACCGATACCCAGCTCAAGGCAAAAGACCTGCTGCAACAACAACTCGGTGACGACTATGTCGTTGCGCTGAACCTGTTGTCGCGCAGCCCTGGCTGGCTGACTGCAATCGGCGCGCTGCCGATGTATCTCGGGCTCGATCTGCGCGGCGGAGTACATTTCCTGCTGCAGGTGGACATGGATGCCGCGCTGGAGAAAAAACTCGACGGACTCAGCGGCTACGTGCGCAACGATCTGCGCGACAAGCGCATCCTCTACAACGGCATCGCGCGCGAAGGCCAGGTGTTGATCATCAAGTTCCAGGACCAGGCCATGCGCGACAAGGCGCTCGGTGAAATCGGCACCGTGGCGCCCGAACTCGATCTGCAGACGCGGGACGAGGCGGGAGAGTTCAGGATCAATGCGACGCTCAAGCCGCCGGAACAGACGCGCGCGCGCGACCTCGCGCTGCAGCAGAACATCACCACGCTCAGGAACCGTGTCAACGAACTTGGCGTTGCCGAGCCGATCATCCAGCAGCAGGGCGCCGACCGCATCGTGGTGCAGCTGCCGGGGGTGCAGGACACCGCGCGCGCCAAGGACATTCTCGGCCGCACCGCGACCCTCGAGGTGCGCATGGTCGAAGCGCACACCGATTCCGGCGCGCGCGATTACGATCCCCAGAAAATCGACGAGGCGATGAAGGGCAACGTGCCGTTCGGCACCGAGCTTTTCATCGAACGCGACCGCAACCGCAGCGAGCCGCTGCTGCTGTCCAAGAACGTGGTGCTGACCGGCGAACGATTTACCAATGCCCAGCCCGGTTTCGATTCCCAGACCCAGCAGCCGATCGTCAGCATCGATCTCGACGCGCAGGGCGCGCGCATCATGCGCGACACGACGCACGATGCCGTCAAGCGCCGCATGGCGATTCTGCTGGTCGACAAGGGCAAGGCCGAAGTGATTACCGCGCCGGTGATCAATTCGGAATTGGGCGGCCGCTTTCAGATCACCGGCAGCCGCACGGCACGCGAGGCCAACGATCTCGCGCTGCTGATCCGCGCCGGCGCGCTGGCGGCGCCGATGCAGATCATCGAGGAACGCACGGTCGGCCCGAGCCTCGGCGCCGACAACATCAAGATCGGTTTTCATTCGACCTGGATCGGGTTTACCGTGGTCGCGCTGTTCATGATCGCCTATTACACGGTGTTCGGCGTGATTTCGATTCTGGCGCTGGCGTCCAACCTGCTGTTCCTGGTTGCGCTGCTGTCGATGCTGCAGGCGACGCTGACGCTGCCCGGCATGGCCGGCATCGCGCTGACGCTCGGCATGGCGATCGACGCCAACGTGCTGATCAACGAGCGCATCCGCGAGGAATTGCGCAATGGGACCACGCCGCAGGCGGCGATCCACGCCGGCTACGACCGCGCGTGGGGCACCATCCTCGATTCCAACACCACGGCATTTATCGCAGGATTTGCGCTGTTCATGCTTGGCTCCGGCCCGGTCAAGGGTTTCGCGGTCGTGCTGTGCCTCGGCATTCTGACCTCGATCTTCAGCTCGGTCGTGGTGTCGCGCGCACTCGTCAATCTTTATTACGGCAGCCGCCGCCGGCTCGACCACGTCGCGATCGGACAGGTGTGGCGGCCGGCGGCCGGCAAGACCTGAAGGGGATAAGCCATGGAATTCTTCCGCATCAAGCGCGATATCCCGTTCATGCGCCGCGCGCTGGTGTTCAACGTGATCTCGCTGATCACGTTTCTGGTCGCAGTCGGTTCGCTGGCGACCAAGGGACTCAATTTCGGCGTCGATTTCACCGGCGGCACGGTGATGGAAGTCAGTTATCCGCAGCCCGCGAATCTCGACCAGATCCGTGACGCGATGACGCGGCTCGGATTCGCCGACGCGAGCGTGCAGAATTTCGGCACCTCGAAGGACGTGCTGCTGCGGCTGCCGGTCAAATCGGGACTGACCGGCGCACAGTTGTCCGAGCAGGTAATGGATGAGTTGCACAAGGGCGATCCATCGGCCGAGCGGCGGCGCGTCGAGTTCGTCGGGCCGCAGGTCGGCCGCGAGCTGTTCGCGAACGGCGCGCTGGCGCTGCTGTTCGTGTCCATCGGCATCGTCGTCTATCTGTGGCTGCGCTTCGAATGGAAGTTCGGCGTCGCCGCGATTATTGCCAACCTGCATGACGTGGTGATCATCCTCGGCTGCTTCTCGATCTTCCAGTGGGAGTTCTCGCTGACCGTGCTGGCCGCAGTGCTGGCGATCCTCGGCTACTCGGTCAACGAATCGGTCGTCGTATTCGACCGGATCCGCGAGAATTTCCGCAACCGCAAATTCCGTGGCACCCCGGTGCCGCAGGTCATCGACAACGCGATCACGCGCACCATGTCGCGCACCATCATCACGCACGGCTGCACGCAATTGATGGTGACCTCGATGCTGATCTTCGGCGGCGCGACGCTGCATTACTTCGCACTGGCGCTGACGATCGGCATTTTGTTCGGCATCTATTCGTCGGTGCTGGTCGCGAGCCCGATCGTGATGTGGCTCGGCGTGTCGCGCGAGGATCTGGTCAAAGCCGAGGTAAAACGGGAAGCGGGCGGCGCGGCATAAACTGTGGAACTGCTCGCCGCATTTGCCGATTTCATCCTCCACCTCGATCAGCATCTCCAGCTCGTCGCGCAAGAATACGGCGTGTGGATTTATCTGATCCTGTTTCTGATCGTTTTTTGCGAGACCGGGCTGGTGGTGACGCCGTTTCTGCCCGGCGACTCGCTGCTGTTCATCGCCGGCGCGCTGGCCGCCAACGATATATTGTACGTACACGGCCTGTTCGCACTGCTCGTCATCGCCGCGTTTGGCGGCGACAACACCAATTACTGGATCGGCCGTTTCATCGGGCCGCGCGTTTTCAGGCGCCAGGGTTCACGCCTGTTCAATCCGGCCCATCTGGCGCGCACCAACCGGTTCTATAAAAAGCACGGCGGCAAGACCGTGATCTTCGCGCGCTTCCTGCCCATCCTGCGCACCTTCGCGCCGTTCGTCGCCGGCATCGGCTGCATGCACTACGGACAGTTTCTGCTTTACAGTTTTGCAGGCAGCGTGCTGTGGATCGGCGGCTTCGTGTTCGGCGGCTACTATTTCGGCAATATTCCGGTCGTCAGGGAAAATCTGACCGTGCTGGTGCTCGGCATCATCGCGTTGTCGCTGGTGCCGGCCATCATCGAATTTTTCCGGCAGAAGAACCGGCTGCGCGCCTAGATTTTTCTGGCGAGCGCCGTCGCGTTGCCGGTGTAGGTCGCCGGCGTCAGCGCGAGCAGACGCTTCTTCTCGGCGTCCGGGATTGTCAACGTTTCGATGAACGCATGCAGGACTTCGCGGGTGATGCCGTTTTTGCCGCGCGTCAGGTCCTTCAACCGCTCGTAAGCGCCGGCGATACCGTAGCGCCGCATCACCGTCTGAATCGGCTCGGCGAGCACTTCCCAGTTGGCGTCAAGGTCCGCCGCCAAGCGCGCGCGGTCCGCTTCCAGTTTGGCGATTCCCTTGAGGCAGGAATCCCAGGCGACCAGCGTGTGGCCGAGTGCGACCCCCATGTTGCGCAACACCGTCGAATCGGTCAGGTCGCGCTGCCAGCGCGATACCGGCAGCTTGTCGGCCAAGTGCCGCAGCAGCGCGCTGGCGACGCCGAGATTGCCCTCGGCGTTTTCGAAGTCGATCGGATTGACTTTGTGCGGCATCGTCGAGGAGCCGATCTCGCCGGCCTTGGTTTTCTGTTTGAAATAGCCGAGCGCGATGTAACCCCAGGCGTCGCGGCACCAGTCGAGCAATATGGTGTTGACGCGCGCGTAGGCGTCGAACAGTTCGGCGAGCGCGTCGTGCGGCTCGATCTGGGTCGTGTAGGGGTTGAATTCGATGCCGAGTGCTTCGACGAAACCGCGCGCGAAACGCTCCCAGTCCAGACCGGGGTAGGCGGCAAGATGCGCGCTGTAATTGCCGACCGCGCCGTTGGCTTTGCCAAGCAGCCGTACCGCCGTCAACTTGTCGCGCGCGCGCCGCAGCCGTGCGACGATGTTGGCGATTTCTTTGCCGAGCGTGGTCGGGCTCGCCGGCTGGCCGTGGGTGCGGGACAGCATCGCCGCGTCGGCAAGCTCGTGCGCCAGCGCGGCAAGCTGCTCGATGATTGTCTCGAGCGCAGGAAGCATCACCTGCGCGCGCGCGTCTTGCAGCATCGATGCGTGGCACAGGTTGTTGATGTCTTCCGAGGTGCACGCAAAATGGATGAATTCGGCGGCCCTAGCGATCTCGGCGTTGCCGGCGAGCTTCTCCTTCAGGAAGTATTCGATCGCCTTGACGTCGTGATTGGTGCGCGCTTCGATGGCTTTAACCGCTGCGCCGTCTGCTTCCGCAAAGTTTGCGACCAGCGCATCAAGCTGCCGGATGGTGGCGGCGGAAAATGGCGGAATTTCGGTGATCGCCGGCTCGCGCGCCAGCGCCTTGATCCATTCGATTTCGAGGCGGACACGGTAGCGGATCAGCGCGAACTCGCTGAAAAAACCGCGCAGCGGCGCGGTTTTTTCATGATAGCGCCCATCCAGCGGAGACAAAGCCGTAAGAGAAGAGAGCGCCATGGCAGGGTCAATATACGTGCGTAATTTTATCACACGCCAGGAATCCCGACCTGAACTTGCGTCGCATGACCACGGTCTGTTATTCCTAATTGACCAATCGCGAATGTTATAATTTGCGCGATAACGCAAAATAAAATGAGGGTGCCAATCAAATGAAGTTGATCGGATCACCGACCAGCCCGTACACGCGCAAGGTCCGTATCGTGCTGGCCGAAAAGCGCATCGATTACGATTTCGTCGTTGACAATCCGAATGCGGCGGAAACGCGGGTTGCTGATTACAACCCGCTCGGCAAGGTGCCGGTACTGGTGCTCGACGACGAGGCGACGCTGTTCGATTCGCGCGTGATCGTTGAATACCTCGACAGCGCGAACCCGGTTGGCCGGCTGATTCCGGAGGACACGCGCCGCCGCATCCAGGTCCGGCGCTGGGAGGCGCTGGCCGATGGCTGCACCGACGCCGCGGTCGCGATCGTCTATGAACGGCGACGCCCGGCCGACAGGCAATTTGCCGACGCACTCGCGCGCCAGCAGGCGAAAATTGACCGTGCGTTGAAGGCGATGGCGGAAGAGCTGGGCGACAAGGCGTGGTGTAGTGGCGATCATTACAATCTGTCTGACGTTGCGGTCGGCTGCACGTTGGGATATCTGGATCTGCGCCTGCCCGATGTTGGCTGGCGCAAACTGTATCCGAATCTCGTCAAGCTGGCCGATAAACTTGCGCAACGACCGTCATTCCAGGACACCGAACCGCCGCCATCATAATAGGCATCATCATTCGATGATGCCGCCGCCCAGGCACACCCTGCTCTCGTAAAGCACGACCGACTGGCCGGGCGTGACCGCCCATTGCGGCGCCGCGAATTCCACTTCACATCGCGTCTCCCCGACGCGGGTAACCGTGCATGGCGCGTCTTTTTGCCGATAGCGCGTCTTGGCGCCGTAAACCCAGTGGCAATGCGGCGGCATTCCGCCGACCCAGCTGGGATTGATCGCGGTCAGCCGGCCGCACAGCAGCGCCGGGTGGTCGTGCCCTTGCACCACGATCAGGTGATTGCTGGACAAATCCTTGGCGGTCACGTACCACGGTTCGCCGTCACCGCTGCGGCGTCCGCCGATGCCAAGCCCCTGGCGCTGACCGATGGTGTAAAACATCAATCCCATGTGCCGGCCGACGGTTTTGCCGTCGAGCGTCACGATGTCGCCGGGACTGGCCGGCAGGTAACGGTTCAGGAATTCGCGGAACGGGCGCTCGCCGATGAAGCAGATGCCGGTTGAATCCTTTTTGTCGTGGTTGGGCAGGCCGGCGCGGCGGGCAATGGCGCGCACCTCGTGTTTATAGAGGCGCCCCAGCGGGAACAACGTTTTTGCCAGCTGCATTTGATTCAACCGGTAGAGGAAGTAGCTCTGGTCCTTGGTGCCATCTTCGGCCTTGAGCAGTTGATGCAGCCCGTCAAGCTCGCGTATTTGCGCATAATGCCCAGTCGCGATGCGGTCGGCGCCCATGCCGAGCGCGTGGTCGAGAAACGCGCGAAACTTGATTTCGGCGTTGCATAGTACATCCGGGTTCGGCGTGCGCCCGGCGCGATATTCATGCAGGAATTCATTGAATACCCGCTGCTTGTATTCCGCCGAAAAGTTGACCGCTTCGATGTCGATGCCGATCCTGTCGGCAACCGACACCGCGTCGATCAGGTCCCGGCGCGCGTTGCAGTATTGATCGTCGTCATCGTCTTCCCAGTTCTTCATGAACAGACCGACGACGTCGAAGCCCTGTTCCCTGAGCAGCAGGGCGGCAACCGACGAGTCGACTCCGCCCGACATGCCGACGACCACGCGCTGCTTTGCCATCTATGCGTAATGAGTGATCAGTTCGAGCGCAAAGCGCCGGCCGGCGAGATAATCGTCGATGCAGCGCATCACGAGCGGCGTGCGGTGGCGCGCGCTTGATGCGCGTACCTCGTCGGAGGTCAGCCAGGCCGCGCGCACGATGCCCGCATCCAGTTTCCTGTCGGTATCATGGCCGGTGATTTCTCCGGTGAATGCGAAGCGCAGATAGGTAACCTCCGATGAGCTTTTGTACTGGTACACGCCGAGTACCGCCCATGGAATGAAATGATGCGCGGTTTCTTCGAGCATTTCACGAACAACGGCCGCTACCAGTGATTCATCCGGCTCCAGGTGTCCGGCCGGCTGGTTGAACAGCAAGCCACGCTCGGTGTGCTCCTCGACCAGCAGGAACCTGCCGGCGCGCTCGACGACAGCGGCAACGGTGACATTGGGTTTCCAAACCGGAGTATTGCTCATCCCGGCATTTTACCGGGTCGGAGGTCATAACGACTCCTAAACGCCGGCAGACGGCGGTAACGGAGATATTCTGGGGCGTGTCAAAAGAAAAAGGCGGGAAACCCGCCTTTTCCGTGCCGCTGAAAATGCTTACTTCGTAGCGGGAGCCGCCGATTCGTCCTTCTTCTCTTCCTTCTTTTCGGCCTTCTTCTTCTTCTTGTGCTTCTTCATCGCTTTTTCTTCTTTCGGAGCTGGAGTCGTCGAAGCCGCCGGAGCAGCCGCCGGAGCAGCAGGTGTCATGGTATTTTGGGCCATTGTACCGAAAGAAACCGCAGCGAAAACCGCGGCGATCAGGGTGGTCAGAACCTTATTCATGTTTATTTCCTTTAGAAGTTATTTGCGAGACACATGTCTCATCGTCTATAACGCGCTCCCATTCCCTCCGTTGACAGAGGAGGGACTGAGAAAGCCATATTAATGAATTATATACTTATACTGCGGTGCGGCAAGAAATTAGCGAAGCGGACGCTGAAGACGGGAACAGCCCTTTATAATGCTAGGCAATCCGCATCCGGGCCGCTGGCCCCGCTTTCCAGGAGCGCGCATGACTCAGCACATCAAATTACCGGCCGACGGCGTGAAGATCACCGTCAACCAGGATGGAACGTTGAATGTCCCGGAACGGCCGATTATCCCCTTTATTGAGGGCGACGGCATCGGGGGCGATATCACACCGGTCATGATCAAGGTCGTGGACGCCGCGGTGCAAAAGGCCTACGCCGGCAAACGCAAAATCGCCTGGATGGAAATTTATGCGGGTGAAAAATCAACCCGGGTTTACGGCAAGGATGTATGGCTGCCCGATGAGACGCTCGCCGCAGCCAGGGAATACGTGATTTCGATCAAGGGGCCGCTGACGACGCCGGTGGGTGGCGGCATGCGTTCGATCAATGTCACATTGCGTCAACTGCTTGATCTCTATGTATGCCTGCGGCCGGTGCGTTATTTCAAGGGTGCGCCGAGCCCGGTCAAGCATCCGGAAAAAACCGACATGGTGATTTTTCGCGAGAATTCGGAGGATATCTACGCGGGCATCGAATGGGGCGCCGGCACGCCCGAGGCGCATAAAATCATCGAATTTCTGGTCAGGGAAATGAAAGTCGACAAGATCCGCTTTCCGGAAACCTCCTCGATCGGCATCAAACCGGTGTCCCAACAGGGCAGCGAACGCCTGATCCGCAAGGCGCTGCAATACGCGATCGACAATCGCCGCAAGTCAGTGACCCTCGTGCACAAGGGCAACATCCAGAAGTACACCGAAGGCTGGTTCAAGAACTGGGGGTACGAGCTGGCGCGAAACGAATTCAACGCCGAGCCGTTCGACGGCGGTCCGTGGATGAAATTCAAGGCGCCGCACGGCGAGATCGTGGTCAAGGACATGATTTGCGATGCGTTCCTGCAGGAAATCCTGCTGCACCCGGAGCAATACGACGTGATCGCGACGCTCAATCTGAACGGCGACTATATTTCGGACGCACTTGCGGCGCAGGTCGGCGGGATCGGCATCGCGCCGGGCGCCAATTTGAGCGCCTCGGTCGCGATTTTCGAAGCGACCCACGGCACCGCGCCGAAACTCGCCGGAAAAGATTTGGCCAATCCGGGCTCCGAAATCCTGTCCGCCGAGATGATGCTGCGCCATCTGGGGTGGACCGAGGCCGCAGATCTGATCATTACTTCGATGGAAAAAACGATTCAGGCCAAAACAGTTACTTACGATTTTGCGCAGCTGATGCCGGCGGCGAAACAAGTGTCATGTTCGGGCTTCGGGGCGGCCATGATTGCCCATATGTAAACTACGCGGGCGTGAAAAACCCGTTTGGTCAAATGGCCAAACGGGTTTTAATTTCTGCGGGTTGTTTTATTTAATTAAGCAGCTTGAATATTCGATGCTTGCTTGCCCTTCGGGCCCTGCGTGACCTCGAACGAAACTTTCTGGCCTTCCTTGAGGGTCTTGAAGCCGTTCATCTGGATCGCCGAGAAGTGTGCAAAAAGGTCTTCACTGCCGTCGTCGGGGGTGATGAAGCCGTAACCCTTCGCGTCATTGAACCATTTCACCGTACCTGTTGCCATAATCTGCATTTCCTTCATTGAAAAGTTACCCGGGGGGACTCCCGGACCGTTTGAGTTTCAAGGACGCGTACGGAAACGCTGAAAATGCGGTAAAACCACCGGTACTGCGATCAAGCTTGAAGCCAAACCCCTTTTGCTTTCTAGGCCATTTGCCCGAATAAGTCAAGTTGGCGCCACGCTGACTGTATCACACGCGCCACTTGAAAAATCCAGGATTACGGTCAAAATAAACAACTGAAATCGGCGGGCTGATGGTGGGGTGGCATGGCGATACGGTATCGCGAAGACACGGTTCTGGAGGCCAAAAAGGCCAGGCTCAAACCACCCCCGATGTTCAAGGTTTTGCTGCTGAATGACGATTACACGCCCATGGACTTTGTGGTAATGGTGTTGCAGAGGTTTTTTTCCCTGAGCCGCGAAAAGGCGACGCAGGTTATGCTCAAAGTACATCGCGAAGGTACTGGTGTGTGCGGGATTTATCCGCGTGACGTGGCGGCGACCAAGGTCGAACTGGTCATGTCATATGCGCGCCAGCATCAGCATCCGTTGCGTTGTGTGATGGAGGAAAACTGAAAGATGATCGCCCAGGAGCTTGAAGTCAGCCTGCACATGGCGTTCATGGAAGCGCGCCAGAAGCGGCACGAATTCATCACGGTCGAGCACCTGTTGCTGGCTCTGCTCGACAATCCCTCGGCTTCCGAGGTATTGCGCGCGTGCGCGACCGAAATCGATGATTTGCGCAAGCAATTGACTGAGTTTGTCGCCGAGCACACGCCGATTCTCGGCAATGAGGAATCCGACACCCAGCCGACGCTCGGTTTCCAGCGCGTGATCCAGCGCGCGATTCTGCACGTGCAGTCGTCGGGCAAGAAGGAAGTGACGGGCGCCAACGTGCTGGTCGCGATTTTCGGTGAAAAGGACTCGCACGCGGTGTACTTCCTGCACCAGAAAGGCGTGACCCGGCTCGACGTCGTGAACTTCATCTCGCACGGCATCAGCAAGGTGCCGCAGGCGGCGCCGGGCAAAGGCGACACCGAACCGGAAGCCGAACAGGAACAGGCACCGGGTGGCGCGCTCGAAAATTACACGATCAATTTCAATCAACTTGCGATCCAGGGCAAGATCGATCCGCTGATCGGACGTGAAAAAGAGCTCGAGCGCGTGGTGCAGACGCTGTGCCGTAGGCGCAAGAACAACCCGTTGCTGGTCGGCGAGGCCGGCGTCGGCAAGACTGCGATCGCAGAAGGACTCGCGCGGCGCATCGTCGAGGGCAACGTGCCGGAAGTGCTGCTCAAAAGCCAGGTCTACGCGCTCGACATGGGCGCGCTGCTGGCCGGCACCAAGTACCGCGGTGATTTCGAGCAGCGCCTGAAGGCGGTGCTCAAGCAGTTGATCGACAATCCGGCGGCAATTCTGTTCATCGACGAAATCCACACGCTGATCGGTGCCGGCGCCGCTTCGGGCGGCACGTTGGATGCGTCGAACCTGCTGAAACCCGCGCTGTCGACCGGGCAGTTGAAATGCATCGGCGCGACGACTTATCAGGAATATCGCGGCATCTTCGAGAAGGATCATGCATTATCGCGCCGCTTCCAGAAAATCGACGTGGTCGAGCCGTCGGTGCAGGAAACGGTGTCGATCCTGCGCGGGCTCAAGTCGCGTTTCGAGGCGCACCATGGCATCAAGTATGCGTCTTCCGCGCTGACCTCGGCGGCGGAACTGGCGGCGCGTTACATCAACGACCGCCATCTGCCCGACAAGGCAATCGACGTGATCGACGAAGCGGGCGCTGCGCAGAGAATTTTGCCGAAGTCACGGCAAAAGAAAGTGATTACCAAGCACGAGATCGAGGAGATCGTCGCCAAAATCGCACGCGTGCCGGCGCAAAGCGTGTCGTCCGACGACCGCTCGCAGTTGAAAAATCTCGACCGCAATTTGAAGGCGGTGGTGTTCGGGCAGGATCATGCCATCGGCGCGCTGGCCGCGGCGATCAAGATGGCGAGGAGTGGTCTCGGCAACCCGCAGAAGCCGACCGGCTGTTTCCTGTTCAGCGGCCCGACTGGCGTCGGCAAGACCGAGGTCGCGCGCCAGCTCGCCTACATCATGGGTGTCGAGCTGATCCGCTTTGACATGTCGGAATACATGGAGCGCCATGCGGTGTCGCGCCTGATCGGCGCGCCGCCCGGTTACATCGGTTTCGACCAGGGCGGATTGCTGACCGAGGCGGTGGCAAAACATCCCTATTCGGTGCTGCTGCTCGACGAAATCGAAAAAGCGCACCCGGATGTCTACAATATTCTGTTGCAGGTGATGGACCACGGGACCTTGACCGACAACAACGGCCGTAAAGCCGATTTCCGCAATGTGATGATCATCATGACCACCAACGCGGGAGCGGCTGACTTGTCGAAGAACACGATGGGATTCACGACGGCGGCGCAGGCCGGCGATGAAATGGCGGAGATTAAAAGGGTGTTTTCGCCGGAATTCCGCAACCGGCTCGATGCGATCATTTCGTTCGCACCGCTTGACCGCGACGTCATCATGCGGGTGGTCGACAAATTCCTGATGCAGCTTGAAGAACAGTTGCAGGAGAAGAAAGTCGAAATAGCGTTCACGCCGGCCCTCAAGGATTTCCTTGCCAAGAAGGGCTTCGATCCGCAAATGGGCGCACGGCCGATGGCGCGGCTGATCCAGGACACGATCCGTACCGCGCTGGCCGACGAACTCCTGTTCGGACGGCTCGCCGGCGGTGGCAAGGTTACCGTCGACCTGGATGCCGACGAGAAGGTGCGGTTGGTGTTTGTGGAAGAGGAAGCCAGCGTCGCTTGACTTTCGCTTGCGGCGCGACTTGCCGTCGCGCCGGGTTTCCCGAAGATCTCCTAAAGATGCGGAGTGAGTTCGCGCCGCAGGAATTCGTGAAAGTGCAGCATGCCGTCTTCCATCGGCGATTGATACGGCCCGACTTCATTGCGCCCATGTTGGTACAGCGCGCGGCGGCCGGCGGTCATGCGCTCGCAAATTTCCGCGTCCTCGAGCGCGGTTTCCCCGTAGGCGGCCTGTTCGGCTTCGATGAATCCGCGTTCGAATAAGGCGATATCTTCGGGATAGTAAAACTCGATGATATTGGTGCACGTCTCGGGCCCGCGCGGCAAGATGGTGCTGATCACAAGCGCGTGCGGGTACCACTCGACCATGATGTTCGGATAATAAGTGAGCCAGATCGCGCCGTGCGGTGGTTCACGGCCTTCGTCATAGCGCAGCAGCGCTTCGTGCCATTTGCGGTAAACCGGCGTGCCGGGGCGGGCCAGCCCTTTTTTCACGCCGCAAGTCTGGACGCTGTGCCAGTCGCCGAACTCCCAGCGCAAATCGTCGACCGATACGAAGTTGCCGAGACCGGGATGAAACGGTACCACGTGGTAGTCCTCGAGATAAACCTCGATGAAGGTCTTCCAGTTGCAGGCATATTCGTCGACTTGTACGCGATCGAGCATGAAACCGGAGAAGTCGAGTTCGCGCCGCACGCCAAGGTTGGCGAGGTCGCGCGCGATATCGCGCTTGCCGTTGAACAACATGCCGTTCCAGTTTTGCAGCGGTGTACGCGCGAGATCCAGACACGGGTTGTCGACAAAATACGGCGCGCCGAGCAGCTTGCCGTCGAGGCCGTAGGTCCAGCGGTGCAGCGGACAGATGATGTTGTTCGCGTTGCCACGGCCCTTGAGAATGATCGCCTGACGGTGCCGGCAGATATTACTGATAAGCTCGACCCCATGCTGATTGCGGACCAGCGCCTGGGAGTCATTGTGCCAGGCAAGCGCGTAATAATCGCCATGGTTGGGCACCATCAAGTCGTGGCCGACATAACCGGGCCCCTGCTCGAACAGCACTTTCTGTTCAAGCGCGTAAATTTGCGGATCGAAGTACCAGTGAACGGGAAGTTGCGGAGAGGAGGATGTGCCAAGCGCACGCAGGGTTGCCAAATCTGACATACGGACGGTATCTCTAAAAATAGGGGAGAAATCTTCGTCGACGGCTTAAAAGCATTTTGAAACAGCCCCTTATCGAAAGAAGGCGCGAGAAAGGGCGCTATTTTCCCTGTAATCGCAATAAAAGGCAATGCATTGATCCGTACGTTACAAGTGCAGGTGTAACCCGCATCGGGATCGCGGGAACCCACAATTATTCCCGGCTGTTGCGTTGACCGCAACCTCATGATTGCGCTATGTTTGGCCCTTTTCCGCAACGGTGGCGACCGCCATGCCCAAGTCGGCCAAATCAGACCGTAATCAGAGTTTCGAGAGCGCGCTTGCTGAACTCGAAAACATCGTGACGCGCATGGAAGGCGGACAATTGCCGCTTGAACAGTCGCTGACCGCCTACAAACGCGGTGCCGAACTGCTCAAGTTCTGTCAGGCTCAGCTCGCGGACGCGCAGCAACAGGTCAAGGTTCTCGAAGCCGGCGCGCTCAAAAATTTCGCCGGCGACAATGACGGCAGCGCCGACTGATTTTTCCCGCTGGACAAGCGCGCATCAGCAGCGCGTCGAGGCACAACTGCAGGCGGTGCTGCCGAGTCCCGAGCTGGCGCCGCAACGGCTGCATCAGGCGATGCGCTACGCGGTGCTTGGCGGCGGCAAGCGGATACGGGCATTGCTGGCGTTCGCCGCCGGGGAGTTCGGCCAGGCCGATCCCGACCGCGTCGTGATCGCGGCCAGCGCGGTCGAATTGGTTCATGCGTATTCACTGGTTCATGACGACCTGCCGTGCATGGACGATGACGTGCTGCGGCGGGGCAAACCGGCCTGCCATGTCGAATTCGACGAAGCGATCGCGTTGCTGGCCGGAGACGCCCTGCAAAGCCTGGCGTTTCAATTGCTCGCCGGACAGCGCCTGGCCGAAGACCCGGCGATCCAGCTCGAGATGGTGCGCCTGTTTGCCGCGGCATGCGGGTCGCGCGGCATGGCCGGTGGCCAGGCAATTGATTTAGCCGCGGTCGGCACCCATCTTACGGTGGCGGAACTTGAATTCATGCATATCCACAAGACCGGCGCGTTGATCCGCGCCGCGGTATTGCTCGGCGCCCGCTGCGGAATGGAATTGTCCGCCACGCAACTGGAAAAGCTCGACCACTATGCGAAATGCATCGGGCTCGCGTTTCAGGTGGTCGACGACGTGCTGGATGCCGAGGCGACCACCGCGACGCTTGGCAAGACCGCGGGCAAGGACGCCGTCCGCGACAAGCCGACTTACGTCAGCATGCTCGGCATTGCTGAAGCGCGGAAGCTGGCGAACGAATTGCGCCAGGCTGCGCTGGCTGCGCTCGATGGTTGCGGTGAACGCGCGCTGCGGCTGCGTGAACTCGCCGATTTTATTTTGGACAGAAAGTTTTAACCGCTGATGAACCACGGCGCCGGCAGCGGCCGGGCCGTTTTTCCGGCACTCTCATTGCGTCTGCGACGACATGTACGAACTGCTCACCACCATCAATGATCCCGGCGAACTGCGCAAACTTGAGCGCAAGCAACTGCCGCAACTGGCGGATGAACTGCGGCAGTTCCTGATCGAATCGGTGAGCCAGACCGGCGGCCACCTGTCGTCGAATCTTGGCACCGTCGAGCTCACCATCGCGTTGCATTACGTATTCGACACGCCGCATGACCGGCTGGTCTGGGATGTTGGGCACCAGACCTACGGACACAAGATATTGACCGGACGCCGTGAAGACATGCGACGGCTGCGGATGTGGGAAGGCATTTCGGGATTTCCCCGACGCGAGGAGAGCGAATACGACACATTCGGCACCGCGCACTCAAGCACCTCGATCAGCGCCGCGCTGGGCATGGCGGTCGCCAGCAAGCTGGCGGGCGTCAAGCGCCACGTGGTCGCGGTCATCGGCGACGGCGCGATGACCGCCGGCATGGCGTTCGAGGCGCTCAACAACGCCGGCGCCTCCGCCACCGACCTGCTGGTGGTTCTCAACGACAACGACATGTCGATTTCGCCCCCGGTCGGGGCGCTCAACAAATATTTCGCCAAACTGATGTCGGGGCGCTTCTACGCGCGGGCGCGGGGGCTCGGCGAGAAAGTGCTCGGGGATCTCGCGCGGCGCGCCGAGGAACACGTCAAGGGCATGGTGACGCCGGGCACGATGTTCGAGGAATTCGGTTTCAACTACATCGGGCCGATCGACGGGCATGACCTCGATGCGTTGATCCCGACGTTGAAGAACATCAAGGAACTCAGGGGACCGCAGTTCCTGCATGTGGTGACCCGCAAGGGGCAGGGCTATAAACTCGCCGAGGCCGATCCGGTGCTTTATCACGGCGTGTCCAAATTCGACAAAGCCAACGGCATCGCCAACGGCAAGAGCGGCGGCAGCCTGACCTATACACAGGTGTTTGGCGACTGGCTGTGCGATATGGCCGAACGTGATCAGCGCCTGGTCGGCATTACACCCGCGATGTGCGAAGGCTCCGGCATGGTACGCTTCGCGGAGCTTTACCCCGAGCGCTATTTCGACGTCGGCATCGCCGAACAGCACGCGCTGACATTCGCCGCCGGGCTCGCCTGCGAAGGTTATAAACCGGTGGTCGCGATTTATTCGACGTTTCTGCAGCGCGCCTACGATCAATTGATTCACGACGTGATGATTCAGAACCTGCCGATCGTGCTGGCGATAGACCGCGCAGGGCTGGTCGGCGCCGACGGCGCGACGCATCACGGCAGCTTCGATCTGTCGTATCTGCGCTGCCTGCCGAACATGACGGTGATGACGCCCGCCGACGAAAACGAATGCCGGCAGATGCTGTATACCGCGTTCCAGATGAACACACCGACCGCGGTGCGCTATCCGCGCGGCGTCGGACCCGGCGTCGCGGCGCAGCAGGAAATGCACGCGCTGCCGGTCGGCAGGGGCGAAATCCGCCGCCGCGGCAAAAGCTTCGCGCTCCTGTCCAAAAAAATCGCGCTGCTCGCGTTCGGCAGCATGCTCAAGCCGGCGCTCGAAGCGGCCGAGCGCGTCGACGCCACGGTGGCCAATATGCGCTTCGTAAAACCGCTGGATGATGCGCTGGTTGCCGAACTCGCGGCCGGCCATGATTTGCTGGTAACGATCGAGGAAAACGCGGTGATGGGCGGGGCCGGCAGCGCGGTGCTCGAATCGCTGCAGCGGCAGGGTTTCAAAACGCCGGTGTTGCAACTGGGATTGCCCGACCACTTCGTGGACCACGGCGATCCGTTACTGCAGCTCGCAAGCTGCGGACTCGACGGCGCCGGCATCCTTGCCGCGATACGGGCCAAACTTGCCGAGTAGTATACTGAACAGACTTTGAAAATTTTATCCATATGGCCAGCATGGACAAACCGGTTAACGTCAGCACGTTGCACGTGGACGAAGTGAGCAGTGCTCATCCGGCTCAGCCGGACCCGCGCACGACGCACCATCTCGCCGAAAAATATCGCGCGATCCTGAAAGATCTCGGCGAGGATTCCGCGCGCGAAGGTTTGCTCAAGACGCCGGAGCGCATTGCCAAGGCGATGCAGTTTCTGACCCACGGCTACGCACTCGATCCCGCCGCGATCCTGCGCTCGGCGATGTTCAAGGAAGATTACCGGCAGATGGTGATCGTCCGGGACATTGAAATCTATTCATTGTGCGAACACCACCTGCTGCCGTTTTTCGGCAAGGCGCACGTCGCCTATATTCCGGACGGCCGCATCGTCGGCCTGTCCAAGATTCCGCGCGTGGTCGATGCGTTCGCGCGCCGGTTGCAGGTGCAGGAACGTCTGACGGTCGAAATCCGCAACTGCATCCAGGATACGCTGCAGCCGCTCGGCGTCGCGGTGGTGATCGAGGCGCAGCACATGTGCATGGTGATGCGCGGCATCCAGAAGCAGCATTCGATCGCGACGACCTCGGCGTTTACCGGCGAGTTCGAGCAGGAACGTACGCGTGCCGAATTCATCCGGCTGATTTCCAAGAACGGCGATTGATGTTGCAGCCTTTATGAACGAACCGCGCAAAATTCCCGCCGCCGGCGCCGTCCAGCTCCGGCGCAAATCGGAAACCGTGCTGCCGACGCGCCACGCCGGCCGTTTCCGGCTCGCCGTCTACAGCGATGACCTGGAGACGACGCTGTGCGTCGCACTGATCAAGGGCGAACTCGCCGCGGAGCGGCCGGCGCTGGTGCGCCTGCATTCGCAGTGCCTGACCGGCGACGTGTTCGGCAGCGCGCGCTGCGATTGCGGCGAGCAGCTCGAGATGGCGCTGGACCTGATCGACCAGGCCGGCAACGGCGTGCTGATCTACATGTTCGACGAAGGCCGCGGCATCGGGCTGCTCAACAAGATCCGCGCCTATGCGCTGCAGGACCAGGGGCACGATACGGTCGAGGCCAATCACGCGCTCGGTTTCGCCGCCGACATGCGCGATTACCGGATCGGCGCGCAAATCCTGTCCGATCTCGGCGTGCGGCAGGTGCGGCTGCTGACCAACAACCCGGACAAGGTGCAGGCGCTGGCCGGGTGCGGACTGACGGTCACCGAGCGCGTGCCGCTCGAAGTATCGCCGCGGCAGTCCAACCGCGCCTACTTGCAGACCAAGCGCGAAAAATTCGGGCACCTGCTGTCGCTAGTCGGCGATGTCAAGAAAACTGAAACGGCTTCCTAATATCTCCTGGTCAGCACCATCGTCTCGCCGTCGCGCTGCATTTCCATCCGGTTCAGGAAGCTCATGCCGAGCAGCATGATCGCCAGCCCGTTACCGGCGTGCACCATGCCGTCCACGTTGTTGATGGTAATTTCGCCGATGCGCACTTCGTCGAGCTTGACCTTGTAGCCGAGCGTGCCGCCGTTGGCGGTCTCCATCAGCGTCTTCTGGCCGGACAGATAGTCGATGCCGAGGCGCTTCGCGTCGCTGATGCTCATCGAAACGTACGAAGCGCCGGTATCGACGAGAAAGCGCACTGCGATGCCGTTGATGGCGCCGTTGGCGAAGAATTGCCCGCCGTGCTCGGCGGTCAGCGTGACGCTCTGGTTGCCGCCCGCCGTGCCGCCGGTCAGGCGCGAGTTCTGCCCCATGCTGACGGTCTCGCGTTTGCCGCCGGATTCGATGGTCGCGGCGTCGCCGTCAATGCCGGTCAGCTTCACTCCGGCGATGCTTTCGCCGACCGCGAGCCAGCGCGGTTTGCCGCCGTCGATGACCAGCAGCGCTTTTTTTCCCATCACGCCGACAACGCTGACCTCGGCGGCGGAGATGCTGCCGCATAGGAGCAACAGCGGAATTAACGTAAGATGGCGATATCGCGGCATTGTCGATTACCGATGAAACCGGTCGCTATTTTCAGGCACGCCTCAACCGAAGGTCCGGGTTATTTTGCCACAGTTCTCGATTCGCGCCAGATTCCGTGGCGGTTGATCAGGGTGGACGCCGGCGCAGCGGTGCCGGCCGACCCGCGTGAATTCAGCGGCCTGGTGTTCATGGGCGGGCCGATGAGCGTCAACGACGATTTGCCGTGGATCGCGCCGGTGCTGGGACTGATCCACGCCAGCGTCGCCGCCGATATACCGGTGCTCGGCCATTGCCTCGGCAGCCAGTTGATGTCGAAAGCGCTTGGCGGCGTCGTTACGCGCAATCGCATCAAGGAAATCGGCTGGGGCAAAGTTACGGTGTGTGAAGGCCCGGCGGCGCGCGACTGGTTCGGCGCGACGCGTGCATTCACCGCGTTTCACTGGCACGGCGAAACCTTCAGCCTGCCGTCCGGCGCCGAGCGCGTGCTGACCAACGACAACTGCGAAAATCAGGCGTTCGCGCTCGGCCGGCACTTCGGCATGCAATGCCACGTCGAGATGACCTCCGAGATGATCGATGTCTGGTGCGAAACCGGCGCCGCTGAAATCGCGGCCAGCGACAGTCCCGCGGTGCAGTCCGCCGCGGCGATCCAGGGCGCGATCGATACCCATCTGTCGGCGCTAAACCGGGTTGCGGACGGGATTTACGCGCGCTGGATCGAGGGCTTGAAGCAGTAACGCGCCGCTAGTCGCGGAAGTTTTTGTACTGGAGCGGGAAGTCGGTGATGTTCTTGCGCGTCAATGCGATGACTTCCTGCAGCGTGTCTTTCTTCGTGCCGGACACGCGCACCACATCGCCCTGGATGCCGGCCTGCGCCTTGAGCTTGCTGTCCTTGACGAGCTTGACGATTTTCTTGGCGAGTTCCTGCTCGACGCCGCTGCGCACCGTCACCGGCTGCTTGACCTTGTTGCCGCTGATTTTCTCGAGCGTGCCCGGATCGAGCGCGCGCACGTCCACACCGCGCTTCGACAGCTTGCCGATCAGCACGTCCTTGACCTGGCCGAGCTTGAACTCGTCGTCGGCGAACACCATGAGCACCTTGTCCTGGATTTCGACGCGTGCGTCGGAGCCCTTGAAGTCGAAGCGGTTGGAAACTTCCTTGTTGCACTGGTCCACCGCGTTGTGGACTTCGACCTGATTGACTTCGGACACGATGTCGAACGACGGCATGGCTGGAACCTATCTCAAAATCCCGCGTGGCCGCGGCGTCGGCGTTCCGGGATGGGATGCACGAAGCGACGCGCAGCGAATGGCCGCCCCCCTTCGCAAGCGGCGCGACACAGCAGACCGCCTGGAACACCTCGCCCCGAAGGGTTTGCACGAAAAATGCCCATCCGCGGCGTTGCGCTCCTCGGCATCGTATATCGAATACGACCTTCGTCGCGCGCCTTGCATCTGAGCATTTTTCGTGTAAACGCGGCTCATGGGGGATCTTGAGATAGGTTCTACTGCTTCCTGCGCCGGCGCGCGCCGATCCGCAGGCGCAGCGCGTTGAGGCGGATGAACCCGGCGGCGTCTTCCTGATTGTAGGCGCCGGCGTCGTCCTCGAAGGTCGCAATGGTCGGGTCGAACAGCGAATCGGTCTTCGACTCGCGGCCGACGACGATCACGTTGCCCTTGTAGAGCTTGAGCCGCACTCGCCCGTTGACGTGCTGTTGCGTGTGGTCGATCAGCGTCTGCAGCGCGCGCCGCTCCGGGCTCCACCAGTAGCCGTTGTAGATCAGCGCCGCGTAGCGCGGCATCAGATCGTCCTTCAGGTGCGCGACTTCGCGGTCGAGCGTCAATGATTCGATCGCCCGGTGCGCCTTCAGCATGATGGTGCCGCCCGGCGTTTCGTAGCAGCCGCGCGACTTCATGCCGACATAGCGGTTCTCGACTAGGTCGAGCCGGCCGACGCCGTGCTTGCCGCCGAGTTTGTTCAGCGTCGCGAGCACTTTCGCCGGCGACAGCTTTTTGCCGTTGACCGCGACGATATCGCCGCGCCTGTAATCGAGCGTCACGTATTCGGCGCGGTTCGGCGCTTTTTCCGGCGCCACCGTCCAGCGCCACATCGCTTCTTCCGGTTCGCGCGCCGGGTCTTCGAGCATGCGGCCCTCGTACGAGATATGCAGCAGGTTGGCGTCCATCGAATACGGCGAGCCGCTCTTCTTTTTCATCTCGACCGGGATGCCGTGCTGCCGTGCGTATTCGAGCAGCTTCTCGCGCGAAGTCAGGTCCCACTCGCGCCACGGCGCGATGATGCGCACGTCCGGCATCAGCGCGTAGGCGCCGACCTCGAAGCGCACCTGGTCGTTGCCCTTGCCGGTCGCGCCGTGCGCGATCGCGTCGGCGCCGGTCTTTTTCGCGATCTCGACCAGCCGCTTCGCGATCAGCGGCCGCGCGATCGAGGTGCCGAGCAGGTATTCGCCCTCATAGACGGTGTTGGCGCGGAACATCGGAAACACGAAGTCGCGCACGAATTCCTCGCGCAGGTCCTCGATGAAGATTTCCCTGACGCCGAGTTTTTTGGCTTTCGCGCGCGCCGGCGCCAGCTCCTCGCCTTGGCCGATGTCGGCGGTGAAGGTCACCACCTCGCAGCCGTAAGCGTCCTGCAGCCATTTCAATATGACGGACGTATCCAGCCCGCCCGAATAGGCAAGCACGACTTTTTTGATGGCGGGCATCAGCATTGTAGTAACCAGTGCAAAGGGCGTTATTATAGCGGAGCACTAATAGGACAAATCACATTTTGATGAAAAACGAGGCAACATGATTCCTCAAATAATAATTTCTGCACTCACGCTTCTTGGGGTTGGTGGAATCATCGGTGGATATATCACCTACGTTCTTGACAAGAAGAAGGAGCGAGAGTTTAAGATTCTAGAACAGAAAGAAAAGAGATATAAATCGTGTCTTTTGTATATGGACGCTTTTTTTGAGCCTCAGAATATAAAGTATCTTTCGAGTCGTCAGCCCGATATAGACAGCGCTAGAGATGTTATCGAATATTTAAAAATGGAATATCATGAAATGATACTCTACGCTTCGAAAGATGTAATATTTTCGGTCAAGACGTTCATAGAAAATCCGATACGTGAAAATTTTCTGAAGACCATTTTAATTATGAGGCAGGATTTATCTGATGGTGGAAATGATTTGGAATTAGAGAAAATAAGGCTTATTTTTAAACCCAAATCGTAGCTACACAATTACATCGATTGGTTTGGAAGGGCCTACTAGGGATTTTATTTATTTGTTTTCTCGTTAGTTGACGTTTCCTCTGGCTGCGTCGCATCTATCACGATCGGCTTATTCTGTTCTTCCTGTTTCTTCGCCAGCGCCTGTTTGTAGTCGGTCTGCACCTCGTCCATCTTTTTCGTCAACTGAAAATAGATGATGCCGGTTAGCGCCGCCGCAAGCGCGGCGAAGATCGCGGTTTGGATGCCGAGCGTGCGGCGTGCCTTGCTGTCATCCGGAAAAAACATCAGTTGGATGCCCGCCGCTTCGGCGGACAGCTTGGCGTCGTATCTGGCGCGCTGCGCGGGATTGGACAACAGTTGATAGCCCTCGGCGAGCAATTTTGTCTCGGCCACCGATTCGATGGCACCACGCACGCCGGTCGTTGCGTTCAGTTTCGCGGTGGCCGCCGCATAAGCGGCGTCGATCTGGGACTGGTCCGCGTTGTGCGCGACGCCGAGTATTTCATAGAACGACCGCTTCATAAAACCCCCTCGGCGAGTCGAATAGCCAAGTAGCTACTTTTCCTGCCCTACGCGCCATACGGCGGCGCGCCTGTTTTCTGCTTTCCCTTAAGCGGAGGATTGCCGTCGACCCCGACTCATCATTTCGATGAAACTTCAATTTTCTCATTATCTTGCGCCGTGAATGGCGGCATGTCCATCCTCTTTTCACTACGACCAAATTCAGGTCGAGCGTGCGAGAGCGTTAAGCTGTTCGGATTATGTTTTCGTGAAGTTTGTCACGAATGGCTGCAATAATCTGCGATTACTCTGTATGTAAAGCTGCGATGTTCCGTGGAATGGAAGGGGCATTGGGCGCGGAGGTCGGATTTTCCTTGCTTCAAAATTTATTGCAAAGAGGGTAGATGATCATGCGTAAACATAACAAGCTGCTCGTAACCGTCGCGTTATTCGCCGTCTGCGGCGTTGCCCAGGCGGCCAGCTTCACGGCCGGCGGCTATACGCAGAGTTTCGATTCGATGGCAACGGGAACGACGCTCCCCACGGACTGGACAGTATGGTCGATCACGACGGGGGCCGACAGCCATTCCCAATGGACGACGTCGATTCCCGGTTCCGACGTGGGTGGCGGCACCAGTGAAACCATTACCTCGGCCCTGCTCGACAGCGCCATCACCAACTCCACCAAGAACGCGCGGCCTTACAACATTGCTCACGCTGCGACCTCGACTGACCGTGTGCTGGCCACTTCGCCCACCGGGAATGATGGCATTGCCATCCAGTTGTCGCTGACCAACAATACCGGTGCGACCGTCAACGGTTTCAATATCAGCTACGATATCGACAAGTTCTATGATGGCGACCAACAATCGAGCATCGACAGCAGCCTTCCCATAGGCGAAGAACTTCCCGGCTATCAGTTGTTCTACAGCGTGAACGGCGGAGCATGGACCAACGTGGCGGCGTTGAATCCGGTCCGCACTGCGGACGGCATCCATCCGGTGATCCCGGTGGGCACTGTCAACGGCAACGGCGTCAACGGGCCGGTTGATTACACGGTCACTTCCATCAGCAACGCGTTTGTGAATCTCAGCACGGCGTGGGGAGCGGGGCAGACACTGTTGTTGAGGTGGGTCGACGACAACGCTGTCAATATTTCAGCCGATCAGATTATCGGCCTCAACAATGTGAACATCGCCGCCGTACCCGAACCCGAAACCTATGCTTTGATGATGGCTGGCTTGGGCCTGATTGGTTTCGCCGCACGTCGCCGTCGCGGTTGACCGCGAACTTAAAAAGAAGCGCGCAATTTCCACTCGCGTATTTCCTGATGCGCGAGCGCTCTCCCGTTTTCACAGATGGTCGCGCGATGTACCGGGGCCGACGCCGACGGTCTTCGTGACGATGCTTTAGACGAGGGTGCGCCCGAGCAGCAGGAGCTCGATCAGAGCTTTCTGTACGTGCAACCGGTTTTCCGCTTCGTCCCAGACCACGGATTGCGGGCCGTCGATGACTTCGGCCGCGACTTCCTCGCCGCGGTGCGCCGGCAGGCAATGCATGAACAACGCACTGGGCTGGGCGGCGCGCATCATTTCGGCATCGATCTGCCAGTGCTCGAAGTCGCGCTTGCGCTCCTCGTTCTCGGCTTCGAAGCCCATGCTGGTCCAAACGTCGGTCGTCACCAGGTCGGCGCCGCGCGCGGCCGCCAGCGGGTCGCGGAATTCCTCGTAATGGTCGGTGCCGTAAAGCCCCGCGCGCTCGGGCTCGACTTCGTAGCCGGGCGGCGTCGAAACGTGCACGTTGAAGTCGAACACTTCGGCCGCCTGCAGCCAGGTGTTGCAGACGTTGTTCGAATCGCCGATCCACGCCACGGTTTTGCCCTTGATCGAACCGCGCTGCTCGATGAAGGTGAAGATGTCGGCCAGGATCTGGCACGGATGATATTCGTTGGTCAGCGCGTTGATGACCGGCACGCGCGAATGCCGCGCGAAGCGCTCGATGATGGTCTGTTCGAAGGTGCGGATGGCCACGATGTCCACCATGCGCGAGATCACGCGCGCGACGTCCTCGATCGGCTCGCCGCGGCCCATCTGGGTGTCCTGCGTCATCAGCGTGATCACCGAGCCGCCAAGCTGGTTCATGCCGGCTTCGAATGAAACGCGCGTGCGCGTGGATTGCTTTTCGAACACCAGCGCCAGCGTGCGGTCCACCAGCGGCTGATAGGGTTCGTAACGCTTGAATTTATCCTTGATCCAGCGCGTGCGCGCGAACAGGTACTCGTAATCGGCGAGCGTGAAATCGTTGAACTGCAGGTAGTGCCGGAGTTCCATCGGCGAAGTCCAGGGCGTCAAGCTCAGGCGGTTTGCGTTACGGATTGTGGCGCACTCTGGTCCGCGAGGAAAGCGGTGATCAGCGAAACCAGGGTGGTAACCAGTTGTTCCGCTTCTTCGCGCTTCATCACAAGCGGCGGCAACAGCCGGATCACATTGTCATGCGTCACGTTGATCAGTAATCCGGCGTCGAGCGCCTGCCGCACAAGTTTGCCGCACGGAGATTCGAGTTCGATGCCGATCATCAGGCCGGTGCCGCGTACCTCGCGCACGCCGGCAACCGTCGTGAGTTTTGCCGTGAGTTCGCCGCGGATGAAGTCGCCGATCGCGACCGCGTTTGCCATCAGGTTTTCGCTTTCGATGATGTCGAGCGTCGCGAGCGCGGCAGCGCAGGCAAGCGGGTTGCCGCCGAACGTCGAGCCGTGGTTGCCGGGCTTGAACACGCCGGCGGCGGGGCCTGCGGCAAGACACACGCCGATTGGCACGCCGTTGCCGAGCCCCTTGGCGAGGGTGACCACGTCCGGTTTGACGTTGGAGTGCTGGAAGGCAAACCATTTGCCGGTGCGGCCGGTGCCGCTTTGTACCTCGTCCAGCATCAACAGCCACTGATTGGCATCGCAGATTTCGCGCAGCCCGCGCAGATAGTCGGCGTGGCAGATGTTGATGCCGGCTTCGCCCTGGATCAACTCGACCAGCACCGCGACCACGTTGCGGTTGTTCTCGGCGACTTTCCTGACCGCGCCGAGGTCGTCGAACGGGACGCGCACGAAGCCCGGCACCAGCGGTTCGAAACCGGCCTGCACCTTGCGGCTGCCGGTTGCCGACAGCGTGGCGATGGTGCGGCCATGGAATGCATTTTCCATGACGATGACCGCCGGCGCGTCCACGCCCTTGCCATGGCCATAGAGCCGCGCGAGCTTAAGTGCTGCTTCGTTGGCTTCGCAACCGGAGTTGCAGAAAAACATTTCGTCCATGCCGGAAATCGCGGCGAGCCGGTCGGCGAGCTGCTCCTGACGCTCGATTTGATACAGGTTCGAGGTATGAACCAGTTTGCCGGCCTGTTCCGTGATTGCGCGCAGGAACGCCGGGTGGCTGTGGCCGAGCCCGCATACCGCGACGCCGGCCACGGCGTCGAGATAGCGTTTGCCGTTTTTGTCCGACAGCCAGCAGCCGTCGCCGCGCTCGAAGGTGACCGGCAGCCGCTGGTAAGTGTTCATCAAATGTGACATGGGAGCCGGCTCAAAAAACAATACGGCAGCTCATGCCGCCGTATTTTCAGTGACTATATTTATCCAAACGCGAGGCCGGCGCAAGTGGGAAAACAACCAAACTGCGGAGACTGTTCCGGGTGGCCGCTACCACCGGATGACAGCGGGTCGGGCGCGGTTCAGACCGCCATGGCTTTGATGGCTGCGGACAGCCGGCTTTTATGGCGGGCCGCCGAGTTTTTGTGGATGATCTTCTTGTCGGCAATCGAGTCGATGACTTTCGCCGATTGCCGGAATACCTGTACCGCCGCCTGCTTGTCGCCGGCCGCGATGGCCTTACGCACGCGCTTCAGCGCGCTGCGTATTTCAGAGCGCAGACTGGCATTGTGAAGGCGGCGTTTCACGCTTTGCCGCGCGGCTTTTCTTGCAGATGCTATATTGGCCATACCAACCCCATACGCCGAACCTGAAAAAGGGCGGTATGATACGGGCGTTTCCCTTTTTCCGCAAGAATAATCACCGGCTTATCCAGAGTCGAATCCCCACCGCCTCCGACCCCCGATGAATTTGCTGAAGGCACTCGCGACGGTCAGTTCGATGACGCTGCTGTCGCGCATCCTCGGTTTTGTGCGCGATGCCGTGATCGCGCGCATTTTCGGTGCCGGCATTGCGACCGACGCGTTTTTCGTCGCGTTCCGGTTGCCCAATCTGCTGCGGCGGTTGTTTGCCGAGGGCGCATTTTCGCAGGCATTCGTGCCGATCCTCGCCGAATACAAGAACCGGCGCGGCGCAACGGAGGCGCGGCGGCTCATCGATCACGTCGCCGGCCTGCTGGCGCTCGCGTTGTTCGCGGTCACGCTGCTCGGCGTGATCGCGGCGCCGCTGATCATCTATATCAGCGCGCCGGGGTTCAGCGCCGACGCGCAGAAGTTCGACCTGACGGTCGCGCTGCTGCGCATTACCTTTCCCTATATTTTGTTCATTTCACTGGTGTCGCTTGCCGGCGGCATCCTCAACACCTGGAGCCGGTTTTCGGTGCCGGCGTTCACGCCGGTATTGCTCAACCTGAGTTTCATCGTGTTCGCGGTGTGGCTCGCGCCGTATTTTCATCCGCCGGTCATGGCGCTGGCGTGGGCGGTGTTCTGCGGCGGCGTGTTGCAGCTCGCGTTTCAGGTGCCGCATCTGCTGCGGCTCGGGATGCTGCCGCGGTTCAGCGTTGATTTCGGCGACGCCGGCGTATGGCGCGTGGTGCGGCAGATGGGGCCGGCGGTGTTCGGTGTGTCGATCAGCCAGGTCAGCCTGCTCATCAACACCATCTTCGCTTCGTTCCTGGTGACCGGCAGCGTGTCGTGGCTGTATTACGCCGACCGTCTGATGGAATTTCCGACCGGCATGCTCGGCGTCGCGCTTGGCACCATCCTGCTGCCGAGCCTGTCCCGGCACTACGCCGATGCCGCGCACGATGAATATTCAAAACTGCTCGATTGGGGATTGCGGCTGACGCTGATTCTCGCACTGCCGGCGGCGGTCGCGCTCGCGGTGCTCGCGGTGCCATTGGTGGCGACGTTGTTTCACTATGGGAAATTTTCGGTGCATGATGTGTGGATGACGCGCGACGCGCTGGTGGCCTACAGCATCGGCCTGCTCGGATTGATTATGGTCAAGGTGCTGGCGCCGGGGTTTTATGCGCGGCAGAACATCAGGACGCCGGTCAAGATCGCACTCGTCGCGTTGCTCGCGACGCAGGCGATGAATCTGCTGTTCATCAGGCCGTTCCAGCACGCCGGCCTTGCGCTCTCGATCGGGCTCGGCGCATGCGTGAATGCCGCATTGCTTTACTACAAACTGCGGCAGCACGGGATTTATCAACCGCAGCCCGGCTGGCCGGCGTTTGCCTTGAAGATGCTGGCCGCGATCGCGATCATGGCGGCCGGTCTGTGGTTCGCGGCTGGCCCCGCGGATTTCTGGCTGGCTGCCGCCGCGCGCGTCAAAGTTGTGCGGCTGATGGAGGTGGTCGTTGCCGGCGCCGCCGCGTATTTCGGCGCGTTGCGGCTGCTCGGTTTCCGGCTGCGTGACTTCATGCACCGCGGCGCGGAATAGCCGGTTTAGTGCTTGGCTGCCATTGCCGCGTTCACCGCCTTGCGGTCGAGGTGCGGCGCGAACAATTCGATGAAATCGTAGAGATAGCCACGCAGATAGAAATTGCGGCGCAGCCCGATGCGCGTGGTGCTGGGCTTGAACAGATGGCTTGCATCGATTGCGCGCAGGTGGCGGTCGCGTTTGGGGTCGTATGCCATGCTGGCAACGATGCCGATCCCCAAACCCAGCTCGACATAGGTTTTGATGACGTCGGCATCAATCGCGGTCAATACCACGTTCGGCGTCAGCCCTCTGGATTCGAACGCGCTCTGCATTTTCGATCGTCCAGTGAATGCAAAATCGTATGTGATGATCGGGTATTTGGCGACCGCTTCCAGAGACAGCTTCTTTTCCCCGAGTAGCGGGTGATCGGGCGGCACGATCACACTGCGGTTCCAGTCGTAACATGGCAGCATCACCAGTTCATCGAACAGCTCAATGGCCTCGGTGGCAATGCACATATCGGCTTCGCCCGAACTCGTCATCTCGGCGATCTGTGTCGGATTGCCCTGGCGCAGCCGCAGCCGTACCTTCGGGTAACGCTGGGTGAATTGCTTGATCACGCGCGGCAGCGCGTAGCGCGCCTGGGTGTGGGTGGTCGCGATGGTCAGCGTGCCGGTGTCTTCATGACTGAATTCCTCGCCAACGCGTTTCAGGTTGTCGGTATCGGCCAGCAGACGCTCGGCGATCTCGAGGATGATTTTGCCGGGCTCAGTCACCGCGACTACGCGTTTGCCATTGCGTACCAGGATTTGGACACCGAGTTCATCTTCGAGCAATTTAATTTGCTTGCTGATGCCGGGTTGCGAGGTATGGAGCTTTTCGGCCGCGACCGACAGGTTAAGTCCTTGCCGCGCGACCTCCCGAAGGTACCTTAACTGCTGTAGTTTCATGGACTTATATTGTAAATAATCACTGATTATTAAGACTTAACATAGTATTCTTTTGATATATAAAGTCAATTTGTTATTATCGCGGCCTCTTTCCGAGGGGGAATGATGGATTTTATTTATCCGCTCAGCGGCCTGATTATCGGTTTCATTGTCGGCCTGACCGGCGTCGGGGGTGGCTCATTGATGACGCCGTTGCTGGTGCTCGCGTTCGGCATCGCGCCGGCGACCGCGGTCGGCACCGATTTGCTCTACGCGGCGGTCACCAAATGTGGCGGCATTTTGGCGCATGGCCGGCGTAATAACATTGACTGGAACATCGTCGGTCGGCTGGCGGCGGGCAGCGTGCCGGCGGCATTGCTCACCACGTGGGCGCTGCATCAATTTGACGTCGGTACGCCGGGCGTCGCGACGGTGATCAAGGCCACGCTCGGGGTGGCGTTGCTGCTGACCGCGCTGGCGTTGATATTTCGCACCAAGCTTGCCGTGTGGTCGCGCGAACACCATTGGGTCAAGGAACATCAAATCGCACCGGCGACGATTGCTGTCGGTGCTTTGCTTGGGGTGCTGGTGACGATTTCGTCGGTCGGTGCGGGCGCCATCGGCGTCGCCGCTTTATTTTTTCTTTATCCAAATTTGGCGACTACGCGCATCGTTGGTTCCGATATTGCCCATGCGGTGCCGCTGACCCTGGTTGCCGGCCTTGGCCACGCGAGCCTCGGCACGGTCAATTACCATCTGCTCGGCCTGCTGCTGATCGGTTCGTTGCCGGGCATCTGGCTCGGCAGCAATCTGAGCTCATTGATACCGGAACGCTGGCTGCGCGGCGCGCTGGTCACGATGCTGGTCGTGGTCGGCGGCCGGCTGGTCGTACTCTGATAAGACGCCATGTATATCTACGACGAAATTGATCAGCGCCTGGTGGACGAACGCGTTGCGCAGTTCCGCGACCAGACGCGCCGTTTTCTGGCCGGCAAACTGTCGGAGGACGAGTTCCGCGCGCTGCGGTTGCGCAACGGCCTCTATATCCAGCGCTACGCACCGATGCTGCGCGTCGCGGTGCCGTACGGCCTGCTGTCGTCGCAGCAGTTGCGGATGTTTGCGCACATCGCGCGCAAGTATGACCGCGGCTACGGCCATTTCTCGACGCGCCAGAACATCCAGTACAACTGGCCGAAGCTCGAAGAGGCGCCTGACATCCTTGCCGATCTGGCGACGGTGCAGATGCATGCGATCCAGACCAGCGGCAACTGCGTGCGCAACATCACGGCCGATCATTTCGCGGGTGTCGCGCGCGACGAGATCGTCGATTCCTTCGTCTGGTGCGAAGTGCTGCGCCAGTGGTCGACGTTCCATCCCGAATTCAGCTATCTGCCGCGCAAGTTCAAGATCGCGGTCAACGGCGCCGAGCACGACCGCGCGGCGGTGCAGGTGCACGACATCGGCCTGCATGCGCGGCGCGACGAAAGCGGCAATGTCGGGTTCCGCGTGCTGGTCGGCGGCGGTCTTGGCCGCACGCCGATGATCGGTGTCGTGATCCGCGAATTTCTGCCGTGGCCGCATTTGCTGACCTATCTCGACGCGATCCTGCGCGTCTACAACCGCTATGGCCGCCGCGACAACATCTTCAAGGCGCGCATCAAGATTCTGGTCAAGGAACGCGGGCCGGACCGGTTCCGCGACGAAGTCGAGGCCGAATGGGCGCATTTGAAAGACGGCCCGGCGACGCTGATTCCTGAGGAAATCGAGCGCATCGGCAAACGTTTTACGCGCCCGAGCTATCTGAATCTGCCGGCGACCGATGCCGGGTACGAACAAAAGCTTGCAACGGATCAGGCGTTTGCCAATTGGGTCAAGCGCAACGTGCATCCGCACAAGATGGCCGGCTATGCGGCGGTCACGCTGTCGCTCAAGAAAACCGGTGTGCCGCCCGGCGATGCAACTGCCGTACAGATGGACGCGGTCGCCGATCTCGCCGACCGCTACAGTTTCGGCGAGTCGCGCGTCTCGCACGAACAGAACCTGATTTTCGCCGACGTGCAGCAGTCAGATTTGTTCGAGCTGTGGCAGGCCGCCAAGGCACTTGGCTTCGCGACTCCGAATATCGGGTTGTTGACCAACATCATCAGTTGTCCAGGCGGCGATTTCTGCTCGCTCGCCAATGCCAAGTCGATTCCGATCGCGGAGGCGATCCAGCACCGCTTCGACGATCTCGACTACCTGCATGACATCGGCGAGCTCGATCTCAACATATCGGGCTGCATGAACGCCTGCGGCCACCATCACGTCGGCCACATCGGCATCCTCGGCGTCGACAAGGGCGGCGAGGAGTGGTACCAGATCGAGGTCGGCGGCAACCAGGGCAACGTGCGTCCCGGCCTGCCGGCCGCGCTCGGCAAGGTGATCGGCCCGTCGTTCGCACGCGCCGAGGTGCCGGATGTAATTGAACGTTTGATCGAATGCTATCTCAAACATCGTGACAGCGAGGTGGAGCGCTTCGTGGACGTCGTACACCGCATCGGCGTCGAACCTTTCAAGGAATCCGTCTATGGCAACGCTGATCAAAGAGCGGCGCATCGTAGCCGACAACTGGCAGCTCATTAAACCCGGTCCGGACGGCGTGTTGCCGGAGACCCCGGCACAGGGCGACATCATCGTGCCGCTCGTGCTGTGGCAGCGCGACCGTGCGCAACTGCTCGCGCGCAAGGGCAAGCTCGGGGCCTGGCTCGACAGCCATGAAGATCCGGCGGCAATCGCCGCCGACTTGAATTATTTTGCACTGGTCGCGGTGAGTTTCCCGAAATTCGGCGACGGGCGCGGCTATTCGACGGCGCGTCTGCTGCGCGAGCGTTACGGCTGGAAGGGCGAGCTGCGCGCGATCGGCGAGGTCGTGCGCGACCATCTGTTTTTCATGGCGGGCTGCGGGTTCGATGCTTTTCTGTTGCGTGACGATCAGGATCCGCAGGAAGCGTTGACCGGATTCAACGACTTCAGCGAGTCGTACCAGACCTCGGTCGCGCAGCCGCAGCCGCTGTTCCGCCGCCGACTGGCCGGGGCCAAATGAACGCGCGTACGCTCCAATCGGCATTGCCGCCGGCACTGGCGGCCAAAACCGCGGCGCTGGAGCAGACGCTCGCGCGCATCGCGCGCGACCATGCGCCGGCCGCGTTCTCGAGCAGTCTGTCGGTCGAAGACATGGTGATCACCGACGTGATATTGAACCGCAACCTCGACCTCGAGATTTTCACGCTGGATACCGGCCGTCTGCATCAGGACACACTGGATGTCATCGCTGCCATCGAACATCGCTACGGCAAGCGCATTCGCGTGATGACGCCCGATCCGCAAGCCGTTGCCGAATATGTGGCCACGCAAGGGCTCAATGCATTTTATGAGAGTGTCGAGTTGCGTCAACGCTGCTGCGGCATCCGCAAGGTCGAGCCGCTCAAGCGCGCACTAACCGGGAAAAAAGCGTGGATCACCGGCATGCGCCGCGCGCAGTCGGCGACGCGCGCTGCGTTACCGGCGCAGGAACACGATGCGGTGCATGGCATCGAAAAATTCAATCCGCTCGCTGACTGGAGCGAAGACGAGGTGTGGGCGTACGTGCGCGCGCTCGACGTCCCGTACAACCGGCTGCACGATCAGGGTTACCGTTCGATCGGCTGCGCGCCGTGCACGCGGCCGGTGGTCGCCGGCGAAGACGTGCGCGCCGGCCGCTGGTGGTGGGAGCAGCCCGATGGCCGCGAATGCGGGTTGCATGTCGGGCCAGACGGTAAACTGGTCAGAGCACAAGCAGCTGGAAAAGTGACAGCATGAATACCCCGCCCCAGGTGTTGACGCATACCCCGCACCCGGCGCGCAGCCATCTCGACTGGCTCGAATCGGAGGCGATCCACATCATGCGCGAGGTCGCCGGCGAGTGCGCGAATCCAACGCTGTTTTTTTCCGGCGGCAAGGATTCGATCGTGCTGCTGCGCCTCGCCGAAAAGGCGTTCCGCCCGGCGCGCTTTCCATTTCCGCTGCTGCACATTGACACCGGGCACAACTTTTCCGAGGTCATCGCCTTCCGCGATGCGCGTGCCGCTGAGCTCGGCGAAAAACTGATCGTGCGCTCGGTCGAGGATTCGATTGCGCGCGGCACGGTGCGCTTGCGCTCGCCGACCGAGAGCCGCAACGCGGCGCAGGCGGTGACGCTGCTCGAAGCGATCGCCGAATTCGGTTTTGACGCCTGTATCGGCGGCGCGCGGCGCGATGAGGAAAAAGCGCGTGCCAAGGAACGCGTGTTTTCGTTCCGTGATGAATTCGGCCAGTGGGATCCGAAGAACCAGCGGCCGGAGCTGTGGAGCCTCTACAACACGCGCGTGCACAGGGGTGAACACATGCGGGTATTCCCGATCAGCAACTGGACCGAACTCGACGTCTGGCAATACATCGCGCGCGAGCGGCTTGCGGTGCCGTCGATCTATTACGCGCACCGCCGGGCGGTCATCCGCCGCGATGGACTGCTGGTGCCGGTGACCACCATCACGCCGCCGCGCGGCGGCGAACGGGTCGAGGAACTCAGCGTGCGCTTCCGCACCGTCGGCGATATTTCCTGCACCTGCCCGGTCGAATCGACCGCGGCGGACACCGACGCGATCATTGCGGAAACCGTGCTCACTACGGTGACCGAGCGCGGCGCGACCCGCATGGACGATCAGACCTCGGAAGCCTCGATGGAACGGCGCAAGAAGGAAGGGTATTTCTGATGGGAGTTCCCGCGAAACTCGAGCGCGACGACACCACGCGCGGCAACGCGGTCGTCGACGACGGTGTGCTGCGGTTTATTACCGCGGGCAGCGTGGACGACGGCAAAAGCACGCTGATCGGGCGCTTGCTGCATGACACCCAGACGGTGCTCGCAGATCAGTTGTCGGCGGTCGCGCGCGCCTCCAGCAAGCGCGGCATCGAAGGGCTCGACCTGTCGTTGCTGACCGACGGACTGGAGGCCGAGCGCGAGCAGGGCATCACGATCGATGTCGCCTACCGTTATTTCGCTACGCCCAAGCGCAAGTTCATCATTGCCGATACGCCGGGCCACGAACAGTACACGCGCAACATGGTGACCGGCGCATCGACCGCGCATGCGGCGATCATCCTGATCGACGCACGCAAGGGAGTCCTCCCGCAAACCCGGCGCCATACTTATATTGCGCATCTGCTCGGCGTGCAGCACATCATCGTTGCCATCAACAAAATGGACGCAGTCGACTATAGTCAGCAGACGTTCAACGCGATCCGCGACGAGTTCCACCGCTTTGTCGGCCAGCTTAAAATTCCCGATTTGCGATTCATCCCGGTATCGGCGCTGCGCGGTAACCTGGTGGTCGAGCGTGGCGGCGGCATGCCGTGGTATGTCGGCCCGACGTTATTGGAAACACTTGAATCCATCGAGCCGCGTGAAGAAATCGAACATGCGCCGCTGCGGTTTCCGGTGCAGCTCGTGGTGCGCACGGGAGCAGGCGATGATTTTCGCGGCTATGCCGGCCGCATCGAATCGGGCGTGCTGGTGCGGGGCGCGGAAGTGCTGGTGCTGCCGGCGGGCCGGTGCACGGTGGTGCGCGACATCGTTACCTTCGAAGGTTCCAAGAAAATTGCGGTCGCGGGCGATGCGGTGACGTTGCTACTGCAGGACGAAATCGATATCTCGCGCGGTGACATGTTCGTCGATCCGGTTCATCCGCCGCGCACCGACAAAAATCTGGTGGCGACCATCTGTTGGTTGTCCGCGGAACCGATGCAACCGGCCGGCCGTTATGTGCTCAAGCAGACGACGCGCAGCGTGAAAGCCAAGCTCGCGGGCATAAATTATCTGGTGGATATCCATACCCTCGACCGGCAGCCGGCATCGTCGACACTGGCGATGAACGATATCGCGCAAATCAAACTCACGCTCCAGCACCCGGTGTTCGCCGACCCGTATGCGGTGAACCGCGCGACCGGCGCTTTCATTTTGATCGATGAGGTGACGAATCAGACCGTCGCCGCGGGAATGACCGAATGACGGGCAAGGTCTATCTGATCGGCGCCGGCCCCGGCGCGCCCGACCTGATTACGGTGCGCGGGGCGGAAATTTTGCGGTGCGCGGACATCGTCTTCCATGATGCGCTGGTTCACCCCGACACGCTGGCGCTGGCCGGCAACGCCGAAAAGATCGCGGTCGGCAAGCGTTGCGGCCAGCGCTCGACCGCGCAGCGTTTCATCAACAAGCGTCTGGTGGATGCGGCGCGCAAATACACGGTCGTGGTGCGCCTCAAGGGCGGCGACCCGATGCTGTTCGGCCGAGCGCAGGAAGAGATTGATGCGCTGAAAGCCGCCGGCGTCGCGTTTGAAGTCGTGCCCGGCGTGACCGCGGCACTCGCCGCCAGCGCTGAACTGGGAATCTCGTTGACCCGGCGTGGCGTGAGCCGCAGCGTGGCGTTCATAACGCCGCGCGTCGGTGAGAACGAGCCGGAATCGGAGTGGATCCAAAGCGTGCTGGCCGCCGACAGCGCGGTACTCTACATGGCCGCTGGCCAGACCGCGCAAATTGCCGCTGCATTGCGGGCCGCCGGCTTGCCGGCAAGTACGCCGGTGGTAGTTATCGAGAACGCGTCCCTGCCGGGCATGCGCCGCATTGGTACCACGCTGGCGAAACTGGCTGTCGCGATGTCGCCGGGAACCGTGACCGGACCTGCGCTGATCATGCTGGGCGAAGTGTTCCGGCAACAAGGGCTGGTTGCGCTCGCCGCGCCCAACCTCGACATCGAATTGCTGACTGTAAAGCGCGTTCACCGATCCTGAGCCCGGGTCTTATCGAAGCGCTGGTTTATCCGGCGTTATTTTTGGTTTTTTATATTCTTTAATGATATTAAATAATGAAATTATATTATTTTTAAATATAAGTGAACCCCGCTAAAGTGGCGCCCTTGATTTCCAAACTCAGGGAGATGTGCCAAATGAAGAGCATCAACAAGTTGCGGGTAAGCGCGATCGCAGTTGCAGTAGGTATTGCATTGTCACCGGCGGTATGGGCGGCCACGCAAGATGATATTGAACAATTGAAGCAGCAGGTCGAAGAGCTCGATCAGAAGATTCGCGTACTCGAACGGCAACAAGAGATCGACAAGGAGAACGCGGCGGCCAAGGCCAAGGCGACGCCGAGCGTCGCGATTGACAGCAAAGGGTTCGGCATCAAATCGGGAGACGGCGCCAACGAATTGCGCGTGAATGGGTATGTGCAAGCCGATTCGCGCTGGTATACCGGTGGTTTGTCGCCCCAAGGCGTGACCGCGGGCGTGACGTCCCCGATCGGTTCCGTCGCCGCGGCAACCGGTGGCGTAGACACCTTTTTGATCCGCCGGGCGCGGCTGCAGTTTTCGGGCACTCTCGGCAAATATTTCGACTTCTGGCTGGAACCAAGCTTCGATAACGGTGAAGCCGGGTTACAGAGTGCCTATATCACTGCCAACGTTGCCCCAGAGTTTAAAGTCCAGGTCGGCAAATTCAAGGTACCGTTCGGCCTCGAGCGGCTGCAGTCTTCCGCCAACAACTCGTTCGTCGAGACCGCGTTCACGACAGGCCTGACCCCCAACTATGAAGTGGGCGCCCAGTTGCTCGGCACCCTGTTCTCCGGGACGACCGACTATCAGTTGGCGGTGATCAACGGCTCGGCGCTGGAGAACGTCAACACCAACGGCGTTGCCGGCGGCGGCAACAACAGCGGCAGCGAGGACGCCGACAACAACGACGCCAAGGGCATTGTGGCGCGCCTGTTCGTCCGGCCGTTCCAGGTCACCGATATCGACGCGCTGAAGAAACTGGGCATCGGTTTCGCCTATTTGCACGACAACGACCTGGTCCAGGCGACCGCCTACAACAATCTGGTGTTGCCGACCACCATCACCAACGTGAACCTGGGCTCGTATCGCAGCCCGGGTCAGCAGACCTTTTTCGCCTACAACGGCGCCAACGCCACCGCGGTCATCAACACCAACACCACGGCGGCTTACGCAGTGGGCAGCCGCGATCGCTGGTCGCCGCAGGCCAACTGGTACTATGGCCCGTTCGGTCTGTTGGCCGAGTACGTGCGGTCCAGCCAGGACATCGCACGCAACACCATATCACCGGTGGCCGCCATCACCCGGAACATCCAGTCCGTCGATAACCATGCCTGGCAAGTGCTCGGCTCGTGGGTGATCACCGGGGAGGACGAAGCCTTCGGCACCAGCTATCCCGGCAGCACCGTCGTTCCGAAGCACCCGTTCGACTGGAGGACCGGCAACTGGGGTGCATTCGAGGCGGTGGCACGTTACAACGAACAGGATAACGACCCGGATGTCTATCTTGCCCCCGGCGCAACGACGGCGGCCCAGATCGCGGCATTGCAGCTTGCCAACCCGGCAACCGCTGCGCAGCAGGCGCGCGATATCGGTCTCGGGCTGAACTGGTATTTCAACCGCTATGTCAAGCTGCAAACGAGTTATGACGTGACCAACTTCAGCGGCGGTGGCGGTACTCTGCCCGGCGCGCTCCCGGGCACCACGATCATTCTGGATCGCCCGCAGGAAAAAGTATTCTTCACCCGTGTCCAACTCGCGTATTAAAAAGAAATCAGGAGATTGCATCATGCTACTCAGGAAATGGTTTTCTCTGGCGGCGCTCGCCGGTCTGCTGATCGCGGGCACGGTACAGGCCGCCGACGTTGAATTGCTCAACGTCTCGTATGACCCGACACGCGAGCTGTACCAGGATTTCAACGCCGCGTTCAGCAAATACTGGCAGGAAAAGACCGGCGACAAGGTGACGATCAAGGCATCGCACGGCGGTTCCGGCAAGCAGGCGCGCGCGGTGATCGACGGGTTGCAGGCCGATGTGGTGACACTCGCGCTGGCTTACGACATCGACGAGATCGCCGATAAGGCGAAACTGCTGCCGAAGAATTGGCAGACGCGACTGCCCAATAACAGCACGCCATACACTTCGACCATCGTGTTCCTGGTGCGCAAGGGCAACCCCAAGCACATCAAGGACTGGGACGATGTCGTGAGGCCCGGCGTATCGGTGATAGTGCCCAATCCGAAAACCTCGGGCGGGGCGCGCTGGGCCTATCTTGCCGCGTACGGCTACGCGCTGAAGAAGTACGGCAGCGATGCCAAGGCGCGCGAGTACATCACGCAGATCTACAAAAATGTACCGGTGCTGGATTCAGGTGCGCGCGGTTCGACGACGACTTTCGTCGAACGCGGCATCGGTGATGTGCTGCTGTCGTGGGAGAACGAAGCGTTTCTGGCTGTCAAGGAACTCGGCCCCGACAAATTCGAGGTCGTTGTGCCGTCGATAAGTATTCTTGCCGAGCCGCCGGTCGCGGTGGTGGATAAGGTGGTGGACAAGCGCGGTACGCGCAAGGTCGCCGAAGCTTACCTGCAATATTTATATACCGAAGAAGGGCAGGAGATTGCCGCGCGCAATTTTTATCGGCCGCGCGATCCCAAGATCGTCGCCAAGTACGCTGGACAGTTTCCCAGGATCAATTTGTTCACGATCGACGATGTCTTCGGCGGCTGGCAGAAAGCGCAGACAACGCATTTCGCCGACGGCGGCGTGTTTGACCAGATTTATCAACCCGGAAAATAGATCATCGGTGTTTAAGGTTTTCGTATCCGCGTTGGTATAAATGTTCTTCTGATTCGGCTGATCCCCTCCCAGCCGGATTTGCGGGAGCGGGGCGGGTTGTTCCCGCCCCGCGTTTTTTTAGAGTGCTTCGACAAATGAAAAGCGGTATGTGATGAAGCAGTATTACGGTGATTATGATGTTCTGATTATTCCCGGACTGCATGGCAGCGGCGCCGGCCATTGGCAGACACTGTGGGAGCGTGCGCACCCGGAATATCAGCGCGTCGAACAGCGCGACTGGAACGATCCGCGGCTTGATGAGTGGGCGGCATGTATTGAGAAAGCGGTTGTCGCCGCAGACCGGCCGGTGCTGTTGGTTGCCCATAGTTTTGGCTGCCTCGCGACCGCTCGCGCGGCATCGTGCATCGACGATCGCGTGTATGGCGCTTTGCTGGTCGCGCCGGCCGATCCGGCCCGCTTTGGTGCCGATGACATGCTGCCCAAACATGGCCTCGGCTTTCCCACCATATTGGTTGCAAGCAGCAATGATCCATGGTTTGCATTGGCCAAGGCGCAGCGCTTGGCACGACAGTGGGGCAGTCATTTCGTAAATCTCGGCGCCCGCGGTCATATCAATGCTGAATCGAATCTCGGGCACTGGACGTTCGGAAAATTGCTGCTCGATGAATTACATTTGATCGCAGACGCCCCTCTCTCGGCGATGCGGGTTGCTTAAGCACAGATTTGGATCATGGCAACCAAAACATTAATACTCAAGCGCCACAGCGTATTGCCGGGTTTTTCCATGGCACTTGGCTACACGCTGTTGTATCTGGCGCTGCTGGTTTTGATACCGTTGTCGGCGACATTCCTGAAGACGTTCACGCTGACGTGGCCGGAGTTCTGGACGGAGGTCAGCTCGCCGCGCGTCGTCGCATCGTACAAGCTGTCGTTCGGCGCCTCGTTGCTGGCGGCGCTGATTAACGCGGTGTTCGGGACGCTGGTCGCGTGGGTGCTGGTGCGTTACCGTTTTCCGGGGCGGCGCCTGATCGACGCAATCGTCGATCTGCCGTTCGCGCTGCCAACCGCGGTCGCTGGTATCGCACTGACCGCGGTCTATGCCGAGAACGGCTGGCTCGGTGCGCCGCTCGCGGCGCTCGGCGTCAAGGTCGCGTTCACGCCGCTCGGCGTGCTGGTCGCGCTGATCTTCATCGGCTTGCCGTTCGTGGTGCGCACCGTACAGCCGGTGCTTGAGGACATGGAGAAGGAACTCGAAGAGGCCGCACATTCGCTTGGCGCATCGCCGGTACAGACTTTCGCGCGCGTGATCCTGCCGACCATCCTGCCGGCGCTGTTGACCGGCTTCACACTCGCCTTTGCGCGCGCGGCCGGCGAATACGGCTCGGTGATATTCATTGCCGGCAACATTCCAATGGTGTCGGAGATCACGCCGCTGATCATCATCACCAAGCTCGAACAGTTCGATTACGCAGGCGCGACCGCTGTCGCGGTGGTAATGCTCGTCGTATCGTTTGTGTTGCTATTTACGATCAATGCATTGCAGGGCTGGACGCGCCGCAGACATGCACAGGAACGGGCGGTGTGATATGGATATGCATCGATTTTCAGCGGCGTTGCGCCCGACTCGCGGACGTTCGCATCCCATGAAATGGGGCCCTGCTCACTGCTCGCGGGCGCGCCGCCATCATGCGCAGGAACGGGCGGTGTGATGGCGACCGCCGCCGCACTGGATTTCCCGCCGAGTGCCCGCCGCAAGGCGATACCATGGGTGCCGATCGCATTGACCGCGCTGGCGCTGATCTATCTCACGCTGCTGTTGCTGGTGCCGCTGGCCGCTGTATTCGTCGAGGCGCTGCGCAAGGGCGCCGCTTATTATTTCCGGGCCATCGCCGAGCCTGACGCGTGGTCGGCGATCAAGCTGACGTTGCTTGCGGCCGGCATCGCGGTGCCGCTCAATCTGATCTTCGGCATCGCCGCGGCGTGGGCGATCGCCAAGTTCGATTTCCGCGGCAAGACCCTGCTGATCTCGCTGATCGATCTGCCGTTCTCGGTATCGCCGGTGATCGCGGGCCTGATCTACGTGCTGCTGTTTGGCCTGCAGGGCTGGTTCGGCACCTGGCTTTCCGATCATAATCTCAGGATTGTTTTCGCGGTGCCGGGCATCGTGCTGGCGACGATTTTCGTGACTTTTCCGTTCATCGCGCGCGAATTGATCCCGCTGATGCAGGCGCAGGGCCGCGAGGAAGAGGAGGCCGCGGTGGTGCTCGGCGCGAACGGCTGGCGGATCTTCTGGCGGGTCACGCTGCCGAGCGTGAAATGGGGGGTGCTCTACGGCGTGATCCTGTGCAACGCGCGCGCGATGGGCGAATTCGGCGCGGTATCCGTAGTGTCAGGGCATATCCGCGGTGAAACCAACACGCTGCCGCTGCACGTCGAAATTCTTTACAATGAATACAATTTTGCCGCCGCATTCGCGTGCGCGTCTCTGCTGGCATTCCTCGCGTTGGTCACGCTCGTCATCAAGACCATAGTCGAGCATCGCTATTTGAAGGAAGCAAAATGAGCATCCAGGTCGAGAACGTGTCCAAGCGCTTCGGTAACTTTGTTGCGCTCGAAAATGTGGAGTTGACGATCGAGCCGGGCGAGCTGGTCGCGCTGCTCGGGCCATCGGGCTCCGGCAAGACGACGCTGTTGCGCGTGATTGCGGGACTTGAGGTGCCCGACAGCGGACGGGTCTGGTTCAGCGGCGAGGATGCGACCGGCAAGCATGTGCGCGAACGCAACGTCGGTTTCGTGTTTCAGCATTATGCGCTGTTCCGCCATATGACGGTATTTGAGAACGTTGCCTTCGGTTTGCGCGTAAAACCGCGCAAGGAACGTCCAAGCAAGGAACAAATCCGCGACAAGGTAAATGAACTGCTCAAGCTGGTGCAGCTCGACTGGCTTGGCGACCGTTATCCACACCAGTTGTCGGGCGGCCAGCGCCAGCGCATCGCGCTGGCGCGCGCGCTGGCGGTCGAACCCAAGGTGCTGCTGCTTGATGAACCGTTCGGTGCGCTCGACGCCAAGGTGCGCAAGGAGTTGCGCGCATGGCTGCGTCGGCTGCACGACGATATTCATCTGACCAGCGTGTTCGTGACCCACGATCAGGAGGAGGCGCTGGAAGTCGCCGACCGCATCGTCGTTTTCAATCACGGCAAGATCGAGCAAATCGGCGTGCCCGACGAAGTGTACGATCACCCGGCGACGCCATTCGTTTATCAGTTTCTCGGCGAATACAACCGGTTTCACGGCCGCGTTGACGGCGGGCTCGCGACGGTTGGCGACTGGGCAGTGCCGGTGCCGGAAGGCGCCAAGCTCGGCGCTGACGGTGCGCTGATCTACGTACGCCCGCACGACGTCGAGATTTTGCGCGATAAGAAGGACGGCGTATTCAACGCGATAGTCAAGGATTTTTTCGCGCTTGGGCCGCGCGTGCGCGTCGAGCTCAAGCGCGCCGATAATGGCGAAACGATTCAGGCTGACCTCGGCAAGGACCGCTTTTTTGAACTGCACATCGGGGTCGGCGATGAGGTGTATGTGCGTCTGCGCCGCCACCGTCTGTTCAGTCCCGTCGGCGCCGCTTAGCGCGACCGCCTTTCGTTCATTTCCGCAGCGGACACGTTACAATTCGGGCTTTTAGCCCGGATTGCACGTGTACATTCAACGTTACTTTTCCACGGCCGCCGCGCCGACGGCGCTGACCATCGGCAATTTCGACGGCGTGCATCTCGGCCATCAGGCGATGCTGACACGGACAGTCGAAACCGCCCGCTCGCTGGGCGTTCTTCCTTGTGTGCTTACGTTCGAGCCACACCCACGTGAATTTTTCGCACCCGATCAAGCGCCGGCGCGGTTGACTTCGCTGCGTGAAAAACTTGAGTTGTTGGCATCTCACGGTATTGAACGTGCACAGATATGCCGCTTCGATTACCGCTTTGCGCAGACTACCGCCGAGGAATTTATTGAGCGCATCGTTTGCCGTGGACTCAACGCAAAATGGGTGCTGGTCGGAGAAGATTTTCGCTTCGGCGCACGGCGTACCGGTGATTTGACGCTGCTCAAGCAGGCGGGAGCGCGACATGGTTTTGAAGTTGAGGTCCAGCCGGTGGTAACAGCGAGTGGTGCACGGGTATCGAGTACGGTGGTGCGTGAAGCGTTGGCGGCCGGCGAGATGATGCGTGCGCAGCGTCTGCTTGGCCGTCCCTATAGCATCAGTGGGCGCGTGGTACGCAACGACCGGTTCGGCCGCAAACTCGGCTTCCCGACCGCCAACATCCTGATGAAGCACAACCGGCCGCCGCTGCAGGGCATCTTCGCGGTCGAAGTGCACGGCATCGGCGGTCATGCGCTGCCGGGCGCGGCGAGCCTCGGCGTGCGGCCGACGCTCGGGCGCGATCTGCGCGCGGTGCTCGAAGTGCATCTGCTCGATTTCGACCGCGACATCTACGGTGCCCATTTGCGGGTCGATTTTCTGCACAAGTTCCGCGACGAGGAAAAATACGCCGACGTCGAGGCACTCAAGCGCCAGATCGCGCGCGACGTGCAAAACGCTAGGGATTATTTCCACCGCAGAGACGCGGAGATGCAGAGAACGGCAAAAAACTTATAAAATCACAACCCCAAAACAGCTTGCTGGATTTCGTTTCTTTATTTTGTTTTTCTCAGCGCCTCTGCGTCTCAGCGGTTCGTTTTTGATCTTCTATGGCCGATTATAAAAATACACTGAATCTTCCCGACACGCCGTTCCCGATGCGCGGCGATCTCGCCAAGCGCGAGCCGCTGCTGGTAAAGCAGTGGCAGGAAACCAGGCTTTACGAACGGATTCGCGCCGCGCGCCGCGGGCGGCCGAAGTTCGTGTTGCACGACGGCCCGCCGTATGCGAACGGCGACATCCACATCGGCCACGCGGTCAACAAGATTCTCAAGGACATCATCGTCAAGTCGAAGACACTGGCGGGTTTCGACGCGCCGTACGTGCCGGGTTGGGACTGCCACGGCATGCCGATCGAGATCCAGATCGAAAAACAGTTCGGCAAAAAGCTGTCGGTCGAGGAGGTGCAGCAGAAGTCGCGCGCCTACGCGGCGGAGCAGATCGAGCGTCAGAAAAAGGATTTCATCCGGCTCGGCGTGCTCGGCGACTGGGAGCATCCCTACAAAACGATGGACTTCAAGAACGAGGCCGATGAAATCTGCGTGCTCGGCAGGATCATCGAGAAGGGTTATGTATATAGAGGGTTGAAGCCCGTCAATTGGTGCTTCGATTGCGGTTCTGCGCTGGCCGAGGCCGAGGTCGAGTACATGGACAAGACTGATATCGCGATCGATGTTGGCTTCCAATTAATGGAAGAAGATCGTGAAAAACTTCGACGAGCTTTTGCTCTGGATGATCTGCCAGCTGGCCCCATTTATGCGGTTATTTGGACAACGACGCCTTGGACGATACCAGCAAATCAAGCGCTTAATGTCCATCCGGATTATCTGTATTCATTGATTGAAACCAATCGCGGAACGCTGTTGTTGGCCAACGATCTCAAAGGGCGCGTTGAGAGCTATGCCTCCATGGGGATAGTGAGAAAAGATCCTACGAGTTCATTTGTTCACAGTACTTATGGAAGGATGCTAGAGGGAATTCGCTTCCACCACCCGTTTTATGATCGGTTATCGCCTGTCTATCTCGCCGACTATGTGACACTTGACACCGGCACCGGCATTGTCCATGTGGCGCCCGCGTACGGCATCGAAGACTTTAACTCATGCCGCGCACATGGCATGAAAGACGAAGAAATGCTTACGCCGGTGCAGGGCGATGGACGCTATGCCGATTCGCTGCCGTTGTTCGGCGGCCTAAATATCTGGAAGGCCAACCCGAAAATCGTCGAGACCATTCAGGAGCGCGGCGCGCTATTCGCACAAGCGAAACACGAACACAGCTATATGCATTGCTGGCGGCACAAGACGCCGATCATCTACCGCGCGACCACGCAGTGGTTTGTCGGCATGGATGAGGTACCGGGTTTCAATGGCATAAAACCCATAGAGCCGTTGCGCGTGACCGCGTTGCGTGGCGTCAATGCAACCGAATTTTATCCGGCGTGGGGCAAAGCTCGTTTGCATACGATGATCGAGAACCGGCCGGACTGGACGCTGTCGCGCCAGCGCCAGTGGGGCGTGCCGATGCCGTTGTTCATCCACAAAGAAACGCGCGACTTGCATCCGCGCACGCTGGAGTTGATCGAGGCCGTTGCGCAAAAGGTCGAGCAGGGCGGAATCGAGGCATGGCAACGAATTGATGCCAGAGAGTTGCTCGGCGCCGATGCCGATCACTACGAAAAAATCAAAGATACGCTTGACGTCTGGTTCGATTCCGGCGCGACCCACGAAACCGTATTGCGCGGTTTGCACGCGGCGGAGCTGAAATTTCCGGCCGATCTCTATCTCGAAGGATCGGATCAGCACCGCGGATGGTTTCATTCGTCGTTGCTGGTGTCGTGCATGCTCAATGGCCGCGCGCCGTACGATGCGCTGCTGACGCACGGCTTCGTGGTGGACGGACAGGGGCGCAAGATGTCGAAATCGCTCGGCAACGTGATCGCGCCGCAGAAAGTCATGGATACGCTCGGCGCCGACATCCTGCGGCTGTGGGTCGCGCAGACCGATTACTCGGGCGAGCTGTCGATTTCCGACGAGATTCTCAAGCGCGTGGTCGAATCGTATCGGCGCATCCGCAACACGCTGCGCTTCCTGCTCGCGAATACTTCCGATTTCGATCCGGCCAAGGATATGCTGCCAGCGGCGGAATGGATTGAAATCGACCATTATGCATTGGCCTTGACGCGCCGACTACAGAAAAACGTTCGAGCAGACTACGATCGTTATGAGTTCCATGTCGCAATCAAGCGGCTCGTCGAATTCTGCTCGGAAGATCTGGGCGGGTTCTATCTCGACATTCTCAAGGACCGGCTCTATACGACAACGACTGCGTCAAAACCGCGTTGTTCCGCCCAGAGCGCGCTCTGGCATATCACGAACACCTTGTTGAAATTGATGGCCCCCGTCCTGAGTTTTACCTGCGAAGAAGCCTGGCGCGTATTTGCCGGGGACAAAAATCGCAGCGTATTCGAGGAAACCTGGCATGTTTTTCCTGAAACCATGCTTGATGAATCAATATTTAACGCCTGGTCCGATCTTCGTCAAATTCGGGACGTCGCCAACAAGGCCATCGAGGAACGGCGCGTGGAGGGTGTTATCGGGTCCTCATTACAGGCGGAACTTGATTTGTTTGCATTTGGGCCGGCGTACGAAGCGATGGCCAGGCTCGGCGATGACCTGCGGTTCGTATTCATCACGTCGCGGGCGACGGTTCATCACCGCGAAGGCGCGGGCTTGGGCGTGAAGGTGGCGGCGAGCGCACATGCCAAATGCGAGCGTTGCTGGCACTATCGCGCCGATGTCGGCGCCGATCCGGCGCACCCCGAAATCTGCGGACGCTGCGTCAGCAATCTCTACGGCGCCGGCGAGCCGCGCCGCTACGCGTAGGCCGGCATGAAGCGGTGGCTGGCTTTGAGCGCGCTGGTTGTTGTACTCGACCAGATTTCAAAATCCGTGATCGCTCATCTGTTCGTACGCGGGGAGGGCATCGAAGTCACGCCGTTTTTCAATCTGGTGCTGGCCTATAACCGTGGCGCCGCGTTCAGCCTGCTGGCCGGCGCCGGCGGCTGGCAGCGCGGTTTTTTCATCGCGCTCGCGCTGGCCGCAGCGGCCCTGATCGTATGGCTGCTGCGCAAACACTCCGGCCAGCCCCTGTTTTGTTTTGCGCTCGCACTGATTCTCGGCGGTGCGGTCGGCAATCTGATCGACCGCGCGCTGGTCGGCGAGGTCGTCGATTTTCTCGATTTCCACGCCTTCGGCTGGCACTGGCCGGCGTTCAATCTCGCGGATTCGGCGATTACTTGCGGCGCAGTGCTGCTGATCTGGGACGGGCTGCGCCGTAAGTAGGATGCAGGATGCGGGATTCAGAACCCAGAAAAAACCCTTTAGCCACAGAGGACACAGAGATCGCAGAGAAAATATAAAACTCGCCTTGTTTTGTCTTTCGGTTTTTCTCTCCGTGATCTCTGTGGCTGATAGGTTTTGAGATTTTGCTGAATCCTGCATCCCGAATCCTGTATTACCCCCTTCGCGGTTATAATCCCGCTCCATGCAGGTCCTGCTCGCCAATCCACGCGGTTTCTGCGCCGGCGTTGACCGTGCGATCGAGATCGTTGTGCGCGCGCTGCAAACGCACGGCGCGCCGATTTACGTGCGCCACGAAGTCGTGCACAACAAATTCGTGGTGGACGACTTGCGCGCGAAGGGCGCGGTCTTCGTCGAAGACCTGAGTGAAGTGCCGCCGGGCAGCACCGTCGTGTTCAGCGCGCACGGCGTATCGCGGGCGGTGCAGCGCGAGGCGGAACAACGCGGCCTGCGCGTGTTCGATGCGACCTGTCCGCTCGTGACCAAAGTCCATGTCGAAGTCGCCAAGATGCGCGCGCAGGGCCGCGAGATCGTCATGATCGGTCACCGCGGTCACCCCGAAGTCGAGGGCACGATGGGACAATCCGCGGACGGCATGTATCTGGTCGAAGCGCCGGCGGATGTCGCCGACCTTGAAGTCGACGATGAAAATAACCTCGCGTTCGTGACCCAGACCACGTTGTCGGTGGACGACGCGAGCACGATTACCGCGGCGCTCAGGAAACGTTTTCCGAATATCGTCGGGCCGAAAAAAGACGACATTTGCTACGCGACGCAGAACCGGCAGGACGCGGTCAAGGCATTGGCGCGGCGGTGTGACGTCGTGATCGTCGTCGGTTCGCCGAACAGCTCGAATTCAAACCGGCTGCGCGAGGTCGCGACGAACCAGGGCGTGCCGGCGTATATGGTGGATAACGCGCGTGAGTTTGATCCGTTGTGGGTCGCGGGCAAATCGACAGTCGGCGTCACCGCCGGCGCGTCGGCGCCGGAATTGCTGGTGCGAGAAGTCGTCGCGCGCTTGCGTACGCTCGGTGCGACCGAAGTCTCCGAGCTTTCCGGAATTACCGAGAAGGTTGCTTTTCCGCTGCCCAGGGATTTGGCAGTCCAGGCAATATAACTCTCTGCTTTGCACGAAATAAAAAAATCCCCGCCACGGCGGGGATTTTTATCGTGATGCCAATTATGTCCCGGTTATTGCTCCGGCTCCATATACCAGTAAATCTTGGTGGCGCCGCCGATCGTGCCGATCTGTATGAACTTCGTGCCGGATTCCGTGATGATCGGCAGAAATATCGCCCTGAATCCAACGCCTTGGTTGCCTTCTGCGTTGCTTCCCCCGATAACGCTTGTCGTGGTGCCGGAGCCACCGGTATTGACGACGATCGTCGAGCCGATCGAAATGTAGCCGCGCGCCAGAAAGTCGGAGTAATAGCGTGAAGAGGCGGAGATCGAGCTCCCGTTCAGCGCCTCGAGGCTGCCGTAAAGCGAGTTGATCTGATTGACTCGGCCCTGACCGGGCGGCGTGCATGAATTGTTCTGCGCCAGCGGCGCGTAGGTGCCGAAGCGCAGTTCGTTGAAGAACACCGTCGGCTGGGTGCTGACTTTTTCGCCGTTGTCCAGCCCCCGCTTCCAGCCCTGGCTGCCGCTCAAGGACGTGCTCGTTGCGCCGTTTACATTGGAGTCGGAAAGGTTCACCAAAGTCGAGAGGGTGATCGGCGTTGAAAGCGCCGAAGGCCCCGCGCTGGTGGGCGTGCCGCCGCCTGAATCCAGGCTGGGATCGTCCATCAGCATGAATATTTTGTCGGTGGCCGCCGCTGCCGGGCAGGGATTGGTGCCGGTCGTCACGCACAGCGGATGCTCCTTGTCGCCAGATCCGACGTAAACCGCGTCGAAGCGGAAGGGCGTAAAGGATGGGGCCACCGCCGGTGCGAAGAAGATCTTGCGCTTTTCTCCGGTGGCTTCGGACAGGGCCGCCAGCTGTTCCCCTCGCCAGTTGGACGGGTTGCTGTCGTCGATGTCGAACCGCCAGACGTTGCCGCCCATGTCGCCGACATAGATGCGATCGAGAAAGTTCTGGGCGTCGCCGTCGGTATTGAGCGCCGCGACGTCGGATGGTATCGAAAAAGTCGTGATCTGGCCGCTCGTGCGATAGCTGCCGCTCTGGCCCACGCCCCACGAGTTGATGACGTTAGCGGTATCGGCGTTGATCACATACACCGCGCGCCCCATGGTGTCCTTGTTCGTAACGGGGTCGCCCACCCAGGGCATTGCGTCTTCCAGCGGATCGTAGCCCCCGGCGAAAATCAGCGCGGGTATATGTCCGGTCGCAGCCCCCAGATTCCGGATATTTCCCACCATGGGGGTCGACCAGGTTTGCCCAAGCTCGTTGTATTGAGCATTGGGGGTGCATGCAGTATGGCCAAGGCAGACCATGCCGGACCCGCTGTTGGCGGTGATTTTCCATTTGAACAGCGGACGGTCCTTGTTGGTGATGTCCAGCGCGTACAGGACACGGCCGCCACGGCGCAGGCCGAAGAACAGCCAGACGCGGTCGCTGCCATTAATTATGCCGTCATTGTTTTGATCGTCATAAAATACGGCCGGATTGCCGTCGGCCACGTAGATTTCAGGTCCCTGCAGGTTGGCCTGCAACGCGCTGAGCTGAGGGAACGCCTCCTCGATCAGGAATGACCATTTTTCCTGTCCGGTGTTGGCATCCGCCGCGGTCACCATGCCGTTGTCCTGGACATAGTACACGTACTGGACGGGCGGATTCTGGGTGCCGTCATAGGTCACGATCGCCGGGGCCGCATGCTGCACATCGAAGTGTGGCCATGCTGCCCAGGTTGCGCACAGCGTGGTGACATCGCCGTCGGTACAGTTGGTGTCGGTCGTGGAACCGCCCAGGATGAAATTGATCAGCGTTTCCCGGGTTACCGCCGAGCCTGTGCCGAGCATCGCTCCGGTGATCGCCGTGTTGCCTGGTTGTACCAGATTGCTTGGGTCAGTCAGATCAGTCGTCGTCGAGACGCCATTGCTGAGGAAGGTATAGACCTTGCGCGTGCTCGGCGTGTACGACGGCGTATTGTTGATCAGCTGATATCCGGTCCCCCCTTTGTTGGGCGAAGACCCATCCTGCAGATTGGAAGGACCCCAGAAGCTGGTCGAGATCGGGTCTATGACCGACTGGCCGGTCAGGGGATCGATATCGTTGATGTTGTAGTTGCCGGTTGCAAGCATGGTCTGCCCAATCAGGCAAACCGTGACGCCGGTGCCGCATTGGACATCCCCGGCGCCGATCTCGAATTTCTTGACGGTTCCCTGCCAAGTGTCACTCGGAGACGGACCGAAGAACGAGATGAAAATGTTGTTCGAGCTCTGGCCGCGGTTTAGCGTATCGAGCGGCACGGCGAATCCGGTACCTGTCGGGTTCCAGTTGCGGATTGCATTGAGCACCGCGGTCAGAGCCTGCGAGAGGTCGGCGGCGCTCTGCGCAATATAGAAATTGCCGTTCGCCTGCTGGGCCGCGTCCTGCAGCACCGGCGAGCTGACGCCGGCAAAGCCGATGGTATAGGTGTTGATGGTCTGCTGTCCTGCCAGCTGATCGGTAGCGGATTCCCCGACGTAATCTTGTGCGCCGGGGCTGACGTCGGCGTACGACAGGAAGTAGGATAGTTCATCGAGCCAGACATAGCCGCCATCATTGGCGGTCGACGCCAGATCGGTCGGACCGTACGGATTGCCGCCCGCGACCGCCGGGATCTGGTTATACGAAGTGTTGTTTGGCCAGTTGGAGTCAAGGTCGGTCCGGGGTGCTACGTATTTGTTAAGTGCGACGTTATGCCACCTCATCGTCTTGATGGCGGCGTTCGCGGAATAATCTTCTTCCGGCTGGCCGTTGGTGAGCATTACGATGAAATTTTTCTGGCAACCCGCTGGGCCGGCCACATTCGGATTATTCATCATCGGCGAGTTGTAGGTGCCGCCTGAATTCATCAGATAGATCGTGTTTGGCGTGGCGTCGCTGTTGGTGCCGACGCTGGTGTCGTAACCGGCGGATACGGTGCCGCCGCTTTGCGCGGTGGTCGACAATTTGCCGAAAACGGGAGCACGGCCGGAAAAATAGCGATAGGCCTCGTACAGCGATTCGGTCAGCGGGGAGCGCGAAGAGGCTACCACGCCTTGGATCTTGGTGACCAGCGTTGCGCGATTGCCGTAAGAGGGAGTATCGGTCGAATTGCTGCCCATGCGGTGAATCGCATATACGATGTTGCCGCCCTCGTCCATCAGCGAGGTGTCGGTCTTGTTGAAGACCTCCAGTCCCGCCCGGATCCCGTCAGTGGTCGTTACCAGGGTGGATAATGAATCCTTGGCTATCTGCAGCCGGGTTTTGCGGCCGATCGGGCTGCAGGTTGCGGTGGATGGAATCGTGCCGCTGGTAATCAAATTGCCCGAGGTATTGCGGCATGCTTTGGCGCCGAACAGCCAGTTCAGATAATTGACTGAGTAAACGTCGACATTTTTGGTGGGGTCGGCCGCCACCCGGTAAGAGGTGTTGGCCGACGTCGTATAAGCTTGGGTCAAGGCGGTGTTCGGCGTCGCGGTGGTGCTGGTATTTGCAGCAGTGCCGAAAGTGCGATTGACCGAAGTCGGATAGCTGGTTCCACTTGGGTTGAAGCTCGGCCCATCGTTCAGGCATTCGTGATAAAGGTTCGCTTGCGTGGCATTTTGCGCGTAGGACTGGTAGTAATAAGTGGAAGCTGCCGAGCCGGCAATTGCGACGATCGAAGTCGTCTGGTTGGGGCAGACCGCGGTGTTGTTCAAGGGGAAGCCGGAGGTCGCATTCGAGGTCGAATTGTCGCAAGTGGACCCATAGCGAGTTGCGCAGGCTTGGAGGGTATTCGATTCTGTAGTCGCGCAGGTCCGGTTGTAAGTTTGCGTGTTGCCGCGAATCGTTAATGATGTCCCACCTGAGAACGCGCAGGTGGTCAACGGATTGGTCGTGGTGCGCGTGGAGTTCGGGTTCGGCGCGGCGGTGGGCGCGGTGGTTTTATTGGCGGTGGTACTGACGTTGTATTTAAGCCCGCCACCGCAACTGCCGCCGTAAGTATAGTTGCCGGCACCGTAGCCGGACGCGTTGCTGCAGCCGGTATTAACGTAAGTATTTGCTGCAAATTGAGCAGGCGTGTAAGGACCTGTTACGAAATTTTGGCTGACACCATTCAAGGTTGTCGTGGTGGTGCCGGAGGTCGAACAGCTTGCGGTCGAGCCGGATTCCGTGCAGGTGCCGCCGTAGTAGTAATAGCCCTGGCCCTCGATGTAAACATTCGATCTGCCAGACCAGGTGCAGCTGCCGATAGTGACTGTGCTCAAACTGCTCGCCGAGCATTGGGTATTGATGTACTGGGTGTAAAAAGTAGGATCGGCAATTTGGGTCGGCGTACCGCACGAGGCAGGAGGCGAGAAATCGCCGCAAGTAAGGTGCGGCGCAACGTAGCCCGCCCCAGCCGTACGCGGATCCGAGCAAGTCGGGTTTCCCGTCGCAGGCCGTATCGAGCATGAACCGCCGTTGGAACGCAGGGTGTTACTGGCGTCATATTCGCGGTACTGTGGGGTGTATCCACAGGTCAACGTCCATGTTGCATTCTGTGCGGCGACCGCGCCTTGCGCAATCCCGGTACACTTGCCCGCTGAGGCGGGCCCGGTCGTTCCATTGCATGCTACGGTGGTGTCGTAATAGGCAGGGGTGCCGGTTACCGAGCCGAATGCGGGTGTTGCGTCGCGGTTGCCTTTCCATGCCGTAAAGTTCCACGCCCCGCCGATTTGCGCAGTAATTCCATACCAGCCCAGCACCGTTTGCAGCACCGCATAGCTGCCGGAAGAAGAGCCGGTCAGGTTGTAGCTGTAGGGAAAGCCGTTGACTATCGATTGATAGGTATAGCCGCCAAGATCGGCTTTGGGATCGGTCCAGCCGGCATAGCTGGTGGTTCCGCTTTGCTGGACGCGGATCGGCTGTCCCTGGCTACCGGTCGGACCGCCGCCGACGTTATCGCGGTAAGGAGCCCCGAGGTAGCTCGGCAAAGTGACCCCGGCTGCCGGCACCGGGAAGCCGTTGACCGGCGGTACGCTGACCGATCCATCAAGGTAACCTTGCGCGTAACCGTAGCTGTTGTAATTGGTGCTGCTGCCCGGGTAGCCGCCGTTGCCTATCGTCGCCAGATTCAGGTATGGCTCATAGCGGATCCATTGCTGGTTGAGAACGTAGCCGTTGTTCGATGCCACCGTGTTCGGTGCCATAACGGTCGAAGGCGTCAGTTGTGGAGTCAACGATGAGCACAGATTAAATCCAGCATAATTGTTGACGGTCGTATAGTTGTAAGGGGAGGTGGGACCGGTGGGCGGATAAGTGATGCCGCCGCGGGTACCGGAAACATAATTGACCGAGCCGGCGCGGAAGCGGTTGAGCGACGGCGACATCAGGCGCGGATCGCTGGTCGCCGTGCCGGTGGGCAACCAGTACAACCATGATTCATCGTTATAGTAGTTGCGGAACATGTAGCGCGGACCGGGATCGCTGACGCCGCCCTCGATGTCGGTGGCATTGGCAAAAAGCTTGACCGCTTTCCACAGGTTCTGGCGGTCGGTGATGGTGGTGCCGTCCCATGTGCCCCACGGGCTGAAGGGATTGACCGGTGCCGCGGTATCGGAAATCGCAGTCGCGCTTTCCGCCGTGACCTCGCTGCTGCTGATGATGTTGGTGTCGTTCCACAGATACTCGACGTGCGAATCGTACGCGCCCGGGTACTCATGCCAGGGTTCGGGAATGTTCATCCGGTCATTGGTGCCGAGGATGAACAGCACATTCGGCTCGGCGGTGGTGGTGCCGGTGGTCACACTGAGATAAATGTCGGTGTCGCGCGCGAATGCCGGGGCCACTGCGGCCGGATTGACCAGTGCAGCGATCAATGCCCAGACAAGGGTTTTTTTGAATGGTTTGAGATTATTCATAATGCCACCTCATTTGTCCGACAATGCATTCAGATTCGGGCCGGAGTTTCCCTAACAGGATCCTGCCGGCGCCAAAGTTTGGACACCGGTATGTACGACTGTGGTGCCACCGATTGCTCCGGTCGCGGTGGCCTGGACGTCGAATTGCGCCGCGTTCCAGATCTGATTGCCGAACTGGCATTGAAACTGGGGCGGGCATTGGTACGGCTCGCAGGCGGTCTGAGTGGCCTGAATCTGCACCTGATCGCCGGCATAAAGCAGATTGGGCGGGTTGTTGATCTGGGCGCCCGGCACGCCTTGCGCCAGGCTCAAGAACCCCGGCGCGAATCTCCCATTATTGTCATTGATGAATTTGTTGATCGCGAGTTCGGCATTTGCAAAATTGATCGCCTGTATCTGGCTTACGCCGCCTATCTTGAGTTCGATGCTCGTCGTCTTGATCATCGAAATCACGAACAGAGTCATGACGACGAGCATGATCAGACCGACCACGAGCACCGCGCCACGTTGACGGGCTGCGGAATGGGATATTCTGTCCATCATGACCTTCATGCGCCTCTCCTCAATGCAATATTGCGTAACTGGAATATCTGGGTGAACACCTTGCGTTTGTATTTGCAGGCATTGACGTAGCTGGCCGTGCACGTATAGTCGGGGATGCCGTCCCCGTCCAGATCGTATTGTTTGCCGCTGTCATCGTAATTGGAACTCAGATGGGGCGAGCGCACGAGCACGCTGACACGGACGGCGACGACGTTGCTCCAATCTCCAGCAGCGGGAGTCGCCGTGAAAATGTCGGGCACCCCGTCGCCCGGATTTGGATTATTGTCGATTCCATATTGGAAACTGACGAGATCGATGCCTTCGACCAACGGCACTTCGGTCATTGCGCTGCTGGACAACTCCTGCCGTGCGAGCGTCGGAATCGGAAATCCCGCGTCGTCGGTTACCCCATTACAGGTTGTCCCGGTCGCGGGAAGGCTGCAGGGCCGAATGTAATAGACGTGGGCCCGATATTCAAAAATGGCGGCATCGTTGCCGTTCGGCATCAAGGGAGTTTGATTGGTTGACCGCAACGTTGCGTAATCGCTGCCGTAGAAAAGCAGACCGGCAAACCCGCCGACCAATTGTTTGGCGGCAGCTGACTGAATATAAATCGTAGTATTGTAGTTCGGCTGTTCGGCAAGGCCATCAGTCAGGTTCCCGTCACCATTGGGATCCGGCATGCTGTAGCCGCCGACGCCGCGCGTGACCAGGATCGGGCTATAAGATTGGAAATTTGACGCGTGAATGCAGGGAAAAACCCCATTCACGGTCAACTGGGTCAGCGCGTTTGATCCTGATCCCGGTATGCCATAGATGGGAACCTGCATGTTGAGCGCCCAATTCGTTGTTGGCGGATTGGTCGCCGAGCCGCAATCGGCGGTGGTTGCGACGTTATCAATCGTGGTGTTGATCAGCGATGGGTCCTGGGCGTAGCCGACAAATCCAGCCATGCGTATCGAATCGCCCATATAGCGCAGCGCGGTTGCTGCATTGTCCTGCATCCGGGCGAAATCGTCCTGTACTTTGAAGGACTGCGATGAATTGGCGATCAGCGTAAATAATCCCAATGTAAGAAATAACCCGATCGTCAGGCCGACCATTAATTCGACCAGCGATAGGCCGCTCTGTCGGGTTGTTGGCCGACGGTCAAAGGGATGACGGACGAAATTGGCCATGATGGTCAAGGGCATTTCACCATCAGTGTTGAATCAAGCGCCACAACTCGGCGCTTGGTTTCGGCGCCATAAAGGCCGGTGCCGCAGGTCAGCGCGCCAAGCGGGGCAACCGTGTCATCATTGCCTTGCCATGCCACGCTGACCCGGACGGACTGCGTGTATATGTAGCCCAAAGGAGCGGGTGCGGCAGGACATGTGGCCAAGGTATTTCCGGTGTCTTCTATGCAGCCGACCGCATTGATGATGCCGCCGACCCGATTGCCGCCGGCCACGTTGGATTCGGTGTAGCCATTCAACAAGCCATCCCATAATGCAAGATCGTAGGTTGCCATCTGATTTCCGTCACAGGCACTGGTTGCGCAATTGGTGATTGCGCCGGTCAAAAGCTGGTTGTAACTGACCCCTTGGCCAAGCGGGGCGGTCACAGGCGCTCCCGCGATATAGGTGGATACCGGGACGGGCAGGGTCCCATTGAGATTGCTGTTTGCACGTATCCGTTCGATCATGTCGTTGCCGAAGGAGAGCGCCTCCTGGCGCTGGTACGCTTCGAATGAGTTTCTCTGGCCCTTGGCCATCAAGCCGGCGATGCCGAGCAATCCGAATAGCAGGATTACCAGCGTCACCAGTACTTCGATCAGTGTGAAGCCGCGGCTTAGCATGGCAATGGCACGGCCTGGTAGTCGGGATTCAGGTCAACCACGGTAGCTCTGCCCGAGGGCCCGAATAAAATGCCGCGGATTTTATCGTTGTTAAGGTTGGTGTCGCCCATATCGTCGATGACATATATGCCATCGTTTGTGGAAGGAACGGCAGTGCGGACTACGCGACCGTCGGGCCGGAAAATGATGTCGGTTGCAAAATCTCCGACGTTGGTGCAGACCCGGACATTGCCGGTTAGTCCGTTGAAGATCTTGATTTCTTCGCCAGGGTCGTACGCACCGTTGTCATTTTTATCCACGTAAATGCGCCATCCGTTGGTCCAGGTGGTGCCGGTCCTTTCGAAATAAACGCGATGGCTGTTTTCAATTGCCTGAGCTCGCGCCAGCGCGAAATCACTCATGATGTCGGACGCGGTGGAACGCACGAGTTGGGTTGCGACGAAACTGTTGAATGACGGCGCCGCCAGGGTAATCAGGATGGCGGCGATTACCATCACGATCATCAATTCGATCATCGTGAATCCCACGGCAGGGCGACCCTGGGCTGTCAATGCGGGATGCATCCGGTGTCTTCCCAAAGGCAGTCGCTGCCGGCGTTGTAGGTAAGATTTCCATCAACCTCGCGCCAATGCTGCTGCAGGTTGTTGATGACCAGGGTTCCGTCACCGGCTAGCGGCCCGGTTGATAAGGGCGCCAGCGAGATCGTGTATGTTGGCGTAACTCCTGTGGCCTGCGCCGGAACTGTAAAAACCAATCCGGTTGTGCTCGTATTGTAATTGCCGGCGACTTCGGTAGGGGGTTGCATATTAAGCGTGGCAAGGTCGCCCGCGTACCACCGCTGATCCAGCAGGTATTGTTCCTGCCGTTGCGCGATATCCATCAGGAATTGCTGGCCAGCGGAGCGCAATCCCTTTTTGATTTGATTTTGATACGAGGGATAGGCGATAGCTACCAGTATCGCGAGCACGGCGACAACTATCATTAACTCGATGAGGGTAAAGCCGGAAATGGGATGACGGCGCATTATTAAGCTCCCTAGTGTGGGCATGTTAGTGATGCCGGTTGATCAAATCTACTTGCCTCCGACGAGCGGTTGCTTTGCAGGAATAAGCGGAAGATCGTATTTTTATGGTTATTCGGCGATTCGATTTTGTGGCTTTTGGCAATGATTAGACAAAGTCTAATAATTAATTTAATATTTTAAGTATGGTAAAAAATGAATATAGCCCTCGCCGGGATAATTTGCCCGAAATGTTGCGCAAGCATGGCATAACACCGACCCATCAACGCATCGAAATCGCTCACGCACTATTTTCGCGTAATGAACACCTGTCCGCCGACCGGATTCTGGCGATCGTCAACGATCGCGCGCCGGAAACTTCCAAGGCGACTGTCTATAACACATTGAATCTGTTTCTCGAAAAAAAATTGATACGCGAGGTAATCGTAGATCCCACCAAAGTATTCTACGATCCGAATACGGTGCCTCATCATCATTTTTATAATGTTGATAGCGGGGAGCTTATGGACATCGATGCCGGCGATGTCCATATTTCCGGATTGCCGCCGTTGCCAACAGGCATGGCTACCGAAGGCATCGATGTTATCGTGCGCATTCGCTCCAGCGCCTCCTGATACAATTACTGCTTCCTTGCGCTGGTGTAGCTCAGTTGGTAGAGCAACTGATTCGTAATCAGTAGGTCGGAGGTTCGAGTCCTCTCACCAGCACCACCCCCAACGCTTCATCACCCCCATTTATTCTGGGCAGCTCCATCCCCTGTAGATAAGTTGGTAACCGCTTATCGGCGGCTGTTTTATGCCGCCTAAGCTGGTGTTTGCCAAGCATAATTTCGGCCGCATTTTCGGCGCTTCTTGCTGTGCAATTTTTAGGCAATTTTTCCTATTTTAACAATTAAATCCGCACTATTTTGCAAGTAAAAACTAGAGGAGTAAAAAAAGTTTCAAAAAGCTATTGACGCTAATCAATTTCAAACACTAGAATTAGTCGCGATATTTAACTTATATACAATATATAGTGGTTTTGGATGCTGCTTATCGGTTAAGCAGTGTGGCAAAAAATACAATGAAATGAAAGAGTAAGGAGAAGCCACTCATGCAACTAGCTGCTGATACCCTGCGTGCCGTTCCCCCGACCCGGTTTTCACCGGAAGAAAGTACGTTAAATCAAACGCGTTACGGCGATTACAAAATCGTGCGGCGTAACGGCGCAGTGGTCAATTTTGAGCCCGCCAAAATTTCGATTGCGATGACTAAAGCGTTTATCGCCGTCAATGGCGGTCAGGGCGCGGCCTCGGCGCGGATCCGCGAGGTCGTCAGTGTGCTGACCGATGCGGTGGTCAATGCCCTGCTGCGGCGGCAGCCGGGTAGCGGTACTTTCCATATTGAAGACATCCAGGATCAAGTCGAACTCGCATTGATGCGTGCGGGCGAACACGAGGTCGCACGCGCCTACGTGCTGTACCGCGAGGATCGCGCGCGCGCCAGGCAGCGTGAAGCACAAACACAGGCCGCTTCCGTTGCGCGGCCGCCGCTTAATGTCACCGAAAACGGCGCCACGTACCCGCTCGATATGACTTGGCTTGCCGCGCTGGTGCGCGAAGCGTGCGAAGGCCTGGGAAGTGCTGTCGATGCTGAATTGATTTTGCAGGGAACGGTCAAGGATCTTTACAGCGGCGTGCCGATGGCAGAGGTGCGCAAGTCGCTGACTCTGTCGGCGCGTTCGTTGATCGAAAAGGATCCTGCTTACAGCTATGCTACCGCGCGCCTGTTGCTGCATTCGTTGCGGCTCGAAGCGATCGGCGAGGAAGTGACGCAGACCGCGATGAAGGCCCGTTATGCGGATGTCTTTCCGCAACTGATCATGAAAGGTATCGAAGCCGAATTGCTTGACGAGCGTATTGCCAGCTATGACCTGGCGCGTCTCGGGGTGGCGCTTGACGCAAGCCGCGACTTGAAATTTGGCTATCTTGGGTTGCAGATTCTCTACGATCGTTATTTCCTTCACGTAAGCGGGCGGCGCATCGAGTTGCCGCAGACCTTCTTTATGCGGGTCGCAATGGGGCTGGCGCTCAACGAGCCGGAGGGAATGCGCGAGGCCCGGGCTGTCGAGTTCTACAATGTGCTGTCGTCGTTTGATTTCATGAGCTCGACTCCAACGCTGTTCAATTCCGGGACGCGCCGTTCCCAGCTTGCCAGTTGTTATCTGACCACGGTGTCGGACGACCTCGACGGTATTTACGAGGCGATCAAGGAAAATGCGATGTTGCAAAAGTATGCGGGCGGACTCGGCAACGACTGGACGCCGGTACGTGCGCTGGGATCGCACATTAAGGGCACCAATGGCAGGTCGCAAGGGGTCGTGCCGTTCCTGAAGGTCGTCAACGATACGGCGGTCGCGGTCAACCAGGGCGGCAAGCGCAAGGGCGCGGTGTGTTCGTACCTTGAAACCTGGCATCTCGATATCGAGGAGTTCATCGAGTTGCGCAAGAATACCGGCGATGACCGCCGTCGCACGCATGACATGAACACCGCGAACTGGATTCCCGATCTGTTCATGAAGCGCGTCATGGAAAACGGCGAATGGACATTGTTCTCGCCGTCCGACGTGCCCGACCTGCACGACAAGTACGGCAAGGCGTTCGAACAGGCTTATACCGCTTACGAAGAAAAAGCCGCCCAAGGCAAGATCAAGTTGTTCAAGAGAATCCCCGCGACGCAATTGTGGCGCAAGATGCTGACCATGTTGTTCGAAACCGGACATCCGTGGGTCACGTTCAAGGATCCCTGCAACATCCGGTCGCCGCAGCAGCATGTCGGTGTCGTACACAGCTCGAACCTGTGCACCGAAATCACGCTGAATACCAGCGATGATGAAATCGCAGTTTGCAACTTGGGGTCGATCAACATGCTGGCGCATCTGAACGTGGCGACCGGCGAGCTTGATCTGGCAAAGCTGAAAAGCACGGTTAACACCGCGATACGCATGCTCGATAATGTGATTGACCTGAATTACTACTCGGTCAACAAGGCGCGCAGCGCCAATTTCAAGCACCGGCCGGTGGGTCTTGGCATCATGGGATTTCAGGACTGCCTGCACCTGTTGCGTATTCCGTATGCGTCGCAAGCCGCGGTCGAATTTGCCGACCGTTCGATGGAGGCGGTCGCATACACCGCGTACTGGGCGTCGACCGATCTTGCCGAGGAGCGCGGGCCTTATTCAACCTTCAAAGGTTCGCTGTGGGACAGAGGGGTGTTTCCGCAAGAGTCTCTCAAACTGCTGGCCGCTGAGCGCGGCGGCTACCTGGAAGCCGATTTATCGGCGACGCTCGATTGGGAGGCGTTGCGCGCGCGTATCAAGCAGGTCGGCATGCGCAACTCGAACTGTCTCGCGATCGCGCCTACCGCAACGATTGCCAACATCACCGGCCTCTCGCAGAGCATCGAGCCCACCTATCAGAATCTATATGTGAAATCGAATCTGTCGGGGGAGTTTACCGTTACCAATGAGTACCTGGTTGCCGACCTGAAGAAACTCAATCTATGGGACGAGGTGATGATCGCTGACCTCAAGTACTTTGACGGCTCGTTGGCGAGGATCGATCGCATCCCGCTGGAAATCCGCAACCTTTATGCCACCGCATTCGAAGTCGAACCCCAGTGGCTGGTCGAATGCGCGGCGCGCCGCCAGAAATGGATTGATCAATCGCAGTCGCTCAACATCTATATGGCGGGCGCTTCGGGCAAGAAACTTGACGAAACGTACAAGCTCGCCTGGTTGCGTGGACTGAAAACGACTTACTACCTGCGTACGCTGGGCGCGACGCACGCTGAAAAATCCACGGTCAAGACCGGCACGCTCAATGCGGTATCCGCCGACGGCAGTACGACGGCGGAGGCGAAGTTTTGCTCGATCGATAATCCTGAGTGCGAAGCCTGCCAATAAACGGTTTGCCATTCAAACATCGGGGATTGAGAGAAGCAATCGGACCAAAACGGTGCGGGCGGATTACCGACAATACCAATAAAGAAACGCTGCGTGCGCGTTGCTTGTCGTCCACCCATAACATTTATAAAGGAGACTGATCATGTTGCACTTTGAAGAAAGCGTAACCGCTCGTGGCGGTGGCGCGCCGGTATCCGGTCCGCGGCCCGGCGGTGACGTTGCGCTGGAAATTCCGGAGACCACGACTTCAGCCCAGTTCCGACGCGTGAGCGCCGCCGACAAACGGGTTATCAATGGCCAGACCGATGTCAACCAACTGGTGCCGTTCAAATACAAATGGGCGTGGGAAAAATATCTTGCCGCGTGCGCGAACCACTGGATGCCGCAGGAAATCCAGATGAGCCGCGATATTGCGCTGTGGAAAGATCCGAACGGCCTGACCGAGGACGAGCGCCGCGTCATCAAGCGTAATCTGGGGTTCTTTGTGACCGCCGATTCACTGGCGGCGAACAATATCGTGCTCGGCACTTATCGGCATATTACGGCGCCGGAGTGCCGGCAGTACCTGTTGCGCCAGGCGTTCGAAGAAGCGATCCATACCCATGCTTATCAATATATCGTCGAAAGCCTCGGGCTCGATGAAGGCGAAGTATTCAATGCCTACCACGAGATTCAGTCGATCCGCGACAAGGACGAATTCCTGATCCCGTTTATCGACACGCTGACCGATCCGGCGTTCAAGACCGGCACACTGGAAAATGACCGGCAACTGCTGAAAAGCCTGATCGTGTTTGCGTGCATCATGGAGGGGCTGTTTTTCTACGTCGGGTTTGCGCAAATCCTCGCGCTTGGCCGGCAGAACAAAATGACCGGCGCCGCCGAACAGTATCAATACATCCTGCGCGACGAATCGATGCACTGCAATTTCGGCATCGACCTGATCAACCAGATCAAGCTCGAAAACCCGCAACTGTGGACGGCGGAGTTCCGCGAGGAAATCGAAGGGTTGATGCGCAAAGCGGTCGATCTTGAATACCACTACGCGGAAGACACGATGCCGCGTGGAGTGCTGGGGCTTAACGCCCCGATGTTCAAGGAATATCTGCGCTATATCGCCAACCGGCGCTGTCAGCAAATCGGGCTGGATCCGATGTTCGAGGGCGCGGCGAACCCCTTCCCCTGGATGTCGGAAATGATCGATCTCAAGAAAGAGCGCAATTTTTTCGAAACGCGGGTCATTGAATACCAAACGGGAGGCGCACTCAGTTGGGACTAAGTCTGATCGAGAAGCGATATCCACGGAACCGACGCCGTATGCATACCATCACCGAATGTTACGCCGAAGAAAACTATACCCTGTGGTTGCGCTTCAACGACGGGCTCGAGGGGCATGTTTATCTCGGCGACCTGGTTTGCACCAAGTACTTCCGGATGTTGTGCGATGTGAATACTTTTAACCGGGTTGCGGTCGACCCGGTTGAAAATACGGTGATGTGGGAGGGCGGCATTAAGCTTGATCCGGAAGTGCTGTACCGGGATCTGGCGAGCAAGGTGCAGTCGGCCCTCCATTAAAGAATTTGCGCGTCGGCCCGCCGATGTTGCTGGCAGGGTGAAGTACCCTCAATGCAAATGACGGTTGCGGGGGTGCGGCTGGAAGTTGGAAGACAGTGCGGTTTGCTCTTCGGTCGCCGGGCGGCTCTTGAAGTCTTCATCGAACAACCGGTTTACGAGCGCCGTTACGTGCGCCACTTTGTCCGCATCGAAATGCGGCGTCAATAAGGCAAGCAGATCTTCTTCGACGCACTGGCGCCGGATTTCGTGAATGGCTTTCGCGGTCGGGCCGATGAAGATCTGTTGGAACTCCTCTTTACCGCTGTCGTGGTAATAGGTGACGGTAATCTCGGATGCGTGCTCGGTAAGCGGGCCGAGCGCCTGAAACGCCTCCTTGAGGCGGTTGTGAAAACTGCGGCCGACCATGCCGGTCCAGCAAATGTCGAGCGTCTGCTCCTTGGCGTCAAAACGAATACCGGGCTCCTCGCGCTCGATGCTCTGCGCCTTGGCAATGGTCTCGACCTCAAGATAATCGAGCCATCCGCGCAGCGCCTCCTCGACTTGGGACAGGTGAACCCCCTTGCACAGAAACGCCGTGCCGTGGACATGGACTTCCATCTGCATAAAAGAAAGAGCTTTCGGCGTTGAAAAGCGGCAGGATTAAATGGTTTACGCAGGGTTCGGGGTGCCAATCATATCACCCGCGAATTAAGGCTGGACAAGACGTTTTCCCCGGTGGGTTTTTGCAGCAGCAGTCGCCCTTCATTTCATGTATTACAACTTCGGGCGGATTCACAAGACGCTAGGGGTTACTCCCGCTATGGAAGCGGGGGGTTCTCAGACCATGTTTGGAACCTTCAAGAACTGGCTGCGTCGACGGAAAAGACAGAAAAAAGGGGGATTTTGCTGGCCGAGGCAAAGTGGCCCACTACCCTCTACCCGGTAGTGCGCTACTTTGATTGTAACAAGGTCTAGACATGGCTAATTCCCTATGGCATGTTTGGCCCATGCCTAAGCGCTCAAGAAATACTCAGCCTGACGTAAACCAGCTTGCTGCTGCAATAGTGGCGTCTCTGGTGGATGTACCTGCCAGCCCGATCACTCCCGAAGGAAAGAACCCTGCTGCCGTGGCTTTAGGGCGGCTAGGGGGTCTCAAAGGGGGGAGAGCGAGGGCTAACAAACTGTCATCCAATAAGCGGGCTGAGATAGCAAAAAAGGCAGCTAAGGCTCGATGGGCTAATAAGAAATAGCCTCTAGACACATTGTTCCAATAGCATTAGAATTGATCCGATGAAAATCAACCCATCGGACGAAAGAACCACAGAGCAAATTCTGCGGGACGCGGCAGAGGCGGCTAAGGCTCGTTTGCCCGAAATAGAAGTCGAAAGGGCTCGTACAGCTGCTCAGCTAGCTGAGACAGCCGCTCAGTTAGCTGAGTTGGACGCAGAGATTGCGCGTTATCGTATGGTTGCATCGGCGGGGAATCCTAGTATCGATCCTTATAGGATTTCTATGCCCCGATCCCCTGTTGTCACTTCTACATCAAGCACGACCTTTTCTAGCACTTCTGGCACGACATTTACGGTCGCATTCTCAGATTCTGAGCCTTCGTCTTATGAAAAAGTTGGCGTAATTTTAAGCGCCGGGGGCCCGCATTCGGCCAAAGCTCTTGCTGAGGCATATCGACAGGAATACGGAGAAACGATTCCACAATCGACTCTCTATTACGCGCTCAATAAAGGCCGTGAATCTGGGCAGTTTGTTGAGAGTGATGGAGTTTGGTCGGCACAGTCACTAGCAGCGAAATCTGCATGAGGGGAACATGAAGTCATAGCAAAGCTGCCCACGAGACCGCTGAAACCCATACTCGTGGGGGCGCTGAAAAAGGAAGAGGTTTCGCGGGCTGCCCTGAGAAAGTTTGCCGACGAAACCTCGAATGGATAACAAAATTACGGGCAGTTTAGGGGGCGATTAGTTCGCGCTGATTGCCCATCTTTTTTGCCCAGCGGAATTATATGATTTTACTGTGATAATGTAAATATACGCATATTCAATAACTTATGTACTAATATTCAATAGGTTATCTCTCTAGTTGACAATGCTTGAGCGGTCAAGCATAATGCAGTCATTGGAGGTTACTGCTATGAACCGCTTAAACATTGAAGAACGCGCAAGGATTATTGGCTGCTTGGTCGAAGGTAATTCGATGCGTGCTACGGCTCGGCTCTGCGGTGTGAGTTTCAAGGCAGTTAATCGGTTGTTGCTCGATGTCGGCATGGCGTGCGACCTCTATCAAAATGAAGTCCTGCGGAATCTCCCATGCAAGCGTATCCAATGCGACGAGGTGTGGGCTTTCGTCGGCATGAAAGAAAAGAACGTGCCGAAGGAAAAGAAAGGCGAAGGTTATGGCGACATCTGGACGTGGACGGGGCTGGACTCGGACAGCAAGTTGATGGTGTCGTGGCTAGTTGGCCGTCGCAGCACCGAATACGCCAAGCGGTTTATAGACGATCTGGCAGGGCGCTTGGCTGGCAAGGTGCAGCTTACGACCGATGCGCACCGGCCTTATCTGAACGTCGTGGAAGGCGCGTTTGCTGCCAACATTGATTACGCCATCTTGCACAAGATTTACAGGACTCCGAAGGAAGGGGAACACCGTTACAGCCCCGGCGTGTGCTGCGGCACGACTCGCGGCGTGGTGTGCGGTAATCCAGACGAAAAGCACATTTCTACATCGCACGTAGAACGCCAAAATCTAACGATGCGAATGGGTATGCGCCGCATGACGCGGCTAACCAATGCTTTCAGCAAGAAAGTAGATCACATGAAAGCAGCAGTAGCCCTTCATTTCATGTATTACAACTTCGGACGGATTCACAAGACGCTGCGAGTAACTCCTGCTATGGAAGCAGGGATTAGCCAGGGATTAGCGATCACGTTTGGAGTTTGGAAGAGATTGCTAAGCTAGCCTCTTAATGGATGTCGCCCATTTTTGTTGGGCCTTCTTTGGATACCAAACGATTCTTATATTTTGAAGTGGCAATAAGACGGAATTTAATTGCCATGTATGCGGGCCGCCCTTGACTAACAGCTCATTATTTCTACTATCAAATTCAGCTCTTGCCTCTATATCATCCGGCGCATAAAGATGTACCGTTGATTTTAGAGTTGGTGTTAAAGACCAAAAAAACCCCCAACCGCTCTGATTCATCGTTTCTTCAAACTCTATATTTATCGTAACCATCTCTCCACTTTTTAAATATAGTTTTTTTATTTTTTTCAGTTTTATATGGACGTCTGCTTCCCCGTATTCGATTTTGTCCGCCAGATTAGAGCTTGGTGTCCCGTTCTCTTTCTGATAGTGATAGCTTATTATTTTCGATGGGTGTCCTTCATGCATCCATTCATTGGTTCCTAAGTCCAGCGGTAGATTTATTGTCTTATCAGTAATGTTTTTTACATTCCTAGTAATGTTGTACTTAATTTTAAGTAAATCACTTTCCTGAATATGCTCAATATGGACTGTTTGGGTGTGATTTTCACAGACACGTTCAAATCCGTATATCCACTTTAATTCGTCTCTTAATTCCTCTGGCAATAAATAACCAATGGCAGCCTCAAAAACATTCTTTGCAAACTCTCTATGTAGGCTTAACTCGATAATAAATGCGATCAGGCTAGATACAGCTATAGCCATTGATATATGTTCAAGGAGCGGATAGGGGAACGAGGTTTTGTCTGCAAAATTTACAGACCAAGAAACACCTAAAAAGAACAAAAGGATAAGAAAGATACGGGTTCGATGCTTTTCCCAGAAGGTTTTCTTTATAAAGATCATTTTTGCTCCCCGAATTTTGGGTGGCCAAGCCCCAAACCAAGGGGTAATTCTAGCCTTGGATGGCATTTAGCACCCCCCTCGGCTTGTTACAATTAAAGGGATGCAATACCCTCTACCCTAATTGTTTGACAATCATCATAAAACACACCAAAATCGCGGGTTTCGTTCGGAGGGGTTCCCGAGCGGTCAAAGGGATCAGACTGTAAATCTGACGGCTCTGCCTTCGAAGGTTCGAATCCTTCCCCCTCCACCAGTAAGTTGCATGGTGGTGGGTGGAGTGAAGCGGATCGCGGGTGTAGCTCAATGGTAGAGCAGAAGCCTTCCAAGCTTACGACGAGGGTTCGATTCCCTTCACCCGCTCCAGTGTTGGAGCGCCGGGCTTGAAATTGAAGGCGGGGATTGCGCAAGGGCTTTAAAGAGCGGGCGAGGTTTTGCCCATGTAGCTCAGTGGTAGAGCACTCCCTTGGTAAGGGAGAGGTCGCGTGTTCAATCCACGCCATGGGCACCAGACAGTGAGCAAAAAGACGAGGAACAAAAGCTATGGCCAAAGGCAAGTTTGAGCGGACCAAGCCGCACGTGAATGTGGGGACGATCGGTCACGTGGATCACGGGAAGACGACGCTGACGGCGGCGCTGACGCACGTGCTGTCGAAGAAGTATGGTGGTGAAGCCAAGAACTACGATCAGATCGATGCGGCCCCTGAAGAGAAGGCGCGCGGGATCACCATCAACACTGCGCACGTCGAATACGAGACCGCGAAGCGCCACTACGCGCACGTCGACTGTCCGGGCCACGCCGACTACGTGAAGAACATGATCACCGGCGCGGCGCAGATGGACGGCGCGATCTTGGTGGTGTCGGCGGCCGACGGCCCGATGCCGCAGACGCGCGAACACATCCTGCTGGCACGCCAGGTCGGTGTGCCCTACATCGTGGTGTTCCTGAACAAGGCCGACATGGTCGACGACAAGGAATTGCTCGATCTGGTCGAAGTCGAAGTGCGGGAACTGCTGACCAAGTATGAATTCCCGGGCGACAAGACCCCGATCGTCATCGGCTCCGCCCTGAAGGCGCTGGAAGGCGACACCAGCGACATCGGCGAACCCGCGATCATCAAGCTTGCCGACGCCCTCGACAGCTACATTCCCGAACCCAAGCGCGCCTTGGACGGCGCGTTCCTGATGCCGGTCGAAGACGTGTTTTCGATCTCCGGGCGCGGCACCGTGGTGACCGGAAGGGTGGAGCGCGGCATCGTCAAAGTCGGCGACGAACTTGAAATCGTCGGTCTCAAGCCGACCCTGAAGACGGTGTGCACCGGCGTCGAAATGTTCCGCAAGCTGCTCGACCAGGGGCAGGCCGGCGACAACGTCGGGGTGCTGCTGAGAGGCACCAAGCGCGAGGAAGTCGAGCGCGGCCAGGTGCTGGCCAAGCCCGGCTCGATCACGCCGCATACCAAATTCACCGCCGAGATCTACGTGCTGAGCAAGGACGAGGGCGGCCGCCATACGCCGTTCTTCAACGGCTACCGGCCGCAGTTCTATTTCCGCACCACCGACGTGACCGGCAGCATCGAGCTGCCGAAAGGCACGGAGATGGTGATGCCGGGGGACAACATTGCGATCACGGTGGCCCTGGGGCAGCCGATCGCGATGGAAGAGGGACTGCGCTTTGCGATTCGGGAAGGTGGCAAGACGGTCGGTGCCGGCGTCGTCGCCAAAATCATCGAGTGATTGGGAATTTTAAGGCCAGTAGCTCAATTGGCAGAGCGTCGGTCTCCAAAACCGAAGGCTGGGGGTTCGAGACCCTCCTGGCCTGCCAAGATGAATTGCTGCCCGCAGGCTTCTGACCGCGACTGGAAACTGAATAATGGCGGACAAGATCAAGATCGCGGCGGCGGCAATGCTGCTGGCGGCCGGTATCGCAGCATTTTATTACTGGTCGGAAAGCCTGATGATCGTCCGCGTCGTGGCGGTGCTGGCCGGCGCGGCGGCGGCAGTGGTGGTATTTTGGACCAGCGCGCCGGGCAAGGTGTTTTTTGCGTTTGCGCGGGAATCGAGCGAAGAGACCAGACGGGTCGTCTGGCCGACACGCAAGGAGACGTTGCAAACCACCGGTGTGGTATTTGCATTTGTGGTCGTAATGGCGGTTTTTTTGTGGCTGGTTGATGCGGGGTTACTGTGGATTGTGCGCTTGTTGATGGGGCAGGGACAGTCATGAGCAAGAAGTGGTACGTGGTGCACGCGTACTCCGGCTTCGAGAAATCGGTCGCCCGCGCCCTGCAGGACAGGATTCAGCGCGCCGGTATGCAGGAGCAGTTCGGCCAGATCCTGGTGCCAGTGGAAGAAGTGGTCGAGATGAAGAGCGGCCAGAAAAACATCTCGGAACGAAAATTTTTCCCCGGCTACGTGCTGGTCGAAATGGAGATGACCGACGATACCTGGCATCTGGTCAAGAATACATCGAAAGTGACGGGGTTTGTCGGCGGCACCGCGACCAAGCCGACGCCGATCTCGGAGAAAGAGGTACAGAACATCCTGCACCAGATCCAGGAAGGTGTCGAGAAGCCGCGGCCCAAGGTGTTGTTCGAGGTCGGGGAATCGGTGCGCGTCAAGGACGGCCCGTTCACCGATTTCCACGGCAACGTCGAGGACGTGAATTACGACAAAAGCAAATTACGGGTTTCGGTCACGATTTTCGGGCGCTCGACGCCGGTCGAACTTGATTTCGGCCAGGTTGAGAAAGCGTGACGAGAGGATTTCGATCCGACAGGCAGTTGGTGGTGGTTTTTAACGGGGAGGGCGGCGTCGGAACGTCGTCCGTTTGCACCCACTGAGAAGGAGTTGCCGTCATGGCGAAGAAAGTTGTGGGTTTTATCAAGTTGCAGGTGCCCGCGGGCAAGGCCAATCCGAGTCCGCCGATCGGGCCGGCGTTGGGGCAGCGCGGGCTCAATATCATGGAATTCTGCAAGGCGTTTAACGCGCAGACGCAGAAAATGGAGGCGGGTTTGATGCTGCCGGTCGTGATTACGGCGTATCAAGACAAGAGCTTCACCTTCATCATCAAGACGCCGCCGGCATCGGTGCTGATCAAGAAAGCGCTGAAACTTGAAAAGGGCAGCCCGCGGCCGCATACCGACAAAGTTGGCAGATTGACGCGGACGCAGGCCGAGGAAATCGCCAAGACCAAAATGCCGGATCTGACGGCGGCCGATCTCGATGCGGCGGTCAATACGATCGCCGGCAGCGCACGCAGCATGGGCGTCGAGGTCGAGGGAGCATGACGATGACACATCTGTCGAAACGTTATAAAGCGGTTGCCGCCAAGGTCGATCGCGCCAGACTTTATCCGGTCGCCGATGCGATGAAGGTGGTGAAGGAAAATGCGACCGCCAAGTTCAACGAGTCAATCGATGTCGCGATCAATCTCGGGATTGACGTGAGCAAGTCCGACCAGACCGTGCGCGGCTCGGTAGTGCTGCCTGCGGGCACCGGCAAATCGGTGCGCGTCGCGGTATTCGCGCAGGGCGACAAGGCGAAAGCCGCCAAGGATGCCGGCGCCGACATTGTCGGCCTGGATGATCTCGCCGAACAGATCAAGGGCGGCAAAATGGATTTTGACGTCGTGATCGCGACGCCCGATACCATGCGCGTGGTCGGTCAGCTCGGCCAGATTCTCGGCCCGCGCGGCCTGATGCCGAATCCGAAAGTCGGCACCGTGACGCAGGACGTTGGAGCCGCGGTCAAAAATGCGAAGGCGGGCCAGATCCAGTACCGCGCGGACAAGGCCGGCATCGTGCATTGCACGATCGGCCGCGCTTCATTCGACGTCGATGCTTTGATCGAAAATTTGAAGGTTTTGATCGACGCCGTGAACAAATCCAAGCCCTCGGGCGTCAAAGGCGTTTACCTGAAAAAGATCTCGGTCTCGAGCACGATGGGGGCAGGCGTGCGGGTCGATCAGGGAAGTATGCAGGGGTAGAGGGAGCATAAAGGGTTAGGGTTTAAGGACTTTGGGCTGCCGGGACGCGGTTTTGCTGCGGGCCGGCAGGTTGTCAAAGACCGTAGGAACCCGCGAGGGTTTAATGGTTCGGATCGAAGACCGGCGATCAGATTGCCGGGATCGGGAAGAAGTCCTACGCAGACGGTGTGCCCGAAACAGGATGCTGCTGAGCCTGGAACTAAGGTCGCCGTGGGGTGGTTGCGGGTGCAGGTGCCCGCGATCTTAAGTGTGAAAGGAGTGGACCTTGGGTCTGAATCTGGAACAGAAACAAGCGGTCGTGGCCGAAGTCAGCGCGCAGGTGGCGCGGGCGCAAGCCATTGTTCTCGCTGAATACCGTGGCTTGGGGGTCGCGGCAATGACCGATTTGCGCAAAAAAGCGCGCGGGTCGGGCATTTATCTGCGGATCCTCAAAAACACACTCGTGCGCCGCGCGGTCGCCGCAACGCCGTTTGCCGGGCTGTCCGAACAAATGATCGGGCCGCTTGCTTACGGCATTTCGAGCGATCCGGTGAAGGCCGCGAAAGTGTTGCATGAGTTTGCCAAGGAGAACGAGAAGTTCGTAATCAAGGCCGGCGCGATGCCGAATTTCGTCATGTCCGCTAAGGATGTGGCGAATCTCGCCAAAATGCCGAGCCGCGAGGAGCTGATTGCCAAGCTGATGGCGACCATGCAGGCGCCGGTCGCGAAGTTGGTGCGAACACTCAACGAAGTCCCTGGCAAGTTTGTGCGTACCGTTGCCGCGGTGCGGGAGCAGAAGGAAAAGCAGGCCGCTTAAGGCAAATCAATATCTTGTATTGGAGACCAACATGACATTAGCAAAAGCAGATATTCTTGAAGCAATTTCCAGCCTGACAGTGCTCGAACTGGCGGGCCTGATCAAGGACATGGAAGAGAAGTTCGGCGTATCGGCGGCCGCGGCCGCAGTTGCGGTCGCTGCACCCGCGGGCGGCGGTGCGGCCGCGGCTGCCGCCGAAGAACAGACCGAGTTCACCGTGGTGCTGACTAACGCCGGCGCCAGCAAAGTAAATGTGATCAAGGCGGTGCGGGAAGTCACCAGTTTGGGGCTCAAGGAAGCCAAGGATCTGGTCGACGGCGCGCCCAAGCCCGTGAAAGAAGGCGTATCGAAGGCGGATGCCGAGGCGATCCTGAAAAAATTGACCGAAGCCGGCGCCCAGGCGGAAATCAAGTAACGCTCGCGAGAGACGGACGGCTGACGGACGACCGTCGGCCGCCCCCTTGTTTTTTGATTACGCCGACCCGATTTACTACCGCCCAGCACATCGCATGCGATGTGCTGGGTCCTGCTTCGCCCTTTTAATTCCGAGGAGCCGCAATGAGCTACTCTTTCACCGAGAAAAAGCGCATCCGCAAAAGTTTCGCCAAACGCGCCAGCGTGCTGCCGGTGCCGTATCTGCTGGCGACCCAGCTTGAATCCTACGCGGCATTCTTGCAGGAATTCACCGCGCCCGATGCGCGCCAGAACGAAGGCCTGCAAGCCGCGTTCAAAAGCGTTTTCCCGATCGAAAGCCATTCCAAGAACGCGCGCCTCGAGTTCGTCAGCTATCAGCTCGGCATCCCGCCGTTTGACGTCAAGGAGTGCCAGCAGCGCGGATTGACGTTCGCGGCGCCGTTGCGCGCCAAGGTGCGGCTGGTGATCATGGACAAGGAAGCCGCCAAGCCGACGCTGAAGGAGGTAAAAGAGCAGGAAGTGTATATGGGCGAGATTCCGCTGATGACCTCGACCGGCTCGTTCGTCATCAATGGCACCGAGCGCGTGATCGTGTCGCAATTGCACCGTTCGCCCGGCGTATTTTTCGAGCACGACCGCGGCAAGACCCATTCTTCGGGCAAACTGCTGTTTTCGGCGCGCATTATTCCGTACCGCGGCTCGTGGCTCGATTTCGAATACGACCCGAAAGACTATCTGTACTTCCGCGTCGACCGCCGCCGCAAAATGCCGGTGACGATTCTGCTGAAGGCGCTCGGCTATACCCCCGAGCAGATCCTCGCCGAATTTTTCATGTTTGATTCGTTTCGCCTGCACAAGAACGAAATCGAATTCGAGTTGTTGCCCGAGAGGTTACGCGGGGACGTCGCGCGTTTTGATATTGCGACCAAGTCCGGCAAGCTGATCGTTGCCAAGGACAAGCGCATCACAGTCAAGCACGTGCGCGAGATGCAGGAAGCGCACCTCGCCAAGATCGACGTGCCGCAGGAGTTTCTGCTCGGGCGCCTGCTCGCGCACAATGTCATCGACAAGGACAGCGGCGAGATCGTCGCCAATGCCAATGATGAAATCACCGAAGAGCTGCTGAAAAAGCTGATCGATGCGAATGTCGGCAAGATCCAGACTCTTTATATCAACGACCTCGACCAGGGCCCCTATATTTCGCAGACCCTGAAGGTCGATGAAACCACCGACCAGATGGCGGCGCAGGTCGCGATTTACCGCATGATGCGCCCGGGCGAGCCGCCGACCGAGGACGCGGTGAAAACGCTGTTCAACGGCCTGTTCTTCTCGGAAGACCGTTATGACCTGTCGGCGGTCGGTCGCATGAAATTCAACCGCCGCGTCGGCCGTGCCGAGCTGACCGGTTCAAGCACGCTGTCGAAGGAAGATATCGTCGCGGTGATCAAGATTCTGGTCGAGCTGCGCAACGGCAAGGGCGAGATCGACGACATCGACCATCTTGGCAACCGCCGCGTGCGTTCGGTCGGCGAACTCGCCGAAAACCAGTTCCGCGCCGGCCTGGTGCGCGTCGAACGCGCGGTCAAGGAACGTCTGAGCCAGGCGGAGTCCGAAAACCTGATGCCGCATGACCTGATCAACGCGAAGCCGGTGTCGGCCGCGATCCGCGAATTTTTCGGTTCGAGCCAGTTGTCGCAGTTCATGGATCAGACCAATCCGCTGTCCGAAATCACCCACAAGCGCCGCGTCTCGGCGCTCGGTCCGGGCGGATTGACGCGCGAACGCGCGGGGTTCGAGGTGCGCGACGTGCACCCGACGCATTACGGCCGCGTGTGCCCGATCGAAACGCCCGAGGGTCCGAACATCGGCCTGATCAATTCGCTCGCGCTGTATGCGCGCACCAACAAGTATGGCTTCCTCGAAACGCCGTACCGGGCCGTCAAAAACAGCCACGTTACCGACGAAATTCATTATCTGTCGGCGATCGAAGAGGGGCGCTACGTGATCGCGCAGGCCAACGCTGCGCTCGACAAGAAGAACAAATTCACCGATGAACTGGTGTCGTGCCGCCACCATAACGAGTTCACGCTGGCGACACCCGACCGCATCGAATACATGGACGTTGCGCCGGCGCAGATCGTATCGGTTGCCGCGTCGCTGATTCCGTTTCTCGAGCACGACGACGCGAACCGCGCGCTGATGGGATCGAACATGCAGCGCCAGGCGGTGCCATGCCTGCGCGCCGAGAAACCGCTGGTCGGCACCGGACTCGAGCGCACGGTCGCGGTCGATTCCGGTACGGCGGTGCGCGCGCATCGTGGCGGCATCGTCGATTACATCGACGCGAACCGCATCGTGGTTCGCGTCAACGATGAAGAGGCGGCTGCCGGTGAGGTCGGCGTCGATATTTACAACCTCGTCAAATATACGCGCTCCAACCAGAACACCAACATCAACCAGCGGCCGCTGGTCAAAGTCGGCGACGTGATCGCCAAGGGCGACGTGATCGCCGACGGTGCTTCGACCGACATGGGCGAGCTTGCGCTCGGCCAGAACATGCTGGTCGCGTTCATGCCGTGGAACGGCTACAACTTCGAAGACTCGATCCTGATTTCGGAGCGGGTCGTCGCGGACGACCGGTTTACCTCGATTCATATCGAGGAACTGTCGGTGGTCGCACGCGATACAAAGCTCGGGCCGGAGGAAATCACGCGCGACATTTCGAATCTGTCGGAAGGCCAGCTCGCGAATCTCGACGAGTCGGGGATCATCTATATCGGCGCCGAAGTCGAGGCCGGCGACGTGCTGGTCGGCAAGGTCACCCCCAAGGGCGAGACCCAGCTGACGCCGGAAGAAAAATTGTTGCGCGCGATTTTCGGCGAAAAGGCGTCCGATGTGAAGGACACCAGCCTGCGCGTGCCGTCGGGCATGTCGGGGACCGTGATCGACGTACAGGTGTTTACGCGCGAGGGCATCGAGCGCGACAAACGCGCGCAGCAGATCATCGATGACGAACTCAAGCGCTACAAGAAGGACTTGGCCGATCAATTGCGGATCGTCGAAAACGACGGCTTCGAGCGGCTGGAACGCCTGCTGATCGGCAAGACCGCGAATAAGGGGCCGAAGAAACTCGCCAAAGGCGCGAAGATTACCAAGGCTTATTTGTCGGAGGTCGACCGCCACAACTGGTTCGACATCGACACCGCGAACGACAAGCTCAACCGCCAGTTGGAGCAGATCAAGGAAAGTCTGGCCCAGAAACGCGTCGATTTCGATCGCGCGTTCGAGGAAAAGAAGAAAAAGCTCACCCAGGGCGATGAATTGCCGCCGGGCGTGCAGAAGATGGTCAAGGTCTATATCGCGGTCAAACGCCGGCTGCAGCCCGGCGACAAGATGGCCGGGCGCCACGGCAACAAGGGGGTGATCTCGAAGATCGTCCCGGTCGAGGACATGCCGCACATGGCCGACGGTACGCCGATGGACATCGTGCTCAATCCGCTCGGCGTGCCGTCGCGGATGAACGTCGGCCAGATTCTCGAGACGCACCTGGGCTGGGCGGCGAAGGGACTCGGTCTCAAGATCGGCGCGCTGCTGAAGGCGCAGGCCAAGGCTGCGGAATTGCGCAAATTCCTCGACCAGCTTTACAACTCGAGCGGTACTCCCGAAAACCTCGATTTGCTGAGCGACGACGAGGTGCTTGAGCTGGCCAGGAATTTGCAGGCCGGTGTGCCGTTTGCGACTGCGGTATTCGACGGCGCGGCCGAGGCCGAGATCAAAAATATGCTCGAAATCGCCGGCCTGCCGCGCTCGGGGCAGGTTACGCTCCATGACGGCCGCACCGGCGAGGCGTTCGACCGCCAAGTCACCGTCGGCTACATGCAGATGCTGAAGCTGCACCACCTGGTCGATGACAAGATGCATGCGCGTTCGACCGGCCCGTACTCGCTGGTTACGCAACAACCGCTCGGCGGCAAGGCGCAGTTCGGCGGCCAGCGCTTCGGCGAAATGGAAGTGTGGGCGCTCGAGGCGTACGGCGCGGCTTACACGCTGCAGGAAATGTTGACCGTCAAGTCGGACGACACCGAAGGCCGCCGCAAGGTCTACGAGTCGATCGTCAAGGGCGAACACAAGATCGAGGCCGGCATGCCGGAATCGTTCAACGTGCTGGTCAAGGAGATACGGTCGCTCGCGATCGATATCGACCTCGATCATGGTCGTTATTAATTTGTTCGTGCATCACGCCACCGTGGAGTGAAACATGAAAGCACTGCTGGATTTATTCAAACAGGTTACGCCCGGAGAGGGCTTCGACGCGATCAAGATCGGACTGGCATCACCCGAGAAGATCCATTCGTGGTCATACGGCGAAGTTAAAAAGCCGGAGACCATCAATTACCGCACGTTCAAGCCGGAACGCGACGGCTTGTTCTGCGCGAAGATTTTCGGCCCGGTCAAGGATTACGAGTGTCTGTGCGGCAAGTACAAGCGCCTCAAACACCGCGGCGTGATCTGCGAAAAATGCGGCGTCGAGGTGACGCTCGCCCGCGTGCGCCGCGAGCGCATGGGCCACATCGAACTGGCGAGCCCGGTCGCGCATATCTGGTTCCTGAAGTCGCTGCCGTCGCGCCTGGGCATGGTGCTCGACATGACGTTGCGCGACATCGAGCGCGTGCTGTACTTCGAGGCGTTCGTGGTGACCGATCCCGGCATGACGCCGCTGCAGCGCGGGCAGTTGCTGACGGAGGACGATTACCTGGCGAAACTCGAGGAGTTCAGCGGTGATTTTTCGGCGTTGATGGGGGCTGAAGGCGTGCGTGATCTGCTGCGCACGATCGACCTCAAGCAGGAAATCGACAAGCTGCGCACCGATCTCGCGGCCACGACTTCCGACACCAAGATCAAAAAAATCGCCAAGCGTCTCAAGGTGCTGGAAGGTTTCCAGAAATCGGGGATCAAGCCGGACTGGATGATCATGGAAGTGCTGCCGGTGCTGCCGCCCGACCTGCGGCCGCTGGTGCCGCTCGACGGCGGACGTTTCGCGACTTCCGACCTCAACGACCTCTACCGGCGCGTGATCAACCGCAACAACCGTCTGAAGCGGCTGCTTGAACTCAAAGCACCCGACATCATCGTGCGCAACGAAAAACGCATGCTGCAGGAGGCGGTCGATTCTTTGCTCGACAACGGCCGCCGCGGCAAGGCGATGACCGGCGCCAACAAGCGGCCGCTCAAGTCGCTCGCCGAAATGATCAAGGGCAAGGGCGGACGCTTCCGGCAGAACCTGCTCGGCAAGCGCGTCGATTACTCCGGCCGCTCGGTGATCGTGGTCGGCCCGCAGCTCAAGCTGCATCAGTGCGGGCTGCCGAAGAAAATGGCGCTTGAGTTGTTCAAGCCGTACATTTTCAACAAGCTCGAAACCATGGGCATCGCGAGCACCATCAAGGCTGCCAAGCGCGAGGTCGAGAATGAAAATCCGGTGGTGTGGGACATTCTCGAAGAAGTGATCCGCGAACACCCGGTGATGTTGAACCGCGCGCCGACACTGCACCGTCTCGGCATCCAGGCATTCGAGCCGGTGCTGATCGAAGGCAAGGCGATCCAGCTGCACCCGCTGGTGTGCGCGGCGTTCAACGCCGACTTCGACGGCGACCAGATGGCGGTGCACGTGCCGCTGTCGCTCGAAGCGCAGCTCGAAGCGCGCACGCTGATGCTGTCGTCGAACAACATTCTGTCGCCCGCCAACGGCGAGCCGATCATCGTGCCGTCGCAGGACATTGTGCTCGGCCTTTATTACATTACGCGCGAAAAAGTCGGCGCGCGCGGCGAAGGCACGGCGTTTGCCGACATCGCCGAAGTGTCGCGCGCCTATGAATCACGTCAGGCCGAAGTCAACGCCAAGATAAAAGTACGCATCAAGGAGGTCGAAATCGATGCCGCAGGGGAAAAACGCGAGAAGATCACGCGTTATGAAACCACGGTCGGCCGCGCCCTGCTGTCGGAAATTCTGCCGGCCGGATTGCCCTTCGAACTGATCAACAAACCGCTCAAGAAAAAAGAAATCTCCCGGCTCATCAACGCGGCATTCCGTCTGTGCGGATTGCGCGAGACGGTGATCTTCGCCGATAAGCTGATGTACACCGGCTTCACGATGGCGACGCGCGCCGGCATCTCGATCGCAGTCGACGACATGCTGGTGCCGCAGCAGAAGAATGAAATCATTTCGACCGCCGAAAAAGAGGTGCAGGAAATCGAGGCCCAGTACACGTCGGGCCTGGTGACGCAGGGCGAGCGTTACAACAAGGTAGTCGACATCTGGGGCCGCGCCGGCGACGTCGTCGCCAAGGCGATGATGGATCAGCTCGGCACACAGGAAGTCGCGGCATGGGACTACAAAAAGGCCGACTATGCGCCGCTCAGGGACAAGAAGGGCAATACGGTCACGCAGGAATCGTTCAATTCGATCTACATGATGGCGGACTCCGGCGCGCGCGGTTCGGCGGCGCAGATCCGCCAGTTGGCCGGCATGCGCGGGCTGATGGCGAAACCCGACGGCACCATCATCGAGACGCCGATTACCGCGAATTTCCGCGAGGGCCTCAACGTGCTGCAGTACTTCATTTCGACGCACGGCGCACGCAAGGGTCTTGCCGACACCGCGTTGAAGACCGCCAACTCCGGTTATCTGACACGCCGGCTGGTGGATGTTACCCAGGATTTGGTGATCACCGAAGACGACTGCGGCACCCGGAACGGCGTCATGGTCCGTGCGCTGGTCGAGGGTGGCGAGGTGGTCGAACCGTTGCGTGAGCGGATTCTCGGCCGCGTCACGGCTTCCGACGTGCCGCACCCTGAAACCCAGGAAGTGCTGTTGGCGGCGGGAACCTTGCTGAACGAGGATGAGGTCGAGCAGATCGAAGCGCTCGGCATCGACGAAATCAAAGTACGCACGCCGCTGAGCTGCGACACGCGCTGGGGCCTGTGCGCCAAATGTTATGGGCGCGACCTCGGCCGCGGCAGCCTGATCAATGTCGGCGAGGCGGTCGGCGTGATCGCGGCCCAGTCGATCGGCGAACCCGGTACCCAGCTGACGATGCGCACTTTCCACATCGGTGGCGCGGCATCGCGCGGCGACGTCAGCCACTCCGAGGCGAAGACCAACGGCATCGCGCATTTCTCGACGCAGATGCGCTACGTGACCAACGTCAAGGGCGAGAAAGTGGCGATTGCGCGCAACGGCGAAATACTGGTCAACGACGACCATGGCCGCGAGCGCGAACGTCACAAAGTACCGTACGGCGCGACGCTGCTGGTCGATGAAGGCAAGGCGCTGAAAGCCGGGCAGGTGCTGGCGACGTGGGAGCCCAATATCCGGCCGATCATCAGCGAATTCGGCGGCACCGCCAAATTCGAGCACGTGATCGAAGGCGTGACCGCGGTGCGCCAGGTCGATGAAGTGACCGGCCTGGAAACGCTCAAGGTCATTGATGCGCCGCCGAGCAAGCGCGCAGCCGCCAAGCAGCGGCCGGAAGTGCGATTGCTCGATGCGGCGGGCAGGGAAATCCTCATTCCGGGCAGCGATGTGCCGTTCCGCGTGACGTTCCAGCGCGACAGCATCATCACGGTCAAGGAAGGACAGACCGTCAACGTCGGCGACCAGCTCGGTTTCATTCCGAAGGAAGTGAAAACCCGCGACATTACCGGCGGTCTGCCGCGCGTCGCCGAGTTGTTCGAGGCGCGTTCGCCGAAGGAAAAAGCGATTCTGGCCGAGTACACCGGCACGGTGTCGTTCGGCAAGGACACCAAAGGCAAGCAGCGGCTGATCATCACCGACCGCGAGGAAGGCCAGGCGCATGAGGAACTGATTTCCAAGGACAAGCACGTGCTGGTGCACGATGGCCAGTGGGTGAATCGCGGCGAAGTCATCGTTGAGGGCCAGCTTGACCCGCAGGACATCCTGCGACTGCGCGGCGTCGAGGAACTCGCACGTTACATCACCGACGAGGTGCAGGACGTCTACCGTCTGCAGGGCGTGCGTATCAATGACAAGCATATCGAGGTCATCGTGCGCCAGATGCTGCGCCGGGTGGAAATCGACGATGCGGGAGACACGGTGTTCATTCCGGGCGAACAAGTCGAGCGCGCGCAACTGCTCGAGGAAAACGAACGCGTCGTGGCGGCCGACAAAAAGCCCGCCACCCACAAGCCGATGCTGCTGGGGATCACCAAGGCTTCGTTGTCGACCGACTCGTTCATTTCGGCGGCATCGTTCCAGGAAACGACACGGGTACTGACCGAAGCGGCGATCATGGGCAAACGCGACGAACTACGCGGCCTGAAGGAAAACGTGATCGTCGGCCGTCTGATTCCGGCGGGGACCGGCCTCGCCCATCACAATGTACACAGACGGCAGGCGGCGGTGACTGATGAAACGCCGGCAACCACTGATGCAGCGCCCGCCGAAGCAGTCGGCAGTGAAAGTAACGAGCAGGTTGCTTGACAGGAGATGGCGTAACCTCATAGAATCCACAGTCTTTTTAGACCCGCGACAGGAAATTGCGGCGGGGTGCGGGAAAAATCCACGGACGGGACGGCTTTGGGCCGTCCCGTCCTTTTGAGGGACAGGAAAAATCCGCGCGCGCCGCGGATTTTTTGACCAGGTGCGGAAGAATATTTTATGCCGACAATTAACCAGTTAGTGCGCAAGCCGCGCGTCATCGCGAGCGCGAAAAGCAAGGTGCCAGCACTGCAGCGCGCGCCGCAAAAACGCGGCGTGTGCACGCGCGTTTATACAACGACGCCGAAAAAACCGAACTCGGCGCTGCGCAAGGTCGCCAAGGTACGGTTGACCAACGGCTTCGAAGTCATCGGCTACATCGGCGGCGAGGGGCACAATCTGCAGGAGCACTCGGTGGTGCTGATCCGGGGCGGGCGCGTCAAGGATCTGCCCGGCGTACGTTATCACGTCGTACGCGGCAGTCTCGACACCGCCGGCGTCAAGGACCGCAAACAAAGTCGTTCGAAGTATGGCGCCAAGCGGCCCAAGGCCGCGTAAGGGAATAGGAACAGAAATATGCCACGTCGTAGAGAAATTCCGAAGCGCGAGATCCTGCCGGATCCAAAATATTCGAGCGTTGACGTCGCCAAGTTCGTCAACGTGCTGATGACGCGCGGCAAGAAATCGGTCGCCGAGCGGATTATTTACGGCGCGCTCGAACAGATCAAGAAGAAGGGCGGCAAGGATCCGGTCGAGGTATTCAATCAGGCCGTCAGCAACGTAAAACCGATCGTCGAAGTGAAAAGCCGCCGTGTCGGGGGCGCCAATTACCAGGTGCCGGTCGAAGTGCGGCCGGTGCGGCGCATGGCGCTGGCGATGCGCTGGATTCGCGATGCCGCGCGCGCGCGCAGCGAGAAATCGATGGATGCGCGGCTCGCGGGCGAGATCGCCGAAGCGGCGGAAGGCCGCGGCGGCGCGATGAAGAAGCGTGAAGAAGTGCATCGCATGGCGGAGGCCAACAAGGCGTTCTCCCATTACCGGTTTTAAGACACGCCATGCCCCGCAAAACCCCCATCGAGCGTTATCGGAACATCGGCATCAGTGCCCACATTGATGCCGGCAAAACCACGACCACCGAGCGCATCCTGTTCTACACCGGCGTTTCGCACAAGCTCGGCGAAGTGCACGACGGCACCGCGGTGATGGACTGGATGGAGCAGGAGCAGGAACGCGGCATCACGATCACTTCGGCGGCGACGACCTGCTTCTGGAAGGGGATGGACAACAACTATCCCGAGCACCGCATCAACATCATCGACACGCCGGGACACGTCGATTTCACGATCGAGGTCGAACGCAGTCTGCGCGTGCTCGACGGTGCGTGCATGGTTTATTGCGCGGTCGGCGGCGTGCAGCCGCAGTCGGAAACGGTGTGGCGCCAGGCCCAGAAGTACCGCGTGCCGCGGCTCGCGTTCGTCAACAAGATGGACCGCCAGGGCGCCAATTTCCTCAAAGTCTACGAACAGATGAAGTCGCGCCTCAAGGCCAATCCGGTGCCGATCCAGATCCCGATCGGCGCGGAAGAAAAATTCGAGGGTGTTATTGATCTGGTTCGCATGCAGGCGATTTATTGGGACGAATCGACCCAGGGCATGAAGTTCGAACTCAGGGAGATTCCCGCCAATCTCAAGGACGAAGCGCAGGAATGGCACGAAAAGATGGTCGAGAGCGCGGCCGAAGCAAGCGAGGATTTGATGAACAAGTACCTCGAAGCCGGGAACCTGTCGGTCGAGGAGATCAAGCTGGGTTTGCGGACGCGCACGATTCACAACGAGATCGTGCCGATGCTGTGCGGCTCGGCCTTCAAGAACAAGGGCGTGCAGGCGATGCTCGACGCGGTGATCGACTATCTGCCGGCGCCGGTTGATATTCCGCCGGTCACGGGCCAAGACGACCATGACGAGCCCGCCGAGCGGAAAGCCAGCGACGAGGAGCCCTTTGCCGGCCTCGCGTTCAAGATCGCGACCGACCCGTACGTCGGCCAGCTGATTTTCTTCCGCGTTTATTCAGGGGTCGTTACCTCGGGCGACACGATTTATAACCCGCTCAAGGGACGCAAGGAGCGCATCGGGCGCCTGCTGCAGATGCACGCCAATCATCGCGATGAAATCAAGGAGGTGCGCGCCGGCGATATCGCCGCTGCGGTCGGGCTGAAAGAAGCGACCACCGGCGATACGCTGTGCGATCCCGGGAAAATCATCACGCTCGAGAAAATGGTGTTTCCGGAACCGGTGATTCACGTCGCGGTCGAGCCGAAGACCAAGGCCGACCAGGAAAAAATGGGCATCGCGCTGAACCGCCTTGCCCAGGAAGATCCGTCGTTCCGCGTGCGCACCGACGAGGAATCGGGACAGACCATCATTTCGGGCATGGGCGAGCTGCATCTCGAAATCATCGTCGACCGCATGAAGCGCGAGTTCGGTGTCGAGGCCAATGTCGGCGCGCCGCAGGTCGCCTACCGCGAGACCATCAAGAAAACCGCCGACAAGGTCGAAGGCAAGTTCATCAAACAATCGGGCGGCCGCGGCCAGTACGGCCACGTCGTGCTCAAAGTCGAGCCGCAGCAGCCCGGCCAAGGCTTCGAATTCGTCGATGCGATCAAGGGCGGCGCGGTACCGCGCGAGTACATCCCGGCGGTCGAGAAAGGCGTCGAGGACACGCTGCCGAGCGGGGTACTCGCGGGTTTCCCGGTGGTCGATATCAAGGTTACGCTGTTCGACGGTTCGTACCACGAGGTTGACTCGAACGAAAATGCGTTCAAAATGGCGGGCTCGATCGCGCTCAAGGAAGGGCTGCGCCGCGCCAACCCGGTGTTGCTCGAGCCGATGATGGCAGTCGAGGTCGAAACGCCCGAGGATTTCATGGGCAACGTGATGGGCGATTTGTCGTCGCGGCGCGGTATCGTGCAGGGCATGGACGATGTCGCCGGCACCAAGGTGATCCGCGCCGAGGTGCCGCTGTCCGAGATGTTCGGTTATTCGACAACGCTGCGTTCGCTGTCGCAGGGGCGCGCGACTTACACGATGGAATTCAAGCATTACACTGAAACGCCGAAGCAGATCGCGGACGGAATCATCAGCAAGATTACGGGCAACGACAGAAAATAAGGGAAATCGATTATGGCCAAAGGCAAGTTTGAGCGGACCAAGCCGCACGTGAATGTGGGGACGATCGGTCACGTGGATCACGGGAAGACGACGCTGACGGCGGCGCTGACGCACGTGCTGTCGAAGAAGTATGGTGGTGAAGCCAAGAACTACGATCAGATCGATGCGGCCCCTGAAGAGAAGGCGCGCGGGATCACCATCAACACTGCGCACGTCGAATACGAGACCGCGAAGCGCCACTACGCGCACGTCGACTGTCCGGGCCACGCCGACTACGTGAAGAACATGATCACCGGCGCGGCGCAGATGGACGGCGCGATCTTGGTGGTGTCGGCGGCCGACGGCCCGATGCCGCAGACGCGCGAACACATCCTGCTGGCACGCCAGGTCGGTGTGCCCTACATCGTGGTGTTCCTGAACAAGGCCGACATGGTCGACGACAAGGAATTGCTCGATCTGGTCGAAGTCGAAGTGCGGGAACTGCTGACCAAGTATGAATTCCCGGGCGACAAGACCCCGATCGTCATCGGCTCCGCCCTGAAGGCGCTGGAAGGCGACACCAGCGACATCGGCGAACCCGCGATCATCAAGCTTGCCGACGCCCTCGACAGCTACATTCCCGAACCCAAGCGCGCCTTGGACGGCGCGTTCCTGATGCCGGTCGAAGACGTGTTTTCGATCTCCGGGCGCGGCACCGTGGTGACCGGAAGGGTGGAGCGCGGCATCGTCAAAGTCGGCGACGAACTTGAAATCGTCGGTCTCAAGCCGACCCTGAAGACGGTGTGCACCGGCGTCGAAATGTTCCGCAAGCTGCTCGACCAGGGGCAGGCCGGCGACAACGTCGGGGTGCTGCTGAGAGGCACCAAGCGCGAGGAAGTCGAGCGCGGCCAGGTGCTGGCCAAGCCCGGCTCGATCACGCCGCATACCAAATTCACCGCCGAGATCTACGTGCTGAGCAAGGACGAGGGCGGCCGCCATACGCCGTTCTTCAACGGCTACCGGCCGCAGTTCTATTTCCGCACCACCGACGTGACCGGCAGCATCGAGCTGCCGAAAGGCACGGAGATGGTGATGCCGGGGGACAACATTGCGATCACGGTGGCCCTGGGGCAGCCGATCGCGATGGAAGAGGGACTGCGCTTTGCGATTCGGGAAGGTGGCAAGACGGTCGGTGCCGGCGTCGTCGCCAAAATCATCGAGTGATCACTGATGGCCGCCGTTAAAAGTCAGAAAATCCGGATCCGTCTCAAGGCGTTCGATTATCGCCTGATCGATCAGTCGGCGCTCGAGATCGTGGATACGGCGAAACGCACCGGCGCAGTGGTCAAGGGACCGGTGCCGCTGCCGACGCGCAAGGAACGGTTTGACGTGCTGCGCTCGCCGCACGCCGACAAGACTTCGCGCGATCAGTTTGAAATCCGCACCCACTTGCGGTTGATGGACATCATCGACCCGACCGACAAGACGGTCGATGCATTGATGAAGCTTGATCTGCCGGCGGGAGTGGACGTCGAGATCAGGTTGTGAGCGAAGGAAATTTTGAACGTCGGGTTGATTTCAACGGCCCGACCAGGATGCGGGTTGCCGGTCAATTGCAATCGGCACTTGTCCGCGGCCGCAAGCCGCGGGCTGGTTAAAACCAAAAGGTGAAAATATGAGTTTGGGACTAGTTGGGCGCAAGATCGGCATGACGCGCGTATTTACCGACGATGGTGATTCCGTCGCGGTGACCGTGGTCGACGTGTCGAACAACCGTGTGACCCAGATCAAGAACGCCGAAAGCGATGGCTATTGCGCGGTGCAGGTCGCGTATGGCAAGCGCCGCGCGCGCCGCGTCAACAAGGCCACGGCCGGACATTTCGCCAAAGCCGGTGTCGAGGCCGGCTCGGTGCTGAAGGAATTCCGCGTGATGCCCGAACGGCTCGCCGACCTCAAGGTCGGCGGCACACTCGGCGTTGACGTCTTCAAGGTCGGGCAAAAGGTCGATGTCTCCGGCACCTCGATCGGCAAGGGCTATGCCGGCGTGATCAAGCGCCACCATTTTTCATCAAACCGCGCGAGCCACGGCAACTCGATCTCGCACAACAAACCCGGTTCGATTTCGATGGCGCAGGATCCGGGACGCGTATTCCCCGGCAAGCGGATGTCGGGGCATCTCGGCGCCGTCAGCCGCACGGTGCAAAATCTCGAGATCGTGCGCATCGATGCGTCGCGCCACTTGCTGCTGATTCGCGGCGCCGTGCCGGGCGCGCAGGGCGGCAACCTGACCATCTGTCCGGCGATCAAGGCTGCTGCGGCAGGCGGCAAAATCGCCGCCAAGGCGGGTGCATGATGGAACTCAATCTGATCGACCCGCAGGGCAAGTCGTCCAGGAAAGTTGCCGCGCCGGATACCGTGTTCGGGCGCGACTACAATGAGGCGCTGGTGCACCAGGTGGTGACCGCGTATCTGGCCAACGCGCGCCGCGCGACCCGCATGCAGAAGGACCGCGGTGACGTCAAGCATTCGACCAAGAAACCGTGGAAACAGAAGGGCACCGGCCGTGCGCGCGCCGGCATGACATCGAGTCCGTTGTGGCGCGGCGGCGGCCGGATTTTTCCGAATACGCCGGACGAGAACTACAGTCACAAACTGAACCGGAAAATGTACCGCGCCGGCGTCTGTTCGATCCTGTCGCAACTCGCGCGCGAAGGACGGCTGGCGGTCGTTGACAGTTTCACCGTCGAGACGCCGAAGACCAAGTTGCTCGCGCAAAAAGTCAAAAACATGGGTTTTGAAGACGTACTGATCGTGACCGACAGCGTGGACGACAACCTGCGGCTGTCGTCGCGCAACCTGCCGCACGTCAACATCGTCGCGGTTGCGCATGCCGATCCGGTCAGCCTGATACATCACGCCAATGTTCTGCTGACGAAAAATGCGTTGGCCAAATTTGAGGATCTGCTGAAATGAGCGCCGCTGCCAGCGTCAAAAACAGCGAACGTCTGACGCAGGTGATCCTCGCGCCGGTCGTATCCGAAAAGAGCACCTTCATCGGCGAGAAGAACAACCAGTATCTGTTTCGCGTGGCGCCGGATGCGACCAAGCCCGAGATCAAGGCCGCGGTCGAACTGATGTTCAGTACGAAGGAGAAAAAAATCGAGGTGTTGTCGGTGCAGGTCGCGAATGCCCGCGGCAAGACCAAACGTTTCGGCCGCTTCATTGGTCGCCGCAACCATTGGAAGAAGGCCTACGTGCGCCTGAAGGCGGGCCAGGAAATCGTCTTCGCGGCAGGAGAAACCCAATAATGGCACTGATCAAAGTCAGACCGACTTCGCCGGGACGGCGCGCGGTGGTCAAGGTGGTGAGCCCGCAGCTGCACAAGGGGTCGCCGCACGCCGCGCTGGTCGAGAGTCAATCGAGGCACGCCGGGCGCAACAGCGATGGCCACATCACGACGCGTCATCAGGGCGGTGGCCACAAACAGCACTATCGCAAGATCGATTTCAAGCGCAACAAGGACGGTATCGTCGCCAAGGTCGAACGCCTGGAGTACGACCCGAATCGCAGCGCCCACATCGCGCTGTTGTGCTACGCCGATGGCGAGCGCCGCTACATCATCGCGCCCAAGGGGATGGCTGCCGGCGCGCAGCTCGTCAGCGGGCCGGAGGCGCCGATCAAGGCCGGCAACGCGCTGCCGTTGCGCAATATTCCGGTCGGCACCACGATCCACTGCGTTGAATTGCTGCCGGGCAAGGGCGCGCAACTCGCGCGCTCGGCCGGTGCCTCCGTGGTACTGCTCGCGCGCGAAGGCATTTACGCGCAAATCCGCATGCGTTCCGGCGAAACGCGCAAGGTGCATGTCGAGTGTCGCGCGACGATCGGTGAAGTCGGCAACGAGGAACACAATCTGCGCCAATTCGGCAAGGCCGGCGCGAAACGCTGGCGCGGCGTGCGGCCGACGGTGCGCGGCGAAGTCATGAATCCGGTCGATCACCCGCTCGGCGGACGTACGCGCGGCAACCGTCATCCGGTATCGCCGTGGGGCCAGCCGTCCAAGGGGTTGCGCACCCGCCATAACAAGCGCACCAACAACATGATTGTGCGCCGCCGTCACGCCAAGGCCGGCGCCGCATAACGGAGCACAGACCCATGGCACGTTCAGTAAAAAAAGGCCCGTTCGTCGACCATCACCTGATGGCCAAGGTCGAAACGGCGCGCGCATCCAACGACAAGCGCCCGATCAAGACCTGGTCGCGGCGCTCGACCATACTGCCCGATTTCGTGGGGCTGACGATCGCAGTACATAACGGCAAGCAACACGTCCCGGTCTACATCTCGGAAAACATGGTTGGCCACAAGCTCGGCGAGTTTTCCCATACGCGGCTCTTCAAGGGACACTCGAAAGCCGGCAGCGTGGCCGCCGCCGCAACCGCCGACAAGAAATCGAGCGTGGCAACGCCGGCCGCTGCCGCGCCGGCGGCGGAAGCGAAGAAATGAGGAATAACGCAATGGAAACCACGGCAAAATTGAACGGGGTGCGGCTGTCGGCGCAAAAAGGCCGTCTGATCGCGGATCAGATTCGCGGCCTTACGGTCGAAAAGGCGCTCAATCTTCTGGCGTTCAGCCCCAAGAAGGGTGCGGTGATCATACGCAAGGTACTGGAATCGGCGATTGCGAATGCCGAGCACAACGACGGCGCCGATGTCGATGAGCTCAAGGTCACGCGCATCTGTGTCGAAAAAGGTCCGGTACTCAAGCGTCTCCATACGCGCGCCAAGGGCCGTGGCGTAACGGTGCTCAAACACAGCTGCCATATTCATCTGACGGTCGGCGACGGAAGGAAATAGCGATGGGACAAAAAATACATCCGATCGGATTCCGGCTCTCGGTGCAGCACAACTGGTCGTCGAAGTGGTACGCGAACAGCAAAAACTTTCCGGCGATGCTGCAGCAGGACATCAAGGTACGCGACTACCTGAAACAGAAACTCGCGCACGCCGCGGTCAGCCGCATCGAGATCAAGCGCCCGGCCAAGGACGCCAACATCACGATCTACAGCGCGCGGCCGGGCGTCGTGATCGGCAAAAAAGGCGAGGATATCGATTCGTTGCGCACCGAGCTGCAGAAGATACTCGGCGTGCGCGTGCGGATCGATATCGAGGAAGTGCGCAAACCCGAACTCGACGCGCAACTGATCGCCGATTCGATCGCGCAGCAATTGCAAAAGCGCATCATGTTCCGCCGCGCCATGAAACGCGCGATCCAGAACGCGATGCGGCTCGGCGCACAGGGCATCAAGATCATGAGCGCCGGCCGCCTGAACGGCATCGAAATCGCGCGCACCGAGTGGTATCGTGAAGGGCGCGTGCCGCTGCATACGCTGCGCGCCGACATTGATTACGGCTTTGCCGAGGCCAAAACGACGTACGGCGTGATCGGCATCAAGGTATGGGTCTACAAGGGCAAGATCATGGCGCCGAAAGAGCAGCCGGTGGCCGCCGTGCCGGAAGCCACCGCCGCGCCGGATGCGCCGGTGAAGAAGAGAAAATCAGGAGCCAAGAAACATGCTACAGCCAGCTAGACGTAAATACCGCAAGGAACAAAAGGGCCGCAACAAGGGTGTTGCGACGCGCGGCAATAAAGTGAGTTTCGGCGAGTACGGATTGAAGGCCGTTACGCGCGGCCGCCTGACTGCGCGCCAGATCGAGGCCGCGCGGCGCGCGATGACGCGTCACATCAAGCGCGGCGGCCGTGTCTGGATCCGGATTTTTCCGGACAAGCCGATTTCCCAGAAACCGGCCGAAGTGCGCATGGGCAACGGCAAGGGCAACCCTGAATTCTGGGTCGCGGAAATCGTCCCAGGCAAGGTGTTGTACGAAATGGATGGTGTCGACGAGGCGTCCGCGCGCGAAGCGTTCCGGCTGGCGGCGGCCAAGCTGCCGCTGCGGACGACGTTTGCTCACCGCATGGTGGGAGCCTGAACGATATGAAAGCCAGCGAATTGAGGGCCAAGAGCCCGGTTGAATTGCAGCAGGAACTGAACGATCTGCTGAAGGCGCAGTTCGGCCTGCGCATGCAGGCTTCGACCCAGCAGCTGACCAACCACAGCCAGGTCAGGAAGGTGCGCCGCGATATCGCGCGCGTACGCACGTTGCTTAACGAGAAGGCGCGCCAATCATGAGTGCTACCGCAACCGCCGCAAAAAACAAACGCGTCCTCGCGGGCCGCGTCGTCAGCGACAAAATGGACAAAACGGTGACGGTGCTGGTCGAGCACCGCGTCAAACACCCGATTTACGGCAAGGTCATCACGCGCTCCAAGAAATACCATGCCCACGACGCAACCAACCAGTTCAAGGAAGGCGACACGGTGCTGATCGAGGAATGCCGGCCGCTGGCCAAGACCAAGGCGTGGCGCGTGGCCAAACTGGTCGAGAAGGCGCATACCATTTAGCGCCGGGATACTTGAAATGAGGCGGGGGTTTCAGTAAAATCCCCCGCTTTCTCCGCGGCGGCCTGGTTGGCGGCGCGCGGCAACCGAACCGGACGGATTCCAAGACTGACCGCCGTGATGAAGGCGGATCAAGTTGGAAAGCAGTTTTAAAGAGAGCAATCAATGATACAGATGCAGTCCATTCTGGACGTTGCCGACAACACCGGCGCGCGCGCCGTCATGTGCATCAAGGTGCTCGGCGGCTCGAAGCGGCGCTATGCCGGCATCGGCGATGTGATCAAGGTCAGCGTCAAGGACGCGGCGCCGCGCGGCCGCGTCAAGAAAGGCGAGATTTACAACGCGGTCGTGGTGCGTACCGCGAAGGGCGTGCGCCGCGCCGACGGATCGGTGATCAAGTTCGACGGCAATGCGGCGGTGCTGCTGACCGCGAAGCTCGAACCGATCGGCACGCGCATTTTCGGGCCGGTCACGCGCGAACTGCGCAGTGAGCGCTTCATGAAGATCGTTTCGCTGGCGCCGGAAGTCCTGTAAGGATACGGATACAAAATGCGCAAAATCAGAAAAGGCGACAACGTGATCGTGATTGCCGGCCGCGATAAGGGCAAGCGCGGCATCGTGCTGCGCGTAGTCGATGCCGAACACCTGCTGGTCGAGGGCGCGAACCGCGTCAAGAAGCATCAGCGGCCGAATCCGATGAAAAACACCCTTGGCGGCATCGTCGACAAGGAGATGCCGCTGCACGTATCCAATATCGCGCTGTTCAATCCGGCCACCAAAAAAGCCGGTCGTATCGGCCTCAAGCGGCTCGATGACGGCCGCCACGTGCGCTATTTCAAATCCGATGGCGAAATGGTTGACGCATGAGTACCGCGGCTAAATCGACCAAGGTCTCGGCGCCGTCGGCGCGGCTGCATGCGCATTACCGCGACAACGTGGTCAAGCAGCTGATGAAACAATTCGGCTACAAGAGCGCGATGCAGGTGCCGCGCATCGAAAAAATCACGCTTAACATGGGTGTCGGCGAGGCCGTCGCCGACAAGAAAGTGTTGGATAACGCGGCTGCCGACATGGCCAAGATCGCCGGCCAGAAACCATTGGTCACAAAATCCCACAAGTCGGTCGCGTCGTTCAAGATCCGTGCCGGCCAGCCGATCGGCTGCAAGGTCACGTTGCGCGGCACGCGCATGTATGAATTCCTCGACCGGCTGGTCAGCGTCGCGATGCCGCGCATCCGCGATTTTCGCGGCATCCCGGGCAAGTCGTTCGACGGCCGCGGCAATTTCAATTTCGGCGTCAAGGAACAGATCGTTTTTCCCGAAATCGAGTACGACAAGATCGACGCCCTGCGCGGCATGAATATCACGATCACCACTACCGCCAGAAGCAACGAAGAAGGTAAGGCGTTGCTGGTGGCGTTTAAATTTCCGTTCAGGAATTGATATGTCAAAACTTGCTTTGAAACTGCGCGATCAAAAGCGCCGCAAGACCGTCAAGAAATTCGCCGCCAAACGCGGGCAGCTGCTGGAAATCATCAACAATCAGAAGCTTTCTCCCGAGGAGCGCTATGAGGCGCGTTTGCGGCTGCAAAAGCTGCCGCGGGACGCGAATCCGGTGCGCCTGCGCAACCGCTGCGCGATTACCGGCCGTCCGCGCGGGGTATTCCGGAAATTCGGCCTCGGCCGTCTCAAGCTGCGCGAAATCGCGATGCGCGGCGAGATTCCCGGCGTCATCAAGGCGAGCTGGTAGCAGGAGATATCCGATGAGCATGAGCGATCCGATTGCCGACATGCTGACGCGCATCCGTACCGCGCAGCAATCAGAAAAGATTTCCGTCTCAATCCCGTCGAGCAAACTCAAAATCGCGATCGCCGGCGTCCTCAAGGACGAGGGGTACATCGAGGATTTTGCGGTGCGCGAGGCCGCCGGCAAACCGCTGCTCGAAGTGGGGCTCAAATATTACGCCGGGCAGCCGGTGATCGAGAAACTCGAGCGCGTGAGCCGCCCGGGACTGCGCGTTTACAAGCCGAGCAAGGATATTCCGACGATCATGAACGGCCTTGGCGTCGCGATTGTTTCCACTTCGAAGGGCGTGATGACCGACCGCAAGGCGCGCGGTCTGGGCATCGGCGGCGAAGTGTTGTGCATCGTCGCGTAGCGGAGAACGGCACAATGTCCAGAATAGGTAATGCTCCCGTCGCGCTGCCGTCCGGCGTCGAGGTCCAGTTGTCGGGTGGCGAGATTTCGATCAAGGGCCCGCTCGGCACGCTGAAGCAGGCGCTTGCCCCGGAGGTCCAGGTTGAAAGGATCGACAATACGCTGCAGTTCAGGGCGCCGGCCGGCGACGCCCGGGCGAATACGGCGTCGGGTACCGTGCGCGCGCTGGTCGCCAACATGGTGCACGGCGTGACCAAGGGCTATGAACGAAAATTGACGCTGGTCGGCGTCGGCTACCGCGCGCAGGCGCAGGGCGACAAACTCAATCTGACGCTCGGATTTTCACATCCGGTCGTGCACCAGATGCCGAAAGGCATCAAGGTCGAAACGCCGAGTCAGACCGAGATTGTGATCAAGGGCATCGACAAACGGGTGGTCGGCCAGATTGCCGCCGAAGTGCGTGCCTATCGCAGTCCCGAGCCGTACAAAGGCAAGGGCGTGCGCTATGCCGACGAAGTCATCGTGCTGAAAGAAACCAAGAAAAAATAGGGGCCGCGCATGAAAGACAAAAATCAACAACGGCTGCGCCGCGCACGGCAAACCCGCTCGCGGATCGCGCAACTGAACGTCACGCGGCTGACCGTGCATCGCTCGAACTCGCATATTTACGCGCAAGTCATCGATGCCGGCGGCGCCAAGGTGCTGGCCAGCGCGTCGACGCTAGATCCCGAGGTGCGCAAGAGCGTCAAGTACGGCGGCAACGTCAAGGCCGCGGCGGTAATCGGCAAGCGCATCGCCGAAAAGGCAAAGCAGCTTGGCATTGAAGCGGTCGCCTTCGACCGCGCCGGCTACAAATATCATGGCCGTGTCAAGGCGCTCGCCGAGGCGGCGCGCGAACACGGGCTCAAGTTCTAGGCGGGCGACGAAATGGCAAAACTCCAGGCAAACAAGATGCAGGGCGGCGAAGAACGCAACGACGGCCTGCGTGAAAAAATGGTTGCGATCAACCGCGTGACCAAGGTCGTGAAAGGCGGACGCGTGCTCGGCTTCGCGGCGCTGACCGTAGTCGGCGACGGCGACGGTCGTGTCGGCATGGGCAAGGGCAAGGCGCGTGAAGTGCCGGTCGCGGTACAAAAGGCGATGGATGAAGCGCGCCGCAAAATGGTCAAAATCAACCTCAAGGAAGGCACGCTGCATCATGCGGTGATCGGCAAGCACGGCGCATCGAGGGTGTACATGCAACCGGCCGCCGACGGCACCGGCATCATCGCCGGCGGTCCGATGCGCGCGGTGTTCGAAGTCATGGGCGTGACCAACGTGCTTGCCAAGTGCCTCGGTTCGACCAATCCCTACAACATCGTGCGCGCGACGCTGAACGGCCTGCAGGCGATGAATACGCCGAGCGAAATTGCCGCCAAACGCGGCAAGACGGTCGAGGAAATCACGGGGTAGGCGATGACCAAGACAAAAATTTCCGGGAAAACGCTCAAGGTGACGCTGGTCAAAAGCACCATCGGCACCATGCGCACGCACCGCGCGGCGGTGCGCGGGCTCGGCCTGCGCCGCCTCAACCATACCGTCGAAGTGGCCGATACGCCGGCGATTCGCGGCATGATCAATCAGGTCAGCTACCTGCTGAAGTGCGAGGGTTAGATGCAGCTCAATACGATCAAACCGGCGGCCGGCGCCAAGCACGCGAAGAAACGCGTCGGGCGCGGCATTGGCAGCGGACTCGGCAAGACCGCGGGGCTCGGCCACAAGGGACAGAAAGCGCGCGCCGGCGGTTATCACAAAGTCGGTTTCGAGGGCGGCCAAATGCCATTGCAGCGGCGCCTGCCGAAGCGCGGTTTCGTTTCTCCGCTCAGACATGACACCGCCGAGGTGCGGTTGTCGGATCTGAACAAGCTCGATGCCGATGTCATCGACATTCTGGCGCTCAAAGCGGCCGGCGTGGTGCCGATTCATGCGCTGTCGGCCAAGGTGATCGTCTCCGGCGCATTGAAACGCAAGGTCGTGCTGCACGGGCTGCTGGTGTCGAAAGGTGCACGCGTGGCGGTCGAAGCGGCTGGCGGAAAAGTCGAATTGCCGGCGACCGCGGACGTTGCGGTGCCCGCAGCGGCAGCGCCGGAAGCCGCGGCGGTCGCCGCGACCGAAGTGCCCGCCCAACCCGCAGTCAAACCGTCCGCCAAGCCGGCGGCCAAAGCCGCGGCCGGAACAGCGGCCGCCAAACCGAAGTCCAATTCAACGGCAAAAGCGAAAACAACCACCCGCAAGACCAAAAAGGCGGACTAACGTTGGCACTCCAGAATTCCATGCTGGGCACGCAGGGCAAGCTGGGCGACCTCAAAAAGCGCCTGCTGTTCCTGCTCGGCGCACTGGTCGTGTTCCGCATCGGCGCCCACATCCCGGTGCCGGGCATCGACCCGACCCGGCTTGCCGAGCTGTTCAGTTCGCAGCAGGGCGGCATTCTCGACATGTTCAACATGTTTTCGGGCGGCGCGTTGCGGCGCTTCACGATTTTCGCGCTTGGCATCATGCCGTACATCTCATCTTCGATCATCATGCAGTTGATGACAGTGGTGTCGCCGACGCTCGAAGCGCTCAAAAAAGAGGGCGAATCCGGCCGTCGCAAGATCACCCAGTACACGCGCTACGGTACGGTCGGGCTCGCGGTGTTTCAGAGCCTTGGCATCGCGATTGCGCTTGAAGCGCAGCGTGGGCTGGTGCTGGAGCCGGGACTCGCGTTCCGGCTGACCACCATGATCACCTTGACGACCGGCACCATGTTTCTGATGTGGCTCGGCGAGCAGATCACCGAGCGCGGCATTGGCAACGGTATTTCGCTGATCATTTTTGCCGGCATCGCGGCGGGACTGCCGAACGCAGTCGCCAGCACGCTCGAGCTGCAACGCACCGGCGCGTTTTCGATCCCGGTGGTGCTGTTCCTGTTCGGCATGATTCTCGGCGTGACGGCGCTGGTGTGTTTCGTCGAGCGCGGCCAGCGCCGCATCCTGGTCAATTATGCGAAGCGCCAGGTCGGGCGCAAAATCTACGGCGGCCAGACGTCGCACCTGCCGCTCAAGCTCAACATGTCGGGCGTGATCCCGCCGATTTTCGCATCGAGCATCATCCTGTTTCCGGCCACGCTTGGCAGCTGGTTCGGCAGCAACGAGAACATGGCGCCCTGGCTGAAAACCATCCTGAGCAACGTCACCAACGCCCTGCATCCGGGACAGCCGGTGTACGTGCTGCTGTATGCGTCGGCCATCATCTTTTTCTGTTTTTTTTATACCGCGCTGGTGTTCAATCCGAAAGAGACTGCCGAAAACCTGAAGAAAAGCGGCGCCTTCGTGCCCGGCATCCGGCCCGGCGAACAGACCGCACGCTATATCGAGAAAATCACCATGCGGCTGACGCTGGCCGGTTCGATCTACGTGACGCTGGTGTGCCTGCTGCCGGAATTTCTGATCGTCTGGAAAAACGTGCCGTTTTATTTCGGCGGCACCAGTTTGCTGATTATCGTGGTGGTGACGATGGATTTCATGTCGCAGGTGCAGGCGTACATCATGAGTCACCAGTACGAAAGCCTGCTCAAGAAGGCCAACTTCAAGGGCGGCGTGTTACCGACGCATTAGATGGCGAAGGAAGAAACGATCCAGATGCAGGGTGAAGTCGTGGAAACCCTGCCCAATGCAACATTCCGGGTCAAGCTGGAAAACGGCCACATCGTGCTTGGCCATATCTCCGGCAAGATGCGTATGCACTACATCCGCATCCTGCCCGGCGACAAGGTCACGGTGGACATGACACCGTATGATCTGACGCGCGGCCGCATCGTATTTCGTGCCAAATAAGGCGCCAAGTCAGGCGGGGCGCGAGGGATTAAAGGAGCAAGACATGAAAGTAGTGACTTCGGTTAAGAGAATGTGCCGCAACTGCAAGATCATCCGCCGCAAGCGGGTGGTGCGCGTGATTTGCAAGGATCCGCGCCACAAGCAGCGCCAAGGATGATTTTGGCGTTTACTGATTTAAATTAGCAAGTTATAATCCACAGCTTTTACTTTTTGAGACTGCAATATGGCACGCATCGGCGGGGTCAACATTCCCAACCATCAGCACGCTGAAATCGCGCTGACTGCGATATATGGCATCGGCCGCAGCCGCGCACGGCTGATTTGCGCCGGGGCCGGCGTCAACACGACCTCCAAGGTCAAGGACCTGTCGGATGCCGACATGGACAAGTTGCGCGATCAGGTCGCCAAATTCACGATCGAGGGCAATCTGCGGCGCGAAGTTTCGATGAACATCAAGCGCCTGATGGACCTCGGAACCTGGCGCGGCAAGCGCCACCGCGCCGGACTGCCGGTGCGCGGGCAGCGCACCCGCACCAACGCGCGCACCCGCAAGGGGCCGCGCAAGGCGGCGATCAAGATCATCAAGCCGACTGCGGCAAAAGGATAATTGTCGATATGGCAAAAGCAAGCACACGGGTACGCAAGAAAGTCAAAAAGAATGTCGCGGAAGGTATCGCGCACATTCATGCGTCGTTCAACAATACCATCGTGACCATCACCGACCGCCAGGGTAATGCGCTGTCGTGGGCGACCACCGGCTCGTCCGGTTTCAAGGGGTCGCGCAAGTCGACGCCGTTCGCGGCGCAGATTGCCGCTGAACATGCGGGCAAGCTCGCGCAGGAATGCGGCGTCAAGAATCTGGAGGTGCGCATCAAAGGGCCGGGGCCGGGACGCGAATCGGCGCTGCGCGCGCTCAATGCAGTCGGTTTCAAGATCACCAGCATCGCCGACGTGACACCGGTGCCGCACAACGGCTGCCGTGCGCCGAAGCGGCGCCGGATCTGACGGGGAATATCATGGCCAGAAATCTTGATGCAAAATGCCGCCAGTGCCGCCGCGAGGGCGAAAAGCTGTTTCTCAAAGGCGAGAAGTGCTTTACTGACAAGTGCGCGATCGAGCGCCGTAACTATGCGCCCGGACAACACGGCCAGAAAAGCGGACGCCTGTCGGGCTACGGCGTACAGCTGCGTGAAAAACAGAAGGTGCGCCGGATTTACGGATTGCTCGAACGCCAGTTCCGCAATATTTACCACGCTGCGGAACAAAAGAAAGGCGTGACCGGCGAGAGCCTGCTGCAGATGCTCGAATCGCGGCTCGACAACATCGTTCGCAAAATGGGTTTCGGCGCTTCGCCGGCTGAAGCCCGTCAGATCGTTCGTCACAATTCGATTCTGGTGAACGGCAAGCGCGTGAATATTCCTTCATATCAGCTGCGTCCCGGCGATGTCGTGGAGGTTGCTACAAAATCCAAGGAGCAACTGCGTATCAAGGCTGCTGCCCAAGCGGCATCCGGTCGTGGTTATCCGGAATGGCTCGAAGTCGATATCGCGGCGCTCAAGGGCACGCTCAAGAGCCTGCCGCAACGCAGCGACCTGCCGGCGACGATCAATGAGTCGCTGGTGGTCGAACTTTACTCGAAATAATTATCAGAGGGTTAAGCCATGCCAAGCAGCACTTTTCTTAAACCTCGCATCATCAACGTGCAACCCGTTGCGCCGTTCCACGCCAAAGTCACGATGGAACCGTTCGAGCGCGGCTACGGCCACACGCTCGGCAACGCGTTGCGCCGCGTGCTGTTGTCGTCGATGCCCGGCTACGCGCCGACCGAAGTCAAGATCGGCGGCGTGCTGCACGAATATTCGGCGCTCGACGGCGTGCAGGAAGACGTCGTGGACATTCTGCTCAACCTCAAGGGCATCGTACTCAAGCTGCACAACCGCGAGGAAGCGACGCTCACCCTGAAGAAACAGGGCGCAGGCGCGGTCACCGCGGGCGACATCGAAGCGCAGCACGACGTCGAGATCATCAACCCCGACCATGTGATAGCGCATCTGGCCGCCGGCGGCAAGCTCGACATGCAGATCAAGGTCGAGTACGGCCGCGGTTATGTGCCGGCAACGGTGCGCAACGCGCGGGCGCCGGGCAGTGAAGGCGAAGGTGAAAGCGCGCGCACGGTCGGCGGTATCGTGCTCGACGCGTCGTTTAGCCCGGTCAAGCGCGTCAGCTATCAGGTGGATTCGGCGCGCGTGGAACAACGCACCGACCTCGACAAACTGATCGTCGATATCGAAACCAACGGCGCGATCGAGCCGGAGGAAGCGATCCGCTACGCGGCGCGCGTGCTGGTTGACCAGCTCGTGGTGTTCGCCGATCTCGAAGGCACGCCGATCACCACCGAGCAGCCGAAACCCCAGCAGATCGATCCGCTGCTGCTGCGGCCGGTCGACGATCTCGAACTCACCGTGCGTTCGGCCAACTGCCTGAAAGCGGAAAATATCTACTACATCGGCGACCTGATCCAGCGCACCGAGACCGAGCTGCTGAAGACGCCGAATCTCGGCCGCAAGTCGCTCAACGAAATCAAGGAAGTGCTCGCATCGCGCGGATTGACGCTCGGCATGCGGCTTGAAAACTGGCCACCGGTCGGTCTGGCCGAGAAAGTCTGACGGGGACAGCATGCGCCACCGCCTCGGTCTCAGAAAACTCAACCGCACCAGCAGCCACCGCCTTGCGATGCTGCGCAACATGACGGTGTCGCTGCTGCGCCACGAAGTCATCCGCACCACGCTGCCGAAGGCGAAGGAACTGCGGCGCGTCGCCGAACCGATCATCACGCTCGGCAAGACGCCGTCACTGGCCAATCGCCGTCTCGCGTTCAACCGCCTGCGCGACCGCGACATCGTCGGCAAACTGTTTGGCGAACTCGGACCGCGTTATGCCAAGCGCAACGGCGGTTACTTACGCATCCTGAAGTTCGGCTTCCGCAAAGGCGATAATGCGCCGATGGCGCTGGTCGAGCTGCTTGACCGGCCCGAAGCTACCGCGCAGCCGGAAGCGGAGGGGAAAACATCTAAAGCGCCCAAGGCAACCAAAGCCACCGGGAAAAAAGGGGCGACCAAGGAAGCCCGGGCGGCCTAGTCCGTCCGCAGCACCCAGAAAAAGCCGGCTGCGCGCCGGCTTTTTTTTGCCCAGATAGATATCATCCTGTTATATCGAATCGATCGTTTCGGAAAGTGGCGTGAAGGGAAGGCAAAGTGATCAACGTACTCAGAGAATTTTTCGCCAGCCTTGTGCGCACCCGTGGGCTCAGGCGCCACTTTGGGCGGCTGGCGATATTGGAAGCCTTTACCGGCCAAACGCTCGATAAAACGATTGCTTCCACCCTTACTCAGCAATTGAGCGAGGCGGCGCATATGGATGCCGGGCAGCTGCTCAAAAAACTGGATTCCCATCCCAACGGACTGACTCCTTCCCAAGTGGAGGATCGGCTCATCGAGGTCGGCCCCAATACGGTCGATAAGGAAAAAAAGGTCCGCTGGTGGACCCACCTTTGGTACTGCTATGAAAACCCGTTCAACCTGCTGCTGACCGTGCTGGCAGTGGTGTCCTATCTGACCGAGGACATGCGGGCAACCATAGTCATTGGTTCGATGGTCGTGCTTTCGACGTTGATGCGTTTTGTACAGGAGATGCGCTCCAACAAGGCGGCCGACAAACTGAAGGAAATGGTCAGCAACCGTGCCACCGTGTTGCGTTGTGATCTGGCGGAAGAAGCCGCCGAGGAGGCGCGCAAGTATTTCGAGGTACGTCTGCATCCGAAGGGGCCGCACAAGGTCGAAGTGCCGATCCGCGACATCGTGCCTGGCGATATCTTCGTGATTTCTGCGGGGGACATGATTCCGGCCGATGCGCGGGTATTGTCAGCGAAAGACCTGTTTGTGAGCCAGGCGGCGATGACGGGGGAGTCGCTGCCGGTTGAAAAATTTCCGCAACTGCGCAACGGCGGCTCGGCCAATCCGTTCGAATTCGAGAACATGTTGTTCATGGGCACCAATGTCGTCAGCGGCTCGGCGACTGCAGTCGTCGTCGCCACCGGCAACAAGACCTACTTCGGAGCGCTTGCCGAGCGGGTAACGGCGACCGACCGCACGCCGACTGCGTTCCAGGCCGGCATCAACAAGGTGAGCTGGCTGCTGGTTCGTTTCATGATGGTGATGACGCCGATCGTATTTTTCCTTAACGGTTTTACCAAACACGACTGGCTTGAGGCCTTCCTGTTCTCGATTTCAGTCGCCATCGGCCTGACGCCGGAAATGCTGCCGATGATCGTGACCGCGACGCTCGCCAAGGGCGCGGTATTCATGTCGCGCAAGAAAGTGATCGTGAAACGGCTTGACGCGATCCAGAATTTCGGCGCGATGAGCGTGCTGTGCACTGACAAGACCGGCACGTTGACACAGGACAAGATATTTCTGGAGCGCCACACCGATGTGTTCGGCGAGGAGTCGGATTTCGTGCTCGAGTACGCGTACCTCAACAGCCATTACCAGACCGGTCTCAAGAACCTCCTCGACATTGCGGTGCTGGAGCGTGCGGAAGTGCAGCGCGAACTCAATCCCGCGGCCAACTACCGCAAGGTCGATGAAATCCCGTTCGATTTTCAGCGCCGGCGCATGTCGGTGGTGGTCGCCGAGCGCGAGGACCATCACGAGCTCATCTGCAAGGGCGCGCTCGAAGAAATATTGTCGATCTGCACCCGGGTCCAGCACGGGAATGCCATCGAGCCATTGACGCCCGAGTTGCTCGCGCGCATCCGCGAAGTCACGACCGCGCTCAATGAGGAGGGCATGCGCGTAGTCGCGGTCGCGGTCAAGGAGGTGCCGCCGACGAAGGAAACTTACGGCGTTGCCGATGAATGCGAGCTGACGCTGATCGGCTACATCGCGTTTCTCGATCCGCCCAAAGAGAGCGCGGCGCCCGCGCTCGAAGCGCTGGTCGCGCATGGCATCGCAGTCAAGGTGCTGACTGGCGACAACGATCTGGTGACGCGCAAAATCTGCCGTGAAGTCGGACTTGATGTTGCGGAGGTGCTGCTGGGAACGCAAGTCGAGGCAATGACTGACACCGAACTCGGCAAGGCAGTCGAAGCGAGCAACGTGTTTGCCAAGTTGTCGCCCGCGCACAAGGAACGCATCGTGCGCACTCTGCGCAGCAACGGCCACGTCGTGGGTTTCATGGGCGACGGCATCAACGATGCTTCCGCATTACGCGCGGCGGACATCGGAATTTCGGTGGACTCGGCGGTTGACATCGCGAAAGAAGCGGCCGACATCATTCTGCTCGAAAAAAGCCTGATGGTTCTCGAAGAAGGCGTGGTCGAGGGCCGCAAAACCTTTGCCAACATGCTTAAGTACATCAAGATGACGGCGAGCTCGAATTTCGGCAATGTTTTTTCCGTGCTTATCGCGAGCGCGTTCCTGCCGTTTCTGCCGATGCTGCCGCTGCAATTGCTGGTGCAGAACCTGCTCTATGACATTTCTCAGGTTGCGATTCCGTTCGACAATGTCGACAAGGAACTGACTCAGTCGCCGCAGCGCTGGAATCCCGACGACATCGGGCGCTTCATGGTGTTTTTCGGTCCGGTCAGCTCGGTGTTCGACATCGCGACTTATTGCCTGATGTGGTTTGTATTCAAGGCCAACTCGCCGGATCATCAAACCCTGTTCCAGTCGGGCTGGTTCGTCGAGGGGTTGCTGACCCAGACCTTGATTGTGCACATGCTGCGCACGCGTAAAATCCCGTTTCTGCAAAGCCGCGCCGCCATGCTGTTGACGGTGACGACGCTGTCCATCATGGTGGTCGGGATTTTTATTCCGATGGGCCCGCTGGCCGCGTACTTCAAAATGCAGGCATTGCCACTCAACTACTTCGCGTATCTGGCGGCGATTTTGCTGGGCTACATGTGCCTGACGCAGCTGATGAAGAATTTCTACTGCCGCCGCTATGGCTGGCAGTGAGGCCCGCCTTGGCCGGCGCCACCACCGGGTTTAGAATCTTCCGATGCTCAACGAGCTTGAACTGACCGGCCGCGCCGACACCCACGTCGTGCTGCGCCACGATCTGGCCGCGGCGTTGCACCGCGACGCCGTCGAGCCGTTCCTGGCAATGAAAAGCTACGCGATGCTCGACGGCATCTACATCGAAATCGTCAGCGCGTTCCGCGACCTCGCGAGCCAGCAGAAAATCTGGGACCGCAAGTTCCGAGGAGAATATCCGCTCTACGACGCACGCGGCAACGTGTGCGACCACGCCAGCCTGAGCGAGGACGAGCTGGTGGACGCGATCATCGGCTGGAGCGCGGTGCCGGGCGCCAGCCGCCATCATTGGGGCAGCGAGATCGACGTGATCGACCTGGCGGCGCTGCCGGAAGGCTATCGCGTGCGTCTGGTGCCGGAAGAGGTGCAGGCCGGCGGGGTGTTCCACGCGCTGCACCAGTGGCTCGACGCCAACATGGCGCGCTTCGGGTTTTTCCGTCCGTACCACACCGACCGCGGCGGCGTGCATCCCGAGCCGTGGCATCTGAGCTACGCGCCGGTATCCACCCTCGCGCTTGACCTGCTGACGCCACAGGTGGTCGAGGACGCGGTGCGCGCCAGCGGCATGCTCGGCAAGGCAGCCGTGCTCGAACGGCTCGGCGACATTCACCGCCGCTACGTGGCCAACGTGGATGCGCCGCAATTCCCGGTGTTCCACGGCTTCGCCTGACGGTGAGCGTTTTTCTATTTACCGACTTTGGCAGTTCCGATCTCTACGTCGGTCAGGTCAGGGCCGCCATCCTCCAACATGCGCCGGACGCAACCCTCGTCGATCTGCTGCACGAGGCGCCGGCGTTCAACGTCAGGGCCGGCGCGCACCTGCTTGCCGCGCTTGCCGCGCACATTCCTGAAAACAGCGTGACGCTGGCCGTAGTGGATCCCGGCGTCGGTGGTCCGCGCCGGCCGGTGGCGTTGCATGCTGACCGGCGCTGGTACGTGGGGCCGGACAATGGTTTATTGTCGGTGCTCGCCGCGCGCGCCAGGACGGCCGCCGCCTGTCCGATTGTGTGGCAGCCGAAAACATTATCGGAGTCGTTTCACGGGCGCGATCTGTTCGCGCCGGTCGCGGGACTGCTCGCCGGCGGACACCTGCAGGCGGTCGCGCTGAATGGCGCGCGCGAACTCGACGTCAAGTTCGGCGGCGATGACGTGGCCGAGATCATCTACATCGACCATTACGGCAATGCCATGACCGGCCTGCGCAGCGGCGCGCTGTCCAGAACCGGCCGGCTTGCCGTCAGCGGCCACCGGCTCGATTACGCGCGGGTGTTTTCGGCAGTCGAGGAAGGCGCGGCGTTCTGGTATGAAAACAGCCTTGGCCTGATCGAGATCGCGGCGAACCAGGCTGATGCCGCGCGGCGGTTCGAACTGCTGATCGGCGATCCGGTCGGCATCGAAGCGTAGCGCCGCGCGCTTATTTCGCGAGCGACAGCACGAAGTCCACGACCTTCTTGAGGTCGGCATCGCTCAGGTTCGGATGCGGCGGCATGCTGACGCCGCCGGTCTGCTGGATCCAGTTGCCCCTGCCGCCTTTCTTCACCCTGTCCATCAGCTTCGCAGCCGCGGTGGCGTCGCCCCTGTATCTTTCCGCCACGTCCTTCCATGCCGGGCCGACCAGCTTGTGGTCCAGCGCGTGACAGGCCCGGCAGTCGTATTTCGGCATCACAATCCAATCCGGTATGGTGGCCGGAGCGGTGGAAGCGGCGACTTGTTGCGCGGCGTTCTCGGTCGCCGTTGCGGCCTGATGCGTGGTTCCCTTCGCCGCCGTCATTGCCTTGTCGGCGGTTTCCTCGCTCGCAGTTACCAGCTGGTCGGTCGCTTGCTTGGTTTTGGCCGAAATCGCGGTAGCAGCGTCCTTGGTGGCCGCCGCTACGCTGGAGGCGGTTTCCTTCGCGTTCTCGACGGCCGCTTTTGCTTCCTCCTTCGAGGCCTGCAGCGCCTGATCGGCGGAAGAGGTTTGCGGGGTCGGTGTTTGAGTCGGGGCGGGTTTTTCGTTGCAGCCGGCGAGCAGGAAAGCCAGCGTCGTGCAGATGAACAGAAGGTTTTTCATGAATGCCTCCGTATAAAAAGTAATGCTCAGGCGCGGCCGCCGCGCGGGCCGGCCAGCAGCCATATGAAGAATCCGAATACTGGCAGGATCAGCACCAGCACGATCCACAGCACCTTGTTTTCGGTCGTGGCCTTGCTCTGCCCGATGCTGACGATGGCCCAGACGTCCGCGACCAACACCAGCAGGCCGACTATACCGGTATATCCACCCATCATGTTTATTTTCCTCCTGAAATCATGGCAATCAATTGGTGCCCATGTTCCCGCATTTCGCGTGACTTGGCAACGCAGGCATCCGCACAGACAATGTTTCCAAATGCAGACGATTTTTACCATCGGCCACGGTAACCGCGCAATCGGAGAATTCATTGTGCTGCTGCAGGAGGCTGATATCAACTGCCTGGTAGACGTGCGCGCGTATCCGGCGTCGCGCCGCCATCCGCAATTCGCGCGCGCCGCGCTCGAACAACCCTTATTGGACGCGAACATCCACTATTTGTGGGAAGGCCAGGCGCTCGGTGGCCGGCGCAAGCCCAATAAAAATTCACCACATACCGCGCTCGGGAACGCGGGTTTTCGCGCCTACGCCGACCACATGCTGACTGCGGAATTTCAGCAGGCGCTCGACCGCTTGCTTGCGCTTGCTTCGGGCGAACGCATCGCCATCATGTGCGCCGAGCGGCTGCCATGGCAATGCCATCGGTATTTGATTGCGGACAGCATGGTTGCACATGGCGAGAAGGTGCTGCATTTGATCGAATCGGAGAAACAGCGGGAACATCAGTTGAATGAGGTGGCGAGGGCAGAACAGGGTAGAGTGATTTATGATAAAAATAAAAATCTTGTTTTAGGATTTAATTAGGGCGAGTATTTGTATTTGGTGCTTACTTTAAATGTCCGCAGCCAAAAGCGGGCGCTTATGGGTAGCGTATCTCCTTCCCCATAAATCAAATCACAGCTATGTATTAGGTATGCGGATGAGCGTGAATATGGGTATTCCGCCCCTGCCCCGTTTCTTTTACGTCGACCGGGATAAGATGGAGTTTTCCGTGCCTGACACCCGTTTGAGCGATGATCGATTCAGCGACTTTTTTTACCAACGGTGTCGGGCCGCGCAAAATAATGGTTTCGATACAGTTGTCGTGGTCAAGATGGGCATGCATTGCGGAGACGGTTACATCATGATGGGCATGCTGCATCTCCATGAGTCGGCTGGCTAACCGGCGCTCATGGTGGTTGTAAACATAAGTTAAAGACCCGACGCAAAATTTCGCATCCACTGTTTTTACACGCGTTTCTTCGATTTCCCGACGCACCAAGTCACGAAAGGCCTCGGAGCGATTGAGGTAGCCTTTTTTCTCGAATAGTTTCTCGAACATTGCAGCCAGCTCGTCATCCACAGAAATTGTCAGGCGGCGCATTTTCACCTCCGTAAATGGTTTCTTATAAGAATAGCAGCGTTTTTGACTGTTGCGCATGTATGAACATTTAAATATTATTCATACGTTCTATTAGCATCGTCGGGAAGAAGAACAATGCAGGGATGGAAGAGGGGCGTATTCGTCGTTGTGCTTGTCAGTGTCATCGGTGTACCGATAGCTGGGGCGGATGATACGCAACTGGCCCCGGTCAATGTCATTGAGCACTATGACAATGGCGTTGGCACCTCGGATGCAGCTTCACAGGGGATAGTCTCTGGCCAGTTGCTGCAAGATCGCCCACTGCTGCGCCCGGGAGAGGTATTAGAGACGGTGCCCGGTTTGGTGGTGACTCAGCACTCCGGCGATGGCAAGGCAAATCAATATTTTTTGCGTGGCTATAACCTCGATCATGGCACCGACCTCGCCACAAGCGTCGATGGTGTGCCGGTCAACATGCCGACGAACGCGCACGGTCAGGGATATTCGGATTTAAATTTCCTGATACCGGAACTCGTGCAGCATATTGATTATCGCAAGGGGCCTTACTTTGCCGAAGATGGCGATTTTTCTTCAGCAGGCGCGGTGGATATCCACTATCGCAATAGTCTCGACCATCCGTTTAGCGATATGACCGTCGGTAGTTTTGGTTATCAACGAGCATTGTTCGCGGGTTCGATGCCTTTAGCGGCCCGAAGCAGCGCCCCTGAAGGAAGCGCTCTCCCGTTGGCAAAAGAGAGTCCGATACTCCTTGGTGCGGTGGAAACCATGCGGGAAGACGGCCCGTGGACGACGCCAGAAAAGCTACGAAAACTTAATGGCCTGCTGAGGCTCAGTGATGGCACCGTTGCAAAGGGCTGGTCAATCGATGCGACATACTATCAAGCCCACTGGGATTCCACCGATCAGGTACCGCTTGAGTTGATCCAGTCGGGACAATTGGGAAGGTTTTCGGCATTGGACCCGAGCGATGGCGGCGATTCGGGCCGTGCCATCCTTTCAGGCGAATGGCATAACGATGATGCACGGGGATACTCAAAAGTCTCTGCGTATATGGAGCATTACGCCTTGCAGCTATGGTCGAATTTCACTTTCTTCGAACTTCGCCCCGATACGGGAGATCAGTTCGAACAGGTAGAGCAACGGAATTTGTTTGGCGGCGAAATCGCCAGGGGCTGGAATCAAAGCCTGTTCGGTCATGACTCGGTCACCGAAGTTGGTCTGCAGGCACGACATGACTATATTCATGTCGGCTTGCTCAACACCGAAGGTCGGGCTCCTTTCGAAACGGTAAGCGATAACCTGGTAAGCGAAACCGAATCGGGACTCTACGCACAAAATACTACTATTTGGACCAATTGGTTTCGCAGCATAGTGGGCTTACGCGGGGATGCCGTGTTCATGGATATGGACGCTCTAGTGATCCCCCAAAACAGCGGAAATGCATCGGCCAATAAGCTATCCCCTAAACTATCTCTAATCTTCGGCCCTTGGTACAAGACTGAGTTTTTTGTCAATGCTGGCAAGGGATTTCATAGCAACGACGCGCGCGGGGTGATTGATAAAGTCGATCCCTCGACCTGCCTGCCCCCGGTCGGGGCTTGCGCGCCCTCCAGTCCGGTTCCGGCACTCGCAGGCAGCACCGGCGAAGAGATAGGAATGCGAACGGAAGCCGTCTCAGGCTTGCAAAGCTCGCTTGTATTGTGGCATTTGAATAGTGAATCAGAACTAGTCTATGCAGCAGACTCCTCCATTGGCAGTACTTCGCCCAACGGCGCCAGCACCCGCTATGGGGTGGAGTGGAACAATCAGCTGATCGTCAATCGCTGGGTGCTCTTTGATGCCGATTTGGCCTGGACGCATGCCCGTTACTCGAACACGAACGATAACGGCGACATCGGAAACTATATTCCCAATGCTGTGCCGTTCGTCGGCCGGGGCGGGATATTTGTGCAGCACTTAGGTCCATGGTCGGGCGGAATCGAGACACGCTATCTCAGTTCTTATCCGATTTCGCAAGATGGAAGTTTGGTTGCACCTTCAGCGATCGTGACGAACTTGCGTATTCAACGCCAACTTGCTCCAAAGGCCGCGCTTTCCCTGGATATACTCAATTTGTTCAACCACGATTACTATGACATCGCCTACGAGCAGGACTATCAGGTTTCGCCCACCAGCCCGGTCGTGCCGGATGGTATTACCGTGCACCCGGGGGAACCGCGTGAATTTCGTATCACCTTAAAACTCCAGTTTTGAAAAGATAGGTAAAAGTTGGTAACGCAAAAGCGTCCGCTTCGCAGTTGCGGACGCTTTTGAATGATCACTAACGACAAGCAACTGTGAGTCGGCTCACGATGCCAGAAATAAACTGATTGCCGCCACGTTCAAAGTATCAGTTAAGCATATGTGCAGATACCACTTGATTGCGTCCATTGCGTTTGGCTTCATACATCGCTTTGTCGACAGCGCGTCTGAGTGCTTCCGGGGTGCGGCCATGGTCTGGGTACGCCGCAGCTCCGAACGAAGCGGTAATTCGGCCGAGCTCTCTGTCGTCGAATATGAACGACATATCGCTAATCGCGTTGCGGATACTTTCGGCACGCTGGGTCGCAAGCAGTAAAGACGATTCTGCAAGAAGTAGCAAGAACTCTTCTCCACCGATCCGGGCTGCAACGTCACTGTCGCGGACATGCGCCTGCAAAATAGTACTGATTTGCTTCAAGACCGCGTCTCCAGCTTCGTGACCAAAAGAATCGTTTATGTGCTTGAAGTGATCGACATCCAAAGCAATCATCGAAAGGTTACGCGACTTGCGTTCAGCGCGTGCGAACTCTTGCACCAGATACTCATCCATAAACCGCCGATTGAATAACCCTGTAAGTGAGTCTCGAATCGATTGTTCGCGCAACGATTCCCGGAGACTCATGTTTGCAAGCGCTAGACCCAGGTCTTCCGCCACCATTACTGCAAGAGATAACCCAAGGTCGGCAGATAATTTCTGTCGCGAAGTCTCCGAGATGTCCTTAATACGCTGCAAATGAAGCAATCCGCGCAGTTGCCCTTGTGCGACCAGCGGTATGCAAAGAGACGGCAGTGTTGCAGGTGAGACGTGTTGGCAAAGAACTTCGCTGCTACTGTCTCGGACGAAGTGTGGCTGCAAGTTACGCATCGCCCAGCAAGCCTGCCACTCAAGTGACTGGTTGGTTAGCTCCTCACCCCACGTTGCTGAACGTTCTAGATTATTGCCGGTTGCTTTAAGAAGATAGATCGAGCCGGTCGCGCCCGGCCATAACTGAGGTCCGTAACACTCGATAGCGGCAAGGGCTTCTTGATTTGTTAAAGAATTTTTAAGAAAACCACTTAGTTTGCGCAGGGTAAGCTGTTCCCGACGGAACTGTTCCAGATCATAAATTTCGTCCAGCAGGTCAGAGATTCGCGCTTCATTGGCTTGTTCTGGCGGTTCAACCGACTGATTGTCTTCACCGGTTCGATTGTCGCCTGATTTAACCATTATCCCGAGGCCATATTTGGAAAGTATTAAGATAACTAAGAGGATTCGGCAAGTAAAGCAGATCTGCCTGGAGAATGGCCTATCAAGTTCAAATTTTCGACCAAGATAAAAACCGCTAAAGTGCTAGACTGAACAGTAATGGATTCCGAGATGTCATTATTATTACTATGCTTAGCCTGCACACCCATGAAATTAGATTAAGTCATCATATGTGCTAAAAGGACTATTAGCTAACGCCTAACTTGAATGTTGCTGAAATGAGTTACAAAAAGCGTCCGCTTTGGCCGTCGAAAGACCTTCAATCACACCTCGATTTAATCGGAGTCTTACCTGTTGAGCGATGCATAATCGCCTTTGGTTTCTTGTGCAGCCGTGGACTTAGTAGCTGGTCACACCTTGTACACTACATCACCCTCGCGCGCGTGATCGATCACCCTCAGGCCGAAATCATCGTCTGGCCCGACTTCAGTGACCGGCTTATGATCGACCTGCAATGAATCGATGCGCTGGCTGAAGTCCGTGGTGTGGCCCTTGAAATGGATGGTGTCGCCGACACGCAGCGTTCCGTGTTCCAATTTGACGACCGCGACCGACAGATGGCCGAAATAGTGGGTCACGACACCGATGCGCACGCCGGGATGCGCGGGCAGGGCTACCGGTGGTTTCATCGGTTTCGCCGCCGGCGCCGGCCTGGGGGCGGCGGGACGGGCAACGGGAGAAGCGGTGGGAGCCGGCCGCGCAACCGGCTTGGCCTTCGTCTTTTTCGCCAGGGCGCGGCGGGCTGCGGTTTTCTTCGCGGCGGGTTTTTTCCGCGCCTTGGCGACGATTTTCCTGCGGGCCGCCGGCTTTCTGGCCGGCGCTTTCTTGTGCCCGGCTTTGGATTTGGCTTTGGTCTTTGCCTTGGTTTTCTTGCGGGTTGCCATGGGTATCTCCGTCGTCTGAACGATGCAAGGGAATAGGGACTGTCAATTTTATTCCTGCCGCCGCGTCGTTTCAAATTCTGCTGTCAGACCCCGAGTACTGCCTTCAGATATTTGCCGGTGAAGCTCGCTTTGTTCCCGGCGACATTCTCGGGCGTGCCTTCGGCGATGACGCGGCCGCCGCCGTCGCCGCCCTCGGGCCCGAGGTCGATGACCCAGTCGGCGGTCTTGATGACATCGAGGTTGTGCTCGATCACGACCACGGTGTTGCCATGGTCGCGCAGCCGGTGCAGCACGCGCAGCAGCAGGTCGATGTCATGGAAATGCAGGCCGGTAGTCGGCTCGTCGAGGATATACAGCGTGCGGCCGGTGTCGCGCTTGGAGAGTTCAAGTGAAAGCTTGACGCGCTGCGCTTCGCCGCCAGACAGCGTGGTCGCGCTCTGGCCGAGCGTGATGTAGCCGAGTCCGACATCGAGCAGCGTGTGCAGCTTGCGCGCGACCACCGGCACCGCGGCGAAGAATTCCGCCGCCTGCTCGACGGTCATCGCAAGGATTTCGGTGACGTTTTTGCCCTTGTAGCGGATTTCGAGCGTCTCGCGGTTGTAGCGCTGGCCGTGGCAGACGTCGCATGGCACGTAGATGTCGGGCAGGAAATGCATCTCGACTTTCAGCACGCCGTCGCCCTGGCACGCCTCGCAGCGCCCGCCTTTGACGTTGAACGAGAAACGTCCCGGCCCGTAGCCGCGTTCGCGCGCCATCGGCACGCCGGCGAACAGATCGCGGATCGGCGTGAACAGGCCGGTGTAGGTCGCGGGGTTCGAGCGCGGCGTGCGCCCGATCGGGCTTTGATCGACGTTGACGACCTTGTCGAAATGTTCGAGGCCGTTGATCGCCTCGTGCGGCGCGGGTTCGACCGTGCTGTCGTAAAGGTGCCGTGCCGCGGCGTTGTAAAGCGTGTCGTTGACCAGCGTCGATTTGCCGGAACCCGATACGCCGGTCACGCAGACGAACAGGCCGACCGGCAGTTTCACGGTCACGTTCTTGAGATTGTTGCCGCGTGCGCCGCTGATGACGAGCCTGCGCTTGGGATCGGGCTGGTGGCGCAATGCGGGCACTTCGATGCGGCGCTTGCCGGCCAGGTACTGGCCGGTCAGCGACTCGGCGCTGTTCCTGATCGCGGTCGGCGTGCCTTGCGCGATCACCCGGCCGCCGTGCTCGCCGGCGCCGAGTCCGATGTCCACCACGTAGTCGGCGTTCTCGATCGCTTCCTGGTCGTGCTCGACCACGATCACGGTGTTGCCGAGGTCGCGCAGGTGCTTGAGCGTGCCGAGCAACCGCGCATTGTCGCGCTGGTGCAGGCCGATCGACGGCTCGTCGAGTACGTACATGACGCCGGTCAGTCCCGAACCGATCTGGCTGGCGAGCCGGATGCGCTGCGACTCGCCGCCGGACAGGGTGTCGGCCGAACGGTCGAGCGACAGGTAGTCGAGCCCGACATCGTTGAGGAACGCGAGCCGGCTGACGATCTCCTTGACGATCCTGTCGGCGATCGCGTGGCGCGCGCCGGCGAGCCTGAGCTTGCGGAAAAAATCCGCCGCCTGCTTGAGCGGCAGCGCCGACAGGTCGTAAATCGTGCTCGTGGCGACACGTACGTGACGCGCCTCGCGCCGCAGCCGCGTGCCGTTGCATTCGGGGCACGGCTGGCTGTTCAGATATTTGGCAAGTTCTTCACGTACCGCCATCGAGTCGGTCTCGCGGTAGCGGCGGTCGAGGTTCGGCAGAATGCCTTCGAACGCGTGCTCGCGCTGATGTTTGCTGCCGTGTTCACCGAGATAGAAAAATTTGATCTTGTCGCGTCCCGAACCGTTGAGCACGACGTCCTGTACCGGTTGCGGCAGGTTTTCGAACGGCGTTTCGAGATCGAAGTGATAGTGCTGCGCCAGCGATTGCAGCATCTGGAAGTAGAACTGGTTGCGCCGGTCCCAGCCCCGGATCGCGCCGGCGCCGAGCGACAGGTGCGGGTAGGCGACCACGCGCTTGGGATCGAAAAAACTGATCTGGCCGAGGCCGTCGCACTTCGGGCACGCACCCATCGGATTGTTGAACGAGAACAGGCGCGGCTCGAGCTCGGGCAGCGAGTAGCTGCAGATCGGGCACGCGAACCTGGCCGAAAACAAATGCTCTTTGCCGCCGTCCATTTCGACTGCAAGCGCGCGGCCGTCGGAGTGGCGCAGCGCGGTTTCAAACGATTCGGCGAGCCGCTGCTTGAGCTCGGGCCGTACCTTGAGGCGGTCAATCACGATTTCGACGGTGTGTTTGAGGTTTTTCTTGAGCTTCGGCAAGGCATCGATTTCATGGACTTTGCCGTCGACGCGCACGCGCACGAAACCCTGCGCGCGCAGGCCATCGAACAGGTCCGCCTGCTCACCCTTGCGGCCGACCACCAACGGCGACAAAATCATCAGCCTGGTGTCTTCCGGCAACTGCAGCGCGTGATCGACCATCTGCGACACGCTTTGCGCCTGCAGCAGGATGTTGTGGTCGGGGCAGTAGGGGTCGCCGACGCGCGCGAACAGCAGCCGCAGGTAATCATGGATTTCGGTCACGGTGCCGACCGTCGAGCGCGGATTGTGGCTGGTCGCCTTCTGCTCGATCGAAATCGCCGGCGACAGCCCCTCGATCAGATCGACGTCGGGCTTTTCCATCAGCTGCAGGAACTGGCGCGCGTAGGCCGACAGCGATTCGACGTAGCGCCGCTGGCCTTCGGCGTAGAGAGTGTCGAATGCGAGCGACGACTTGCCAGAACCGGACAGGCCGGTAATCACGATCAGGCGGTTGCGCGGCAAATCGAGATTGATGTTCTTCAGATTGTGCGTGCGCGCGCCGCGGATTTTGATGTCGTTCATCGGAAATAATGGCAAACCTGCTAATATACGCAACTCTTCCGTTTAGTGCCAAACCCGGTGTCCGCCCCGAATCCAGCAGCGCTGTCCGATCGCATGAGCCCCACCGAACTCCGCGCCGGAGTGAGCCTGGCTGCGATTTTCTCTCTGCGCATGCTCGGTTTGTTCCTGATCCTGCCGGTGTTCGCGGTGTACGCGCGATCGCTGCCATCCGGCGACAACCTGCTGCTGGTCGGGCTGGCGCTCGGCGCCTACGGCCTGACGCAGGCGTTTCTGCAGATCCCGTACGGCCTCGCTTCCGACCGCTTCGGGCGCAAGCCCGTCATCATTTTCGGTTTGATAGTTTTCGCCGTCGGCAGTTTCATCGCCGCTGGGTCCGCCGACATTTACCTGATCATCGCCGGGCGCGTGCTGCAGGGCGCCGGTGCGATTTCGGCGGCGGTCACCGCGCTCGCCTCTGATTTGACGCGCGATCAGCACCGCACCAAGGTGATGGCGATGATCGGCTCGAGCATCGGGCTGATATTTGCGGTATCACTGGTGGCCGCGCCGCTGCTCTACGCGTGGATCGGCATGGCCGGCATCTTCGCGCTGACCGGCGGGCTCGCGCTGGCGGGCATAGCCGTCGTGCTCAAGGTGGTGCCGCCGGCGCCGCCGCTGCCGGAGCGGCCGCCGCACGCACGCTTCGCCGAAGTACTGGCCGACCCGCAACTGTTGCGCCTCAATTTCGGCGTGTTCACACTGCATCTGATGCAGACCGCGATGTGGGTGTTGGTGCCGTTGTCCCTGGTGCAGGTGGGCGGCCTCCCGTTGCCCGAGCATTGGAAGGTGTATTTGCCGGCGGTAATGGCGTCGTTCGTGCTGATGGTGCCGGCCATCATCGCTGCAGAAAAACATGGCCGCATGAAAACGGTGTTCAACGGCGCGGTGGTGCTGCTGATTGTGGTGATGTTTGGCTTTGCCTTCTTTAGCAACGGCCTTTATGCGATCGCGTTCTGGCTGTTCGCGTTCTTCGTCGCCTTCAACGTGCTCGAGGCGACGCTGCCGTCGCTGATTTCCCGCATTGCGCCGCCGCATGCCAAGGGCGCGGCGCTTGGCGTCTATAATACGACCCAGTCGGCCGGGCTGTTTGCGGGAGGGTTACTCGGCGGTGCGCTCGCGCAGCATGTCGGGCCCAATGCGGTGTGGCTGGTGTGCGTGGCGTTTGCGCTGGTCTGGCTCGGCCTCGGGCTGACGATGAATCCACCGCCGCCGCGTGCCCAGCAACGTCCGGCATAAAGTTAGAAGGAGAAAACAACATGGCTTCAGTCAACAAAGTGATATTGATCGGCAATCTCGGCGCCGACCCGGAGGTGCGCTATCTGCCGAGCGGCGATGCGGTGGCCAATATCCGCATCGCGACCACCGACGTGTGGAAGGACAAGAGCGGTGAAAAACAGGAACACACCGAATGGCACCGCATTGCATTCTTCGGCAAACTCGCCGAGATCGCGGGCGAGTACCTGAAGAAAGGCTCGCCGGTCTATGTCGAGGGGCGCATCCGCACCCGCAAGTGGCAGGACAAGGAAGGCCAGGACAAGTATTCGACCGAGATCGTCGCCGACCGCATGCAGTTGCTGGGCGCGCGGGGTGGTGGCGCCGAAACGGCGGCACGCGAGCCGCGCGACTCGCGTGACACAAAAGCGGCGGCGGGCAAGGCGGACGCCAAGCCGTCCGCGAAAAAGAGCGGCGCGTCGTTCGACGACATGGACGACGACATTCCGTTCTAGGGCGGTCCGTTGGCGTACTCAGTCAAGGAAATTTTTTATACACTGCAAGGCGAGGGTGCCAATACCGGCCGTCCGGCGGTGTTCTGCCGCTTTGCCGGCTGCAACCTGTGGTCGGGGCTGGAACGCGACCGCGCCACGGCGGTGTGCCGGTTCTGCGATACCGATTTTGTAGGCACTGACGGCGTACGCGGCGGCAAATATCCGGACGCGCAATCGCTTGCGCGCGCGATCGCCGATGCGGCGCCGGCGGCACGCGACGGACGCCTGCTGGTGGTGTTGACCGGCGGCGAGCCCGCATTGCAGATTGATGCGGCGCTTATCAATGCACTGCATGATGCCGCCTTCGAAGTCGCGATCGAGACCAACGGCACGTTGCCGCTTCCCCATGGGCTCGACTGGGTATGCGTGAGCCCGAAGGCGGGCGCGGCGCTGGCGGTGACCGAGGGCGACGAACTGAAGCTGGTGTTTCCGCAGGCCGGCGCAGCGCCCGAGCAGTTCGAGCACCTCGCGTTTCGCCACTTCATGCTGCAACCGATGGATGGTCCCGAGGTGGACCGTTTCACGCAATTGGCCGTCGCCTACTGTACGCGCCATCCGCGCTGGCGCCTGAGCCTGCAAACGCACAAACTGCTGGGGATAGCCTGACGATGTTCGAGATTTACCAGGAATTCGGATTCGAGGCCGCGCATCATTTTCCGAACATGCCGCCGGGGCACAAGTACCACGGCGTGCACGGCCATTCGTTCAAGGTCAGGGTGACGGTCATGGGCAATCCGCACCCCCCGTACGATTTCGTGACGGACCTCGGCGATCTCGAGCGCTCGTGCGCGGCATTGCGCGAAAAGCTCGACCACAAATACCTGAACCAGATCCCGTCTCTGGAGCAGCCGAGCCTCGAAAACATCGCCAAATGGGTGTGGGACGCGCTGGCACCGTCGTTTCCCGGTCTGGCGAAGGTGACGGTGTCGCGCGATTCGTGCGGGCACGGCTGCACTTATTCCGGCCCGGCCTCTTGATTCGCCGGCGTTTTGCCCCCTATCTCGCCGTACAGGGGAAAGCGTTTTTCGTTATAATTCATCCGGTTGAATTTGGAGAACAGCATGCCGATTTATGAGTACCGTTGCGCGACTTGCGGCTTCGAGAAAGAGTATCTGCAAAAACTGAGCGACGCTCCGCTCAGGGATTGCCCGGAGTGCGGCAAGCCGACTTTCAGCAAACTGATCAGCGCCGCCGGTTTCCAGCTCAAGGGCAGCGGCTGGTACGCGACCGATTTCAAGAACAACGGCACCAAGGCCAAGCCGCAGGAGAAGGACAAAGCGGCGGCGGAAGCAAAGACCGCCAAAGCCGGCGAATCCACGCCGGCCCCGGCCTGCGGCGCCGGCGCCTGCCCGAGTTGCAGCTGACCGCCATCGAATAATCTGTCCGGTCCCCGTACGGGGGGGCACGGCCGCCCCGCGAGGGAGTATTCACAGTTGAAAAAATATTTCATCACAGGGTTGCTGATCTGGGTGCCGCTCGGCATTACGCTGTGGGTGCTCAATCTGCTGGTCGGCACCATGGATCAGTCGCTCGAGCTGCTGCCGCCTGAATGGCGTCCCGACAGCTGGCTCGGCGTCCACATACCCGGTATGGGTGTGGTGCTGACGCTGGCCATCGTATTTATCACCGGGCTGCTGACGGCCAATTTGATCGGCCAGCGTCTGCTGCGGTTCTGGGAAGGCCTGCTCGCGCACATCCCGTTCGTCAATTCGATTTATCATGGCGTGAAGCAGGTCAGCGACACCCTGTTTTCGCCGTCGGGACAGGCGTTCCGCAAGGCGCTGCTGGTGCGCTTCCCGAACACGAATACATGGACCATCGCGTTCATGACCGGCCAGCCGGGCGGCGACGTCGTCAATCACCTGCATGGCGAGCACGTCAGCGTTTATGTGCCAACCACGCCGAATCCGACCAGCGGCTATTTTTTGATGGTGCCGAAGAACGAAGTCGTCGAACTCGACATGACAGTCGATGAGGCGCTCAAATACATCATTTCGATGGGTGTGGTCCCGCCTGGCAACGGCCGCAGGAACAACAAGTGATTTTCTTTTTCGTAGAATCCCGTCATGCGTGATGAATATTGCGGGCTGATAAACCGCAACCATCTGGAACAAACCATTACTGTCTGCGGCTGGGTGCACCGCCGGCGCGACCATGGCGGCGTGATTTTCATCGACCTGCGCGACCGCGAGGGATTGCTGCAGGTGGTGTGCGATCCCGACCACGCGGCGACGTTCAGGATCGCGGAAACGCTGCGCAACGAGTTCGTGCTCAAGGTCACCGGCAAGGTGCGTCCGCGCCCGGAAGGCACCGTCAATCCAAACCTGACCAGCGGCGAAGTCGAAGTGCTGGCGGGCGAAATCGAAATCCTCAATCCGTCGCAAACGCCGCCGTTCATGATGGACGACGAGCAATTGTCGGAAAACGTGCGGCTCCAGTTCCGCTACCTCGACCTGCGCCGGCCGCAGATGCAGTACAACCTGCGCCTGCGCCATCGGGCGGCGCAGGCGGCACGCGAGTATCTCGATAAACATGGTTTTGTCGATGTCGAGACGCCGATGCTCTACAAGTCCACGCCGGAGGGTGCGCGCGAGTTTCTGGTGCCGTCGCGGCTGCATGACGGACATTTCTACGCGCTGCCGCAGTCACCGCAACTGTTCAAGCAAATCCTGATGGTCGCCGGCTTCGACCGCTACTATCAGATCGTCAAATGTTTCCGCGACGAGGATTTGCGCTCCGACCGCCAGCCCGAATTCACGCAGATCGATATCGAAACCTCATTCCTCGACGAACGCGAGATCCAGGATTTGATGGAAGGGTTGGTGCGCCACATGTTCCAGCAGGCGCTCAAGGTTGATCTCGGCACATTCCCGCGCATTACTTACGCCGAGGCGATGGCCAAATACGGTTCCGACAAACCGGACCTGCGCGTGAGTCTTGAATTCACCGAGTTGACCGACCTGATGCAGACCGTCGAATTCAAGGTCTTCAAGCATGCCGCCGGACTCAAGGACGGCCGCGTTGCCGCGCTATGTATTCCGGGCGGCGGCGCGCTGACGCGCAAGGAAATCGACGACTACACCGCGTTCGTCGCGATCTACGGCGCCAAGGGGCTGGCCTATATCAAGGTCAACGACGCAACCAAACTCAACGAGGAAGGACTGCAATCGCCAATCGTCAAATTCCTGCCGCCGCCGGTACTCGCGGAAATCATCCAGCGCAGCGGTGCGGCAACCGGCGACCTGATTTTCTTCGCTGCCGACCGCAAGAAGATCGTCAACGATGCGCTCGGCGCGCTGCGCGTCAAGATCGGTCATGAGAAAGGACATGTAACGCCCGGCTGGCGGCCGTGCTGGGTGGTGGATTTTCCGGCGTTCGAATACGACGAGGAGGGCAAGCGCTGGATTTCCGCGCACCATCCGTTTACCGCGCCGAAGGACGAACACGTCGCGTTGCTCGACAGCGATCCGGGCAAGGTGCAGGCCAAGGCCTACGACGTGACGCTCAATGGCTGGGAAATCGGCGGCGGGTCAGTGCGTATTCACCGCGCCGAGGTGCAGGCCAAGGTATTCGAGGTGCTCGGCATCCCGCCCGAGGACGCGCGCGCGAAGTTCGGCTTTCTGCTCGACGCGCTATCGTACGGCGCGCCGCCGCACGGCGGCATTGCGTTCGGCTTCGATCGCATCGTCACTTTGATGGCGGGCGTGGACTCAATTCGCGAAGTCATTGCCTTTCCCAAGACCCAGCGCGGACAGGATTTGATGGTCGAAGCGCCGAGCGCGGTGACCGAGCAGCAGTTGCGCGATTTGCATATCAAGTTGCGCAACCCGTCGCCCAACTAATTTTTAATCTACAGGATTCCTCAAATATTCAAGGCGAGGGTTGTTGGACGGCTTTATCGTGTTGCTTTCCCTCTGGGGTAGACTGGGGTGGTTTTTCAGCATTGCCGAACTTGATATTCATAGGTTGAATGGAGGAAACAAATTCACCAAAGGCGGAACGAAGATGCTCAAAGCTCTCCTGAGTTCGGGAGCTAAGTACAAGTATGAGATACACTGTTCCACCGTCCACATATGCAATTAGTTCATGATTACCAAATTGGTCTCCAGTAAGTTTCCGCACCAGAGCTTTGCTCTTGTTTGGTAATGCAATAGAATTCGAAAGTTCAACCTGCAGATTTGGCGATTGTTCACGAAAACGCGCCAATTCATCTTCTGCGAACTTTTCCAGAGAAAAACTATTCTTTTGACTTACGGTTACATACATGATTCCGGGGGCGTTGGCAAAAGTTGTGCCCTCTGGCCATAAAGCAACAACAATACCCGACGGATTTTGAATGGGGCAATCTACCTTCCAGGATTTCGGGGCGCTAAACAGAAAGGCCCAGTTCTTCCCATAAACGATTGCGCATTCAGATTCCTCTGATCGAGCTGTAGTAGAAAGCAGGATAAGGGCAACAAGGAGAACAGCGTTTCCGATTCTTGATGAAGCCATAAAAGTTCCTTAAGCGGTAATTCAATATTGGTTTCTGATTTTGGTCAAATGCAAATGACAATTACCACTTATAGCATTCGGCGCTGTTAGGGCATCGTTAAATTGACGAAACTCTATAAAATCCCGATCTCGGTGCTGGTGGTAATCCACACCCCAGAATTGCAAGTTTTGTTGCTCGAACGCGCCGACGCCCCTGATTTCTGGCAATCGGTGACCGGCAGCCAGAACGAAGGCGAAACGCTGCTGCAGACCGTGCAGCGCGAAGTGCGCGAAGAAACCGGCCTTGATGTGGCCGATTTTGAATTAACCGATTGGCATCAGCAGAACCGCTACGAAATTTATGCCCGCTGGCGCGACCGCTATGCGCCGGGCGTGACCCACAACACCGAACATGTGTTCAGCTTGCAGGTGCCGCGGCTGCTGCCGGTGACGTTGGCGCCGCGCGAACACAGCCAATATTTATGGCTGCCATGGCAGGCGGCGGCCGACAAGGTGTTCTCGCCGACCAACGCCGCGGCGATCCGTGAATTGCCCGCAAGGACGACGAAGAAGTGATAGAACCGCAGAGGTGCGGAGAAAACCCGAAGCAAACGAAACGACAGACTGATAGCGCTTCAGTTTACGATAGTAATACTCTATGCTCCAGATCAATCCCTTGCGCGCCGCATCGGTGATAATCTCATTATATGAATGACGTGACGGCTTATGCAAATTGGGGGGCAAATTTCGTAGTGGTCTTCGCCACGACTTTCGCAGTCATCATCACCTCTTTCACCCACTACGAAGGGCTTACTTGGATCAATCGCCTGCTCGCGCGTATCGGCCACCCCAAGCGGCGCAGTGTGCTCTACGCGGTGCTCGGGCTGATAGCGCTGCACATCGTCGAAATCTGGATTTTCGGAATCGACTATCACCTGCTCCTGCTCTGGCCCGAAACCGGACACATCAGCGGCGCAACCAGCGGCAATATTTTCGATCACATCTATTTTTCAGCGACGGTTTTCACCACGCTGGGACTCGGCGATCTCTCGCCCTCAGGGCCGATCCGGTTTCTTACCGGCGCCGAAGCGCTGACCGGGTTCGTGCTCATCGGCTGGTCGGCCTCTTTCACCTACCTCAAGATGGAGCACCTATGGAAGTTGCACGGTTGACTTGACGCGGCCAGGGAATTATTTTGCAATTCTTGTTTTAAAACGCTGTCGAATCCCAATATTGGAAACACCATGCCGAACACCGCCATCGCATTCGACCGCTTCAAGACGCTGCAGGAAGAAGACTGCGGCGAGCGCATTGCCGCGGCCAAGGCCCGGCTCGGCAAGCGCGCGGTGGTGCTTGCCCATCACTACCAGCGCGCCGATGTTTACAGGCACGCCGACCTGACCGGCGACTCGCTGAAACTGTCGAAGCTCGCGGCGCAGACCGACGCCGAGTACATCGTGTTTTGCGGCGTGCATTTCATGGCGGAGGTCGCGGACATCCTGTCGAAGCCTGAGCAGGTCTCGATTCTTCCCGACCTGGCGGCGGGGTGTTCGATGGCCGACATGGCGAACCTGTCCAAGGTCGAGCGCGCCTGGCGCGAGCTGGCTGAAGTGCTGAATCCCGATGCAACCGTCACGCCGGTCACCTACATCAATTCGGCGGCCGACCTCAAGGCATTCTGCGGCGAGCATGGCGGCATCGTTTGCACATCGAGCAACGCCGGCAAAATCCTCGAATGGTCGTTTGCGCGCCGCGAGAAGGTACTGTTCTTCCCCGACCAGCATCTCGGCCGCTGGAGCGGCTACCAGATGGGGATTCCGCTCGAGCAGATGCCGGTATGGGATCCCGATGAGCCGTTGGGCGGATTGACACCTGAGCAAATTCATCACGCAAAGATATTGCTGTGGAAAGGACATTGTTCGGTGCATCAGATGTTCCAGCCGCAGCACGTGCTGAAATTCCGCAATCAGCATCCGGACGGCCTGGTGATCTCACACCCCGAATGCAGCTTCGAGGTCTGCAAACTGTCGGACTACGTTGGTTCGACTGAAACCATCAGCCGCACGATTGCCGCCGCGCCGCCGAACACGCGCTGGCTGGTCGGTACCGAATTGAATCTCGTCAATCGCCTCGCCGAGGAATTCAGGGCGCAGGGCAAGATCGTGCAGTTTATGTCGCCGCTGGTGTGCATGTGCTCGACGATGGCGCGCATCGACCCGCAGCATCTCGCATGGACGCTGGAGAATCTTGCCGAAGGCAACGTCGTCAATCGCATCGAGGTGCCGGAACGCGACGCGGTACCGGCGCGCACCGCACTGCAACGCATGCTCGAAGTCGCCTGATGCCGTTTCCATTACACTGGGACGATGCGTCGGTATTTTTCAATTCTGATTGCCGCCGGTCTGGCCGTCATGCCGTGGCTGGCATGGGCAAAGCCCGGGGTGCAGGTCGAGCGCGAACATAACGTTTTTCAGATTCGCGTCGAAGTGCCGGTCGCGGTTGACGCGAGGACGGCGTGGCGGGTGTTGACCGATTACAATCATCTTGCCGAGTTCGTGCCCGGCATGCGGTCAAGCCGCGTGATCAGCGCTGCCGGAGCGCCGCTGCGCGTTGAGCAAAAAGGCGAGATCGGATTTCTGTTCTTCATCCGTAATTTCGAGGTGGTGCTGGAGGTCGAGGAAATACCCCCGATGCTGCTCAAATTCCACGCCACCGGCGGCGACATGAAGCGCATGCAAGGTGAGTGGCGTATCCATGCGGGTGCCGAGACAGTGGACATCGAATACCAAGCGGAAATCGAACCCGATTTCTGGGTGCCGCCATTGATCGGCACCGCGCTGATGCGGCGCGATATCCGTAAAAACGTTGAAGGTGTGGTCCAGGAAATGCTCAGGCGCTACGCCGCCGCGCGGAAGGACGCGGCAGCGCCGTCACCATGATGGATACGATGAATACACTACACGTCGCGACTTACAATATTCACAAGGGGTTGTCGTTTTTCAACCGCCGGCTCGTGATTCACGAGGTGCGCGAGCGTTTGCGCCGGCTCGATGCCGACCTCGTGTTCTTGCAGGAAGTGCAGGGTGATCACGAACGTCATGCCGGCCGCTACGGCAACTATCCCCGTCAGTCGCAGCACGAATTTCTCGCGGATGCCGTATGGACCGATTTCGCGTACGGCAGAAACGCGATATACGACAGCGGCCATCACGGCAATGCCATATTGAGCCGTTTTCCCCTCGCGCGCTGGGACAACGAAGACATTTCGGCGCACCGCTTCGAACAACGCGGGCTGTTGCATTGCGAAATCCAGGTTCCGGGCTGGACTGAAATGCTGCACTGCGTGTGCGTCCATCTCGGGTTGTTTTCCCGTCATCGCAGCCGTCAGTTGCGCGCACTGCGCGCGCGCATCGAGCGGCTGGTTCCTGTTCATGCGCCGCTGATTGTCGCCGGCGATTTCAACGACTGGTCGCGGCGCGCGCATCTCGAGCTGGCGCAGCCGCTCGGGTTGAACGAAGTGTTCGAGCACATGCACGGCCGTTTCGCGCGCAGCTTTCCGGCCCGGCTGCCGCTGCTGCCGCTGGACCGTATTTATGTACGCGGATTCGCGATCAAACATGCAAGTGTGCATCACGGTCAAATATGGGCGCGGATTTCGGACCACGCCGCATTGACCTCGATCATCGTCAGGAGTCCCTGACGTGATCCAGTTTTACGACGGCAACCGCATTGAACTGCTGCGCAGTGGCGCTGAGTATTTTCCGGCGCTCGCCGCGGCATGTGACGCGGCCATATCCGAGATCCACCTGCAGACCTATATTTTCGCAAACGATCACAGCGGGCGTTACGTGGCGGAGGCGCTGATGCGCGCGGCGCGGCGCGGTGTCGCCGTGCATTTGCTGATAGATGGCTTCGGATCGAAGGAATTGAGCGCGAAATTCCTGCGCGGACTGCAGGAGGCCGGGGTGCAGGTGCTCAAGTACCGGCCGCAAATCGCGGTATGGCGTTTCCGCCGCACCCAATTGCGCCGCCTGCACCACAAGATCGCGGTGGTGGACGCGCACGTTGCCTTCATCGGCGGCATCAACGTGATCGATGACATGGACACGCCGGGCCAGGTGCCGCCGCGTTTTGATTACGCGGTAAAAGTCGAGGGGGCGCTGCTCGCACGTATCCATTCCATCGCGACCCGTCTGTGGAATCTGGCGGCGTGGACACAGTTGCGACTGCACAAACTGCCGCGGCCGGTCGCTTCCGTTCCGGCGGAACGCCGCGGCGAACAACGCGCCGCATTCGTAGTCCGCGACAACCTGCGCCATCGCAACGATATCGAAAACACCTATCTAGCGGCGATCAAGCACGCCCGTTCGGAAATCCTGATCGCCAACGCCTATTTTTTCCCGGGGATAGATTTCCGCCATGCGCTGATCGGGGCCGCCGCGCGCGGCGTACGGGTGATATTGCTGCTGCAGGGCCGCGTCGAATATCGCCTGTTGCATTATGCGTCGCGCGCGCTTTACCGGCAGTTTCTCGACGCGGGGATCGAGATTTACGAATACCGGCGCAGCTTCATGCATGCCAAGGTCGCGGTGATTGACAACCATTGGGCGACCGTCGGTTCCTCCAACATCGACCCGATGAGTCTGCTGCTGGCGCGCGAAGCGAATGTTGTCATTGAAGACACCGGGTTTGCGCACGAGCTCCGGCGCAGCCTTGAACAGGCGATGATGACGGGCGCCGAACCGGTACGGCACATGGAATGGCAAGGATTGCAGACGCGGCTTCTGCCCCGGCTTTGCTATGAGATCGTGCGTTTTCTGATCGGCTGGTCGTCGTACGGGCGCGCGCGCGACTTTACCTGAGTCCAAAAGAAAAAAGGCGTGGAATCTGTGTTCCACGCCTTAACCCCAACCCGCGGGAGTTGATGCTAATAACCGGGTGGGGGAGGGGGAGGCGGTACTTGATTATAGTTTTCGTCGTGATGTCTGCGCGGCATCGGGTTAGCGGTAACACCTTCATTAATGACGCCAACTCCGACTTTCACATAGCTGCCGGGGTTGTATGGCAAGGTGGTTGTTATGTCGCGGCCGTTATATCGGTAGACGATGGTATAACCTGTAACAACATCATGCATGACGTTGCTGCAGGTCTCCACTGTTTGCGCGGTGGATGCTGAAGGCGAAGTCGCAATCTGGTTGCCGACGATCGCGCCGCCGGTGGCTCCCACAATGGTTGCCGCAGTCTTGCCACTGCCGTGTCCTACCTGAGCGCCCAGCAGACCGCCCGCAAGGCCGCCAATGATTCCACCGGCAACGCCACTTCCTTGCGAGGGTGGCGGCGGTTGGGTTACCACTGTCTGGGGCTGGCATACTTGCTGCGATACGCTTTGGACAATCGGCGTTGCTGAAATCACCTGTGCGTTGTCGACAAAGTCGCTGGCGTGGGCAATTCCACTTCCTGATGCAAGCACCAATATGCTGCCGATGGTCGTTATTTTGGGGTTCATGATTAGCTCCATTATCAAGTTGATCCTATTAAACGCGATATGACTGCAATTGTTTATCGGGATTACAAAGTCTTACACCAGGTTGCCGGGGCCAAACCGGCGTTCCGTATCGTGAAAGAGTCCGGTTTGCGGTGCTGCCATGATAAAGAATGGCTACCTTTGGTGCAGCACATTTTTCAATGGCTCTTAAATAGTGCCTCTGCATTTTGGAAGATTTAAAATAAACCAGTATTTTCAATAAATTATAAATTGGCATTTGAATTGCTTTGTAATTAATGAGGACAAGGGGCTGCAGTTGGTTCCGCGTCTTCATCCTCCTCCTTTGGTACTTCGGGCACAGTATTGTGCCCATTTTTTTGTACCAGTCTGAGTGGGGCCGCCATGCAACCTGTCGGAGCAACGTCTCGCCAGCCGCTTAGTCTCAGTTATTGAAAATAGGGGCTGTTTTCGTGTTTTCGGGGAGCGCCATGAGGTGTGGCAGGGCCTCGTTATGTCTTCTATCACGGCTGGCGGGTACAATATCCGTCTATGACCACACCCAAAACTACTGTTTCGTCGTTGGCGATTTCTGCTTCAAACCCTGGCGTAACAAGCGAATGGCAGGCAGTCAAAATGTTGTTGCCCTACCTTTGGGAATTCAAGGGGCGGGTGATTATCGCGTTATTTTTTCTGGTGATTTCCAAGCTTGCCAATGTCTTCGTGCCGCTGACATTTGGAAGCATTATCGATAAATTGACGCCAACGCAGGCGATTGTGGCGATGCCGTTTGCCCTATTATGCATTTACGGCATATTGAAACTGTCTTCAACCCTGTTTGCCGAGTTGCGCGATGTCGTGTTCGTGCGCGTCGGACAGCGTGCGGTGCGTCGTATCGCGCTGAACGTATTCCGCCATCTGCACGCGCTTTCGCTACGATTCCATCTGGAGCGCCAGACCGGCGGCGTGTCGCGCGATATCGAGCGCGGCACGCGCGGCATCAATACGTTGTTGAGCTTCATGTTGTTTGCGATCATTCCGGTGATACTCGAATTTATCCTGGTCGCTGTCGTGTTGCTGAAGAAATTCGACTGGCGTTTCACAGCCATTACCTTCGTCGCGGTATCGATCTATATCTTTTTTACCGTCTGGATCACGAAGTGGCGCATGGACATCCGGCGCCAGGCCAACGAGCTCGATTCGCGAGCCAACACGCGCGCGATCGATAGTCTCCTTAATTACGAAACGGTCAAGTATTTCAACAACGAGGAGTACGAGGCGCGTCGCTACGACGAGAACCTGCAGAAATACGAAACTGTGGCTGTCAAAACCGAAATGTCACTGGGGATACTGAATGTCGGACAAAGTGCCGTCATCGCGGTGGCAGTTACGTTATTGATGATTCTGGCGGCACAGGGAGTTGTGGCTGGCAATCTGACGCTCGGCGGCCTGACGGTGGTCAACGGGTTGTTGGTCCAGCTCTATATCCCGCTCAATTTTCTGGGTACGGTTTATCGTGAAATCAAGCAATCGTTGACCGACATGGATCGCATGTTCCGGTTACTCACCCAACACCGTGAGATCGAAGACCGGCCGGATGCCGTGCCGCTCGTGGCAGGCGACGCAACCATCGGTTTCGAGCAGGTTGATTTCAACTACGAACCGCAGCGGCAGATTTTGTTCAAAGTGGATTTCAAAGTACCGGTCGGTGCCAAAATCGCGGTGGTCGGCCATAGTGGAGCGGGAAAATCGACGCTCGCCAGGCTGCTCTACCGCTTTTACGATGTTACGCGCGGAAGGATCACTATCAACGGCACCGATATTCGCGATTTCACCCAATCGAGCCTGCGCGCCGCGATCGGCATCGTGCCGCAGGACACGGTGCTGTTCAACGACACCATTTACTACAATATCCAGTACGGACGGCCCGACGCCGCGCGCGAAGAGGTGATCGCCGCCGCCCAGGCCGCACACATTCATGATTTCGTGATGCGGTTGCCGGAGCAGTACGAGTCGCGCGTCGGCGAGCGTGGCTTGAAGCTGTCGGGCGGGGAGAAACAGCGCGTTGCCATTGCGCGCGCGATCCTCAAGAACCCCGCGATCCTGATTTTTGACGAGGCGACATCGGCGCTCGATTCGGCGACCGAACAGGCGATCCAGGACGAACTGGCGCGTATCGCGCGGGGACACACCACGCTGGTAGTCGCGCACCGACTGTCCACGGTGATGGATGCCGATCAGATTCTGGTGATGGCGGCGGGGCGTATCGTCGAACGCGGTACCCATCGCGAACTGCTGGCGCGCGACGGCGCCTATGCTGAAATGTGGGCGCTGCAGCAGCAGGAGGAGGAGACCGAACGACAGCACGAGGGTCGGGCAGCCGCGCCGGTCGTGATCTGAAACCGATCGGGATCTTTCTATTTCCTTTTCGCGGCCGGGCCGCCGGTCACAATCCGGAACTTGATTTGCACGTCGTCAGCGACGGTATCAGTGTCCTTCCACTTGCCCTCGCCGATGTTGTAATACAGGCGGCTGATCGTAAACACTCCTTCGAATACCCCGCCACCGGCCGCCGGCTGATAAGTAAAAGGTACGATGACTTCGCTGCGGGCGCCCTTGATTTCCAGCGTACCGCGCGCTTCGTAACGGCCGTTGCCGAGCACACGCACACGGGATGACACGAAACGTGCCTGTGGAAAGTCGTGAGCATCGAGCCATAATCGGCCTCTGACCTCATCATCGACTTCCGGGTCGAACTCGAAGCTGCCGGTGTTGATCGCAATCGAAATTTTGCCGTTATCGGGCTGGGCTGGATTGAAGTCGATCTGGGCGGTGAACTGCTTGAACTCCGCTTCGACGAGCACTCCCATCTGGCGCGATGCGCAGGCAATCCGGCTTTTGTCGTAGACGACACTCTGCTCCGCCGCCATGGTGGCCGCAGGCAAGCCGACTGCCAAGGCGAAAATAAACCACCGTACCATCGGATCTCAGCGCGGCTTGAGGAAAGGCAGCATGCGTCTCAATGTATCGTCGCGGTCAATGAAATGGTGCTTGAGCGCCGCCGCTGCATGGGTAACGACCAATACCGCGAGGCCATCATTCAGGATTTCGTGGATTTCCCCGAAAAACTCGGATAACGGCTTGTCCTTGCCCACGAGATCGGGCAACGGTATCAAGCCGAGATAAACCGTCTGCACCCCCGCCGCCGAACTGTGCAGCCACCCGCTCAGCGGAATCGTGACGATCAATATATACAGCAGTACGTGGATGGCGCCCGCCACCGCATTTTGCCAGGCGGGACCACCGGCGGGCGGTAGCGGTGCCGGATGGGTTGCGCGCCATGTGACGCGCGCGACGGCAAACATGAAAATGGTGATGCCCAGCCACTTATGCCAGGAAAAATATTTGAGTTTCATCGGCGACAGCGGCAGATCCGCCATGTATTGGCCAAGCGCGAAACCACATGCGATTAACGCAAATATCAACCAGTGCAGCGTAATGGCGGTTCGGGTGTAAGCAGCTGATGGGAATGAAGACATTCGATAAGCCATCATGGTTATGTCTATGGGTATGGGCGGACTGAAGTTTAACGTTGAATAGGAGCCGTTTCTGCCATCTATTGGATATTATTGCAAGCCGCAATTTCGTTGAAAATGATATTTATGGGCCATGGCCCCGGTGCCGTTAAACGGAATGGGGGTTCGTTTGGTGCTGTGGAGTCGATTGGGAAATAGAAAATTACCCATGCCGGGCATTTCCGGCGTTGCGCCAACGTTAGTTCCTGTCCGATCGTGGCTTAAATAATTTATTAAAACCTTTTCCTAACCGTCGATTTTTGTTATCTTATTGCGGTCGGCTGATGTCGGGATAGGGGAAAGGGAGAGTATATGTTGAGACGCAGCGTGTGCAAGGGGATGGCTTGGGCATCGATGTGGTTGATGATATCAGCCGCCGCTGCCGCCGACAGCGCAAACTTCGTTGATGTTTCCTATAAGGCATCCGCCAATCCGGCAGCGGAGCGATCATTGTTTGCCGAGAGCCGTCCCAACCTCAGATCCACGACCGCCCTGATCATCGATCAGGGCAGTGGCACGACGATCTACGAGAAAAACACCGGTAGCACCGCGTCCATTGCCTCGATCACCAAATTGATGACGGCGATGGTGGTCCTTGACGCCAATCTACCACTCGACGAGACCCTGACCATCAGCAATGCCGATGTTGATACGATCAAACACACGAGATCACGGTTGAAGGTCGGGACCCGCCTGGTCCGGGAGGACCTGCTGCGGCTGGCTTTGATGTCTTCCGAAAACCGCGCGGCAGCCGCGCTCGGCCGGAATTATCCCGGCGGAACCTCCGCGTTCGTCGCGGCGATGAATCGCAAGGCGGCTGAAATTGGCATGGCGAATACGCATTTCGTCGATCCGACCGGGCTTGATAGCCGTAATGTTTCGACCGCGCAGGATCTCGTCAAAATGGTCGACGCCGCTTACCGGTACTCGTTGATTTGCCAGTTTACGACGACATCATCACATGCGGTAACAACGGCATCGGGGCGTCGCATGGAGTTTCATAACTCGAACCGGCTGGTCAAGAATCCCGATTGGAACATTGGCTTGTCGAAAACCGGCTACATCAGCGAGGCCGGCCGCTGTCTGGTGATGCAGGCCAAAATCGCGGCCCATTCGGTTGTCATCGTGCTGCTTGATTCTTGGGGAAAATATACGCGCCTGGGTGACGCCAACCGCATCAAGCGGTGGCTGGAAACCCAGCTGACACGCCGGCCCGGAATCGGCTGATATTGTTTTTTCATAATAAAACGAAAGATCATGGGCAAGGGCGACAAAAGAACTTTTCGCGGCAAGGTCTTCAAGGGATCGTACGGCAAAACCCGTCCGCATAATCCCAAAAAGAAGCAAGTCCGGAAGGCCAAATCGGCAGCCAAAAAATCCGGCTAAAACATTCCGCCTGCGCGGGCCAGGAACGACGACAGCGCAGTATTGAATGCCCGTGTTTGTTCGATATTGAGCAAATGCGCGGCGGCGGGAATGATTACCAGTTCGGTGCCCGGCAATGCATGATAGATTGCGCGCCCCATTGCGATCGGAGTGCCGGGATCCTGAGCACCAACCATTACCAGCGTGGGGCATTTGATTTCCTTGAGACGCTCCGTGAGATCGATCCGCTGAACGGCGTGGCAACAGCCAGCGTAACCGGCAATCGGCGTTGCGCGGATGCAGCGGGCAATCCTGTCCATGACCTGCGGATGCGTTTTGCGGTACGGCCCGGTAAACCAGCGCTCGAGCGTTGATTCGATTACCACCTCCATGCCATTGGCTTCGACGCTGCGGATGCGTTCTTCAAACGCCGCCGACGCTTGCGCCGGGTAATGGCTGGTGGCCCCGGCCAGCGCCAGCGACTGCAACATCGCCGGATATTTGAGCGCAAAAGTTTGCCCGATCATGCTGCCCAGCGACAACCCGACCCAATGCGTGCGCCCGATACCCAACGTCTTGAACAGGTCATGGGCGTCGTCGGCAAGCTGTTCAAGCGTATAAGGGCCTGTTGATGCGGCGCTGCCGCCGTGACCGCGCGTGTCATAGCGCAGCACCCGGAACTTTGCAGTAAGCGCGGGCATTTGCCCGTCCCACACGTGCAGGTCGCACGCCAGCGGATGACTCAACGTCAGCCACGGGCCGCTGCCCGCGATCTCGTAATTAACTTGGTTGCCGCTGACGGTAATTTGCAAGGAAGCTTGATGAGTTACGCCGCTGGCGTGGGCGCATCAGATAAATTATAGCAACCCCGCTTCCGTGCCGACTGTTTCTTCCTCAGCCATATCATCGATGGGTAAATCATTGACCGCGTGGACATGACGCACGAGTTCCAGTCGTCCGTCGTGGTGCTCGACGATCGCGCTGCAGCTGTCGACCCAGTCTCCGCAGTTGACGTAAGTAACGTCACTAATCTGCTTGATCGCCGGCGTGTGGATATGACCGCAGATAACGCCATTGAGGCCGCGGTGTTTCACGTTATGGGCGACGGCATCCTCAAAATTGCTGATGAAACTGACCGCTTGCAGCACGTTACGCTTGGCGTAATCGGCAAGCGACCAGTACCCGCTGATGCCGAACTTGCGGCGTAACAGCGACAGCGCGCGATTCAAGTGAATCAGAAAAGTATAAGAAACATCCCCGAGTATCGATATCCAGCGGTGATAGGTTGTCACCTGATCATATTCATCACCATGCAGCAGCAAATAACGCTTGCCATCAGCAGCGGTATGGATATATTCGCGCGCCAGAGTAATGTTGCCGAACGTGCTGCCGACATATTCACGCAGTGCTTCATCATGATTGCCGGGAATCAGGACGACGCGTGTTTGATGCCGTGCTTTTCTCAGTATTTTTTGTACTACCGTGTTGTGCTGGGCCGGCCAGTAGACGCCACGGCTCATGGCCCAGAAATCTATGATGTCGCCGATCAGGAAAATATATTCGGCATCATATTCCCTGATGAAAGCGAGAAGCTGCTCGGCGCGGCATGCGCGCGTGCCGAGATGGATGTCGGATAAAAACAGCGAACGAACCCTGAGTGGATTACGCACGCGATTCATCAGCATGGCGCTGATAATATTGCGCGAAGATTACAGAATTACGACGAAAATGCCGATAATTTCGGGGTAAACCACTGGCAGGGGCAATCCGTGGTTTCGATTGTGGGTATGAAGAAACATCTTTGCGGTAAGAGCCCTTGATGTCTGTGCTAGTGGATACGCTTGAAAAACGCAGATAGCATCCCCATTACCAAAATATGATGAACATCGTTTATAACAGTGAAAATTACTATGTACTAGAGTATCCCGACCAGCATGGTTATGAGGTGGTGGATAAGCATGCGGGGCGCGGCACCTATTTACATGGGGATGTTGCCAGAAAATTCCGCACGTCGATCGTCGATGCGATTAATGAGGATCCGTCGGCTGAACGCATCGATGAATTCCTTGCTGATTTCGGCGGATCGATCGATTTCCCGGTTGCCATTCACTGATCAAGCGGTTAGGATCAATTTACCGTTTTGGGTGAGTCGCAACCGATAATCGCGCCCTTGGTGTTCAATAATAATTTCCATTGCTCCACTCAGCAGTTCCTTACTTGTGACCCGCGCAGGCAGGACTATTCCGGATGGCCCTCGTAGAGGCTGGTTTTTCGCTTTGCGGTCTTGCGCCATTGGTTTATCCATTCCTAAATGATAACGATTCTTATTATTATAGTCAATATTTTAAAGACATATAATCTAAACATATAGTTACAAGAGCACTTGGCATGATCAGATATTGCATAACGGGATTGATTTTCGTATTTTTTGTGACGCCCGGTTACGCGCAAAATCAATCACCGCCCACTGCGCCATGGTTCATGGCAGGGCACATCTCCTTGGAGGTAACTGATCCGGAGGCGGCGTTAATTGCATCGTGGCAGTTCGACCGCGCCGAGAACGGGGATATTCGCATTGTCAAACAGGAGCAGCACGGCAGCACGAAAATTGCCGGCACTTTGATGTCGATCTGTGACGATCAAGCGTTGTTGTTCAAGAATATTGCTCCGCCGCAGCATCACGAAATGAGCGAGCTTGACCAGCCCATATTGCTGTTGCAGCTTGTATTGAAATTGCTTGCCCGGGCGCAGCCGCAGGGACCGCAAGCGGTAATTGCGGCGTCAACTATCGATGTGAGCGATGAAAAAACCCCGCTGCGCGTGCATAAGGGAAACGTAAAACGTGATTTTGCCGCACCCTGGCAAGCGCATATTGTTGTCGAGCGGGGCTTGGCCGATAGCGTCAAATTCAAAATCGTTTTTTCTTATACGGCAAATGTTGTTGCCGCACGTAATGCGATGATCAGTGCTGAAGGGGTATGGCGACAAACCAGTGATACCCCAGTACTTGATGACGTGTTTTCGCTCGAGAATTGGCGAATATACCGGGTTGATACTGTGGCCAATAGTGTGGCCGGTAATGCACAATTTAACCCCAAAATCATATCATCACCGATGCATTTCAAGACCATCGGCGAGTTGCGTTCACGTATTGAGCGTAACTTGAGCGAAAATTTACGCGCGCGTAAGCAGTTTATCTGCAAATAAACATTGAATGAATGCGGTAAAGAATAAAAAAGCCCCGGTGGTGCCGGGGCTTTGATCCGATCAGAGCAGAGAACGCGATCGCGGTTAGGAGATGCTTTTGCCGGTGGCCTGGTTGACCGCGGCATCAACATTGATTTGAGCCAAGTCGATAAACTGTTTCGTTGCCTTGGCAATATTATCGTAAGTGGAGTTGATTGCAGAGATCGTGGACTTGGCCGCGGCGACCGCGACTTCCGATCCCGCCGGTGCTGATTTTACGAATTTGTCGAGTGCGGTTACGGCGTGTTTGTTAAAATCGGCAATCTGTTTTTCAACCACGCTGCTGATTTCAGACTGGGTTTCGGAAGCGACGTCATAAACATTCTTGGCGTAACCGGCGGCTTTTTCAAGGGACGGACGGGCAAGGCTGTCCTTGAGTTGAGTAAGTTCCTGGAAGTCCTTGATTTCCGCCATTGCCTTTGCTTGTTGTACGCCGTCGGCGAAGGCGTCTTTTGCGGCCTTCAGCTGTACTTGAAGCAGACGCTCGGTACCTTCCAGCGCGATGCTGGCAAAACGCACCGCAGTTTCAAAATTTGCATTGCTAAACGCAATCAGTTGCTCGGGAGTCTGGTACATTGTGATTTCCTTTCAAACAGTTTATAAATATCATAAAAATTAAACTGAAACAGGCATAATCAATCATATTTGCTGCATTGCACAATAATGGCTTCATATTGATAAGTCAAGAAATTTTGAATAAATGTTTTTGCGATGCGTCAATGAAGAAATAAAAAAACAATAAAATCTTTGAAAATCATTGAAGTAAAGTCTTTCTCTGCGTTGGTGGGGAGCGCGATTCATGCCGGATGTCCTATTTCAAACCTTGTCAGCGCCACAGTTGCGACGGGTAACAATTGGGGATGTGCAACGCTGTGAATTAGGGGGTGCTTGGAATCTGCATGCGCTGGAGTCCCGCTTGGCCGAACTGCAACCACAGCTTATTAAGTGTGCGCTGGATCAACGCTGTGAATGGGATTTGCGGCAAGTTCAAGTGCTCGATCATGCCGGCGCGATGCTGTTGTGGCGGACGTGGGGGGGGCGGCGCGCAGCGCAACTGCTGCTCAAGCCGGAACACGAGCAGATATTCGGCCGTTTCGATTTGCCGCCGGAACCCGTATCGTCACGCCCATCACACAATCCGCTGTACGGGGTGATGGCGCTCGGACGCGGAGTGCTGTTGCTGGCTGATCATCTGTTGACGATCGTTGCGGTGCTCGGGCAGGTGGTGCTTGACGCCCTGTATTTACTGCACCGGCCGACGAATATACCGTGGCGTGAGATTTCCGCCAGCATTTACCGCACCGGTGCCCAAGCGCTTGGTATTACGGCGCTGGTCGGTTTTCTGGTCGGCGTGGTGTTGAGCTATCTTTCGGCGCAGCAGCTCAGATTGTTCGGCGCCGATGCATTCATTATCAATATTCTCGGCATCAGCGTGATCCGGGAGCTCGGCCCGGTACTGGCGGCGATTCTGGTTGCCGGTCGCTCGGGCTCGGCGATCACCGCGCAACTCGGCGTAATGCGGGTGACGGAAGAACTCGATGCGATGGCGGTGATGGGCATTCCTCACACCCTGCGGCTGGTCATGCCAAAAATGTTCGCGCTTGCAGTCTCGATGCCGCTGCTTATATTGTGGACCAACAGCATTGCACTCATTGGTGGCATGGTATCGGCGCACGCTGAACTCGGCATCGGTTATGTATATTTTCTATCGAGCTTGCCCGACGCGGTTCCGATTGCCAATTTGTGGCTGGGTTTGGGGAAAGGCATCGTGTTCGGGCTGTTAATTGCGCTGGTCGCATGCGATTTTGGCCTGCGCATCGAGCCCAATACCGAAAGCCTCGGCATTGGTACCACGAATTCGGTCGTAACCTCAATTACAGTGGTGATCATCGTCGATGCGGCATTTGCAATTTTGTTCAAGGACGTGGGGGTCGGCTGATGGCGGAATGCATCGTCGAAATCAAAGGCTTGTGGACGCAGTTCGGCAGCCACATAGTCCACCGCGACATCAGCCTGTGCGTACGTCATGGGGAAATCATCTCGTTGGTCGGTGGTTCTGGTAGCGGCAAAACCACGTTGCTGCGGCAGATGCTCGGTCTCGAAAAACCGGCGCGCGGCGAGATGCGTGTATTCAATATCCCGCTGCACGGCAGTGATCAGAGCCAGTTACGCAGACTACGCAACCGCTGGGGCATGTTGTTTCAGCAGGGCGCGCTGTTTTCCGCGTTGACGGTATTTGACAACATTGCTTTGCCGCTGCGTGAATTGCGCACGCTTGACGAGGATTTGATCCACGATTTGGTCATGGTCAAGCTTGAAATGGTCGGCATCGAGCCGCATCACGCAAACAAGATGCCGGCCGAGCTATCGGGCGGCATGATCAAACGCATCGCGCTCGCCCGCGCGCTTGCGCTGGAACCGGAGTTATTGTTTCTCGACGAACCGACCGCCGGTCTCGACCCGGACCGCAGTGAGAGTTTTGTCAAACTGATCCAGGAATTGCATCAGGAGCTTGATCTTACGGTGGTGATGGTCACGCACGATCTTGATACATTGGTCGCGCTGTCCCATCGCATTGCGGTATTGTGCGAGCAGCGGCTGGTTGTCGTCGGCACGCTCGACGAAGTGGTGGCAAATCCACACCCGTTCATCCGCAACTTTTTTATGGGCGAACGCGGCCGCCGCGCGCTCGACGCTGTCAAGGATATGGTGTTGTTGACATAGGGGGCTGGGAATTTCTAGGGGAAGACCATGGAAAACAGGGCATATGCGCTATCGGCGGGGCTGTTCACATTGTTGCTGGGCGTTGGCATTGTTGCAGCCGCGCTGTGGTTCAGCAATGACACAGTCAAGACCAGGGATTATTTACTGGTGTCGCATTATCCGGTAACCGGACTCAATGCGCAGGCGCCGGTACGTTACCGCGGAGTAACCGTCGGCAAGGTTGTCAGTATTGAATTCGACCCAGGCGACGTACGCACCATTCTGGTAAAGATTGCGATCAAGGCCGATACACAGCTGACACAAGGCGTCTACGCGCAGCTTGGCTCGCAGGGCGTGACAGGGCTGTCGTATGTGATGCTGGATGATGATGGCAGTAATTCCACGCCGCTGACCGGAAAACTCGCCCGTATTGATGTGCATCCGTCGTTTATCGATAGTGTTACCAGTTCCGGCCAGCAGATGATCGATAATTTCAATAAGGTAGCGCAGCGCGTTAACGTGCTGCTCAACGAGGAGAACCAAAAACAACTGATGGCGACTTTGCATCAACTCGGCCGTGCAGCAGACAACGTTTCATCGCTGGCGGGTGATACCAGCATCGCTCTCAAGCATGCGGACGTGGTGTTTGCGGAAATCAATGATACGCTGCCGCGGTTTAACGGACTGCTCGAAGACGTGCAGCGTTCGTCGCGCGGCCTTGACCGATTGATCACTGATCTCGATGAACAGCCGCATAGTCTCTTGTTCGGCAGGAATCCGCCGCCGCCCGGACCGGGCGAACCCGGATTCGCGGAAAAGCGGAATACGCAATGAAAAAACTTTTGATGATGTTTCTTGCCGCCGTGCTGGCCGGATGTTCGTTCGGCCCTGCGGTGAAGAACACGCCAGTTACCTATGATCTCGGCGCGCCGCGTACTGATGATATCGCTGGCGGCAAAATTATCAATGTCAGTTTGCTGGTGCACAATGTGATGGCACCGTTCTGGCTTGATACGCCGGCGATCATTTACCGCTTTAAACAAGATGCCGGCCGGCAGCAAAGCTATGCCGACAGCCGGTGGGTGGCGTCACCAGCCGCCTTGCTCACGCAGCGATTGCGTGATCGATTCACGCAGGCAAGCACTGGCGGCGTCATTGGCGTGGCCGATGGCGTGCGTGCTGACTATATCTTGCGTGTTGAATTGGAGGATTTTGCTCAAGTGTTTGATCGGGCAGACGCAAGCCGCGGCGTCATCATGGCGCGTGCGAGTCTTGTTGATGCCACGCGGCGTGTGCTGGTCGCACAAAAAAATTTCACGTTCGAGCACGCCGCGGCCACCCCGAATGCGCAAGGCGGAGTACAAGCATTGACCGAGGCCAGTGATGGTTTGATTGACGCGATCATTACGTGGACCGCTGCGAATATTGCTACGGTGGGCAGGTAGGGAAGTGACCGATACCCTTTTTACCAAGATCATCAACCGGCAAATTCCGTCCGACATCGTTTATGAGGATGATCTGTGCGTTGCAATTAAGGATATCAATCCCCAGGCGCAGATGCATCTGCTGCTGATCCCGAAGAAGCCAATTGACCGGTTGATAAATGCACAGGCCGAAGATCAAGCACTGCTCGGCCACTTGCTGCTCACAGCCGGCAAAATTGCACGCCAGTTGAAAGTAGCCGATTCATTTCGGCTGGTGATCAACAATGGGGAACAAGCCGGCCAAACGGTGTTTCATCTGCACCTGCATTTGCTTGCCGGGCGACCGTTTCACTGGCCCCCGGGGTAGTTTTTATAGGGGAAGCCATCGTGCCCGCGGTATGCGGCTACGATGCCAGTGTCTGATGGTCCACTGCCATAGCGCCTCAATATCTGTGGAGGCGATTTCCGGCGGCGGTTCGTTTCCTAGAAAGCGCAATGCCGCAAGCAGTGCCGGGAGCGGATTTTTGGCGCTGATTGCGGCAGCCAGTGTCTGTTTGCTGAGTTTTTCCCCATTGTGATTGACCACGACCGGGACGTGCATGTAACGCGGTGCCGGCAGATCCAATAAGCGCTGCAGGTAAATCTGGCGAGGCGTCGATTCAAGCAAATCGGCGCCGCGCACCACGTCGGTGATACCCTGCTCGGCGTCGTCAATCACCACCGCAAGCTGGTAAGCAAATATGCGATGGAAGCGGTAGAGCACGAAATCACCGATATCGTGTTCAAGGTCTTGCTCGATTTTTCCCTGTACTGCATCTTCGAAAGCAATTCGAATTCCGCGCGTATTGATGCGCAATGCGTGCGCGTGCTTGTCCGATACTAGTCCTCCACGGCAGGTGCCGGGGTAAACCGGACCTTCAATTCCGGCAAATGCAGAGTCGGCAATTTCGCGCCGGCTGCAGGCACATGGGTAAATTACATCCAGTTTGCGCAAGCAATGCAGCGCCGCATGATAGGCATCAAAACGCTGGCTTTGATAAACGACCGACCCGTCCCAATGCAAACCGCAGGCTTCGAGCGTACGCAGAACGTCATCGGCAGCGCCGGCAACGACGCGCGGCGGATCGAGGTCTTCGATGCGCACGAACCATGCACCGTCACGGCTTTTTGCCTCGACATAGCTCGCGACAGCCGCGACAAGTGAGCCGAAATGCAAAGGGCCGGTCGGGGAGGGGGCGAAACGTCCGCGGTAGTTAGCAGTCACTCGGTGCGTGAGGCAATCAAGCTTGCGCTAGTATAGCGGCCATGAGTGATCTGCTGCGTACCGAGTTGCCATATCGTGAAAACAGCACTGCGTTGTTCGAAGCGGTCGCCGACCGGCCGTGGGCGGTGTTTCTCGACAGCGGCCGGCATTATCCGGCACAAGCGCGCTACGATATTCTCGTGGCCGAGCCGTACCTGACCTTGGTTACGCGTGGCAAAATGACCGAGGTGCGCGGCGGCGGCGCCGAGTTGTCGCGCGAAGACCCGTTTGCATTGTTGCACCGGCATCTCGGTTTCGATGCGCAGCTCGCATGCGATCTGCCGTTCAGTGGCGGCGCCATCGGTTATTTCAGTTACGATCTTGCACGCCGCCTTGAACGCCTGCCGGAATCCGCAGTTGACGATGTGGGCATGCCGGAAATGGCAGTCGGCCTTTACGACTGGGCGGTGGTCGTCGATCATGGTGAGCGCCGTAGCTGGCTGGTCGGACACGGTCATCGCGCTGACACGCGCATGCGCTGGCGCGAACTCACCGCGCGTTTCAGCGCGCCCGCAATCGAACGTGCGCGCCCACCGTTTCGTATCGCTGCGCCACCTTCATCCAATCTGTCGCCTGACGCCTATGCCGCGGCATTCGGGCGCGTTCTTGACTACATCGATGCCGGCGATTGCTACCAGGTCAACCTTGCGCAGCGTTTCAGTGCGCCGGCCAGCGGAGATCCCTGGCTTGCGTATCAGGCGCTGCGCGTCGTCAACCCCGCGCCTTATGCGGCGTATCTGAATACACCCTACGGCCAGATCCTGTCGGCGTCGCCCGAGCGTTTCCTGAAGGTGGAGCGCGGCGGCGTCGAAACCAGACCGGTCAAGGGAACGCGCGCGCGCGCGGGCCACCCGCGGCTCGATGCCGAAATCATGCGTGACCTGCAATCGAGCGCGAAGGATCGCGCCGAGAATCTGATGATTGTCGATCTGCTGCGCAACGATCTATCGAAAAATTGCGCACGCGGTTCCGTCAAAGTACCGAAACTGTTCGAAGTCGAAAGCTTTGCGACCGTGCATCATCTGGTAAGCACTGTGACCGGTGGCTTGCAGGACGACCGCAGCCCGCTCGACCTGCTGCGCGGCTGTTTTCCGGGCGGGTCGATCACCGGCGCGCCCAAGCTGCGCGCGATGCAGATCATCGAAGAACTCGAGCCGCACCGGCGCGGTGTTTATTGCGGTGCGATCGGCTATATCGGGCGGGACGGCAATATGGATACCAGCATTGCCATTCGTACACTGGTGTGCAGGGGCGGCAGGATATATTTTTCCGCCGGCGGCGGCATCGTCGCCGATTCGCGACTCGAAGAGGAATATCAGGAAACTTTCGACAAAGCCGCTGTCATGCTGAAACTCGTGCAGCGGGCCGCAATGGGCCGGGCCGGCGGCTAGAGGAAAGTCAGGCAACCAGCCGCACGGATTTTGCGGTTTCGCTCTGGCGTGCGCGGCTGGTTACACGCCGCGCGTGTTCCTCGCCCCATTTGCACATCAACCGCAGAATCGGCTCCAGCGTGCGGCCGAATTCCGTCATGCCGTATTCGACGCGCGGCGGTACCTGTGCGTAGACCTTGCGCGAAACGACGCCGTCGCGCTCAAGTTCGCGCAGTTGCTGCGTCAGCATGCGTTGCGTAATGCCGGTGATCGCGCGTTTCAGTTCGCTGAAGCGTTTGGTGTCATGCCATAGATGCCATAGAATCACCAGCTTCCATTTTCCGCCGATGACGCGCAGGGTGATGTGGGCCGGACAGATATTTTGTTTGGGCGGCATAGTCTGCTTAAACCATTTCCCCGATGGGCCTTTAAGAACCAATAAGACCAGTGGGACATTGGTTACATTTCAATAGCTACTATACATTACCGCACATATATATGCAATAAGAACAAGTATTCAAAAAATGGCACATGTTATATATAATTCGCCATTCTGAATTTCAGCGCCGTTAGTTGTTTGAAGCAAATTCGCTGAAACAGGTCGTGGCCGTATCGACAAGTCTTTGGGGTCTTTGGTGGGAAGCCCGGGTGTATTCTGAATCGGGAGATGGCTGTGCTTCTAAATTGCTTGCGCGTTCCGGTTAAAGTGGTGCAGGGCACGATCCTGGCGGTCGCAGCATCCGCGGTGCTGTTGTCGTCGGGCTGCAACAGACAATCCAGCCAAGGCGGCGCTCCACCGCCGCCCGAAGTCGGCGTTATCAAGGTTGCCGCCACCCCGGTCACTTTGTCCGACGAGTATGCGGCGCAAACCGAGGCGGTGGACACGGTTGAAATCCGCGCCCGTGTCAGCGGCATTCTCGAGCGCCAGGTTTACGTCGATGGCGCGCACGTCAAAAAAGGCGATGTGCTGTTCATCATCGACCAGCAGCCGTACATCGCGGCTCTGGCCCAAGCGAAAGCAGCGCTCGCGCAGGCCGAAGCAAATCATGTCAATTCAAAGCAGGTGCTTGACCGCACCCGTCCGCTGCTCGAAGAGCAGGCGGTCAGCCAGCAGGACCTCGATGCCGCGGTCGCCAAGGAAGGGGCCGATGCGGCCAATGTCGAAGCGGCAAAAGCCCAGGTCAAGACCGCGCAGCTCAATCTTGATTACACTACCATCCGTGCGCCGCGTGACGGTCTCGTCAGCAAGGCCCTGATCAAGCCGGGTGGACTGGTCGATGTCTCGTCCACCTTGTTGACGACGTTGTATTCGATCGACCCGATGTACGTGAATTTTACGATCGGCGAACAAAAGTGGTTGCAGATCAAAAAACAACTGGATGGCGTGGAAAAAAGCGCCACGCTGCCGTACCGCATCAAGCTGGCCGATGGCAGCGAATACAATTTCAATGGCCAGCTCAATTTTGTCGACGCCGCGATTGACCCCAAGAGCGGGACGCTGCAGATGCGCCTGTCGGTGCCCAATCCCGATCGGGGTTTGCTGGCCGGGCAATTCGTGCGTGTGGTGATGCCGGCGGAAAGCAAGGACATGATCCGCGTCCCGCAGCAGGCGGTGCAGGAAATACAGGGTACGCGCTCGGTATTGGTCGTGGATGCTGAAAGTAAAGTCGTTTCTCGCAACATCGTGGCCAATACGCGCATCGACAATGATTGGGTTATCGAAAGCGGCTTGCAGCCCGGCGAAACGATCATTGTCGAAGGCACCGGCAAGGTGCGGCCGGGCATGCCGGTTAAACCGGTACCCGCTGCGATTGCCGCGGGCACTGCGATGAAAAGTGATCAGCCACCGGCGGCAGAGCCGGGGAAAGTTGCCGTGCCGCCGGCGGTTCCGGCGCCGGGTACCGCAAAGCCGACAGCCGCTGGTCAGGCGCAAACAATGCAATCGGCTGCATCGCAGGCGCTGCCGCAGGCCGACAAATCGAACAAGAAGCCTGCGCATAAGCATAAGGCGAAGACCACCTCAAAGCACTTGGATCAACCGGCTGGGAATGATAGCGCCGCACCCGCCCAGCCGCCGGCTGTATCCGTTGAACAACCGGCTGCACCGACACCGCCTGAAGCAGCGCCCGAGGCATCGCCTGCCAGCGCGCCGGCAAAGGAATCCGCCCCCAGCGGGAACTGAAACATGTTCAATTTTTTCATTGACCGTCCGGTCTTTTCCACGGTCATTTCGCTGATCATTACCTTGGCGGGTGCAGTGGCGGCGGTCGAGCTGCCGATTTCGCAATATCCGCAAATTGTACCGCCGCAGGTTCAGGTCTCGGCCACTTTCCCCGGCGCCAACGCCGACGTCGTATCGCAATCGATCGCGGCGCCGCTCGAGCAGCAGATCAACGGCGCGAGCAACATGATTTACATGGATTCGAAAAGCGCCAACGACGGCACTTACAATCTCACTGTTACTTTCGACGTCGGCACCAATCCGGACGTCGCGGCGGTGGATGTCCAGAATCGGGTCGCGATCGCCGAAACATCGCTGCCACAGGACGTGATCCGCCAGGGTGTGCAGATTCGCAAGCAGTCGACCGACTTTCTGGAGGTGTTTGCACTGACCTCTCCCAAGCGCACCTACAACAATGTATTTCTAAGCAACTATGCGCTGCTCAACATCCAGGACGCGCTGGCGCGCATCAACGGTGTTGGGTTTGTACGCATTTTCGGCGCGCGCGATTACAGCATGCGGATCTGGCTCGATCCGGACAAAATGGCCAATCTCGGGATCACCGCCGGCGATGTAACGACGGCGATACAGGAACAAAACGTGGTGGCGCCAGCCGGTCGGGTGGGACTGCCGCCGGCGCCGTCGGGACAACAGATGCAATACTCGATCTTTGTGCCTGGCAGGCTGGTAGACAACAGGCAGTATGAAAATATCATTATCAAGGCGGCCGCTAATGGCCAGATCGTGCGGCTCAAGGACATCGCCCGCGTCGAGTTGTCTGCTGCGGATTTCTCCATCAATGTCAACGAAGACGACAATCCCGCGGCGTTCATCGGGATCTTTCTGTCGCCCGGCGCCAATGCGCTGGAAGTCGATAAGCAGGCCCACCAGACCATGGACATGTTGGCACAGCATTTTCCGCCGGACATGGTCTACTCGATGCCTTACAGCACGGTACCATTTGTCACCGAGTCGCTGAAAGAAGTGGTCAAGACGCTGTTTATAGCGATTGGCTTGGTATTGCTTGTCGTATACGTATTTTTGCAGAGTTGGCGTGCGACGCTGATCCCGATGTTGACAGTTCCGGTGTCGGTGATCGGCACCTTTGCCATGTTTGCCGCGCTCGGGTTTTCGATCAACACTCTGACGCTGTTCGGCATGGTGCTCGCGATCGGCATCGTTGTTGACGACGCGATCGTGGTGGTTGAGGCGGTGCAGCATCGGCTCGACCACGATAATTTGTCGCCGTCGGGCGCCGCGAAGGCGGCGATGGCCGATGTCGGCGCGCCGGTAATCGCGATCGCCCTGGTATTGGCGGCGGTGTTCATCCCGGTCGCATTCGTCGGCGGGCTGACTGGCGCGTTGTACAAACAGTTTGCGCTGACGCTCGCGGCTTCGGTAATTCTGTCCGCCATTTGCGCGTTGACGCTGACGCCCGCGTTGTGCGCGTTGTTGCTGCGTCCGGCCAAGCACGACAAGCCGCACGGCCCGCTTGGCCGTTTCTTCGATATTTTCAACCGCGGCTTCGGCGCGTTTACCATTCGCTACAACAAATCAGTGGCCACCCTGATTCGGCATTCGGTGCTGGTTGCGATCACTTTCCTGGTATTGCTGGCCGCTGTCTATGGATTGGTCAGGATCCGACCAACCGGTCTGGTGCCGTCGGAGGACCAAGGCTATTTCATCGCGGTGCTGACGCTGCCGCCAGCGGCTTCGCTTGAGCGCACCGATGCCGCAATGACCCAACTCAGGCACATCGTGCGCGATACCAAGGGCGTTGACGGGGTTGCTTCGCTGACCGGTTTCAATCTCCTGACCGGGTTGACGACTTCTTATGCCGGTACTGCGTTTATCCGGCTCAGGCCGTGGAGCGAGCGCAAGGATCCTGCACTTACCGCGGACGCGCTGCAAGGCATGCTGATGGGCGCACTCAATTCGCAGATAAAAGATGGCCGAGTATTGATCATCAATCCGCCACCGATTCGCGGCTTGGGCCAATCCAGTGGTTTTGCATTCATCTTGCAGGACCGCGCCGGCGGTGATCCGCAGCAATTTTCACAGGTATTGCAGAATTTTCTCGTTGCGGCAAACAAGCGTCCCGAGCTTGCTCACGGCGGCTACGCGTTTACCCAATACAACGCCAGTATTCCGCAAATCGAATACGACATCGACCGGGAAGCGGTCAAAACCTACGGAGTCAGCCTGAGCGATGTGTTTTTCACGCTGCAGACTTTCCTTGGCGGCTACTACGTGAATGACTTCAATTTGTTCGGACGCACGTTCAAGGTGCAGGCGCAGGCGGATGCCGCAGCGCGCGCCCATCCCGAAGACGTGAAGCGCTATTACGTGCGCGGCGCCAATGGCGGAATGGTGCCGCTGTCCGCCGTGACCAGCATCAAATCGATCAACGGCCCCGAGTACTATGAGCGCTACAACATTTACCGCGCGGCGACCATCAATGGCGCCGCCGGGCCGGGGTTCAGTTCCGGGCAGGTCAACGCGGCGATGGAACAAGCTGCTGCCGCGACATTGCCGCAGGGGTATGGTTACGAATGGACCGACGCGGTCTATCAGGAAAAAAAGACCGGCGGCAAGACCGGATATATTTTCATGTTGTCGCTGGCGTTCGTGTTTCTGGTGCTGGCGGCGCTCTATGAAAGCTGGGCGATGCCGGTCGCGATCATGCTGGTGATCCCGTTCGGCGTGCTCGGCGCGTTTCTCGGTCTTACATTGCATGGAATCAGGCTTTCCCCTTTTGCGCTGCACGGAATCGACAACAATGTCTATGTGCAAATCGGACTGATCATGTTGATCGGACTTGCCGCGAAAAACGCAATTTTGATCGTTGAATTTGCGAAGATTGCGCGCGAGCGCGGCCAGTCCATCGTCGAGGCGGCAAAGCAGGGCGCGCAACTGCGTCTGCGGCCGATTTTGATGACTTCGTTCGCGTTCATTCTCGGCACCTTGCCGCTGGCGATTGCGACCGGCGCCGGCGCCGGCGGACGCCAGTCGCTCGGCAATACCGTCGCTCCCGGCATGTTATGCGCGACTTTGATCGGCATCTTTTTTATCCCGGTGTTTTACGTCGTCATTCAGCGCATCAGCGAACGCAAGCATCCGTTCAGGAATGATGCCGCCGCGAACCCGCCCAAGGCGCAAACGTGAAGCGTTCGGCTATCGCACTTGCAATCACGGCAGCACTCTCCGCCTGCGGACTGTTCGGCAGCGATTACCAGCGTCCCGACGTCAAATTGCCCGAGACATTTCGCGGCGAGACAGGCCAGACCGCACCAGGCGAAAAGTCGTTCGGCGATTTGACGTGGTGGGAAGTCTATCGAGATCCGGTGTTGCAACAATTGATCAAGACAGCACTTGAGCAGAATTACGATGTCAGGATTGCCGCGGCGCGCGTCGAGGAATTCCGCGCGCAGGTCGGCATTGCCCGCGTCGGTCAATTGCCGCAAATTAGCGCCGCGGCGGACGCCACGAATTCACGCATTTCAGCGATCGGGCGTACGCCGCTGCCGTCGACCACGCCGGTGATCGGCAATGATTTTAACGGCGAGATCGACCTCTCATACGAGGTCGATCTGTGGGGCCGCCTGTCGAATCTGACGCGCGCGGCGCGCGCCGATCTGCTCGCGACAGAATTTGCACGTGATACAACGCGCATTGACCTCGTGTCGGATGTGGCGACTTCCTATTTCAATTTGCTGGCGCTTGATCAGCAGCTTGCAGTGACCAAGCGCACCGTCGGCACCCGCGAGAAATTCCTCAAGATGACGCGCGCGCAATTCCAGCGCGGCGCCGTGTCGGAGCTTGATGTCAGCCGCGCCGAAGCCAACCTCGCGGCCGCGCAGGCCAACATTCCCGATTTGCAGCGCCAGATTGCGCAAGCCGAAAACCAATTACAGATACTGCTCGGCCAGAATCCGGCAGCGGTACAGCGTACCGTTATGATGGATGTGCCGCCGACGGCGACGCTGCCACCCGCAGTGCCGGCCGGCTTGCCGGCGGCGCTGCTCGAGCGTCGCCCCGACGTGCGCGCGGCCGAGTACGACCTGATCGCGGCGGACGCTCGGCTTGCCTCGATCAAGTCATCGCTGATTCCGGCACTGACGTTGACCGGCAGTCTCGGTTCGGAGAGCGGGGAACTGTCGAATTTTCTGGGCAGTGCCGCCAAGACCTGGTCGCTGGGGGCCGGCCTCGCGGCATCGCTGATCAACTCAGCCGTCAACTATCATCAAGTTGATGTTTTTTCCGCGCGCCAGCAACAAACGCAACTGCAGTACCAAAAAACGGTGCAGCAAGCGTTGCAGGAGGTGGCCGATGCGTTGGCGGCACGCCAAGGTTACAACGATTTCCTGCGTAACCAGGAAATCGAGGTCGTCGCACTGCGCACGGCAAGAGAGCGCGTGCTACAGCGCTATGCGGCTGGCTATTCATCGTACTTCGAGGTCATCAGCGCCGATCAGGATTTGTACAACGCCGAATTGCAGCGCGCACAGGTATATCGCAATGCATTGACTGCCGGCGTTCAGCTTTACAAGGCGCTCGGCGGCGGCTGGCAGAATGTTACAGAAAGTTCACCATCACCGTCTGCACAGTGAACCGAAACAGGCAAGGAAAGTCTTATGCTGATGCTGCGCAAAAGTGAAGAACGCGGCCACGCCAATCACGGCTGGCTCGACAGCTACCACTCTTTTTCATTCGCCGATTATTATGACCCGCGTTTCATGGGGTTTCGCAGTCTGCGCGTGATCAACGAGGACCGTGTTCAGCCGGGCCGCGGTTTCGGCATGCACGGCCACCGCGACATGGAAATCATCACCTATATTCTTGCGGGCGCACTCGAGCACAAGGACAGCATGGGCAACGGCTCGGTGATCCGTCCCGGCGACGTGCAGCGCATGAGCGCCGGCACCGGCGTCATGCACAGCGAATTCAATGCGTCGCGTGAAGAGACCGTGCATTTGCTGCAAATCTGGATCGAACCGAATGTCACCGGCATTGCGCCGGGCTACGAGGAAAAACATTTCGATGCCGCATCGAAGCGCGGCCGGCTGCGGCTGATCGCATCACCGGACGGCCGCGATGGATCGGTCGTGATACATCAGGACGCCGCAGTTTACGCGACGCTGCTCGACGGTAATGAACGTGTTATACACTTGCTTGCCGCGGGACGTGGCGCCTATGTGTATGTCGCGCGCGGCACTGTCACGGTCAATGGTCAAACGCTTGCAGCAGGGGACGCCCTACAGGCCGAAACCGCAGATGAGATCGTTTTTGAGAAGAGTGAGAAAGCGGAATTGTTATTGTTCGACTTGCAGTAAGAAAGGGGAAATAAAATGGCAACGGTGGTTGTGGTATATCACAGCGGTTACGGACACACGGGAAAACAGGCGCAGGCGGTATATGACGGCGCCAAAAGCGCGGGCGCGTCGGTGCAATTGATCGCGGTGGCGGAGGTTGACAAGCACTGGGATGATTTGGCGCAAGCCGATGCGATCATTTTCGGCGCGCCGACCTATATGGGTAGCGTTTCCGCTGAATTCAAGAAATTCATGGAAGCCAGTTCCAAGCCATGGTACACGCAGGTATGGAAGGACAAGCTCGCGGCGGGCTTCACCAATTCAGCGAGCCTGAACGGCGACAAACTTAGCTCGCTTGTGGAATTTGCGATTTTTGCTGCGCAACACTCGATGATCTGGGTCAGCCTCGGTTTGCTGCCCGCGAACAACAGCAAATCGCAGCGCAACGATTTGAATCGCATGGGCTCGTACCTGGGCGCGATGGCGCAGTCCGATTCCGACGTTGGGGCCGAGGTCGCGCCGCCGCCCGGCGATCTGGAGACCGCGAAGCATCTCGGCAAACGCGTCGCGGAAATCGCGGCACGTTTTACGGCTGGACGTCGTTAAGAATGCACCTGAATTTGTCATTCAATTAGTTGTTTATTTTTTTAAAGGAGAAAGGTAATGCGTAAATTGGTATTAGCTTCATTTTGTATGTTCGGTTTCGCTACCCCCTTGTTTGCCGCAGATAACTACAAGATCGACCCGAGCCACACTTTCCCGTACTTCGAGGTCAGCCATATGGGGTTTTCCGTCCAGAAGGGGCGTTTTAATAAGACTTCCGGTACTCTTGTCCTCGACCGCGCTGCCAAGACTGGTAGCGTTGAAATCACCGTAGATACCGCGTCGATCGACACCGGCTTTGCCCAGCGCGACGATGATTTGCGCTCGGATAAGTTTTTCAACGTCGAAAAATTTCCGACCATGACGTTCAAGGCGGACAAGCTCAAATTCAACGGCGATGTACCGGTTGCTGCCGAGGGCCAATTGACGCTGCTTGGTGTGACCAAACCGCTGACGTTGACCATACAAGGTGTCAAATGTGGAATAGCGATGCGCAGGGAAAAATGTGGTGCGGAAGTCAGCGGCTCGCTCAAACGCTCCGATTTCGGCATGATGGCATTCTTGCCTGCCGCCGACAGGATGGGCGTTGGCGACATCATCAGCCTTCACATCGCGGTCGAAGCGGTCAAGGAGTAACATGCTCCCGTCGCCCGCCGCTGTGGGCGGCGTTACCGGAAGGGGGCGCCGATGAAAGCGATATGTCGGGTTGTAGAGAAATTCGGGCCGCTGGTCGCGCGCATATTGCTGGCGCAGATTTTCGTGATTTCCGGTATCGCTAAACTCACCCACTTTGACAATACCGCAGCCCACATGGCGAGCGTCGGCTTGCCGTTGGCGAAAGTGTTGTTGGTGTTGACCATCGCGGTTGAGGTCGGCGGCGGCATGGCGCTGCTTCTCGGTTGGTGCGCGCGCTGGGCCGCCGGCGCGTTATTTGTGTTCACGTTTCTGGCGGCGATGGTATTCCATCAATTCTGGAATGCCAATCCGGCCACCGTCACCGCGCAAATGGTCAATTTCATGAAGAACCTTTCGATCATGGGCGGCATGCTTTATGTGATGGCGTACGGCGCGGGACCGTTCAGCTTTGGTCGCGAACAATGACTCAACCGGCGGGAAGACCGCCGCTCATTAATCAGGAGCGATACGTGCATGAATGACCCCCAAGATCCGTTTGCCCTCGAAGTGCTGACGCTCGCGCCGAAAACCGTATGGTCGCGGCGTGAATTCATCGTTTCCACATTGGCCGCGGGTTTCGCGCTCGCGGTGCAGCCGGTTGCGGCACAGACCGTGATTACCACCAGCGCTGAAGGACTGGCCGCCGGTGAGGTCAAGATCCCGGTCCGTGACGGCACGATCCCCGCGTATCGCGCCATGCCGGCCGGTGCGGATCGTGCGCCATTAATATTAGTGGTACATGAAATCTTCGGTGTGCATGAGTGGGTCAAGGATGTGTGCCGACGTTTGGCCAAACTCGGTGCGATGGCGGTTGCGCCTGATTTATTTGCAAGGCAGGGAGACGTGTCGAAAATGAGCGACATCCGGCAGATCATGGATCAGGTCGTTAGCAAGGTGCCTGACTCGCAGGTGATGCAGGATCTCGATTCGACGCTCGATTGGGCGCTCAAGAACGGAGCCCATCCGACCAAGCTGGGGGTCACCGGTTTTTGCTGGGGCGGGCGCATCGTATGGTTGTATTGTTCTTACAATCCGGAGGTCAAGGCAGGCGCTGCCTGGTATGGCCGTTTTGTTGATGACTATAATGAACTGCATCCCGTGCATCCGATCGATATAGCGGCAGAATTGAAAGTTCCGGTGGTCGGTCTATACGGCGGGAATGACCCCAGCATCCCGCTCAAGGACATCGAGGGAATGCGGGCACGGCTGCAATACAGCGGCAGCAAATCGTTCATCCGTATCTTTCCTCCGGCATCGCATGCGTTTTTTGCCGACTACCGAGGCAGTTACGACAAAAAATCGGCAGAAGCGGCGTGGCAGCAAATGCTGGTCTGGTTCAAGGAGTACGGCGTACTGTAGTTGTCCTGGCGTCATTCGCCGCATGAGGCAGCACTGAACACAAGCGTACGTTTCTCCACCGTCGTGCTGGTGCATGGCCTATGGATGCACGGCGTTGCAATGGAATATCACCGGCGCCACCTCGCGCGCGCCGGTTTCGATGTCATCAGTTATTCCTATCCGTCGGTGCGGCTGTCGCTTGCCGAAAATGCCGATGATCTTGCGCAATTCGCGCGCGACCTCGCTGCACCGTGCATCCATTGGGTCGGCCACAGCCTCGGCGGCATCGTGATCCTGTGCGCGCTGACACGCGCGCCGCAGTTGCCGCCCGGGCGCGTGGTGCTGGCCGGCACGCCGTATCGCGGCAGCCGCGCCGCCGAAATCCTCGAACGGCAGGCGTTTGGCGCGCCGTTGCTCGGCCACAGCGTGCGCGAGTGGCTTGCCGCGCCTAAACCCGCCGATTTCGGCGGGCGCGAAATCGGTGTGATCGCCGGTTCGATCGGTGTCGGCCTGGGGCGCGTGGTCGCGCCCGGCTTGCCGCAACCGAACGACGGCACCGTCGCGGTGGAGGAAACCATGGTGCCCGGCGCGCGCGACAATATCGTGCTGCCAATCACCCATACTGGTATGCTGGCGTCGCGCGCGGTCGCCCGCCAAATCGAGGCATTTCTGCGCGATGGATATTTCGAGCATACGCGATGACATGGTCACGTTTCCTGGTTCGGCTGACCACGGCCGCGCTGCTCGCGTGCGCGGGCGGCTGCGCCAATTTCGGCTACTACCTGCAATCCGTCGGCGGGCAGATGAACGTGGTCGAGGCGCGTCAGCCGGTCGAAAGCGTCATCAGCAATCCGCTGACCAGGCCCGAACTCAAACAGCAGCTCGCGCTCGCGCTCAAGCTCCGCAACTTCGCGAGCCATGATCTTGCTTTGCCTGACAACGAAAGCTTCCGCAGCTATGCCGACCTCAAGCGTCCGTATGCGCTGTGGAACGTATTCGCGACGCCGGAATTTTCCCTTGATTTACACGCATGGTGCTTTCTGTTCGCGGGCTGCGTGGACTACCGCGGTTATTTCGCTCATGTCGAGGCCGCGAGTTTCGCCGACGAACTGCGTGCCGATGGTTACGATGTTTACGTCGCTGGCGTGCCGACCTACTCGACGCTTGGCTGGTTCGACGATCCGCTGCTCAACACCTTCATCAACTATCCGGAGCCCGAGCTTGCGCGATTGATTTTCCACGAGCTCGCGCACCAGGTCGTCTACGTGAAAGACGATAGCACTTTCAACGAATCATTTGCGGTCGCGGTCGAACTCGAAGGTGTCAGGCGCTGGATCGCGCAACGCAACGATCCGCGGCTTGCCGCCGCATTTGAACGCTCGCAGCAACAGCATGCGCAGTTCCAGGCTTTGGTTGCTGATTATCACGATCAACTCAATAATCTTTACCGCCTGCACATTGCGCCCGATGTAATGCGCGCGCGCAAGGCCGAGTTATTTAAGGCAATGCAGCGGGATTACGAAAAACTCAAGGTGGAATGGAGTGGTTTTGCCGGCTATGACCGGTTTTTCGAATCGCCGAACAATGCGCATCTCGCTTCGGTCGAGCTTTACACCCAGCGTGTACCGCAATTCCAGAGACTCATGGATAAGCATCACGGCGATCTCGCGGCGTTTTATGAAGATGTGAAGGAAATCGCGAAGTTGAGCAAGGAAGAACGGAACAGGGTATTGGAGGCGGGGCAATGAAGCGGACGCTAATGACAAATCATATTTGCGCAAGTAATCCCGCTTCGTACCGCTGATTCAATCGTCGCCGGATAATCGCCTGCGGTGTAATCCCCGGCCAGATAGAAATCTCTTAGCAGCGTTGTTGATGGCGGCCGTTTAAGATTTGGCGTGCAGGAAAACGTCGCGCGCTTTTCGGCGATCACACGCGCCCACGCCGGTTCCGGCAAGCTGCCGAGCGCCTGCCTGATCTCACGATGTACCATCGCCGCGAGTTGGTCCTGCGGCAGTTGCAGATGCGCGCCGGAAGCGGAAATCACCGCGCCGATCAGGCCGCGCTGGCCGCACAATGTTTCGCGATCGAATATCCAGTGCACGATACCGCTGGTAAAACCGAGCATCGGCGATGACAGCTTGATGGATTCCGGATATTGCAGCCATACCGAATGGATCGGCTGATATTCGAAATGCTCGATGATTTCGGCGATTTCTGACAGCGCGGTGATGCCGATCAAAAATGCATTGGCCTGATGCGGAGGCAACGCGCAGATCACATGCGTGAAGGTTTCCCGTGCGGTTTCGTGCCTGTGGCCGGTTGCGACGACAAAACTATTTTCCAGCGGCTCGATCGCAGTCACGCGGCATCCGGTGCGCACCCGGCCGCCGCGCTGGGTGATCCATGCTGCAGCCGGTTCGGGGAACAGCGCCGACAGGTCAACGCGCGGCAGCAGGATATCGCTCGCGCTGCGCTCGGCATACAGGCTGTCGCGCAAGACGTTGAGAAACACTCGTGCCGAAGCGATCGCCGGCGGTGTGTTGAGCACGGCGACGCACAGCGGACGCCACAGCACACGACATAACTTTTCGCTTTGACCATGCTGTGTGAGCAATTGTTTGACAGTGATGTCTGGCGGGAGTGTGAAGCGATCGCGTTTCAACGCGCGCATGAAGCGTATGGTGTCGAGTTTTTCCCGCCAGCCAATGCCGCGTGCGCCGAGCAAGCCGGCGAACACGTGCAGCGGCGCCGGCAGACGCGGTGCCGCGAGATGAAATTCATCGTGGATGGTCCAGTCGAGCGGCATGCGCCGGAGCGCCGCCGCGTGATCCGGATTGACGAGTTCGATCAGCCGCAGCGTTTCGCGATAGGCGCCGATCAGGATGTGCAATCCATTGTCGAGCGCGACGCCGTTGACTTCGACGCGCCGCGCGCGGCCGCCGGGAATCGGCCCGGCTTCGAACACGGTGACCGGAACATTGCGCGCCGCAAGCTCGACCGCCGCCGCCATACCGGCCCAACCGCCACCGATTACCGCTACGTTTGCGTGAGGGGTGAGGGGTGAGGCGTGAGGCGCGGGCATTCCGGTTTTTAACGCTTCGCCCTTCAATCTTCACTCCTCACGTTGTCACCCACGTTTTCCAGGCGATCCAGAGTTTGCGGATCGGTGTCAGCGCAGTGCGCTGCGTGAGCACGTGGCAACCGTCGGCGCGGATTTCGTCGAGCAGGGTGCGGTAAATCGCTGCCATCACCAGTCCCGCGCGCTGCGCCTTGCGGTCTTCGGCGGGCAGCAACGCAAAAGCGGCGCGGTAAAAGCCGAGAGCGCGCTCGATCTGGAATTCCATCAAACGCCTGAAATCCTCGGTTTCGCGGCCCTGCAGAATGTCCGCGACCTGTACGTTGAAACGCGCAAGTTCATCGAGCGGCAGATAAATGCGCCCGCGGCGTGCGTCTTCGCCGACGTCGCGGATGATGTTGGTCAGTTGAAACGCAATCCCAAGGTTTTCCGCGTACTTGAGCGTGTCAGGCTGCATATAACCGAAAATTTTCGCCGCCAGCAGGCCGACGACACCGGCGACGCGATGGCAATACAGCCTGAGCGCGGCGAAATCGGCGTAGCGGTTCTGCGTCAGGTCCATTTCCATGCCAGTGATAATTTCCTGCAGCTGTTCCTGCGGCAGTTCAAAAGTTTTCACTACCGGGACGAGTGCCTGCGCGACCGGATGCCGTGGTGCGCCGTCGGAGGGCGGAACAGGGGCCCCTTTAGGGGATGTGACCCCGGAGACGGATGCAGCGCCTGCGCTCGACGGTACTGCGCCAGACTCACGGACGTTCACATCCCGCAAGTGGGAACCCTGCTCACTGCTCGCAGGCGCGCTGTCGTAAATTGCGTTGACTTCGCTGCGCCACCATGCAAGCTTGGTGTGTGCGAGCGCCGGATCGTGGCATTCGTCCGCCACGTCGTCCACCTCGCGGCAGAACGCGTAGAGTGCAGTGATCGCGCGCCGCCGTTCCGGCGGCAAAAACAAAAAGCTGTAATAAAAACTCGAGCCGCTGCCGGCGGCTTTCTGCTGGCAATATTCGTCGGCTGTCATTGCCACACCGCGCGTCCGAACATGTGCAGCCAGTCGAATGATCGCAGCACGGGGCGATGGTTGAACATATCGCCGTTCGTGGCCGCGAGCTTGTCGAGAATGCGCGTGCCGCCGGCGATGGTCATGCGGATTTCGAAGCCGGTGCGTCCCTTGAGCGTACGCCCGAGCGGCGCGCCGGCGCGCAGCATTTCCCGGCAACGCTCAATTTGAAATTGCATGAAAGGCTGCCAGTGGCCGCCGGTGTCATGATTCGCGATTTGCGCCTCGGTGATGCCAAAGCGCTGCATTTCATCCTGCGGCAGATAGATGCGGCCCTTGGCATAATCGAGTTCGACGTCCTGCAGGAAATTGATCAATTGCAGTGCCGAGCAGATCCAGTCGGACTGCGCGCAGCTTTGCGCATCGGTCTGTCCGAACAGATGCAGCAGCAGCCGGCCGACCGGATTGGCCGAACGCCGGCAATAGTCCATGACCTCATCGAAGTCGGCATAGCGTTTTTTCGTGACATCCTGCTCGAATGCGGACAGCAGATCATGCAACAGCTGCAGCGGCAGCTGATGCATGCGGATCGCCGGCGCGAGCTCGTGGAACAGCGGCTGTTGTGGTGGCTCGTTGCGCTCGATGCGCCGCAACTCCGCGTGATACGCGGCGAGCAGGGCGAGCCGCTGCGCATCGGGAAGGTCGCCTTCATCGGCGCAATCGTCGGCGCTGCGCGCGAAACGGTAAATCAGCTCGACCGGCCGGCGCAAGCGCGCCGGCAGCAACAGCGATGCGACCGGAAAATTTTCGTAGTGATTGACGGGCATTCGCCGCGATTACAATAAGTTAATGGATTTAAACCCTGCTTTTCATCGGGCATCCGCGGCTGACTGGCGAGGGTAACTGAATTATAATCAAGCCGTTGCGAAAGTGGCGGAATTGGTAGACGCACCAGATTTAGGTTCTGGCGCCGCAAGGCGTGGGGGTTCGAGTCCCTCCTTTCGCACCAGAACCGGCCAAAACAGGAAAGGTTAATGTCAGCAAGCATGGAGAATATCAGTCAACTCGAACGACGCCTGGATATTTCGCTGCCGCCAACGGAAATCGACAGCGAAGTCCAGAACCGGCTCAAGAATCTCGCGCGCACGGTCAAGATGGACGGCTTTCGTCCCGGCAAGGTGCCGCTCAAGGTTGTCGCCCAGCATTATGAGGAGCAGGTACGCCGCGAAGTGCTCGGCACCGCGCTGCAAAAAAATTTCGGCGACGCGGTGCGCGCGCAGAACCTGAAGGTCGCCGGGTACCCCAAATTCGAGGCGCGCGAAGGCGGGCCATTCGAATACAGCGCGACGTTTGAAATTTATCCCGAAGTCACGGTCGGCGATCTGTCGAAAATCAGCCTACAGCGGCCGGTGGCGCAGGTTGGCGAGAGCGATGTCGATAAAACATTGCAGGTCATGCGCAGGCAGCGCGCAACTTTCGAACCGGTCGCGCGCGCGGCCGCTGCCGGCGACCGCGTGATACTCGATTACACCGGCCGCGTGGCTGGCCAGGAGTTCGACGGCGGGAAGGGAACCGATGTCGCCATTATTCTCGGCGAAGGACGCTTCCTGCCCGCTTTCGAGGCCCAATTGCTGGGGCTGGAAACAGGTGCCGCCAAGACATTTGAAATCCATTTTCCACAAGACTATCATGGCAAGGAACTGGCTGGAAAAACCGCCACTTTCGACATAGTGTTAAAGCAGATTGCAGAAGCAAAACTGCCGCCGGTGGATGGCGCGTTTGCCCGGGCGCTCGGAATTGAGGATGGCGATCTCGACAGAATGCGCGACGAGATCAGGGCCAACCTTGAGCGCGAACTCAAGCAACGCGTTGCTCTCCGGCTTAAGGAGCAGGTAATGCAGGCGCTGTTCGACAGTACCAAGGTCGAGATCCCGAAATCGCTGGTCGAACTCGAAATCGAGCACTTGACCGCGGCGGCGCGGCATGACCTGGAAGCGCGCGGGGCCAGGACCGAGGGCGTGCCGTTTCCGCGCGACGTGTTTGAAGCGCAGGCGCAACGGCGGGTCAAGCTGGGGCTGATTCTGGCCGAAGTAGTCAGGGCCAACGGCTTGCAGGCGCAACCCGAGCAAGTGCAGGCGCTGGCCGAAGAGCGGGCACAAAGCTACGAGCAGCCGGAACAGGTGGTGCAATGGATTTACCAATCGCCGCAACGGCTGCGCGAACTCGAGTCGGCGGTGGTCGAGGACAATGTCGTGCAATGGGCGTTGCGCAGCGCCAGGGTCGAGGATAAAACGGTTACATTCGACGAACTGATGGGACAAAGCAAATGAGCGGGCAATTCATCGAACCCCAGGGGCTGGGGTTGATTCCGATGGTGATCGAGCAGTCAGGGCGCGGCGAGCGCGCGTACGACATTTATTCGCGGCTGCTCAAGGAACGCGTGGTGTTTCTGGTCGGGCCGGTGACCGAGGTCACCGCCAATCTGATCGTCGCGCAACTATTGTTTCTCGAATCGGAAAATCCGGACAAGGACATTTCGTTCTACATCAATTCGCCGGGCGGCTCGGTATCGGCCGGGCTCGCGATCTACGACACCATGCAATTCGTCAAGCCGGATGTCTCGACGTTGTGCATCGGCCAGGCCGCGAGCATGGGCGCGCTGCTGCTGGCCGCCGGCGCCAAGGCCAAGCGGTTCGCGCTGCCGAATTCGCGCGTGATGATCCACCAGCCGATGGGCGGCTTCCAGGGACAGGCGTCCGATGTCGAAATCCATGCCAAGGAAATCCTCTATCTGAAAAGCAAGCTCAACGAGATCATGGCCAAACATACCGGGCAGAGCATCGCCACGATTGAAAAAGACACCGACCGCGACAATTTCCTGTCGGCCGAACAAGCCGTGGAATATGGCCTGGTTGACCGGGTGTTGGCGAACAGGACCAGAACTGATAGCGTAAAGTGATGTCCTAAAAAAAGCGAAGGGACGGCACATGTCAGCAGACAAAATCGGCGGCGAAAAACTGCTTTATTGCTCGTTTTGCGGCAAGAGCCAGCATGAGGTGCGCAAGCTGATTGCGGGCCCGTCGGTCTTCATCTGCGATGAATGCATCGAACTGTGCAACGACATCATTCGCGAGGAAACGCAGGGCGAGCAGGGCGGGAAAAGCACCAAGGGCGATTTGCCGGTGCCGCACGAGATACGCGCGATCCTCGACCAGTACGTGATCGGCCAGAATGTCGCCAAGAAGATCCTGTCGGTCGCGGTCTACAACCACTACAAGCGGTTGAAGAACCTCGGTAAAAACGACGACGTCGAGCTTGCGAAGAGCAATATTCTGCTGGTCGGGCCGACCGGTTCGGGCAAGACGCTGCTCGCGCAGACCCTGGCGCGGCTGCTCAACGTGCCGTTCGTGATCGCCGACGCGACGACGCTGACCGAAGCCGGCTATGTCGGCGAAGACGTCGAAAACATCATCCAGAAACTGCTGCAGAAATGCGACTACGACGTCGAGAAAGCGCAGCGCGGCATCGTTTACATCGACGAGATCGACAAGATTTCGCGCAAATCGGACAATCCGTCGATCACGCGCGACGTATCGGGCGAGGGCGTGCAGCAGGCGCTGCTGAAGCTTATCGAAGGCACGATCGCCTCGGTCCCGCCGCAGGGCGGCCGCAAGCACCCGAACCAGGAGTTCGTACAGGTGGATACCACCAACATTCTGTTCGTCTGCGGCGGTGCGTTCGACGGACTCGACAAGGTGATCCGCGCACGCTCGGAAAAAGGCGGCATCGGTTTCGGCGCCGAGGTCAACAGCCGCGACAACCGCAAGGACATCAGCAAGGTGCTGCGCGACGTGCAGCCCGAAGACCTGATCAAATACGGGCTGATCCCCGAATTCGTCGGCCGCTTGCCGGTGGTGGCGACGCTCGAAGAGCTTGATGAAGCGGCGTTGATCCAGATTCTGATCGAACCCAAGAATGCGCTGCTCAAGCAGTACCAGAAGATGTTCGGCATGGAAGGCGTCGAGCTTGAGGTGCGCGATGCCGCGCTGAAGGCAATCGCGCACCGGGCGCTCGAGCGCAAAACCGGCGCGCGCGGCTTGCGCTCGATTCTTGAACAGGCGCTGCTCGACACCATGTTCGACCTGCCGTCGCTCGACAACGTGGTCAAGGTCGTGGTGGACGAAAACTCGATCGTCAGCGAGGCGCGGCCGTTGCTGATTTACGCCGACCAGCCCAAAGTGGCGGGTTCGGTATAATCCCTTCAAGGCGCCGCGGTTTCCCGCGCGGCAGGCGGCTTGAATTAACGGGGCACCATCCCCATTGATGATTTTGATTCCCCCAACACAGGTGAACCCACATGCCCGATATCGATGACCAATTGACCAGCGCAATCCAGTTGCCGCTGTTGCCGCTGCGTGACGTCGTGGTTTTCCCGCACATGGTGATACCGTTGTTCGTCGGCCGCCCGAAGTCGATCAAGGCACTCGAAACGGCGATGGAGGCGGGTAAGCACATCGTGCTGGTCGCACAGAAATCCGCGGCCAAGGACGAACCGAGCCCCGATGATTTGTACGCGATCGGCAGTCTGGCCAATATCCTGCAGATGCTGAAGCTGCCCGACGGTACCGTGAAGGTGCTGGTCGAAGGCAGCCAGCGTGCCAACATCAACCAGATTATCGACGTCAAGACCCATTTTACGGCCGACGTGACGCCGGTCATCATAAACGACGAACTGACCGCCGAGATCGAAGCGCTGCGGCGCACGCTGGTTGCGCAGTTCGACCAGTACGTGAAGCTCAACAAGAAGATCCCGCCCGAAATCCTGACCTCGCTTTCGGGGATCGATGAGCCCGGCCGGCTGGCCGACACCATCGCGGCCCACTTGCCGCTCAAGCTTGAACAGAAGCAGGAAGTGCTCGAGATGTTCGATGTCAGAAAACGGCTCGAACACCTGCTGGCATTGATCGAAGGCGAGCTCGACATTCTGCAGGTCGAGAAACGTATCCGCGGGCGCGTCAAGCGGCAAATGGAAAAAAGCCAGCGCGAGTACTACCTGAACGAACAGGTCAAGGCGATCCAGAAGGAACTCGGCGAGCTTGAAGAGGGCGCCGATCTCGACGAAATCGAGAAGCGCATCAAGACCGCGCACATGCCGAAGGAGGCGCGCAAGAAAGCCGAAGCCGAGCTCAAGAAACTGCGGTTGATGTCGCCGATGTCGGCGGAGGCGACGGTGGTGCGCAATTACATCGACACGCTGGTGGCGCTGCCGTGGAAGAAAAAAAGCAAGATCAGCACCGATCTCGGCAGAGCCGAGACCGTGCTCAATGAAGACCATTACGGTCTGGAAAAGGTCAAGGAGCGCATCATCGAGTACCTCGCGGTGCAGCAGCGCGTCGACAAACTGAAAGCGCCGATTTTGTGTCTGGTCGGTGCGCCCGGCGTCGGCAAGACCTCGCTCGGCCAATCGATTGCGAAGGCGACCAACCGCAAATTCGTGCGCATGTCGCTCGGCGGCGTGCGCGACGAGGCCGAAATTCGCGGCCATCGCCGCACCTACATCGGCTCGATGCCCGGCAAGATTCTGCAAAACATGGCCAAAGTTGGCGTACGCAATCCGCTGTTCCTGCTCGATGAAGTGGACAAGATGGGCATGGATTTTCGCGGCGACCCGGCGTCGGCGCTGCTCGAAGTACTCGATCCCGAGCAGAACCACACGTTTGTCGATCACTATGTCGAGGTCGAGTACGACCTGTCGGATGTGATGTTCGTTGCGACCGCGAACACGCTCAACATTCCGCCGGCGTTGCTCGACCGCATGGAAGTGATCCGGTTGTCGGGCTATACCGAGGACGAGAAGGTCAACATCGCGATCCACCATCTGTTGCCACGGCAGATGAAAAATCACGGCCTGAAACCGGAGGAACTTGCGATTTCCGCAAGCGCGGTGCGCGACATCATCCGCTATTACACGCGCGAAGCCGGCGTGCGCGCGCTGGAACGCGAATTGTCGAAAATCTGCCGCAAGGTGGTGAAGACGCTGGTGCATGACAGGAAAACCCGCAGGGTGTCGCTGTCCGCGCGCAACCTCGATAAATTCCTCGGCGTGCGCCGCTACACCTACGGCCTGGCTGAAAAGGAAAACCAGGTTGGCCAGGTCACCGGCTTGGCATGGACCGAGGTCGGCGGCGAATTGCTGACGATCGAAAGCTCGGCGATGCCCGGCAAGGGCAAGACCATCACGACCGGCAAACTCGGTGAAGTGATGCAGGAGTCGATCCAGGCCGCGTTGTCGGTGGTGCGCAGCCGCTCGCGCCGGCTCGGCATCCCCGAGGATTTTTACCAGAAGAACGACATTCACGTGCACTTGCCGGAAGGCGCGACGCCGAAGGATGGCCCGAGCGCGGGCATCGGCATCTGCACGGCGATGGTGTCGCTGCTGACCGGCATTCCGGTGCGCGCGGACGTCGCGATGACCGGCGAGATCACGCTGCGCGGAGAAGTGCTGCCGATCGGCGGGTTGAAGGAGAAACTGCTCGCCGCGCATCGCGGCGGCATCAAGACCGTGCTGATCCCGCAGGAAAACGTGAAAGACCTCGCGGAAATCCCGGACAACATCAAGAACCGTCTCGATATTCATCCGGTCAAGTGGATCGACCAGGTGCTCGAGCTCGCGCTTGAGCGCAAGCCTGAGCCGCTGCCGGAGAAAACCGAAGTCGCGCCGCTGCCGCCGGTACAGGATACGTCCGCGCCTGCTGTCAAGCATTGAGTGGTTTTTTCCTGACCCCGCAATATCTTGTGTAATCAGGGCGGCACATCGCAGCATGGCCGCGATGTGCCGCGTACCCGCCGCGCAGCATTTTGTATTGCATTCGCTTGACACTTCATTTTCGCGCTTGCTATAAAGCCAGAACGGGTTTTCGCATCGCCGCGATCAGCCGCGGCGCAGGTTGGTTCCGGGTCGCGCCCGCCGGCGAATTTTCAGAACAATTTCTTTTTTGCTTTTATCGATAGCACAAGGGGATAAACACGTGAATAAGGCGCAACTGATCGAGGCGGTCGCCAAGTCCGCCGATATTTCCAAGGCCGCCGCCGAGAAAGCTCTGGACGGCGCGCTCAATGCAATCAAGGGATCGCTTAAAAAAGGCCAGAACGTCACGCTGGTCGGTTTCGGCACGTTCCGGGTCGGCAGGCGCGCGGCGCGCGACGGCCGCAATCCGCGTACCGGCGAAATCATCAAGATCAAAGCCGCACGGGTACCCAAGTTCAGCGCTGGCAAGGCCCTGAAAGATGCGCTAAACTAGCAAAAAGTCAGCAGTCTCGCCGCGGTTTCGTGAATACGAGTTGGGGTAGATGTGCGTCGCGCATCTACCCCAAATTCATCGTGACCGGCGTTTAGCAGCGATGGAACCGGCTGCGGGTGCTTAGCTCAGTGGTAGAGCGTCGCCCTTACAAGGCGAATGTCGGGAGTTCGACCCTCTCAGCACCCACCACAAGAGGAGTTGGCAGTCAAAGACCGCAAGGAGTGGTAGTTCAGTTGGTTAGAATACCGGCCTGTCACGCCGGGGGTCGCGGGTTCGAGTCCCGTCCACTCCGCCAATAATCTGGGAAAGATGAGCGCCGTCCACCTTTTCACATTTTCGACAGCAAATCATGTTCGATTTCATAAGCAACAATAAAAGACTCGCCCAGATAATTCTGGTTCTCGTCTCGCTGCCGTTCGCATTCTTTGGCATCAATTCGTATTTCGATGCGACCAGCGGCGACAATTACGTCGCCAAGGTCGGCAGCCGGCACGTTACGCCGCAGGAATTTGCAAATGCATTGAGCCAGCGCCAGGACCAACTGCGGCGCTCGCTCGGTGGCAAGGTCGAATCGGGGTTGCTCGACAGCCAGGATCTACGCGCCGCGGTGCTCGATGCGCTGATTCGCCAGCAATTGCTGCTGGGGCAGGCGGCGCGCAACGGAATTGCGGTGTCCGATCACGACCTTGAACAGATGATCGGCACGGAACCGATATTTCAGCAGGGCGGCAGATTTTCCAGTGCGCTTTACATGGACTGGCTCAAGGACCGCGGGCTGTCGCAGACGGATTTCGAGAACGGCTTGCGCCAGGATTTGGTGCAGGCACGCGTCAATGAGGCCTACCGCGGCAGCGCGGTAGTGCCGGCCAGCGTCGCCGAACGGTTGCTGCGCATCAATAACGAGCAGCGTGAAGTCAGCGTGCGGCCATTGCTGCCGGAGCAATTCATGACGAAGGTCAAACTGCCCTCTGACGCCGCCCAAAAATATTACGATGCCCATCAGGGAGAATTTCAGGCGCCGGAGCAGGTGCGTCTCGACTACGTCTTATTTTCGATCGACATGGTGGCGGCACGCATCGCGGTCAGCGATGATGAAGTCCGGCAGTTTTATGAAACCAATCACGCGCGCTACGCACAGGATGAACAGCGCCGCGCGAGCCACATCCTGATCGCGGTGGCCGCCAAGGCGGACGCCGCAACCAAACAAGCCGCGCGCGCCAAGGCCGACCAGCTATTGCAGCAGGCGCGGCATAACCCGGCGCAGTTTGCCGAGCTGGCAAGAAAAAATTCGCAGGATCCGGGTTCCGCCGTGCAAGGGGGCGACCTCGGCTGGTTCCCGCATGGAGCGATGGTCAAGCCGTTCGATGATGCGGTGTTCCAGATGAAGCCGGGCGACATCGTCGGCCCGATCGAAACCCAGTACGGCTACCACATCATCCGTCTGGACGCTGTCAAAGGCCGCGGCTTCGACGAGATCAAGACGCAAGCCGCCGGCGATCTTAAGCGCCAGAAGGCCACCCAACAATTCTCGCAACTCGCCGAGCAGCTGAACGATCTTGCGTTCGAGCAGGGCGGCAGCCTGCAACCTGCGGCCGATGCGCTCAAGCTGACGATCCAGCGCAGCGGCTGGATCAATCGTACCAGCAGCAATGACAAGCTGCTCGGCAACCCCAAGCTGCTGCAGGCGGTATTTTCCGACGACGTGCTGAAAAACAAACGCAATACCGATGCGATCGACGTCGGCGGCAACACTCTGGTTGTCGCGCGCCTTGCCGACTATCGGCCGGCGAGCACGCGGCCGTTTGCCGAGGTCAGCGCCGATATCGAAAAATACCTGACCCGTCAACAGGCGGCGCAGTTGGCTGCCGCACAAGGGCGCGACCTGCTTGAGCGGTTGAAACGCGGCGAAACCATTGCCATCGATTGGGGCCCATCGAAACCTGTTGGCCATAGCGCTACCCAAGAGGCCACCAACCTATTGTTGCAGGAGGTCTTCAGAATGGATGTCAGCAAACTGCCCGCATACAGTGGTGTTGAGAGTCCACAAGGCGGTTTCATGCTGCTCAAAATTTCACGTGTCAGCGAGAACAATGAGTCGGATAACGGGAAGCTCGAGACAGTCGAGGGGCAACTACAGCAGATCGCCGGGCAAGAGGAACTGAACGCTTATATCGCGGCGCTGAAATCAACCGCCGACGTCAAGGTCAACCAGAAACTGCTCGAAAAGCAGCAATAAAGCGACGCACCGTTGCGTCACGCTTCGCCGATGCCGGCGACGATGGCATTAAAACCGGCGTCCACGTAAGTGATCTCGCCGCTGATGCCGGCCGCCAGATCGCTCAGCAGAAATGCCGCGGTGTTGCCGACATCTTCGATCGTCACGTTGCGCCGCAGCGGCGCATTCTCTTCGACGTACTTCAGAATCTTGCCGAAACCGCCGATGCCGCTTGCGGCGAGCGTTTTGATCGGGCCGGCAGAAATCGCGTTGACGCGGATGCCGAGCGGCCCGAGTTCCTGCGCAAGGTAGCGTACATTCGCTTCGAGGCTGGCCTTGGCAAGCCCCATCACATTGTAGTTCGGCACCGCGCGTACCGCGCCCAGATAAGTCAACGTCAGGAGCGCCGCGTTGCGGCCGCGCAGCAGCGGCAGGCCGGCCTTGGCGAGCGCCGCGAAGCTGTAGGAGCTCACCTCGTGTGCGGTGTTGAAAGCCGCGCGTGTCAGCCCGTCCAGGAAACCGCCGGTCAGCGCCTCGCGCGGCGCAAACGCAATCGAATGCACGATGCCGTCAAGCCCATCCCAGCGCGCGCCGAGTTCCTTGAACAGTTGTTCGATTTCAGCATCGCTCGTCACATCGCATGGAAACACCATGTCGCTGGCAAATTCGCGCGCCAGATCCATTACACGTTCGCGTATCTTTTCGCCCTGGTAGGTGAATGCCAACGTCGCTCCCTCACGCTGCACCGCCTTTGCGATGCCGTAGGCGATCGACCGATTGCTCAACAGGCCGGTGATCAGGATTTTCTTGTCTTTCAGGAAGCCCATGCGTTGCCTTCGTGATATGCAGATGAGTGTGCAAATTATAACGTAGTGGCGGATGACGTTCGCGAACGTGTTACGTTACACTTGAGCGCAATGAAACTGATGATTCGGTACCGCCTGACCGCGCTGTGCCTGTTCGCGCTCACGAGCTGCAGCGCGCCGTGGAACAATCCCTATCCGGCGGCGGACAGCGGCAAGAACATCCTCTACACTTCATTCAACGAGCGGCCCAAGCATCTCGACCCGGTGCAATCGTACAGCTCGAACGAAGTCGTATTCACCGCCCAGATCTACGAACCGCCGCTGCAGTACCATTATCTCAAGCGGCCGTACCAATTGATTCCGTCTGCGGCCGAGAAGCTGCCGGTGCCGCATTATCTCGATGCGCGCGGCCGGCGGTTGCCGGACAGCGCGCGCGCCGCCGATATCGCCTATACCATCTATGACATCACCATCAAGCGCGGCATTCGCTATCAACCGCACCCGGCATTTGCGCGGAATGCCGACGGCAGCCTGGCCTATCAACATCTGAGCGAGAAAGACCTGAAAGACAAGCACGAACTGCGCGACTTCAAGCAGACCGGCACGCGCGAACTCAAGGCCGCGGATTTCGTCTATCAGATCAAGCGACTCGCCCATCCGCGCCTGCATTCACCGATCCTCGGTCTGATGGAGGATTACATCGTCGGGCTCAAGGATTACGCCGAACAATTGCGGCAGATCAATACTGCGATGATCAGGGAAGGGAGGGGAGAAGATTGGCTCGACCTGACGCGATATCCGCTGGCCGGCGCCGAAGTCATCGATGATTACACGTACCGCGTCAAGATCAGGGGGCAGTATCCGCAGTTTTTGTACTGGCTGGCGATGCCGTTCTTCGCGCCGGTGCCGGTCGAAGTGGACCACTTCTTCGCCCAGCCCGGCATGGCAAAAAACAATCTGACGCTCGACTGGTATCCGGTCGGCACCGGCCCCTACATGATGACCGAGAACAATCCGAACCGCGTCATGGTGCTTGAGCGCAATCCGAATTTCCACGGCGAGACCTATCCGGTGGAAGGCGAGCCGGCGGACGCTGCGAACGGTCTGTTGGCCGATGCCGGGAAAGCACTGCCGTTCATCGACAAGGCAGTGTTCACGCTCGAAAAGGAAAGCATTCCGCGCTGGAACAAATTCCTGCAAGGTTATTACGACGCCTCCGGCATCGGCTCGGACAGTTTCGATCAGGCGGTGCAGATGTCGGCGCAGGGTGAAGCGGTGCTGACCGATGCGATGCGCGCCCAGGGGATTCAACTGGAAACTGCGGTCGCCACCTCGACCTATTACATGGGCTTCAACATGCTCGACTCGGTGATCGGCGGTTTCAGCGAGCGTGCACGCAAACTGCGCCAGGCGATTTCGATCGCGGTCGATTACGACGAATACATATCGATCTTCCAGAACGGCCGCGGCATCCCGGCGCAGGGCCCGCTTCCGCCCGGCATCTTCGGCTATCGCGAAGGCGCGGCCGGCATCAATCCGGTCGTCTATACCTGGGACGGCAGGCAGCCGCAGCGCCGCCCGATCGAGGACGCGAAAAAATTGCTCGCCGAGGCCGGCTATCCGGACGGCATCGACAGTCGGACCGGCCAGCCGTTGGTGCTCTACTTCGACGTCACTGCACGCGGCCCGGAAGACAAGGCGATGCTTGACTGGATGAAAAAACAATTCGCCAAGATTCATCTCCAGCTCGAACCGCGGCCGACCGACTACAACCGCTTTCAGGACAAAATCCGCAAGGGCAACGCGCAGATCTTCGAGTGGGGCTGGAATGCCGACTATCCCGACCCCGAGAATTTTCTGTTCTTGCTGCACGGCGCGCAGGGCAAGGTCAAGGCGCAGGGGGAGAACGCAGCGAATTACGAAAATCCCGAATTCGACCGCCTGTTCGAGCAGATGAAAAACATGCCGAATTCGCCGCAGCGCCAGCAGATCATCGACCGCATGATCGGCATTCTGCGCAGCGATGCGCCGTGGATATGGGGCTTTCACCCCAAGGACTATGCGCTTTATCACGCGTGGTATCACAATGTGAAGCCGAACAAGATCGCCAACAACACGCTTAAATATCAGCGCATCGATCCTGTGCTGCGTGAGGCCAGGCGCCGCGAGTGGAATCGCCCGATCGTGTGGCCGTTTATGCTCGGCGTGCTGCTGCTGGCGCTGTTTACATTGCCGGCGTTGCGCACCTGGCGCCGACGCGAGCGGAGTTCCGCAGTCAGCGAGGCGAAAGCATGATCTCCTACATCGTGCGTCGACTGCTGTATGCGATCCCGATTCTGGTCGGCGTCAACGTGATCACGTTCGCGCTGTTCTTCATGGTCAATACGCCGGACGACATGGCGCGCATGCAGCTCGGCATCAAGCGCGTGACGCCCGAAGCGATCGAGGCCTGGAAGCACGAACATGGTTATGACAAGCCGTTGTTCTACAACGGTGCAACCGGCGGGTTCGGCAAGGTCAGCGACACCATTTTTTATCAAAAGTCGCTGCGCATGTTCGTATTCGATTTCGGTCCCGCCGACGACGGACGCAACATCGGGCACGAAATCGGCAAGCGCATGTGGCCCAGTTTTGCGGTCGCACTGCCGGCATTTCTGGTGGGCCTGCTGGTCTACATCACTTTTGCACTTGGCTTCGCGTTGTTTCGCGCCACCTATATCGATTTCTGGGGCGTCATCCTGTGCGTGGTCGCGATGTCAATCTCCGCGATGTTCTACATCATTGGCGGCCAGTATGTGATCAGCAAGCTCTGGCATCTGGTGCCGATTTCCGGCTATGCCGGAACGCTTGGCGATACGCCGCGGTTCCTGCTGTTGCCGGTTACGATCGGCATCGTCGGCGGCTTCGGTGCGAGCGTGCGGCTTTACCGCACGTTCTTTCTTGAGGAGATGGGCAAAGATTATGTGCGCACCGCGCGCGCCAAAGGCCTCGGCGAGGGCGCGGTATTGTTCCGGCATGTACTCGGTAACGCGCTGATCCCGATCTTGACGACGGTGGTCGTGGCGATTCCGTCATTGTTCATCGGCAGTCTGCTGGTCGAATCGTTCTTCGGCATTCCCGGCCTCGGCAGCTATACGATCGATGCCATCAACATGCAGGATTTCTCGATCGTGCGCGCGATGGTGTTCATCGGCTCGCTGCTCTACATCGCCGGACTGATTCTGACCGATATTTCGTACACGCTGGTCGATCCGCGCGTGAGGTTCTCGTGAGCGGATTCGAGATCGTCATTCTGTGGACCGATAAACTGGTCTATCTGCTGGTGGCAGTGATCGCGTTGACCGTCTGGTACGTGCGGCGCAAGGAGCACCTGCTGGCGCCGTGGCGGCGCGTTGCGCATTCACCAAGCGGCATGGTCGGTCTTACCGTGCTGCTGGTGTTTATCGTGATCGGCCTGCTTGACTCCATGCATTACCGGCCGCGACTGCAGACGACTGAAAGCAGTCAGCCGGTTTACGCAGTCGAAGTGCTGAGCGTGCTCGACCTTGTATTGCAGCCGCTGCGCAGCCACGGCGAAAAGACTTACTCGGCGCCCCTGGCGACGCACGGCTACGCGAAGGAAACGGCGACCCTGCCGGGCGGCGGTGAACAGCGCATATTTCCGCGGCTTGTCTATGGCGGCGCGCACTTGGTGGATGTCGAGCGCGACTATGGTCGCGATGTCGCTCGCCGCGCCGTGATCGGCGTTGCCGCTGGACTGGCCGTTTGGCTGGCCGGCGTCGGGTTGTTTACCGCAGGCATGGCGCAACGTCGCCGGGTCGTGGTGCGGGAGATGTGGCGCCGAATCTGGCGCGGCGAAACGACGGTGCCGTGGCGCGCGGTGTGGCTGACATTATTACCGCTGTGTGTGCTCGCTGCCGCCGCCGGCGTGCTGGCGGGCGGTTACCATGTGCTCGGCACCGATAAAGTCGGACAGGATGTGCTTTACGAGGCGCTCAAGAGTATACGCACGGCGCTGGTGATCGGCACGTTGACGACGTTGTTGATGGTGCCATTCGCGATTGCATTCGGCATCACCGCCGGCTATTTCGGCGGCTGGATCGACGACCTGATTCAGTACGTCTATACCACCCTGAACTCGATCCCCGGCGTGCTGTTGATCGTGGCCTCGGTGCTCATGATGCAGGTCTATATCGACACCCACGCCGATTTATTCCCGACTGCGGTAGAGCGCGCCGATGTCAAACTGCTGGTGCTGTGCGCGATCCTCGGGCTCACCAACTGGACCGACCTGTGCCGGTTGCTGCGCGGCGAGACCCTCAAGCTGCGCGAGCTCGAATACATTCAGGCCGCCCACGCGTTCGGCGTGCGCGACGTGCGCATCATCACGCGCCACATTCTGCCCAACGCCATGTACCTGGTGCTGATCTCGACGGTGATGGCGTTCAGCAGCTTGGTGCTCGCCGAAGCGGTGCTTTCGTACATCGGCGTCGGCGTCGATCCGTCGATGTACAGCTACGGCACCATGATCAACGGCGCGCGGCTGGAAATGGCGCGCGATCCGATGGTGTGGTGGTCGCTGGCCACTGCGTTCGTGTTCATGGTCACGCTGGTGCTGGCCGCCAATCTGTTCGCCGACAGCGTGCGCGATGCGTTTGACCCGCGGGTGCGCATCGCGCGTCCGCCGGTCAAGATGCAAAAAGCTTGAAACCGCGGATAAACGCAGATGAAAACAGATAAATTCAAGACCTTCCGATCCAATCGTCTGATGGCGGGAATAATCCGCGTTTATCCGCGTCCATCTGCGGTTGCTTTTCAACACCATGAGTAATCAACCCCTGCTGCGCGTCGAAAACCTGGCGACCCATATCGCGACTGACGCCGGCACGGTGCGCGCGGTGGACGGCGTGTCGCTGGATATCCCGCACGGCGCAACCTTTGCGCTGCTCGGCGAATCGGGGTGCGGCAAGTCGATTACCGCGCTGTCGATCATGCGGCTGCTGCCGGACAGCGGGCAGATCGTCGCCGGCAGCGCCGAACTCGATGGCGTTGATCTGTTGCGCCAGCCGGAAGCCGCGATGCGCGATATCCGCGGCCGCCGCATGGCGATGATTTTTCAGGAACCGATGTTGAGCCTGAATCCGGTGATGACGATTGGCGATCAGATCGCCGAGACGCTCGCGCGCCACACTCCGTTGACCGGCGCCGCGCTTGAGGCGCGTGTGGTCGAGTTGCTCGATCTGGTCGGCATCGCCGATCCGCAGCGGCGGCGCCACGATTATCCGTTTCAGTTCTCGGGCGGCATGAAACAGCGCGCGATGATCGCGATCGCACTTGCGTGTTCGCCCGCTTTGCTGATTGCCGATGAACCGACCACTGCGCTCGACGTCACGATCCAGGCGCAGATTCTCGATCTGCTGCGCAAGCTGCAGCGTGAGCGCGGCATGGCGTTGCTGTTGATCACGCACGATCTTGCGGTGGTATCGGAAATGGCGCAACAGGTTGCGGTGATGTACGCGGGCGAGATCGTCGAAATCGCGCCGCGCGGGCGTTTTTTCGCGCGGCCCGCGCACCCCTATTCGCGCAAGTTGTTCGAAGCGTTGCCGGGCAAACAGCGGCGGGATATGCCGCTGAAGATAATTCGCGGCAGCGTGCCGTCGCTGACGCAACAATTCACCGCCTGCCGCTTCGCCGACCGCTGCGACTATGCGTGGGAGCGCTGCCGCGCCGAAGCGCCGGCGTGGCATGAAATAGGGGATGGGCAGGGTGCGCGCTGCCACCTGTTCGATCCCGCCGAGGCGGCGCGCGTTGCAAGGACATCAATTGCTGCGGATTCGGTATCGAACGCAGCGCCCGCCGCGCCCAGCGGCGCGCCCCTGCTCGAAGTGACCGATCTCAAGGTCCATTTCCCGGTTCGCAGCGGCCTGTTCAAGCGGGTGACCGGTCAGGTCAAAGCGGTCGACGGCGTATCGTTTGCGATCGCGGCTGGCCGCACGCTCGGGCTGGTCGGCGAATCGGGCAGCGGCAAGACGACGGTGGGGAAAGCGCTGCTGCGCCTGATCGAACCGACTGCCGGGCGCGTAGTGTTCGGCGGCGCGGACTGGACTAGACTCGCGCGCTCTGAATTGCGCGCGCGCCGCAATCAGGCGCAAATCGTGTTCCAGGATCCGTACTCGTCGCTCGATCCGCGCATGCGTATCGCCGAAATCCTCGAGGAGGGCATGATCGCGCTCGGCATCGGCGATCATGCCGCCGACCGCGCGCGACGGATCGACACCTTGCTGGCCGAAGTCGGGCTGACGCCGGAGATGAAGCAGCGCTATCCGCACGAATTTTCCGGCGGTCAGCGCCAGCGCATCGCGATCGCGCGCGCGCTGGCGGTCGAGCCGCGACTGCTGATTTGCGACGAGCCGACCAGCGCGCTCGACGTTTCGGTGCAGGCGCAGATACTGAACCTGCTCAAGTCATTGCAACAGCGGCATGGGCTGGCTTATCTGTTCATCACCCACAATATCGCGGTGGTCGAGTACCTGGCGCACGAGGTCGCAGTCATGTATCAGGGCCGCATCGTCGAACATGGCATGGTGGACGAGGTGCTGACCGCACCACGCCATCCGTATACCAAAACATTGCTCGCGGCAGTACCCACCGTCAAGGCTGCGTAACAGGAATTGTAAAGGGAGCGAGGAATCAGCGCGGAGTGATCGTGCGATCCGCAAGTGTCAATTGTTTATGGGAGTTCATCGACACCGTCGATTTTTTTCCGGTGAAGGATTTATGGGCGTTCTTTGCGGCATTCACGGCTTTCGCCCTATTTTTATGGTGATTGGCGTAATGATGCGTGCGGTAGGTTCTGAAAACGGGTGGCGGCGGCGCCGGCAGATCCGGCAAATCCACGGCAGCATCGGCGCCCTTGACCGGCACCAGCACCGCCATGCCAGGACCGATTTTGCGGCGCGAAGAAATACCGTTGATGCGTTTCAGTTCCGCGAGACCGATGCCGTATTTCGCGGCGACGCGGCTGAGCCGGTCATCTCGTTTCAGCGTATAAGTGCGCCACGATACCAGCGGTTCATCCCGGCTCTGTTCGAAATTGGCACGGAAAACGTCGACCTTGTCCGCCGGCAACAATAGCGTCTCGTCCTCGTTGTTGACGCGGATCACCGGCCGGGTATAGCCGGGATTGAGCGACATGAATTCCTCGACCGGCACCTGCGCGAACTTCGCCGCCAGCCGCACGTCGATATGGCGGTTGGTCGTGACGGTCGCAAAGTACGGACGGTTGGGAATATTCTCAAGGTCGAGGCCGTAACGCCCGGGATCGGCGATGATGTTCTTGATCGCCTGCAGCTTGGGTACGTAGTCACGCGTTTCGCGCGGCAGTTTCAGGCTCAGGTAGTCGGTCGGCAGGCCTTTGGCTTCGTTTTTGGCGATCGCGCGCGCGACGCCGTTTTCGCCCCAGTTGTAGGCGGCGAGCGCGAGGTTCCAGCTGCCGAACGTTTCATAAAGCTTTTCAAGATAGTTGAGCGCGGCGTCGGTCGCCGCGATAACGTCGCGCCGGCCGTCGTACCAGAAATTCTGTTCCAGGCCGTATAGTTTTGCGGTGGATGGGATGAACTGCCAAATGCCCGAGGCGTGCGCGCGCGAATAGGCGATTGGATTGTAGGCGCTTTCGATGAATGGCAGCAGCGCGATTTCACTCGGCATGCCGCGTTTTTCGACTTCATCGATGATGTGGTAGAGGTAGCGGCTGCTGCGCGCGACGGCGTTGCGCAAATAGTCCGGGTGTTGCACCAGCCATCGTTCCTGCTGTTCCACCAGCGGACCCGTCAGGTCGGGTAAACCAAAATCGTTGCGGATGCGCGGCCATAAATCGGTCGGCTCGACGGTCAGGTCCATCAAGGGCGGCGTGTCGGCCGTCGTCTGCGCTGGCGTCGTTTGCGCATTCGAAACGCCGCCATCGGCGACCTGAAGTTTTCCCGGCTCGCCCGGCATTTCACCGGCTTGCGCAGGCACTGCGCATCCCGACGCTACCGCCATGAGCAGCAGCATTGAACGAATCAAGGTCATTGGAGAGCGGTTTTTGTTGATTGAAGGTGATGGTAACCAGCAGTATGCGGCCAAGTCAAGGCAGTTTATTAATAAAAACAAGGCTCGCGACGCGCAATTAAAAGTCGTTTTTCCATTCCCGCAGCACGCCGAATACGCCGACCGGGTCAACTAGGGGCCGGCCGGCATGGCGGCTGGCCGCGGCGATGACCGCCGGCTCGGTGCAGCGCAAAAACGGATTGGCGCTTGTTTCACGCGCGAGCGTTGACGGCAGCGTTGGCTCACCGTGCGCGCGTTGCGCCTTTGCCGCATGTTCCCACTGCGCGAGCGCGGGGTTGTCGGGTTCCACCGCGCGTGCGAAACGCAGGTTGGCCAGCGTATATTCGTGGCCGCAATAAACGCGCGTGGCGCCGGGCAGCGCCGCGAGTCTGGTCAGCGAATCATGCATCTGTTGCGGCGTGCCTTCGAACAGCCGGCCGCAGCCGCAGGCGAACAGCGTGTCTCCGCAAAATAGCATGCCGTCTCCATAAAACGCGATGTGGGTGCGCGTATGGCCGGGAATTTCAATCACCGCGAATTCGATCCCGTATTCGGCAAGCGCGCAACGGTCGCCGTCGCGCAACCCCCGCGAGACCTCGGCGATGCGCGGATCGGCCGGCCCGTATACCGGCACGTCGAAATGACGCAACAATTCCGCGTTACCGCCGACGTGGTCGGCGTGATGGTGTGTGTTCAGGATCGCGGTCAATCGCAGGCGTTCGTTGCGCAGGTAGTCGAGTACCGGCGCGGCGTCTCCGGGATCGATGGCCGCGGCGTTGCCGCCGCGGCGCATGATCCAGATGTAATTGTCCTGAAATGCGCGGACCGGAACGATGTTGGTATTGTTCATCGGCGTGGATGCACCACGATCATCTTTGATTTAAACTGCGCGCATGTCAACCGGTGTGCCGCCACGCTCGCTTTCAGAATGGTTTTTGACCGCGCCGCTCGGACAGTACCTGCTCGCGCGCGAACAGGCGTATTACGATGCGGCGGTTGCCGATATGTTTGGTTTCCATGCGCTGCAACTCGGCCTGCCCGAACACGATTTTTTGCGTGCCAACCGCATCTCGCATCAATGCCGTGTCGTTTGTGACGGCGACGCCGAACTGCGCGCCGACTACCGCGACCTGCCCCTCGCCAGCAACAGCGTCGATCTTTTGCTGCTGCCGCACGTGCTCGAATTTCATGCTGATCCGCATCAGATTTTGCGCGAAGTGCAACGCGTACTGGTGCCGGAAGGACAGGTAATCATCGCGGCGTTCAATCCATGGAGCCTGTGGGGGCTGCGCCAAGCCTTCAACCGCACACCGCATATTTATCCGTGGTGCGGGCGCTTCATCAATCTGCCGCGGCTCAAGGACTGGCTCGCATTGCTCGGGCTTGAAATCGTGGCCGGCCGGATGTGTTGTTACGTGCCGCCCTGCACGCAGGACAAGTGGCTGGCGCGTTTTCGTTTCATGGAGTCCGCCGGCGACCGCTGGTGGCCGGTTGCCGGCGGCGCCTATTTCCTGCACGCGATCAAGCGCGTACGCGGCATGCGCGTGATCCTGCCGAAATTGAGCGAGCGGCTGGTGCCGAAGAAACGGCTGGCGCCGGTGCCGGAGAAAGCCGCCGCGCGCGATGAAGCGCTTGCGGCGCGCGAGACGCTGGATGCCTGATGAGCAAGGAAGTGGTGATTTATGCCGACGGCGCATGCAAGGGCAATCCCGGTGTCGGTGGCTGGGGCGCCGTGCTGGAATATGACGGCCGCACGCGCGAGTTGTTCGGCGGCGAGGCGAACACCACCAACAATCGCATGGAATTGACCGCAGTGATCCGCGCCCTCGAAGCATTGACGCGGCCGTGCGCGGTGCGCCTGCACACCGACTCCAAGTACGTGCAGCAGGGCATTACGACCTGGATACACGACTGGAAAAAACGCGGCTGGAAGACCGCCGACAGGAAGCCGGTCAAGAACGAAGACCTGTGGCGCAGGCTCGACGCACTGCGCGGGCAGCATGAAATCGAGTGGCTGTGGGTCAAAGGCCACGCCGGACATGACGGCAATGAATATGCCGACATGCTGGCCAACCGCGGCGTGGAAACGGTGGCGAAGAATATGGATAAGGGAAAGTAAGACAACATATGCGGCGGATAGCATTGGACACGGAAACCACCGGCCTTGAACCGTCACTCGGCCATCGCATCATCGAGATTGCCGCGGTCGAGCTTGTCAACCGTCAGTTGACCGGCAACCGGTTCCATCGCTATGTGAATCCGGGGCGCGCGAGCGACGAGGGCGCGTTGCAGGTACATGGACTGAGTGAAGAATTTTTGCGCGACAAGCCCGGGTTCCATGAAATCGCCGCTGAACTGCTCGATTTCATCGGCGGCGCCGAATTGATCATTCATAATGCGCCGTTCGATACCGGCTTCCTGGATTACGAGCTGAGCCTGCTCGACATGAAGCCGCTGGCCGAATATTGCGGTGGCATCGTCGATACGTTGCGCATCGCGCGTGACCTGCATCCAGGCAAGAAGAACAGCCTCGACGCGCTGTGCGAACGCTATCAAATCGACCGTTCGCGGCGCACCCGGCATGGCGCGTTGATCGACACCGAATTGCTCGCGCAGGTATATCTGGCGATGACGCGCGGGCAGGACAGCCTGAACATGGCGATCGAGCCCGCGTCGCCGGTCGCGGCGCAGTTGAACGTCGGCGGCGCGCTCGATCTGGTAGTAATAACCGCGGGTGCCGATGAACTCGCGGAACACGAAAAACAACTGACAGATATCGACCGGGCAAGCGGCGGGGCGTGTTTATGGCGCCGATTGCAAGGTGCTTGATGTTCCCGCTGCGGGCAGCTCTTTCCTGCCGCTGGGCAGGCAAATCCAGAAATCTATCCGGTCAACCCCGATTATTTTTTGCTGCTCACGGCGTTAGCGCGCGTAGAAAAATGCATTAAACGGGGCCGCATCGCGGTAACTCTTTACGCCGCTTAACCGGCTTTGCGTCTTTATTATTCAGCCGGCTTGAGCTTTTCATGGCCTGTGTCGCTGGGGACGATATATCTTTTATTACAATTTGATGATTACCGGGAAAATTATCTGGTCCTTTTGACCTACCAAACTAAGTATTGTTATTTAACTGGAAAAATACGATTGCAAATTAATCATCCAGCCTGAGTGGAAACAGGATGATTCGTAGTGCAATATTAAGTTGTTAATTTTGAGTCCCCAACACAATGAAACGTGTGTGCGTTAGTGGCTCCAAGATCGTGACAGCGATGAATCATCAATCAATCGACAGACCAAGCAGGATAACGGCTTGCAATCATACTCCAGACCTGACTGAGCCATGAGCAACGACGATTCAGATACCGGCGGAATAAACAAACCTCCGCAACCAACCCGCGGCAACCGCCATTTCCGGGAAATAGAGGATTTGCACCTGGTCGTCGAGAATGCGTTGCTGAACCCGGTATTTCAGCCGATCGTGCAGCTCGATACGGGCGAAGTATTTGGATACGAAGGATTGATTCGCGGTCACCCGGCAAGTTCATTGTATGAGCCGCCTCAATTATTTTCAGCGGCCACCAGGGCGGGGCTGCTTGCCGAACTTGAACACATATGTTGCCGGCGGGTTATTAAACGATTTGCTCAACTCAAACTTGATTGTCAGTTATTTCTGAACGTCAGCCCGCAGACCGTGCTGCAGGTACGAGAGGACGTGCAGAGAATTGCACACTTTATCCGGGGGTGCGGCCTGCGGACCGAACAGGTCACGGTCGAACTTACGGAACATCATCGGGTAAACGATACGACCGCTTTTCGGCAGGCATTGGTGCTGTTCCGCAGTTTGGGATTCCGCGTCGCACTCGATGATCTCGGCGAAGGATTTTCGGGGCTGAAGTTGTGGTCCGACCTCCATCCCGAATATGTAAAGATCGACATGCATTTCGTGCAGGGGATCAGCCAGGATCCCGTAAAGTTTCAGTTTCTCAGATCGCTCCAGCAGATCGCGAAAAATTGCGGTTCGGCCCTGGTGGCGGAGGGCGTGGAAGACGTTGCCGACCTGCGCCTGCTGCGCGATCTGGGGGTCGCCTTCGCGCAGGGCTATCTGATATCCCGGCCCATGGAAAATCCCCAATCCGCCATCAATATCGACCTCCATGAAATAATAAGTTCCCCCGTCATCTCGATATATCCGGAAGCAAAGATCGCGGCGAGCCACACGGTATCGGTCGACCGGTTGATGGTAAAAATACAGCCGGTGACGCCGGACACGCAGAATGAAAGTGTGCTGCGCCGTTTTGAGCTGGAGACTGATCTGGTGGCGTTGCCGGTCGTCAACGACAAAAAGCCGGTAGGGCTTATCAACCGGCATCGCTTCGTGGAGCAATTCGTGCGGGCTTTCCGCCATGAACTGCACGGAAGGAAACCCTGTACGATGTACATGGATTCGCTGCCCCTGGTCGTGGAGAAGAGCGTGACGATCCAGGAACTGAGCAGTATCCTGGTCGAGTCCGATCAGCGCTATTTATCGGAGGGATTCATCATAGTGGACGGCGGCCGCTATGCCGGCCTCGGGCGCAGCCAGGACCTGATCCGCGAAATGACCAAGCTTCAACTGGAGGCCGCGCGTTATGCAAATCCCCTGACCATGTTGCCGGGCAATGTACCGATCAACGAGCATACCGAAAGATTGATCGAATCGCGCGTCCAGTTTGTCGCCGCTTACTCCGATCTCAATTACTTCAAAGTGTTTAACGACACTTATGGATACCATCTCGGCGATGAGATGATCAAGATTTGCGCGAGGGTTCTCGGTGATGCCTGTGATCCGCAGAAGGATTTTCTGGGGCACATCGGGGGGGATGACTTCATAATTCTTTTCCAGAGTGAGGATTGGGAAACGCGCTGCGTGTCGGTTTTGGAAAAGTTTGATCGCGAAGTGCGCAACTTGTTTACCGCGGATGACGTGGAGCGCGGGGGAATTCTGGGCGAGGACCGGCGCGGGAACAAGATGCTGTTGCCGCTGACGAGCCTTGCAATCGGCGCCGTTATTGTCAAGCCAGGCGAACTTGCATCACATCTGCAGGTCGCCGCTGCCGCAACCGAGGCCAAGAAGCTGGCGAAACGTCAGGGCAAGTCAAGCCTGTGGATCGAGCGCCGGAGTCCGGCGGGTGCGGCGGACAGACCATAACCTTCGATTGGTGTGTTGATAGCCACCACCTGGATCGGCATAAACAATATTTGCAAATCAACACCTTGCCCTGATCACCGCAGCGGGCTCTTTACGGTAAGGACTGACGCGTGGTAGTTTGTTCCAGATTTGTCCCGGAAATTCTGATCGGAGGAAAAATGGATCCCGCCAAAGATCGCACCCAGGTGGAAATAAGCTGGGCGGATTATTTCGATGCGTTGCTCGATGAGCGTTTCAGACGTTTTATTGATGCCCAAAAAGCTGCTCTGGACGAGCCATCAACAGCTCAAAACAAAGAAGCCGTTCATCAGGTCAAGCTTGAATCATAAGCGCGGCTGAATAAAAGCCGTTCCATTTTTCTTCCCGTTCGCCACCGCGTCCTGCCTGTTTTTCCCAAGACTGGCGGCGTTGGCGTATTGTGTTTTAGCCCGGCAACGCAGGAGATGCGCGGCGGTCGGCGCGGCGGATTTGCCCGGCAAAGATGATTGCCACACCGGCGAGCAGCATGGCCCAGGTCGATGGCTCAGGCACCGCGAGCGTAATGACATTCTGATGATCCGGACTTTGCAGAACGGTCAGATTCAGACTGCCGACGGTAGCGCCCGGAAGGGCGCCCAGCCAGGTATTGATTGCCGGGACTCCAGGGGCATCAAACGGGCCAGCGCCCAGCCATAAAGATGTCATTGGATTTCGCTACAATGCCCGCCCATTATGGGCATGCTTGTCAATTTTTCTCCGGAATTGGGCGCCTGGATTCGGCATAACCTCGATCGCGGCTGCGCGGCTGAAGACATAGTGAGCAGCATGATCGCGCAAAAATTCGAGCCGGCGATAGCGCGCGGCCTGGTCGAGGCGTTCAGGTCCGCCCGCAGCGAGGGAATCGATCCGCCGGCCGGGTCCGTGGTGATCGATTCAGTCCAGGCCGATTATTACTATGAAACTCCGCGACTTGCGCCCGGTCCGGTCATTCGCACCACGGATCGGGAAATACCGGTGCTGCTGCGCCTGGAACAGCCTGTCCTGGCCGTCCTTGATGGCGTGTTGAGTGCTGCAGAATGCGATCAGTTGATTGAGCTGGCGCGTCACCGGTTGCGGCCCTCGACGGTGGTCGATCTTCTGACGGGGGAAGACAAGATCGCCGAATACCGGGATAGCGATGGAATGTTTTTCGAATTGCAGGAGACCCCCTTCATTGCCATGCTGGACCGCCGCATTTCCGAGGTGATGAACTGCCCCGTGGAAAATGGCGAAGGCCTGCAGGTCCTGCGCTACGGCCCGGGCGCAAAAAATACGCCTCATTTCGATTTTCTGGTGCCGGCCAATCAGGCCAATAGGGAATCTCTTGCCCGCAGCGGGCAACGCATCAGCACAATGGTGATTTACCTGAACGACGTCATGAGAGGCGGTGAAACGGTATTTCCGGAGGCGGGACTGTCCGTCTTGCCCAAGAAAGGCAATGGGGTTTATTTCGAATACGCCAACAGCCGGCGCCAGGTCGATCCCAAATCCGCGCACGCCGGCGGTGCGGTGCATGAGGGTGAAAAATGGGCGGTTACAAAATGGATGCGGGAACGGCGTTTCGTGCCGGCATGAGTAAAAACTGACCTGAAGGTAAAGCGTGTGGCGACACGCTTCGGTTTTTTACTCCCAAGGGTTTACTGCGATCCAGGTTTTTCCCGAGAGGCGAAAGTACTGCTCCAGCTGCAGGGTGCCTTCACCCTTCAGTAACCGGGAGAGCATCGGAAACACCTTCTGCACCTCCGGATCGTGAGTCCACTCCGCCGCAGCGAATTTATAGGTGTAGCTCACCGTAATATCGGCATCCTTCTCGGACGCTGCCGGCTTGTCCCACTTTACGATCCTGGCCAGGCTGATCTTCCCGGCGCAGAAATCGCCATTGTGCACGATTTTCCGACCGCCGGGGGCGGTGGTCGTTATTTCCTTTTCCAGATAGAATTTTCTTCCCGCATCGGTGAGTGCATAGCGTTTGACCGGAACAGATTGTTCTGCGTCTCCCACCTTGCGCACCACGGCCCCGCTGCTTGACGCAACGAGGCCCAATTTTTCCAGAACCGGCATCTGCACCGCGTCCCGCGTCCTCATCTCGACATCGGCTGCAGTGACGTCGATAGGCCAGTCGTATTTACCCAGGCAAAAGTCGCCATGCTGCGCCAGATATTTCTCGAGCGCAATCGTGAGCATCGCCCGGTCCGGTTCGATCGAATTCGCGCTAAAGGCGGCACTGGAAATGCACATCATTCCTGCCATTAGAAATAATATTTTGGTTTTCATGTTGTTCGCAATGCTTAGGCTTGGGAAATTGGCAAATAGCGGCGTGCGGCCGCACGCCGCTATCAGGTTAGGTTATTGTGCAGGTGGCTGGTAACCGTCAGTCAGTGTTCCGAGGAATGCTGCCAGATCCTGCTCGTCCTGTGCCGACATCGGCGGCTGGCTACCCGGTGCTCTGCCGTCAAGCGGCATCTGTGTATCGATATTGCCGCGGTAGACGGCCGGCAGGTCGTTGAATTTCTGCACTACGCCATTGACGATCGGATACCACAGCTCGGGATTGGTGTCGCGCGTGTTGTAGAAATGGATCACATCGCTCAGGGACTTGAACTGGCCATTGTGAAAGAACACCTGGCGCGTCGCCACATTGCGCAACGTCGGCGTTTTGAACATGCCGCAATATTGCGCGCTCGTGAGCGGCGGATGATCGGGGCGGCTGCAGATTCCCAAATCGTAGGAAGTCGGGAGGCCGCGAAACAGGGCATTGGCCGGAATAGTGTTATTGCGCGGCACGCCGATGGCTTCGTATGAAAAGTCGGTGAACAACGCTACGCTACCGTTTGCACCCGCCCCACTGAAGTGGCAGGCAAAGCAATTGCCTTTGTTCGGATCATTGAAAATGGCAAGGCCGCGCGCCTCCGACGCGGTTAACGTGCCGCCGATTTTGTTGGAGGAATACAGGTCGTATTTACTGGTGTAAGGATGAAAGCTGACATCTTCCAGTTGATACGCCTGCAGGGCTGCCTGCGCATCGGCAAACGCTGCAGCAACGTCATCGAATGCCGTACTGCCGAATGCCTGCAGGAAAAGACCGGCATAGGTCGAGTTTTGAATCTTGTTGACCACATCGGCGATACTGCTGTTGGCCATTTCGTTGGCTGCCAACAGCGGGATCTGGGTCTGAGCCGCCAGCGTCGGCGCGCGGCCGTCCTGGGTGAATCCGCCGCCGGGGCCGGGCGCGCTGACGCCATCGGGATTGTCCAGCAAATCGGAGTACGGCGGCGTGTAATCCTTGTACGTCAGCGTCGGCACCGCCCGCGTGCCGGACAAATTCAAATTGGGGCCGCCGAGCTGCACGGCAAGATTATTCGACGGGGCATAGTGATTGCTGGGATCGTGACAGGTGGCGCAGGACATTTTTCCCGAGGCCGACAGATTGGTATCGAAGAAAATCTTTTTTCCAACCTGGGCAGGCAGACTCAAGGCATTTGCGACCGATGACGCGCCGATGAGTATCCCGGCCAGGATAAGCATTAACGGCTTCATATGGCGGTGATTTCCAGTGTCAGAATACATGACGGTTTCCTCGAGAATGGCTAAAAGCGAACCGATCCAAAAAAATAGGCAGGGCAAACCATGACGATCAGCCCTGCCTGCCGATACAGCGGTGTTGGTGTTCATGGACAGCGGCGGCGCAGCGGTGGTGCTGCTGCGCCGCCGGGCATCGCAAGTGTTACTTAAGCGACCACAGGTTGATCTGATTGGCGTCCGGTCCGACCTGGGGAGTCGTGTTCACGTCGGCCGATTGTTTTGCCGTGTATCCCGCCGGAATCACATAGGCGTGATTCATCGGGCGCACGGAGTCAAAGTGCGTATCCGCGCTTCCTGCGTATTCGGGCAGGTTCAGGATGTTGGCGGCAATGAACGATTCCGTGTACTTGGAGCGATTCATGTATGAACCGTCAACCTTGGGATCGGCCAGCCCGAACATGTCCTGCAACGTGCGCACGAACGAGAAGTGGCTGTAGACATCGCTGTCGACGATGCCCTTGGGCGCATTGGGCTGGTTGGTCAGCACGCCGAAAACGCTTTCCCCGTGACCGCGGTTGCCCGACTGGTAGCCAGCAACGGAAGTATCCTGCGAGAACGTCCCGTCCGGATTTTGCACCAGAGGATGGACAATCACGGGCGATGAGGCTTTGTCCGGATTCCAGCCGCAGCAGGAGTTGAAGCCGGCCGTCGCATTGCCTTCGTCGAACATGATGACGATCGCCACGCGCTGGTTCGGGTTCTGCCAGATCGGCGAAGCCTGGATCTTCCTGATCACGTAGTCGGTGTAATTGTCGCCGCGCGTGATGATGGGGGACACCGCGGTCGGCGACACGTTATTGGATACGCTGCTGCAATCGCTGGCCGTGACATTCGAACCCGTGCCGTTGACTTTTCCTTGCACCGTAATACCGTGCATGTCGTCGCACTGGTCGGGCACCACGAAGTTGACGTTGCCGATGTCGCCGCTCTGCAGGTCGGTGCTGAACTGATCGGTGTCGTAGCCCGCGGGAATCGCGTAGTCAGTGCTGCCCATCATAGCGGCGTCCCATTGACCGCCGCCGAGCGTGCGATTGCTCGACCTGAACTCGACTGCGCTGCGCACGTTCTGATAGGCCATGCCGGGGTGGTGCTTGGTCTTGTACAGACCGGCCGGCAAAGGCAGCTGCAGATTTGCAGTGCCGATCGTGGTCGCGTTGTTCCCCACCGTGCCCGGCGGATAGACATGGTCGAGCGCGACGACGGCGGCATCAGCCACGCTGTCGGTGCGGAAGTCCTGGCCCGGGTTCATCGATTCGCTGTAGGTGCGCCAGGTCATGCCGGCACTCGTCATCGCATTGAAAATATTGGCGCGGCCGGTGATATTGTGGTTGGTCGACTGCGAACAGGGATTGGTGAAAGGCGACTTTGCCAGGCCGGGCACCGCACTGGTCGGAATCACGGTGTCTTGCACGGCATTGGTACCGGTGGCGCCGCAATTCCACTGGTTGTCGTCGGTAATGCCCCAGTCGTCGGCGCCGCCCAGCGCGGTGTAGTTGGGCTCGCTCGGATTGCCGGTTGCGAAATAGCTGGTGAACTGATTGCCGGCATTCAGGTAGGCATTGATCTTCGGCGCATAGGCGGAACCCTTGATTGACGAGGTCGCCTTGTTTTCCAGCATGATGATGAAGATGTGGTCGTAGCGCGGTATGCCTTCGATATTCATCGCCACTTGCTGCGCTTCCTTGATCGCAATGGGTGCGGAGGTTGTCGGTGAAATATCGCCGCGATCGACCATTTTGGCCGCCAGAGCGAAGCGGTTGCTCAGGATCACGGACTCGCTCAACAGCGCGGTCTTGATGGCGGGATCCGTGACCGTGTTGGGATCGCTCAGCACCTGGTCGGTCGATACCCCGAGGCGGTCGGCGAGATTCTGCCGCTCGGTATAGAAATTCCCGCCACCGTCTTCCATCATGCGCACCACTTCCGTCGACAGCGGCGTGACTGCGACGTTGGCGGGCCTCAACGGCGCCGGGATTGCAGCCGCTATTTGATCGGCGGCGACGCGGAAAACGTTGCGCTGGGTGACCGGGTGGCCGCCGTTCAGCGCCGTGGTGGAGATTTCGGCGACCAGCGGACCCGGCGTAACGCTGCTCAGCAGAAACGATCCGTCGCTTTTGGTGGTCGTGCTGGGCTCGCCGGCGTCACAGACGCCGTTGTTGTTGATGTCGAAACAGACCTTGGCGGACTGATAGACCGAAGCTACCGTGCTGGAAGCCGTCGATAACGCGGGATTGTTGGAATTCACGGGCGGCGTGAAATAGCTGCCGGCAACGACACCCTTGACGGAAACCGGCGCGGTCGCCGCATGGGCGGGTGAGTAGGCGATAAACAGCGCGCTTGCAACAGCGGCGGAAATTACCGAGGCGCGCAGCGGCGTGGATGCGGATGGAACTTTATGCATGAGAATTCTCCTGGTGGTATTTATATTATCGATAGGATCGTGATGATGAATCGAACCGGGCGACTTAAGCCCGACGGCGGCGGGCGATCACGCCGAGCAGGCCGAGTCCGGCCATCAGCATCGCGTAGGATTCGGGTTCTGGAACGGCTGCCACTGTCACCGACCAACTTCCATTGGTCGGACTGTCCAGCGCTATTTCGCCGGTATTGGTGTTGACGGCGAACGCCAGAGAACCATAGGTAGCGTCATTGGTGAACATGAAGTAGTTGGAGGCGCCAAAGTCCGTCGGGACATTGGAATCGGCAAACACGAAATTATTCAAGGAGGCGTCGGTGGACACTACCGGAGTGCTGTCCCAGTTCAGGGCTACCGGGTCCCATCCCGCAGCGTACAAGGAGCCGCTGCCGTCGGTTAAAAACGGCGTGCCGTTCAAGGAAGCCTGGATATTGCTGATGTCGTCGATAAGCGAGCCGACCAGAGTGCCGGAAAAGGAACCGGTGACCACCTGGCTGTCGCCGAAGGTATAGGAAAAATTAAAGTTGTCGGCGTTTGCCGCAAGCGAAGTGAACATGAGCGCCGCCACGGCTGCTGTCTTCAGGAATTTGAGTTTCATTGCAGTTGACCTTTCAAATATGTTGTGGCCCATCGGATATTCGATTTCCCCTTGCCCAAAGCCGTACAGGCGGGCAGACGAAGCATAGTAAAAATGTATTACGTCGTAATGTATCGGGGAGTCCACAAAGCAGTCCGTGTGGACCATCAGCCGTAGTCCGTAGTAGCTATGCAAGGCCCGCGGGCGGCTGAACGGGAACTGTGTTAGCTGACCCTCTAAACGCGGTTATACGCGTCCTCGAGGCGCACGATATCGTCCTCGGCGAGATAGGCTCCCGACTGGACTTCGATGATCTGGAGCGCGATCTTGCCGGGATTTTCCAGGCGATGGGGAACGCCCACCGGAATGTAGGTTGACTGGTTCTCGGTCAGCAATATGGTTTCATCGCCGCGGCTGATTTTTGCGGTGCCGGTCACCACCACCCAGTGCTCCGCGCGGTGGTGATGCAGTTGCAGCGACAGCTTGCAGCCCGGATTGACGGTGATGCGCTTGACCCGGAAGCGCGGGCCGGAATCGATGTCTTCGTAATGTCCCCAGGGGCGATAGAGGGTGCGGTGGGTTGCGTGTTCCACGCGCTGCTGTGATTTCAGGTGCTCGACAACCTGTCTCACCCGTTGCACCTCGTCGCGGTTGGCGACCAGCACCGCATCCGGTGTTTCGACGATGACCAGGTTGTCGACGCCGACCGCCGCGACCATTCTCTGGGTCGCCACGACACAGGAGTTTTTTGCGCCGTCAAGATAGGCGTCGCCGCTCGCCATGTTGCCGGCGGCGTCTTTTGGCGCGACTTCCCATAGTGATTTCCACGAACCAAGATCCGACCAGCGGAAATCCGCCGGCACCACGGCGCCGGCATGGGTTGACTCGAAAATCGCGTAATCGATGGAAATCGATTCGCACTGCTTCAACGCGGATGCTTCCAGCCGCCAAAAGTCGAGGTCCTTGACCGCATTTTCGACCGCGCGCCGGCTGCCGGCCGCGAGCTCGGGTTTCAGTTGCTCCAGTTCATCCGTGAAACGTTTGACGCCGAACAGGAACATCCCGCTGTTCCAGTAATAATCCCCGGAGGAAACATATTTGGCGGCGATCTCGGGTTCGGGTTTTTCGACAAAGCTCGCGATGCGATGGCAACCCGGCAACGCTTCCAGTGCGGGGCCGCGCTGGATATAGCCGTAGCCGGCTTCGGGCCAGCGCGGGACGACGCCGAACGTGACCAGAAAACCGTGTGCCGCGGCCGCGGCCGCGCGCCGTACCGCTGCGTGAAACATGGAAATGTCCGGCAGATAATGATCCGCCGGCAGCACCAGCATCAGAGCGTCAGGGTCTTCCTGCATCAGGCGATACGCAGCGGTCGCGACGGCGGGCGCGGTATTGCGGCCGACCGATTCGAGCAGTATCGCGTACGGTTGCGTATCGATGCTGCGCAGCTGCTCCATGATCAGAAAGCGATGTTCGTGATTGGCGACAATCAGCGGCGGCTGAATGGATTCGATGCCCTGCACGCGCAACACCGTTTCCTGAAACGGCGTCATGTTCGACAACAGCTTTAGAAACTGCTTGGGCAGGGCCGCGCGCGACATCGGCCACATGCGGGTGCCGGCGCCGCCCGAAAGGATGACTGGATACAGATTCATCGGAATGCTGGTCTCGTCTTCGCGCTCCGTACGCATTCAATACGCATTATTGCCCTTGAGCACGACGAAAACGGTCTTCAGGATAATCGCCAGATCAAGCCGCAGCGACCAGTTGCGCAGATAGGCAAGATCGTAATCGATCCGCGCCTTCATCTTGTCCAGCGACTCGGTCTCGCCGCGCAGGCCATTGACCTGCGCCCAGCCGGTGATGCCGGGCTTGACCTTGTGGCGGATCATGTAACCCTTGATCAGCTTGCGGTACATCTCGTTGTGCGCCACCGCGTGCGGGCGCGGTCCGACCACGCTCATCCGTCCCTGCAGCACGTTGATGAACTGCGGCAGCTCGTCGAGCGAAGTGCGGCGCAGAAAGGCGCCGAGCCGGGTGACGCGCTGGTCGTTTTTGGTCGCCTGCCGGATCACGTCGGTGCCGTCCTCGCACACCGTCATCGACCTGAATTTGTAGACGACGATCTCCCTGCCGTCGAGTCCGTAGCGCCGTTGCCTGAACAGCACCGGCCCGGGAGAACTCAGCTTGATGCCGATGGCGATCGCCAGCATCAGCGGCGAGATTAAAATCAGTATCAGCGACGCAAGCACGATGTCGCTCAGGCGCTTGATCAATCCGTTGACGCCGTAAAAAGGCGTTTCGCATATCGCCACCAGCGGAATGCCGTTGAGACTGTCCATCCGCGCCTGGATCAGGTCGAACAGGAAGATGTCCGGCGTGAAATAGATGGACGCGGTGGTATCGCGCAGCCCGTCCAGCAACCGCAGAATGCGCGGTTGCGATGCCATGGGCAGGGTCACGTAAATCAGGTCGACGCGCGCGCGCTTGACGAACTCCGCGAGATTGCCGATGTTTCCAAGCATCTGATAATCCGCCGGGACACCGAGACGATCCTTGCCGCGGTCGTCGAAAAATCCGAGCAGGCGGATGCCGAGGGTGGATGCGTCGATCTGCTGGGCGAGCTTGTGACCGAGTTCGCCGGCGCCGACGATGACCGCGCTGCGCTGCACTCCCTCAAGCGCGAGGATTTTCGGCAACAGCACCGGCAGCGTGCGGTGAACCGCGAACGCGACGACCGGCACACTCAATCCCCACGTTATCAGCACTTCATGGGGAAAGACGGTCAGGCTGCGCGTGGCCCAGCCGAAAATCAAAAGGATTATCACGATCGCCAGCCAGTTGACGAAGATTTCCTTCAGCAGCGCATAACTGCCGGTCGAGCCGGGCGGACTTGCCGGGAAAGTGAGCGAGAACACGATGAGCGACAGGACCAGATAAGCGCCTTCGAAGGTTTCGCCGTAAATCTGGGCGACGACGAACAGCGTCCCTATGACGATGAGCGGATCGAGCGTGATCCGCACCAGCGCGACTGGAGAAAGCTGCCTGCGCAACAGGCGGGGCTGGGAATTGGCCGTTGCGAACATCGCTGCTCGTATCTCTTCGATGGAAAGACAGTGAGGGCTGCTACGATACCCGATCAATATGACAATGAAACTGCGGCGGGAACAGAAACCGCGCTGCTTTTTTCGGGTAAAACCGGAAAAAGTATTAACCGCATAGTCCATATGGACTATGCGGTTAATCCGGGTTCTTTTCTTCCTGGTTGATATTCACCATTCCGCACCACATCACGAATCTTTCTTCATATTCGTCGTCCTGATCCGGCGCGGCGGCATCTTCGAGATCGAGACTGAACATGCCCCGCAGCCTCATTTCGAGAGCAAGCTCGGCTTCGGTCTTCTGACTGTAGCCTTCGATGCCGTTCCTGAAAATGTCCCTGAGCCATTCCCGCTCGGGGTCATTGAGCGCCGAATCGATCGAACTGTTCACCAGCTTTTCTATCATCTGCTCTCTGTTCACTGCGGCTGATCCTCGAGATATTGATATGGGGAGATTCGCGGTGTGTGCGCCGATTATCCCGGCGCATGATGAAAGTATTATGGTGGGGCGATTTATTTTTTTGGCACAAAAGAGCTATGTTTTTTCGGCGGCATCTGGCGATGGCGTTTGTAACGCGGTCCGGTGGTTCACCGCAATGTCACATTCGCGACCTAGAATTCCGCGCACACGATATTGCAAGCGTCCGTTTTAACTTTTCCTTCGGAGGCAGGTTGTCCCATGATGCGAGCCGGGACTGATTTCCGTATCAAGCGCATGCGGGGTTTCACGCTACTCGAACTGCTGGTGGTGATGGTGATCATCGGCCTGCTGGCGGCCTATGTCGGCCCGCGTTATTTCAACCAGCTCGGAAAGTCCGAGGTCAAGGCCGCCAAGGCGCAGGTCGACGCGCTGGAAAAAGCGCTCGACCAGTACCGCCTCGACACCGGCCACTATCCGACGACGGAAGCCGGACTGGCCGCGCTGACCACGCGGCCTGCCAACGAACCCAAATGGGCCGGCCCGTATCTGAAAAAAAACGTTCCGCCCGATCCGTGGGGCAACCCCTATCAATACAAGCAGCCCGGCGACCACGGCGAATTCGATCTGTTTTCCTACGGCCGGGACGGCCGGCCGGGCGGCAGCGGCGAAGACGAAGATATAACCAACTGGTGAAGCGTGCGTTTCGAGATCAAAGCCGTCAAGTCGCCGGTCGGACTGACCCAATTCGTGCTGGATGCCGCCGATGAAGTGGACGCCCGCCAGCAGGCGCTGGCCCAGGGCTATACCGTGCTCGACGTCAGAACCAATCGGATGTCCGCGGGGGGAAGCAGCAAATTTCCACTGCTGATGTTCAGCCAGGAGCTGATCGCCCTGCTCGATGCCGGCCTCGGACTGGTCGAGGCGCTGCAGACGCTGTCCGAACGCCACCAGGAGGGACAGATGCACGCGGTGGTCAAGCAGGTGCTGGATCAGCTGTTCCAGGGACTGACGTTTTCGGCGGCGCTGGAAAGATGTTCCGCTTCATTTCCGCAGCTCTACATTGCGACGGTGCGCGCCAGTGAGAAGACCGGAAATCTGCCGCAGGCGTTGTCGCGTTATATCGCCCACCAGCTGCAAGTCGAAGCCCTGCGTTCCAAACTGACGACCGCTTCGATTTATCCCGCGCTGCTGATCGTGGTCGGCGGCGTGGTGATTCTGTTCCTGCTCGGCTACGTTGTTCCCAAATTCGCCGCGATCTATGCCGACCTCGGCCAGGAGCAGCCGTTGTCGTCGCGTCTGCTGATGCAGTTCGGAACGTTTTTGAACGAACATGCCGGGGTGGTCGGACTTGCCGCCGCCGCGTTCGCGGCGATGGGCATCGTCGCGCTGCTTGATCCGGAGCGGCGCGCGCGCATCGGCGAATATCTGGTGCGCCTGCCCGTGATCGGTGAAAAACTGCGCGTCGTCCAGCTCTCGCGGTTTTACCGCACGGCGGGCATGCTGCTGAGCGGAGGGGTGCCGGTGGTGCCCGCGCTCGAAATGGTCGGCGACCTGCTGCAGCCGGGGCTGCGCGCCCAACTCGATCTGGCGGTCCGCGACGTGCGGGAAGGCAAGCCGCTGTCGCGCGCGATGAACGCGTGCGGACTGACGACGCCCGTCGCATTGCGCATGCTGCGCGTCGGCGAGCGCACCGGCGACATGGGAACGATGATGGAGCGTATCGCGGCGTTCCACGATGCCGAGGTTTCGCAGTGGATCGACCGCTTCATGCGGCTGTTCGAGCCGCTGTTGATGACTGTCATCGGCATCATCATCGGGGTCATCGTATTGTCGCTGTACATGCCGATCTTCGATCTGGCCGGGAGCCTGCAATGAACGACCCTGTTCCGCCGGCGGCCGTCGCCGGGATCAGGAACCCGCCGACGCTGCAGTCCGTGAGCGAAGCGCGGCGGGAGATCGGCGGCGGAAACGGCAAGCTGATCGAGGTGCTGGAATCGAACATGGGATTGCCGGCGCCGGCGTTCATCGCCGCCCTGGCGAACATCCTTCATCTGGGCGTCGCCGGCGGGGACCGGCTGTTCGCCATGACGCCGGCATTCGACCTGCTGCCGTATGCCGAGGCGCTGCGGCACGATTGCGTGCTGGTGCGGGACGGCGACGGCACGCTGGCCATGGTGTTTTCCGATCCCTTCGATGACATGCTGCGCCCGTGGGCCGAAGAGCGCATCGGGCAGCCCGTGCGCTGGCTGCTTGCGCACTCGGCCGACGTCGCCGCCTATCTGGCGCGCCATGAAGACGCGCTGCACGCGATGGACGGCATGCTGGTGGCGGTCGAATCGCAGGCCGGCGGCGGGGCGGACGTCGATGACCTGTCGCTCAAGAGCATCAGCGAAGATACCAGCCCGATCGTGAAACTGGTGCATTCCACGCTGTATGATGCCCTCAAGACCGGCGCCAGCGACATTCATCTCGAAACCGGCGCCGAGTCGCTGGTCATCAAGTACCGGATTGACGGCGTGCTGACCCAAGTCGGCAGCGCGGCGAGCCTGGAGGCCGCCGAACAGGTCATCTCCCGCATCAAGGTCATGTCGGACCTCGACATCTCGGAACGCCGCATTCCGCAGGACGGCCGCTTCAAGATTTCCAGCCGCGGCCGCCAGATCGATTTTCGCGTGTCGGTGATGCCGAGCATACACGGCGAGGACGCGGTGCTGCGGATCCTCGACAAGGAAGCGCTGACCGATCAGATGCAGGGGCTGTCGCTCGGTGTACTCGGACTGGATCCCGGCGTCATAGACGCCCTGCGCCAGCTGTGTTCGGAACCGTACGGCATGCTGCTGGTCACCGGCCCCACCGGCAGCGGCAAGACCACGACGCTGTATGCGGCGATTTCCGAGATCAACAGCGGCCGCGACAAGATCATCACGATCGAGGATCCGGTCGAGTATCAGTTGCCGGGCGTTCTGCAGATCCCGGTCAACGAGAAGAAGGGGCTGACGTTCGCGCGCGGCCTGCGCTCGATTCTGCGCCACGATCCGGACCGCATCATGGTCGGAGAAATCCGCGATCCCGAGACCGCGCAGATCGCGGTGCAGGCGGCGCTGACCGGACACCTGGTGTTCACGACGGTGCACGCGAACAATGTGTTCGACGTGCTCGGGCGCTTCACCCACATGGGCATCGATCCGTACAGTTTCGTCGCCGCGCTGAACGGAATTCTGGCGCAGCGCCTGATGCGCGTGATTTGTCCGCACTGTGCTTATGACCAGACGCCCGCGCCGGAACTGCTGGCGAAATCCCATATCGGAAGGGACGAGCTGGCGGCTTATCGTTTCAGGGCGGGCCGCGGCTGCGGGCAGTGTCGGGGCAGCGGCTACAAGGGACGGCGGGCGATCGCCGAACTGCTGGTGTTCTCGGACGAGATCCGGGAACTGATCGCATCGCGCGCGCCGATCCGCCAGATCAAGGAAGCCGCCGCGGCGCGCGGCATGATGCTGCTGCGCGGCGCGGCGCTGCAGCTGGTGCGCGAGGGCGTTACCACGCTGGAGGAGGCCAATCGTGTTACCGTGGTGGCGTAACCGGATCGTCGCTGATATTTATCCGCGCATGATCGCGCTGCGGCGCCGGTCGCGGGGGCCGTCTTCCAGGGAAGCCGCTCCGGAAAAAATCGAAATCGTCGCCGGGCGGGATGCCCGGGACTGGCGGCCTGCGCTGGACCGGCTGTCGCAATTGCTGGAAGACCAGCCCTGGCGCACTGCCGATCTTCACGTCGTTCTTGCCGGCGGTCTGACGCGCTGCCTGGTGCTGCCGTGGATGAACAATCTTTCCGGGCAGGACGCACAGGCCTACGCCCGCTGTCAGTTCGCGGACATCTACGGCCAGCAGGCTGCCGAGGCATGGGAAATCTGCATCAGCCGCGCTGCGCCGGGAGCGCCGCGCGTTGCGGTGGCCGCCGAACGGGCGCTGCTGGATGAACTGCGGGCGCAGGCAACGCGCCTCGGTTTGCGTCTGCGCTCGGTACGGCCGACCCTGTCGAGGGCGGCGGGAGCGTTGCCGGACGGTGACGCCCTGGCGGGATGGCTGGCGCTGGTGGAACAGGGGCACGTCTGCCTGGCGCGCATCCAGCGCGGCAATTTCGTCAGCGTGCGCAGTGCGGGCTTCGAGGAAGACCCCGCCTCCACGGTGCTGGCGCTGCTCAGCCAGGACGCCTTGTGCGGAGGCGTGGACCAGGGATTCGGCAAGCTCTATCTGGCCGCCCAAAGAGTTCTCGACAGCTCGTCGCTCCGCAGCCAGGGCTGGCAGGTTTTATCGCTGGAGATGGGGGCCGCCCATGCGCTTTGATGCCGATTTCGTGCAGCGGCGCCCGGCGCTCGGCGCGCCGGGACTGATCGTTCTGCTGGTCGGGATTCTCGGCGCCGGCCTGACCGTGCAGCAGTACCTTTCCGTGCATCATCGGATCGACGCCCTGCAGCGCGAACTCGACGCCGCCGACCGGCGCGGCCAGAATGCCGCCGGCGGACCCGATCTCGAACAATTGCGCACGCGCCTTCGTCTCGCCAACCAGATCGTCCACAAAAAAGCCATTCCGTGGGACGCGCTGTTTCGCGATATCGAGGCGGCGTCGAACCGGGACGTCGGTCTGCTGTCGATCGAGCCCGACGTGGCCGGCCGCCAGGTCAAGATTTCGGGCGAGGCGCGCGACGCGGCCACACTCGCCAGATATATCGAGACCCTCGGCCAGAAGGCCTCGCTGTCCAATGTTTATCTGACCCAGCACGAACTGCGGCAGGAACAGGGCTCTCCCGTGCTGTACTTCGACGTCAACGCGACATGGACTGGCGCGGCCTCGTAACGCGCGCCAGCGGCGCGCTGCGCACGCGCCTCGACGCGCTCGGCATCGCCGGCGTGGTCGGCCTCGGCCTGCTGGTGTTCGATGCGGCGATGTTCGCGTCGTCGGTGCTGCCTTCGTACGGCGAAACGGACCGTCTGAAGGCGCAGCTCGCCCTCCAGAAGCGCGATGACAAAGGCATACCGGGCGGCATGCTCGACATGGCGTCCCGCAGCAGTAAGGAACTCGAGCAGTTTTCCCGCTATCTGCCGACGCTCGGCGAAGCGCCGGCGTGGCTCATGAAAATACACGCGATCGCCGCGCAGAACGGTCTGCAGCTTGACAGCGGCGAATACCGCCTGACGCAGGACCCGGACAGCAACGTGATGCGCTACCAGATCGTGCTGCCGCTGCATGGTTCCTACGTGCAGGCGCGGCTGTTCATCGCCCAGGCGCTGGACGAAGTGCCGCCGCTGACGCTGGAAGAAGTCGCGATCAAGCGCGCCAGCGCCGGCGACCGCAACACCGAAACCTCGGTGCGTTTCGTCATGTATCTGATGGAGCGCAAATCGTGATGACGCTGAAACTGACGACATTGAAGCGCCGCCTGCTGCTGGCCGCCGGGCTGGCCGGACTCACCGTCGTCGTGATGTGGTGGGGCGGCGGCAGCGAGCAGGGGTCTGCGCGCAGCCGCGAGGAGCCCGCGGCGCAGGCCGTCGAGGAAAGCGGACGGCCGCTGCCCGAAGTCGATCTGGGCAAACTGGAGCAGAAGCCCAACCGCGAGCCGGTCGGCGACGCGTTCGAAACGCGCTCGTGGGCGCCGGCGGCCGAACCGAGGAAGGGTCCGCCGCCGCCGCCCCAGGCGCCGCCCTTGCCGTTCCACTACATCGGCAAGATCATCGAGGGCGGGGGACGCGTCACGGTGTTCATCGGCAACCAGAGCCGCAACTACCTGGTGCACGAGGGCGACACCATCGACAATACCTACCACGTCGACGCCGTCGGCGCGGACGTGGTGAAACTTACCTATCTGCCGCTGAATATCCAGCAGGCGTTGCGAATCGGGAGCGCGGAGTGAACCGGATGAAATGGCTGGCGGTGTTTTTATGCTTGATTGTCGCGGGATGCGCCGACCGGCCGCTGGCCGACAGCGACCGTCTGCTGAGCGAGGGCAAGGACGAAGCGGCGCTCGCCACGCTCGAACAGGCGGTCAAGGACAATCCGCAAAACACCGAATACCGCACCCGGCTGATCAATGACCGCGAGCGGATCGTCGGGCGCTATCTCGCCAAAGCCGATGCGCTGCGCCAGCAGGGGCATTTCGATGACGCCGAAAACGCCTACCTTGAAGTGCTCAAATTCGACGCCGACAACGCGCGTGCCAAGTCCGGCATCAGTGGCGTCGAAAGCGACATCCGCCTGCAGCAGCAGGCGGTGCGCGCCGGCCAACTGTTCGAGCAGGGCGACATCGCGGGCGCCACGGAAAAAGTACGCGCGATCCTGATGGAGAATCCGGATCAGCCGGAAGCAAAATCCCTGCAGCGCAAAATCGCGGAGCGCGCCCAGGAAGTACCGCCGGTGCCGTCCGCCGTGCGTGCCGGTTTCGCGAAGCCGATCACCCTCGAATTCCAGGACGCGAACATCCGCACCGTGTTCGAGATGATCTCGCGCTCTTCCGGCATCAACTTCGTGTTCGACAAGGACATCCGCGCCGACACCAGGGTCACGATCTACGTGCGCGACACCACGATCGACGACGTGATCAAGCTGATCATGGCGACCAACCAGCTCAGGCGGAAAATCCTGAACGACAACTCCGTCCTGATCTATCCCGACACCCCGGCCAAGGTCAAGGATTATCAGGAGTTGGTGGCGCGCAATTTTTATCTGGTGAACGCCGACGCCAAAAAAATGGCCGACCTGATCAAGACCGTGGTCAAAACGAAGGACATCTATGTCAATGACAAAATCAACTCGGTGATCATCCGCGACACGCCTGAAGCGGTGCGCCTGGCGGAGAAACTGGTCGCGGCCCAGGACCTGCCGGAACCCGAGGTCATGCTCGAACTCGAAGTGCTGGAAATCAAGCGCAGCCGGCTGCGCGAGCTCGGCATCGATTATCCGAACCAGTTGACGGTGCTGAACATCGTGCCCAGCCCCACCACCACTGAAACCACCGGCGGCGTCGTCGTCAATACCAACAATGCGACGACGACCACGACCCAGCTGACGCTGGACAATTTGCGCGGCGGCCCCAAGGCGTCCCAGATCGGCATCCCCAATCCGGTGCTGAATCTCAAGAACGACAGCAGCGACTCGAACCTTCTCGCCAACCCGCGCATCCGCGTGAAAAACCACACCAAGGCGAAAATCATGATCGGCGACCGGGTTCCCGTCATCACCTCGACCGCGACCGCCAACGTCGGCGTATCGCAGTCGGTCAATTATCTGGACGTCGGCCTCAAGCTCGAAGTCGAGCCCGACGTATTGCTCGATGACGAAGTCTCGATGGACGTCAATCTCGAAGTCAGCAGCATCACCAACGAAGTCACCAACCGCGACGGCACGCTGGCCTACCAGATCGGTACCCGCAATGCTTCGACCGCGTTGCGGCTGAAGGACGGCGAAACCCAGGTGCTGGCCGGGCTGATCAACGACGAAGACCGTCGTAGCGCCAACAAACTGCCGGGGCTCGGCGATCTGCCGATCATCGGCAAACTGTTCTCCAACAACAGCACCGACACCACCAAGACCGAGATCGTGCTGCTGATCACGCCGCACATCGTGCGCAGCCTCGCGCGCCCGGATGCGAACATGGCGGAGTTCTACGCCGGCACCGAATCCGTGGTCGGCATGCCGCCGCTGCAGATCAAGCCGACCGCCGCGCGCAGCGTGTCGCTGCCGCCCGGTGCCGGCGGCGCGCGGACGGCGCCGGCAGCCACTGAAGCTCCGGCTCCGGCGGCGGAAGCAACTGCCCCTGAGCCGAAGCAACTGGTGCTCGACGTCGCGCCCGAAGTCAAGCTGGGCAGCGAATTCGCGTTGACGCTCACTTTCCCGCCGGAGACCGGCGGCGTCGAATTCGATGTGGTGTACGACCCGGCACTGATCAGCTGCTCGCCGGAAGGAACGGATGCGGGCCGGGCGCGGCTCAAATTCGAGGGCGCGGGCGCGGCGATGACGGTGCCGTGCCGCGCCGTCGCCAAAGAAGCGGGCAGAGCGCAGATCGCAGTCGAGAACATCGCGGTCAAGAACTCAACAGGCACGGTGACGCTGACGGCGCCGCCGCCGCATCCGGTCAACCTCGTGCCATGAATTCACGCATCGCGTCCGCGCGCAGCGGCTTCACCCTGATCGAAATGGCGATCACGGTCGCGATCGTCGCGGTCCTGTCGAGCGCGCTGCTGCCGCTGGCGCAGCTCGCGGTCAAGCGCGTCAAGGAACAGGAACTGCGAACTGCGCTGCGCCAGATCCGCACCGCCATCGACGATTACAAGCGCGCCGCCGACCAGGGCAGGATCGTGCATGATCTCACCGAGTCCGGCTATCCGAAATCGCTCGCGGAACTGGCCGGCGGCATGCCCGATTTGAAAACCCCCGACAAGAAAATGATCTACTTCCTGCGCCGCCTGCCGCGCGACCCGATGAACGACGACCATGACTTGTCCGCGGAGGACAGCTGGGGCAAGCGCAGCTACGAAAGCCCGCCCGACGACCCGCATGAGGGCAAGGACGTGTTCGACGTTTATTCGCGCTCGTCCGGCGTCGGTATCGACGGCACGCCGTACAGCACCTGGTAGCTCCATGCCTGCGCGCGGCTTCACGCTGATCGAACTCGTCATCGTCATGGCGATCCTGGGCACGCTGCTGTCGATCGCGGTGCCGCGCTATTTCCACAGCGTCGAACACTCGAAGGAAGCGGCGCTCAAGCAGGACCTGAGCGTGATGCGCGACGCGATCGACAAATACTACGGCGACCGCGGGCAGTACCCCGACACGCTGGACGAACTGGTCACCAGACATTATCTGCGCAAGCTGCCCGCCGATCCGCTGACCGACAGCAGCGACACCTGGGTGCCGGTCGCGCCGCCGGATACCATGCTCAAAGGCGCGGTGTATGACGTCAAGAGCGGCGCGCCGGGCCAGGCGCTCGACGGCAGCGCCTATTCGGAATGGTGAGCGGAATGACGGACGTGTCTCGTCGTTTGTGCCGCGATCGGTGCGGCGGATTCACCTATCTCGGACTGATGTTTCTGATGCTGTTCATGGGCATCGCGCTGGCGCTGACGGGAGAGGTGTGGCACACCGTCAGCCAGCGCGAAAAGGAAAAACAGCTGCTGTTCATCGGCGATGAATTCCGCGCGGCGATCGGCAGCTACTATGAGGCGAGTCCGGGGCCGGCCAAAACTTATCCGCAACGGCTGGAAGACCTGGTCGAGGATCCGCGCTTTCCGTCGATCCGGCGCTACCTGCGGAAAATCTACGTCGATCCGATGACCGGCAAGGCGCAGTGGGATTTACTGAAAATTCCGGGTTCGGGCATCGTCGGCGTCCGCAGCTTCTCGGCCGACCGGCCGCTCAAGGTCGCCAACTTCGATCTCCCTGACGACGGATTCGCCCGCAAGCAGCATTACTCGGAATGGGTGTTCAGCTATGCCTCGGCGGCCAGTGCCGCCGATACTCCCCCGGCTGTCAATGCCACCGATGCGGCGGGTAGCAGTCAATCGGCCGCATCGACACCGTTGGACACAACAGTCGCCAATGCCGTTGCCGCCGGCGCTGCATCACCCGGCGTGCCGTCCGCCACGGTGCAGGGAGACCCACGCGGCAATTGCAGTGCGATGCTGGCGCTGGATACCGATGAATGTTCGCGCATCGCCTCGTGGCTGGGTGCGGCGCGCGGCGCACAATGCGAGGCGGCGGCGCAATCGCGCTATAGCGCCTGCATTGCCAGCAACGGCACGCAGGTGCCGCGCGGCAGCGCGGCGCTCCAAGAGTGAAGGGCTGTTCTGTTCTGCCATGAGGCTTCTCCGACTGCAACTCTGCCTGTGCCTGCTGCTGTTGACGGCGTTGCCGGCGGCGGGCGCCGATCCACAGGACAACACGGCGTTGATCGAAGCGGCGGGCCACGGCGACATGCGGCTGGCCAGGATGTTACTCGGCTTCGGCGCCAGCGTGAACGGCGTCGATGCCCACGGCGGCACGCCGCTGATCGCCGCCGCGGCTTCCGGCAGCGTGCCGATGGTGCAGTTTCTGCTGCGCAAGGGTGCCGACCCCAATCCGCTCGGCAACGGCTCCACGCCGCTCGGTGTCGCGGTGGTCAGGGGTTACCGTGACATCGCGCGCTTGCTGCTGAAGGCCGGCGCCGACGTCGATGCGCCCGACGCGCTGCATGCCACGCCGCTGCTCAACGCGATCCGGCTCGGATACGACGACCTGGTATCGCTGCTGCTCGCTCATGATGCCGACGTCAACATCGCTGACGCCGAAGGCCAGACGCCGTTGATGCTGGCGGCGATCAACGGACAGCCGGCGCTCGCCGAAACGCTGATCAAGCGCGGCGCCGATCTCGAAGCGCGCGACCGCGAAGACGGCACCGCGCTGTACTGGGCGATGTTCGAGGATCACGAGGAAGTGGCGCTGGCGCTGATCGCGCATGGCGCCGACCGCCGCGCGCTGACGCACGGCTATACGCCGCTGCACTGGGCGCGGGTGCTGCATCTGGAACGCGCGGTGGCGGCGCTGACGCCCGCGGCAAAGGACGCCGCGCAATGATTTTCGATCCGATGAAAAATTCATGGCGCGCCGGATGGCTTCGATTCCCGGCGAAATCCGGCATAGTCCGATCGGCCTATCCAAATGAAGGAAATTGTCACAGCGTGATGAGCCGGATAAATCTGAATGACACATTTGCAGTGCAGAATATTGGTCTTCCGAAGCAAGCGCGGTTTTTCATAAAAAACTTTGTTTCGTGATACCTCACAGCTCAGGGAGAGGCATGCTGTCCCGTTCCATCGCGGAAATGCCCGTTAAGGAGGCGTCCGCCGAGTCGCTGATATTCAGCGTTTCGGACATGGACAAGTTGCTGCTGATCATCGACGGCGCGCTCAAGGTGCGCCGCCGGCAGGATTTTTTCAGCTGGGCGCAGGGCGCGCTGCACATCATGCTGCCGCACGACGCGCTGATCTGCGTGCTGAACCAGGGGCACGAATTCGTGATCGACAATTTTTCCAGCTTTCCGCTGCAGAAAAACCATGGCGATTTTCTGTTCAGCAACGGGGAAGAGGGGCTGATCGCACGCCTGCTCGCGAACTGGATCGAGGGCGGACGCCGTCCCGTCGTCTACCGTCGCGGCGCCGCCGGCGACGGTGTCGATCCGGCGCTGGCGGCCCAGTTCGAGCGCCTGCCGTTCGCGCACGTCGCCGCGCACGGCGGCAGCAGCGCGGGCGGTGCGCCGGGCCATTTCTTCGTTCTGTTGAATCAGTCGATTCCGGCGCGGTCCGCGCATCAGAGCTATCTGCTCGAAATGCTGGTGCCGTACCTGCATGCGGCGTGGGTACGGGTTCATCTCGGCCGGGTGGCGGAGGAGCCGGCGCTGGCCAGCAGGACGTTGGCCAGGCCGCGCGTGCTGACCCCGCGCGAGGTTGAAATCCTGCGCTGGGCGCACGACGGCAAGAGCAACATCGAGATCGGCATGATCCTCGGCATCAGTTCGCTGACCGTCAAGAACCACATCCAGAAAATCCTGCGCAAGCTCAACGTCCAGAACCGCACTCAGGCGGTGTCCAAGAGCCTGTCGCTGAACATCCTGCGCGCCCCGCGCAACTAGTCCCCTCTCCCAGAGGGTGAGGGCGGAGGGTGAGGTTTCCTCTCCCGCTGGGAGAGGACGGAAGGTGAGGGAAAGTTTTCTCCGGCGACCGTCCCTGTGGGAGAGAGGGCGGAGGGTGAGGGAAAGATTTCCTCCTTAGCGAGCAGCGGACGAGTCCTGCGGAAGGATGAGCATGGCCTGCACGTAGTCTGTTCGGATTACGCGATCATTACGCAAGCGGGACATCCCGTGAACGACTCACCTGTTTCCCGGTATTGCCCATAGTCTCATCGGCACATCTTTTTCCTATGCCGCGCACGAACGCGTGTCATGCATGTCGGTTAGCTTGACCAATGTTTGGGAAAAGATCGGACAGTTCTTTTTTTGAATGTCCACCGGAAAAACAGGCGGATTGGCGTGATCGTCACAGGGGGCAACAGATATGCATAAACTGATTTCCGCAATCATCGTCGGTGCGGCTTTTGCCGTCGCCGCCGGCGCGCACGCCGCGACCACCGTCATTTCCTCCGGCGGCGTCACCGCCGGCATCACCGACGGCGGAATTTTTGACAATACGGGAGCGCCGACGGGCAGCCTGCTCAACCCCGGGCTCCAGTACGACGGCGTCGAGTTCGTCGCGATCGACAACCCGGCGTCGTGGTGGACGATCGAGTCCTCGACCGTCAACGCCACCGCCTATAACGGCCTCAGCGCCGGCTACGGTCCCAACACGAATCCTGATCCGCTGGGTTCGGCCACGATCGGTCCGTTCGCCGGCAACTCGGTCGCGCTGACCTACGCCTTCGGCGGCCTGACCTTCGTCCAGACCAGCGCGATCACCGCTCCCAACGTGCTGTCGGTTACCGTGACGCTGACCAATAACGGACCGGAAATGGACGACGTGAAATGGGGCGTCGGCTTCGACCCCGACCAGGGCGGCAGCGGCAACAACATTACCTCCAACACGATCCTGGGGCAGGGCAACAGCGCCGCCGTCAGCGCGCTCGACGCGCTGTACGGCACCAACCTGGGCGTCACGCTGGCCAACACCACCAGCGCATCGGCATTCGCGATCGCGGCCTATATCAATCCTGCCAACTGTTGCTCTCCGGTCGATCCGACGGTGGCGCTGGGTGCGGGGCAGGCCGTGAGCTTCAACACGCTTGCCGACGACTCGATCAGCCTGGCTTACGACCTCGGCACCATCGGCACCGGGCAGACGGTGACGCTGGGCTATGCCTACATCTTTGCTGTGCCGGAACCCGAGGCATACGCGATGATGATGGCCGGCTTGGGCGTGATCGGTTTCGCCGCGCGCCGCCGCAAAGCCGCGCTGCGCCAGGCCGTATAACGTCCCCTCTCCCGGCGACCGAAGGAAGTCGTGGGAGAGAGGGCGGAGGGTGAGATTTCCTCTCCCGCTGGGAGAGGACGGAAGGTGAGGGAAAGTTTTCTCCGCCGCTTGCAGCACGGGCGTCATCACGCCGGTTCCAGCATAGTCCCATCGGCGCATCATTTTTCCGTTGTCCGCGCTAATGCATGTCATGTCCATCCTTTATCGTGTCGCCTATTCGCATCAGGCCTTGGCACCACGTTTCAGCCTTGCGGACGGCCTCCCCGGCGGAGCGGCAGACAATATCGGTAACCGTCGCTCCGGGTTTTAACGTGGTTGGGGAAAGGTCAGCGGCAGAGCAACCTGAAAAAGCCACACCCGCCGCGAGGCGGGGCCGGAAAGCCGCGGATCTCGAAGGAGACAGCCGGGCTGCCAACGAGACGGTGCAGTGATGCAGTCGGTTGCTGCGCAGTTTTTCAACTTTTTTAGGGGAATTCATATGAAATTACTGAAACTCAAACTGCTGGCAGCCGCTGTAACGCTGTCTGCGGCGGGTTCGGCGTTTGCGACGATCGACGCCGGCACCACCGGTACCGGCGAGCTGTTTCTGAACGTCGTCGACAGCGCCAGCGGCTACAACGTTTCGTTTACCAAGGATCTGGGCATTACCGCTAGTTCGTTCACCGGCCTGAGCAACCTCAGTTTCAATCTGTCTACCGATACCGAGTGGACCAACTTCCTGAGCGCAATTAATAACGACCCGAACAAAGCCACCGACCTCAGCTACGATGTGCTGGCGCTGGGTAATGTTCAGGGAGGCACGTTGTATTCCTTGCTGTCAACCAGCAATTCGACGCTGACCACGATCAAATCGACGACCAACACCCAGGAAACGAACATGGGTGCAGCGTCTGCGATACCGGCTTATGTCAATGCGGTGAACGGCATCTCCGGCGCCGCATCGACGATGGGCACGACCACCAGCACCAACGGTTCGGCCTATGAGGTCAGCGGCGGGGGTACCGACAATGCCTACTACGGCAATGCCTTCTCGACCAACTGGCAGGGCAAGGCGCCGTTCTCAAGCACCGCGTCGTATGGCACCGGCCTGAGCTTCTATGATCTGGTCAAAACGTCAACCGGCAGCAACTTGACCAAGGTTAGCGTGACGCAGTACGGCTGTAGTGGTGCTTGTGCCGGAGGTCCGGGCGTTGGCGGCCAATGGCTGCTGTCAGGCGCATCGCTTGGCGCCAGCACGCTGACCTATACAGTGCCGGTGCCTGAGCCGACGTCGTGGGCGATGCTGCTCGCGGGTCTGGTCGGGATCGGTTCGATCGCGCGCCGCCGCATGTCGGTGTAACAACAACGGTTCGATACCACAGCAGCAATCCGAGACCCCGCGCCGGAATACCGGCGCGGGGCGAGTGTAGATCAACCTAATCAAGGGAAAAATCATGAAACTGAAACTCAAAGCTCTTACCGCAGCCTGCGCGCTCGCCGCCGCCGGTCAGGCATTTGCCGCCGCGCCGGTTCCGGGCGACACCCCGGCGCTGACGTTCTTCCTGTCCGGGTCCTCGGCGCAGTTTGACACGCTGCAGGCGCTGGCCGACGCGCTGTTCCAGGCCGGCAACATCACCCACATCACCGACCAGGCCTCAGGTACCGCGGCCGGCTCCAGCTACCGCGCCTATTTCGGCTTGAGCCAGAACGCGATCGGCACGTTGCCGGCGGGTTCCAAGATTCTGATCATCGACCGCGGTTCGGGCGGTTCCTATCAAGGCGTCGGTCCGCTGGCGCGCGGGCAAGCGATCACGACGATGCTGGTGAACGGCAGCTGCACCACGACCGGCGGCACGTATCCGACGCCGAGCTATCGCTGCACCGGCACCACTTCGCTGGTACCCGATCTCGGTGTGTCCGACGAAGAGCCGACCCTGTTTACCGGTGCGAATCTCGGCGCCGGCCAGACTGCGCTGACCGCGACGGAGCTCGGGTCAATCACGATCAATCCTGAATTCCAGGTGGTGATCGGCGTTCCGCTGACCAATACGCTTTACAGCCAACTGGTGAGTGCGCGCGGTTCGGCCAACCTGACACGCGGCGAGATCGCCGGCTTGCTCGATGGCACCATCCAAGACTGGAGCGACCTCGGCCTGCCGGCAGGCCCGGTCACGGTGGAAACGCGCGCTGCCGGTTCCGGCACCAAAGCCGCTTCCAACGCGTTCTTCCTGAATACGCCGTGCTCGGCCGACGGTATCGGCTACGCGCCCGCCCAAGGCACCAAGGGTGTGAGCTATACGGTGGTGGAAAACGGCAGCTCGGGCGCGGTTCAATCCTCTCTCGACGCGGATGAAGCCGCGGGCTACCGCGCGATCGGCGTACTGGGCATCGAATACACGCCGAGCGGCCACAGCTACAAGTGGGCGCAGATCGACGGCGCGAGCGCGGGCAGCACCAGCTTCGACAAGACGGATGCGATCAGCGGCAAGTACGCGTACTTCGTGACGCAGTCGATCCAGTACCGCAGCAACGCCACCGGCAATCAACTGGCGATGATCAACGCCTTCATCAACGCCGCGACCGATCCGCACAACGTCATCGGCACGGTGGACGGGATCCTGCTCGACCCGGTCATCAGCGGCAGCTACATCGGCGATCCGACCTACGGCGCCTATGTCACGGCGGGTACTCGCTTCGGCCACACCTGCTCGCCGCTGCAACTGGAAGAAGGCGTGCAGTCCTCGTTCTAAAGCAACACATCCTTAAGGTGGCACGAACTGCGCCATCAAAAGGGATCCGACAGTCCCCGCTCCGGCGGGGACTGTTTTTTTATGGGCTGAAAAAATACAGCTGCCTGCGGATGACATCGCCATAGTCCATATGGACCAGACGGCTGTCATGTTGCGTCATCCACGGTTAGCATAGGCCGTCCATAATTCCATGATTTGACATGTTGGAAACAGGGCCGTGCAGAACAGGCGATGAAGACGAAACGGCTGACAGGAACGATCGCGGGAGCGCTGTTGATGAGCCTGTTATCGATGATGCGAACACATGCCGGAGAGCCTTCCGCGACGGAAGCCGCTCCTTCCAGCCCGCTTCCCGTTGCGGCCCCGGCGGCAGCCGACGCGGCGCCGGCGGGTTCACAGCCTTCTGCCGCAGCCGAACCGGCTCCGGTGCGCACTTTCGACGTGCTCGAATACCGCGTAGAAGGCAACCGTCATCTGGCGGAGCTGGAAATCGAGCGCGCGGTCTATCCGCATCTCGGCGAGAAAAAGACGATCCAGGATGTCGAAGCCGCGCGCGCGGCGCTCGAAAAGGCCTATCACGACGGCGGCTATCTGACAGCGCTCGTCAACATCCCCGAACAGCGCGTGGCCGAGGGTGTGATCACGCTGCAGGTGATCGAAGCGCCGGTCGGCCGCCTGCATATCGCCGGTTCGCGCTATTTTTCGCTTGGCTATATCCGCGCCCGGGTGCCCGAGTTTGCGCAGGGCAGCGTGCCGGATTTTCCGGAGGCGCAGAAGGAACTGGCGCAGGTCAACCGCCCCGCTGCGCAGGTGACGCCGGTGCTGAAGCCTTCCGCGACGCCGGGCAAGGTCGATGTCGAGCTGAAGGTCAAGGATCAGTTGCCGCTCTACGGCAGCCTCGAATACAACGACCGCTACGGACCGAACACCACGCACACGCGCGCGGTCGCACAACTGCACTACGACAACCTGTGGCAGCTCGGCCACAGCATCGGTTTCCAGTACCAGATCGCGCCTGAACGTCCCAGCGACGCCAAAGTGGCGTCGCTGTCGTACGTGATTCCTGCGGGCAGCGTGACTTGGGCATTGTATGCGGTGGACTCGCGCAGCAACGTTGCCGCAGTCGGCGACATCAACGTAATCGGCAACGGCGACATCTACGGGCTGCGGATGATCAAGGCGCTGCCGGGCAATGACCGTTTTTTCCAGTCGTTGACGCTGGGCGTCGATTACAAGGACTTCCAGCAGAACGTCGTGCTGCAAGGGGCTGACACCTCGGACAAATCACCGATCCAGTATCTGCCGTTCATGCTCCAGTACGAAGGCACGCTGAATGACGGCTGGGGCAGTACGGCACTCGACGCCGGCGCCAGTTTCATCGTGCGCGGGTTGTTCACCGACCGCGATCAGTTCGCGAACAAGCGCGCCGCTGCCGAGCCGTCCTATTTCATCTTCAAGGGCGGCTTGCAGCGCACGCAGAAGCTGCCGTTCAAGTTCAGCGCAGTGGCGAAGATCGATGGCCAGCTTGCCGACGGCCCGCTGATCAGCAACGAGGAATTCGGCGCAGGCGGCGCCGACAGTGTGCGCGGCTACGAAGAATCGGAGGAGCTCGGCGACGACGGCATTCACGGCTCGCTCGAGCTGCGCTCGCCGATGCTGTTCGGCGGCGGCGAGGGCAGCGCGATCGAACGTTTCTATCTGCTGATGTTCGTCGAGGGCGCGCACCTGCGCGTGCGCCAGCCGCTGCCGAGCCAGCAGCCCGATTTCAACCTGTCGAGCGCCGGCGGCGGGCTGCGCTTCAAGGCCAAGGGAGTGAGCCTCGATGTCGACGCCGCCCATGCGTTCAAGGACGCGGCCGACACCAAGGCCGGCAACGATCGTGTGATGTTCCGGGGCAGTTATGAATTCTAAGAGCAGGATTCAGGATTCGGGATTCGGGATTCAGGCAAAACCCGGACTGAACCGCGGACATGCCGGGGCGAAGCACAAGGCGTTGCGGCTGCGCCCGCTGTGCGCCAACGTCATCGCGGCGTGTGCCGCCCTGTTCGCGGCTCCGGCGTTCGCGGCCGGACCGCTGCCGGTGCCGTGCGCGGGCGCCTGCGCGACCAGTCTGTCGTTCATCACCAGCGGCGCGGCGACTTATTCGACCGCCGGCAATTCCGCGGTCATCAATCAGACCACGGACAGGGCGATCCTCAACTGGCAGAGCTTCAATATCGATCCCGGTTACGCGGTGCAGTTCGTGCAGCCGAGCGCGACCTCGGCAGCACTCAATCGCATCTGGGACGCGAATCCGACCACGATTGCGGGCAGCCTGACCGCGAACGGCCAGGTTTATCTGATCAACCAGAACGGCATCATTTTTGCGAACGGCGCGCAGGTCAACGTCGGCGCATTGACGGCTTCGACGCTGAACATCACCGACAGCCAGTTCACGAACGGCATTCTGTCCGGCACCCAGCAGAATAACGGCACCAATTATCTGCCGGCATTCACGCTCGGTGGCGGGAATCCCCAGAGCTACGTGGTGGTCAATGCCGGCGCCGAACTGCACGCGGCGAGCGGCGGTCGAATCATGCTGCTGGCGCCGAACGTCGCGAATAACGGCATCATTACTACGCCCGATGGGCAGACCATACTCGCAGCCGGTTCGCGGGTCTTTCTGGCGGCGAGTCAGGATCCGGCGTTGCGCGGCATTCTGGTCGAAGTGGATGCGACCGGCACCGCGACCAACACCGCCGCGACCGGCTGCGCCGCCAATGCCTGTAACGGCGGTCAGATCATCGCGCAATACGGCAACGTGACGTTGACCGGCCTGATGGTCAACCAGTCGGGGATGATTGCCGCGACGACTTCGGTCAGCGCTAACGGCTCGATCTATCTGGTGGCGGGAAGCAACGCGGCCGGCTCGGCCAATCCCTCGATATTGGGCTTCGGCAAGCTGGAGCCGACCAGTGGTGGTACGCTGACGCTGGCATCCGGCAGCGTGACCGAGGTAACGCCCGACGCGACGGATACCGGGACGGTGACCGACGCACAGCAGTTTCTGCCGTCCGTGGTCGGTTTGGTGGGATCCAGTATCGATCTGCTCGGCACGGCGAAGGTGATTGCGCCGAGCGGCAATGTCAGCCTGCTGGCATCCGCCAATCCCACCGTCGAGTTCAACCAGCCAGCGGGTACCGGGCACTCGAACCCCGTCAACGGCAGCCGGATTTATCTCGACAGCGGCAGCGTAATCGATGTCTCCGGCGTCCAGAACGTGGCGGTGCCGGCGACTCGCAATCTGGTTTCGGTGAACCTGACCGCGAATGAACTGGCCGACGACCCGTTGTTGCGGACCGGGTTCCTGCACGGCCAGACGGTGGTCGTCGATATCACCAAAGGCACCGCGCTGTTCGATCTGACGCCGTTTGCAAGCAATATCGGCCGTGGCGTCGCCGAAAAATCCACGACCGGCGGCACCATCACGCTGAATTCGGAAGGGGACGTGATTCTGCGCAGCGGCTCGACGCTCAATGTTTCCGGCGGCAGTGTCGCCTACCAGCCTGGCTACGGCAACCCGACCAAGCTGCTCGGCATCGACGGCAAGGTGTATGACCTGAGCACCGCACCCAAGGACATGATCTATGTCGGTTTCGCCAATCAATATTCATATACCGATCCGAAATGGGGTGTGACCCAGTCCTGGAATCTGCTGTTCAGCAAGAACGGGACTTATTTGTCCGGATATCTGCAGGGCGCATCGGCGGGCGCGGTCAATCTGATCGCGCCGCATATCATCGAGCAGGGCACGCTGCTGGCCGACACGATCGCAGGACCTTATCAACGCACCACCAGCACGCTGCCGCTCGGCGGTCTGCTCAATATCGGCGACGCCTCGCAGGTCGGAGTCAGCGGACTGTTCCAGCCGGATTTTCGTGCCCCATCCGTGTTGTTATCGGATGACATCGATTTTCTGTCCGCCGATTTCGACCAGAATAGTGCGCTGACTGCTGCACAGCAGGGCACGGTCACCGTTGCTCCTGCTCAGTTGACCGCCGGCGGTTTCGATCGCCTCGGACTGTACAGCACCGGTGCAATCACGATACCCGCCGGCACTACCCTGAATCTGGAAGGCAATGGCGCGGCCCTGACCGGCGTTACGCTCGGTTCCGCCATCAATATAGGCGGCAACATCGTCGCGCCATCCGGCAGCGTTGCATTGGCCAGCAAATACAGCGGCGCGCCCGCCAACATCATCCTCGGCGCCGGCGCGCAAATCCTGACCAGCGGCGAATGGATTAACGATTACGAAGATACGCTGCTGAATCCATTGGCCGTACCGACAGCGCCGCTGTTCATCAACGGCGGCAATGTTGCGCTCAACGCTTCGGGCAGCGTGCTGCTGGGAAGCGGCAGCCTGATCGATGCATCCGGCGGCGGAGCGGTATCGAGTACACAAAAATTTACGGCAGGAATCGGCGGCAACATTGCACTTGCCGCTAATCAGGGCAACCCGTTTGCCACAACCAGCCCGACCAGCCTGAATGGTTCTGTGCAACTCGGTGGCATGGTGCGAAGCTATGCATTCGTTCAAGGCGGAGCGCTCTCGATCAGCGCCACCACGGCGACCATTGGCGGCAGCTCCTCCGGCGCCGCCGGCGAACTGTATCTGACGCCGAGTTTTTTCACGCAAGGCGGATTCGAATCGTTCAGTATCACCGGCCAGAACGGCCTGTTGATTTCCTCAGGAACGACGATAGCGCCGGTGATGCAGACCTTGCTGCTGGATTCGAGTTTTCTCACGCAGCCGACTGGTAGCGATCTGTTCGGATTTTCGAGCATCACGACGCTGCCGGTTTACTCGGCAGTGTCGGCGCAGGCGGTGCGCGCACCGGCCAATGTCAGTTTTGCGACCACGACCGCCAATATCGGTGGCGTGGTGGTTGCCGGCCTCGGCGACCTGAATATGGCTGCCGGTTCCGCGATCATTACCGACCCCGGCGCCTCGGTCACGCTTTCCGCGCGCGAAGACCTGACGATAAATGGAACCATCGATGCCCCGGCGGGGAAAATCGGGCTGAATGTTGCTCCGTCGGTGGTTATCGGGGGGGGGAGCAGCGATAGCGAAGGCTATCTCCCGAATCAGGTACTGACCATCGGCGCCCAGGCCCGCTTGCTGGCGACGGGTTATGCCGAGGTATCGGTCGATAGCCGCGGCCTGAACGCAGGCAAGGTGCTCGATGCCGGGCAGATCAGTATCAATGCGACCAAGGGCTATGTGGTTACCGAAGCAGGATCGGTGATGGATGTATCCGGTGCCAGCGCAAGTGTGGATGTCCTTTCCGTCGATGTCGGCGGCACCTCGGTTACCCCGACGACGGTGGCCGGCAACGCCGGCGCGATCAGTATCCATGCACGTGAAGGCATGGTGCTCAAGGGCAGCATGATCGGCCGCGCGGCGCCGGTCAACGGCGCCGCGGGCGGCAGCCTGACCATCGGCCTCGATCTCTATAACCGCGCCTCGCCCTATAGTCCCAACGATCCCGATTATCTCGGCAGCGGCCTGACCCTGTATCCTACCGGTGACCGCGACCTGATCGTTACCTCGGCAGACGCATCAACATTTTCCAGCGCGCCCAGCAATGGCGTCGCTGAGGTCGGCATTTCCGGTTTCACGGCTGGTGGATTCGACAGTTTGACCCTGATCAGTACCGACATCATTACGCTGAACGACTCCCTTATGCTGGGAGCGCGGCGCAGCATTATTCTCGATGCGCCGGTGCTGGCAAGTAACGCCGGAGTGACTGCCGCCATCGCCGCGCCGTACGTTGCGCTCGGCAACAGCAACGGTCTGAATCAGCCGGGATTGATCGCCAATGGCATCGCCGGCCTGACTGCCGGGACGCCGAGTCAGGCGATTCGCACGCCGGGCAGCGGCAACGCCGTATTGGATGTCAATGCGCAATTGATCGATATCCGCGGCAACAGCGTGCTGAGCGGTTTCGGTAGCGCCGACTATGCGAGCAGCGGCGACATCCGCCTGACTTACAGCGAGCTGCCGGCAACTTCCGGCTACGGTACTGACTTCAGCGGCTCGCTTGCCACCACCGCCAATCTGACGCTGCAGGCCGCGCAAATCTATCCAACGACGCTCGCTCGATTCACCATCAATCCGACCACGAACCCTGACGGCTCTGCAACCACTTATGCGCCGGGCAATGTGACGATTCTCGCCAATGGCAACGCCGCAACTCCGCTGTCCGCGGGCGGCAGTCTGACCATCAACGCCTCGAATATCGACCAGAATGGCACGTTGCGCGCGCCGTTCGGCCAGATCACGCTGAACGGTGCCGGCAGTGTGACGCTTGAACCCGGCAGCCTGACTTCGGTATCCGCAGACGGTCTGGTGATTCCCTTCGGGGCGACCCAGAATGGCCAGGACTGGGTTTATCAACTCAACATCAACGGGACGACCGAAACCATCGAAGCACCGCCGTCAAAACAAATCGCATTGAATGCCGCGAATGTCGACGTCAAAGCTGGCGCGGTGGCGGATCTGTCCGGTGGCGGTGATCTCTACGCCTATGAATTCATCGCCGGCACCGGCGGTTCAAAAGACGTGCTTGCTTCCGCCGGTACTTTTGCGATTCTGCCGAGCCTCGGCGCCGCGCCGGCGCCGCTCGACCAACAATACGATCTCGGCTCCATGCTCAAGGTTGGCGACAGCATTTATCTCTCGGGAGTGCCCGGACTGGCCGCCGGCATGTATACACTGCTGCCGGCGCGCTATGCGCTGCTGCCGGGCGCCTATTCGATCCAGGCGGTCAGCGGTTATACCGATATCGCGCTTGGCACGGCGGTCAAGCAGCGCGACGGTTCGATGATCGTCAGCGGCTATCGGAATGTCGCGGGTACCGACATTCGCGACACGCGCACTTCCGGGTTCCTGGTAACGCCGGGCAATCTGGTGCGTGCCGACTCCGAATATGCCGATAGCTACGCGAATTCGTTCTTCCCGGCCCAAGCGCTGGAAAACGACACTGCCGTGCCACGGCTGCCGGCGGATGCGGGCCAATTGCAACTGGCAGCAACGACATCGCTGCTGCTCAACGGTGATTTTGTTTTCGGCGCAGACAGCGCTCAACAAGGCCGCGGCGGCGTCGTTTCCATCAGCGCGCCCGATATCGACGTTGTCGATCAGATAGGCGCACCGACCGGTGCATTGCAGATTCCAGTGGTCTCCCTCAATCAGTTAGGCGCGGAAACCCTGGTGCTGGGCGCCACGTTTACGGGCACCGTGTCGGGCGACGCGCTCGGGACCGGGGCCAACACGGTGGAACTCAGCAACAGCGCGGGTAATCCGCTCGTTGCGCCGGAGATCATCCTTGCCGCCGGCAACCAGGTGATTCTCGATCCCGGTAGCACGATCCAGGGGGCAGGGGCATTGTCGGGTTCGGGCGAGAACCTGTTTGTCAGCGGTAACGGCGCATTGTTGCGCGTCGCCAGCGGCCCGCAGGCGGCGCTGACGCGTTCCGGCGGACCTTTCACTCAGGGGCTGCTGCAAGTCGGCGACAACGCAAGCATCAGCGGCAACAGCATTATCTTCGATGGCGCGGTGAACACCATCATTGCACCGACGACACAGATCGATGCCAGTGCGGTCGATTTTTCAGCGAGCCGGATCAACCTCGGCAACGTGCCCAATGGGACCACCGGTCTCAATATCACTTCCGGACTGCTCGCCCAGTTGCGGGGGCTGACTGACCTGAAGCTCAGCAGCTACAGCAGCGTGGATATCTATGATGGAACCAGTCTGGGAGAGATCGACGGCAATGGCCGGCCGTTGCTGTCCAGCATCACGCTTGATGCGGGCGCACTAGTCGGTCACGGGACACAGGACAAAACCATCACCGCCGGCAACATCAATCTGTCCAACGTCAACAATGCGACCTATACATCGACCCCGGACGGCACCGGCCAGATCACGCTGGTGGCGCTCGATACCGGCACGCAGGGTTCGGGAACGATCGCCGTTGCCACAGGTACCAATACGATCGCCGGATTCAGCGCAGTCAATCTGGATGCAGCCCGTGACATTCAGGGGCAGGGCAGCGGCACGCTGAATGTTGCCGGCAACCTGAATCTGCAATCGGCTCGGATCAGCGCCGCGACCGGCGCCAACCAGCAAATCATCGCGAGTGGTAACGTGCAGATCGCTGCCACAGGCAGCGGCATCGACCTCGCAGCGGACGGCATCGGCGCGCAACTGGCGATTTCCGGCAGCAGTGTCGTGCAGGGTGGATTCATCGATCTGCCTGCCGGCGTTCTGTCGCTGGAGGCGACCAGCGGCGATCTGACGCTGACAGCCGGATCGTTGACCAGCGCAACCGGGGTTTCAAAAGAATTCTACGACACCTACGCATTTGTCCCCGCTGGCCAGATCAACCTGACGTCGGATCACGGCAACGTCAACATACAGTCCGGCGCGACGGTGGACGTGTCCGGCGCCGCAGTTACTGGTATTGGCGGCGGTGATGCCGGCGCCGTCAACGTCAGCGCGGTCAACGGCACACTGCAGGTGGACGGTAACCTGCTGGCCAATGCGGCGCCAGGACAGCGCGGCGGCAGTTTTGCGCTCGATGCCGGCAGCTTCGGGTTTTCGGCGCTGAACACCAGTCTGAACGCGGGCAATTTCAGCGCGCAACAGACCTTGCGCGCACGCAGCGGCAATATCTCGTTAGCTGCTGCCGATAACATCAACACTGCTGATTACACGCTGGAGGCTGATAACGGCAGCATTACCGTCAACGGTGCAATTAACACCAACGCCGACGGCGGCACAGTTACATTATGGGCGCAGAACAATCTGACATTGAACGGAGCCATCAATGCCGCAGCCATCTCGACTACCGGCAACGGCGGCAGCGTGACGCTTGGCGAGTCGAGTACCGGCGGTGTCATCAATATCGGGGGAAGCATCAACGTTGCGGGCGGCGCGAGCGGCAGCGGCGGCACTGTGCTGCTGCGCGCGCAGCGCAACGGTACTGATGTCAACATCGGCTCATCTCTGGCGGGCAAGATCGCCGGCGCAAGCGAAGTGGATATCGAAGCGTTCAAAACCTACACCGGCGCCACGACATCGGCGCTGACCGCCACGATACAGAGCGATGCGACGAACTACATGACGACAGCCAATGTCAACGCGATCAAATCGCGACTCGGCATCAGTGGCAACAGCGTCTATCATGTGCAACCTGGAGTGGAAATCGACAGCACGGGCGACCTGACGCTTTCCGCAGACTGGAATTTCTGTGGCACCGGCGCCGGTTGCGCCGGTTCGGTATGGCGTTATACCAACGGCAGCAGCAGCGTTGAGCCTGGCTATCTGACGCTGCGCGCCGCGGGCAATCTGAACCTCAACAACAACCTGACCGACGGCTTCAATGGTACCGCAGCGACCAGCGCGCTGCAAAATACCGAATCCTGGTCGTACCTGCTGGTCGGCGGCGCCGATCTGACGGCGGCCAATCCGATGGCAGTGAAGGCGCCAGCCGCGGCTACTACCAATGGCGATGTCGTCGTTGCATCTGCGAAAGTGGTGCGCACCGGCACCGGAAGCATCGACATCTCCGCTGCGCGCGACTTCAAATTGACCGCGCAGACTTCGGTTGTCTATACCGCCGGCATCCCTACCACACCGACCGGTATTCCCGCGCTTTATGACGGCCTCAGTGCCGTGACGCGGCAGCCAGTGGTCTATCCGGATGATGGCGGCGACATCGCGATCAGCGCCGGTCGCGACGTAAACGGTGCCACCTCCAATCAACTGATTTCCAACTGGCTGGTGAGACAGGGCACCGTGACCAACGGCCTTATCGTACGCGACACATCCTGGGGCATCGCAATCGATCAGTTTCAGGAAGGCGTCGCCACGTTGGGGGGCGGCGATATCACGATTGACGCAGGGCGCGATATCAACAATCTCTCAGTGATGGTTCCGACTACCGGCTGGTTGACCGGCGCCGTCGGCACGGTCCCAAATCCGGCCAATCTGCATACCGAGGGCGGCGGAAATCTCAACGTGGTTGCGGGAAGGAACATCAACAGCGGCGTGTTTTATGTCGATCATGGTGACGCCAATATCAATGCCGGTGGTGCGATCACCAAAACCGGTTCTGCACCAGCCTATCCGATTCTGGCTTTGGCCAACGGCGATTTGAGTTTGAGTGCCCGCGATGATCTGACGATCGAAACCGTGTTCAATCCTTTCGTCCTTCCGCAGAGTGGTTGCACTGCGGCCAATTGTGCCGTTGCTTCCATAGTCAGAAGCTTTTTCTATACCTATTCTCCGAACGATTCGGTCTCGCTCACCAGCACGGCGGGTGATCTGGTCTTCGACGACAACATTTCCGCAATAACCAGCGCGGTGCCGGCACTGACTAATGCTACGTTTTCCAGCCGGGCACAGTACAACAGTGCGGATCTTCTGACGTATCCACCGACATTGAATGCGGTTGTAATGCAGGGCGATATCAGCATCAATAGTCTCACCTTATACCCGGCAGCAGGCGGCAACCTTTCATTGTTGGCGGCGAACAATGTCAATATTCAAGGCTCGTTGAATGTAAGTGAAGCCAATCCTGCGGCAGTAGCGAACCCGCTTCTGCCTAGTGCGAGCATGACGACATCCACCAGTCCGGACGTGGGGGTGGCCTCCCTTCCGGCGACTCCATTGCATGAAGACGATGATCAACCGATCCGCATTGTGGCGCTTGCGGGCTCCATCAGCGGCACAGCGGGAGGAAACTCGATCACGTTTCCAAAGGAAGCCGAACTTTATGCCGGCGAGGACATCAGCAATCTTCAATATCACGGGAAGAACCTGAGTTCCGATGACATGACCGGTTTTTATGCCGGCCGCGACATCATTTACACGACTGCCCGCGACAGTATCACCAACCAACTGGTGGAAAACGACGGGACAATTACTGTCGATGGTCCAGGGCAGGTTCAGCTGGTGGCCGGCCGCAATATCGATCTTGGCAACAGTATCGGCGTCGTGACCCGCGGCAACGAGGACGATCCACGGCTGCCTGCGGGTGGTGCGACCATAGTGGCTGCCGCCGGCGTCGGTATCAATCCGGATGGCACGCTGCGCGATCCCGATTACCAGGATTTCATCGCGCGTTACATCACCGGCAGCGTAGGATCGGCGCCGCATCTGTATACCGCGGAACTGACCGCGTACATGGACGGGCTGACCGGTCAGAGCCTGACGGACAGCGCGGCGCTCGGGGAATTTCTCGCCTTATCCGATAAACAGCGATTGCTGTTCATCGCCCAGGTGCTGTATGCGGAGCTGAACCAGACCGGCATTGACCACAATAAATTGGGCACCGATTACGACCGCGGCTATCAGGCGATCGCGACGCTGTTCCCGGCTGCCGACTACCGCGGCGACATCAATATGTTTTTCAGCCAGCTTAAAACCGAGCAGGGTGGCGACGTCGATCTGCTGGCGCCTGGCGGTTCCGTGGTGGTTGGACTGGCCAACCCTCCCACGGAGCTGAATACGCTGAAGACCAACAGCAATAACCCAGTAGGTTTGACAACAACCATTCCAGCGGCAGGCAAACTTGGCATTCTGATTCTGGCCCAAGGGGCAGTGCATGGTTTTGCCAAGGAAGATTTCACCGTCAATCAATCGCGCATCCTTACTCTGCAGGGCGGCGACATCATCTTGTGGGCGTCTGATGGCGATATCGATGCGGGCAAGGGCGCCAAGACCGCTTCCGCTGCGCCGCCGCCGATCATCCTGACCGACAATTCGGGCAATGTTTTCGTCAATGCCGGCGGTTCGGTCAGCGGAAGCGGTATCGGTCAGTTGCTGACGGTGCCCGGCATTACTCCGGGTCTGGTCAATCTGATCGCTCCCAATGGTGACGTCAACGCCGGCGAAGCCGGCCTTCGCGTGGCGGGCAATCTCAATATCGCCGCGCTGCGGGTGGTCAACGCCAGCAATATCAGCGTCGGTGGCACCGCGACTGGCGTGCCTACGGTCGATACCGGCGCGCTTGCTGGCGCGCTGTCCGGCGTCAGCGGCCTCGGCGATGCGGCCAAGAACGCCTCCGACCAGATGACGCGCAGCCTTTCCGACAGCGCCAATCTGAAAAACAGCTTTCCGCCGATCATCACGGTCCAGGTGTTCTGTCTGGGGGGCGACTGCCAGTAAATATTGGAAGTTTAGAGGTCTGTAAGAGGCGGGAAATATTTCACATTGAAAATAAGCACTCTGGCGCGATCGCGCGGCGGGAAAATATGAGAAAACTGAAATTAGCGGCGGTTTTGTTGCTTTTATTGCCGGGCCTGGCACAGGCATGGTGGAACTCCGACTGGGCACATCGCGAAAAAATCACCGTCAACGTTCCCGTCGACGTCAAGCAGCCGCTGGCCCAGCTGGCGGTACCGGTGCGTCTGCACAGCGGCAATTTCATGTTTCTCGACGCCGGCGAGAGCGGCAACGATCTGCGCTTCATTGCCGATGACGACAAGACGCCGCTCAAGTTTCACATCGAGCGCTTCGACAGCGTCAACGAACTGGCGATCGTGTGGGTGCAACTGCCCAAACTGACGCCGGGCCCGCCGGGAACCTTCTGGCTGTATTACGGCAATCCGAAGGCGCCGGCCGGCGATGATGCCAAAGGCACCTATGATCCGAACCAGACGGTGGTGCTGCATTTCGATCAGAAAGAAGGATTGCCGAAGGACGCGACTGCCTACGCGAACAACCCGGCGCAATCGACGGCGACGTTGGCTTCGTCCGGCTTGATGGACGGCGGCGCGACGTTCAACGGCCAGGCGAAAATCAACCTGCCGGCGACGCCGTCGCTGCAAGTCAAGGCCACCGGCGGCTTCACTTTCTCGGCGTGGGTGAAGCCTGCCGAGGCGCAGAAGGACGCGGTGCTGTTCGCACAGACCGATGGCAGCAAGTCGATCACGATCAGCATCGCCGATGGCAACGTAGTCGCGCAACTGGCCAACGGCCAGACGACAATGACGGCACCGGGCGCGCCGCTCGCTGCGGGTGCATGGCACCACGTGGTGGTGACGATCAAGGACAACCTGACGGTCTATGTGGACGGCAAGCAGGCCGCGACCGTTCCTGCGGCATTGCTGGCCGATATCGGCGGCGACATAGTGATCGGTGGATCGAATACGCGAGACGCCGGTTTCAAGGGCGATCTCGACGAAGTCGAAGTGGCGAATGTCGCGCGCCCCGCAGATTGGGTGGCGGCGGCATTCGCAAGCCAGAGCGCCGACGGCAAGCTGCTGACCGCCGCCGAGGCCGAGGACAACGGCGGTGGCGGCACTTCCTACTTCGGCATCATACTGAGTTCGGTGACGGTGGACGGATGGGTGGTGATCGGCATCCTGATGGTGATGCTGGTCATCGCTTTCTGGGTGATGATCGACAAGGCGCTTTTCATCAATCGCGTCGAGGGGGCCAACGATGCGTTTCGCGAGGAGTTCAGCCAGCTTTCCGGCGATTTGACGAGTCTCGACCGCGGTGATTGGGACGAAGCTGACGGGGGAGCCGCCAAGCGCGGTATTTTAGGAGCCCTTCCCAAATTCCGCTCGGTCGGCGCGATGGCGGCGAGCGCGGCGGACGATGACGAAGATGATATCCGTTTTTCCCCGCTCTACCGGCTCTATCGCCTCGGCGTGCGCGAGCTTCAGCACCGTTTCGACAAGCAGGCAGCCCGCGAAAATGGCCTGTCCGGTCCCGCACTCAACGCGATCAAGGCCTCGGTCGATGCCGGGCTGGTGCGCGAAATGCAGCGGCTCAACAACAGAATGGTGCTGCTGACGATCGCGATCAGCGGCGGACCGTTCCTCGGTCTGCTCGGCACCGTGGTCGGCGTGATGATCACGTTCGCCGCGATTGCGGCGATCGGCGACGTCAACGTCAACGCGATCGCGCCGGGCATCGCGGCGGCGCTGGTGGCGACGGTGGCGGGGCTCAGCGTCGCGATTCCCTCGCTGTTCGGCTACAATTATCTGGCCAGCCGCATCAAGAACATCAGTTCCGATATGCAGGTGTTCGTCGACGAATTCATCACCCGGCTCGCCGAAAATTACGCGCCCGACGCGGCGGCAGGTTCTTCCGCGTCCGGCCGGCACGGTTGAGCGGCGACGGGAGCTCATACGATGCAGGTGCAATCGGAAAACGAGCCATACGACGAGATCAACGTCACGCCGATGCTCGATCTCGCCTATGTGCTGCTGGTGATCTTCATCATCATGACGACGGCATCGGTGCAGGGCATCAAGGTCAACCTGCCGAAGGCGAGCGCGACGCCGAGCCTGGCCAAGCCGACGACCAAGGCGATTACGATCACCGAGGACGGCAAAATCTATCTCGACGCCTATCCGGTCAGCATGGAGGAACTGGAGACGCGCCTGCGACAGCAGAAGGCGGTCGATCCCAATTTTCCGGTGGTCGTCAAGGGCGACGCCAAGGTGCAGTACGAAAAAGTGATCGACGTGCTGGATCTGCTGGGGCGCCTCGATATTACGCAGCTCGGCCTCGTCACCCAGCGTCTGGTGAAGTGAGGGAGGCGTGCCGCGAGCATGAGGAGACGAACGGCGTCGCGCTGGTTCAGGCCGGCCGTGTTCGGCTGTGTCGTGGTTGTCGTCATCGGATCGATGGTGTGGGTGGTGCGCAGCCTGATGTCCGGCGCGGAGGAAAAAAAGCCGAGCGTGCGCGAAGTGGTGCTGTTGCGGCCGCCGCCTCCGCCGCCACCGCAGGAAAAGCCGCCGCCGCCGGAGGTCAAGAAGGAGGAGGTGAAAATCGATCAGCCCAAGCCCGAGCAGCCGGAGGCCAAACAGGATCAGCCGCCGCCGGGCGACAAGCTGGGCGTCGATGCGGAGGGCACGGGGGCGGGAGATTCTTTCGGTCTGATCGGCAACAAGGGCGGCGCGGATCTGCTCGGTGCAGGATCGCGGTTCGGCCGCTTCACCGGCCGCTTGCAGGACGAGATTCAGGAGGCGCTGGCCCAGGACAAGAAATTGCGCGGCGCCAGCTATCAGATCACGGTGCATCTGTGGCTGACCGCCGACGGCGCGGTGCAACGGCTGGAACTGGTGGGATCGACCGGCAACGAGGAAACGGATCAGGCGCTGAAGGCTTCGCTGGCCAACATCCGCATCCACGAAGCGCCGCCGGCCGATATGCCGCAGCCGATAGGGCTACGCATCAACTCACGGGCTTGAGGATGGAATGCCGGCGCAGTTCGTCCGACGCCGATCCGGATAATGAGAATCAGGGTGGATGATTTATGAAGTGGATATTTTTGCGATGAAGAACAGACTGTTTTTTCATTCCATTGCGGCAATATTGCTGACGACCGCGGTTCCGGCGGCGTTTGCCGATCAGCTCGATGAACTGCGCGCATTGCGCGATACCACGATCAATCTGGTCAGGTTGCTGGTGCAGGAAGGCCTGATCAGCAAGGAAAAGGCGGACGCACTGATCGAGCAGGCGGAGAAGGCGGGTGTGGCCGCGCAGGCGGCCAATGCAGCGCCCGGGCAGCCAGCGGAACAGCCGCAAGGCGAAAGCAAGGTGGTGCGGGTGCCTTACGTGCCTGAACTCGTCAAGAACGAACTGCGTGAGGAAATCAAGCAGGAGGTGCTGACCCAAGCCAAGAACGAACGCTGGGGCGACCCCGGCACGCTGCCGGACTGGTTGAACCGGATCAGTCTGAGCGGCGATATGCGCCTGCGAGGAGAGAAAGACAGTTTTCCTGACGGCGCGGTACCCAACGCTCCGCCCGCCATTCAGCAGTTGTTCGGCACCAATATCAACAATACCACTGAAGATACCGCCACCATGAAGCTGCGGCTGCGCCTTGCGTTGCAGATCAAGGTCGCCGATACCGTCAGCGCCGGCGCGCGCCTGGCGACCGGCGGCACCGGCAGCGGCAGTAATCCGGTGTCCACCAACCAGACGCTGGGAAGTTACGGTTCGCGTTACACCCTCGGCGTCGATCGGGCGTGGATCACCTATAAACCGGCCAACTGGTTACTGGCGACCGGCGGGCGCATTGCCAATCCTTATTTCGCGCCTACCGAACTGGTGTGGGACGACGACCTGAATTTCGAAGGCGCGGCTGTCAAGGTAATGCCGAAATTCAACGAGAACGTGTCGGCGTTTGCCACGGTCGGCGCTTTCCCGATTCAATATATCGAACCGACGCCAACCAACGCGGCGCGCACCAAATGGCTGTACGGCTACCAGGCGGGGCTCAATCTCAATTCCTACGAGCTGGGCTCGCTGCGGCTGGCCACGGCGCTTTACGATTACCGCAGGGTCGAAGGGACACCCGATCCCGACCCCAGCGTCGATCCGCGCTCCCATCTGTACGATCTGACGGCGCCGCAGTTCAGGCAGAAGGGCAACACGGTTTTCTACATCGACGAATTCACCAATCCGACTGCGCCGACGCTGTTCGGGCTCGCTTCCAGATTCAGAGAGGTCAATTTCTCGGGATCGCTGGACATCGCATACTTCGATCCGTATCACGTGATACTCGACGCCGATTACGTCAGGAATATCGGATTCGACGAGAACGAAATTTTCCGGCGCACCGGCCTCGATCTTGAGCCGAGAACCATCGGTTATCAGACCCAGCTCACGGTCGGCATGCCGGCGATGCAGAAGTTCGGCGACTGGCAGGGTTTCGTCGGCTACCGCTACGTGCAGCGCGATGCCACCCTCGACGCTTTCACCGGTTCCGATTTCCATCTCGGCGGCACCGATGCCAAGGGATATTTTCTCGGTGGCGGGTTTGCCTTCGAGAAGAACACCTATCTGATGTTGCGCTGGTTCAGCGGCAAGGAAATCGACAATCTGCCGCTCGCGATCGACGTGCTGCAACTCGATCTGAATACGAAATTCTGAAGAATGCGAAACCGCCATGCCACGCTTGTCCTGACGGCGGCCGCTGTTCTGATTGGAACGGCGGCGGCGACCGCGCACGCCGCGGACCGCGACCGGGAGGCGCTGAAACGCATGCAGCAGAACGTCGCTCGACTGCAATCCGAAAACGCATCGCTCCAGCACGACAAGGATGACCTGGCGGCCAAAATGGATGCCGCCGACAAGGAGCTGACCGATCTGCGCAAGGTGAAGAAGCGCGCGACGGCGCTAAAGAAAGAAGTGGATAAGCTTACGGCGGAGAACAGCGATATGAAATCTCAGATCGACAATGCCCAGAAAGATCTGGCCAACACCACCAAACAGTGGCAGGACGACCATGCCCGCGGGTTGCTGATCATGGGCAATCTCAAATCTTCATTGGCCGAGGAGCAGGGGGACCGCAAGACCTGTCAGGCCAACAACCTGAAGTTACGGAACCTGGCCCATGAAATCCTCAATCGCTACCAGAACAAGGGTGTATTCGAGGGGTTGCTGCAACGGGAGCCATTCACTCAAATCAAATCGGTCGAGATCGAAAACCTGGTGCAGGACTACGGGGAAAAAATCGACGACCTCGGCGTGAAGGAACGTTGAAGCGCAATTCCCCGCTTTTCCCTATCCACATGAATGATGCTGGAATACTACGACTGATGGAGCACCCTGCGGCAGGCAGGGTGCTGCCGTTCGCCGTTTTCATTACCTTCATCACGCTTGGCGACGTGGCCGGCGATTTGCTGCCGGGACTCGGACTCGACCCTCGGTGGTGGGTGGTCGCGCGCGCTGCGGTGGTGGCATTGATGCTGTGGGGATTCTGGAAGAGTTATGCCGAGCTGCAGGACTTCCCAATCCGGTGGCGTGATCTGATCGGCGCCATCGGAGCCGGCGCGGCGGTTTTTTTTCTGTGGATACATCTTGACATCGGCTGGGCGACGTTCGGCAGGTCAGGGGCGGAATTTGTTCCAACGCTGCCCGGCGGCGCGGGGATCGACTGGACGCTGGCGTTGCCGCGGCTCGCCGGACTCACGCTGGTGGTGCCGGTCATGGAAGAACTGTTCTGGCGCTCCTTCCTGATGCGCTGGATCGACCGGAACGATTTTCTGGCGCTGGATCCGCGCCGCGCCAGCGCGAAGGCGGTGATCATTTCTTCGCTTCTCTTCGCGTCCGAGCACCACCTGTGGCTGGCCGGCCTGATCGCCGGCGTTGTCTACGGCGTGGTTTACATGCGGACCCGCAATCTGTGGCTGCCGGTCGTCAGCCACGCAGTGACCAACGGCCTGCTCGGGATTTGGATACTCATGACCGGCAACTGGCAGTTCTGGTGAGCGTCCCCGAGCGGGGGCGCGCTGCGCGAGGCATGCGATGAATTCCGAAAACACCAGAAAAACGCGCGCGATTTTTTCTGCGCTGCTGTCGATGGCCGTCGGGCTTGTCATTTCCGGAAAAGCGCACGCCTTTTTCGACGACAAACTGAAGCTGCAGATGTCGGAGAACCTCGGCTACGACAGCAATGTGTTCCGCATTTCGGGCAACGTCAATCCGGCGACCTTCATCGGCTCTACGGAGAAAGGCGATGTTATCCGCACGACAAAGCTGAGTCTCGATCTCAACCTTTCGGTCAGCCGTCAGAGCTTCGACATCGGCTATGACCTGAACCAAACGCGCTACAACAGGTTTGTCGATCAGGATTTTGACGGCCATGATGAACACGCAAACTGGCTGTGGCAACTCGGGAACCGCCTGAGCGGTCAGATCGGATTCAACCAATCGCTGGCGCTCGGGAGTTTTGTCAATCTCCAGGCGAGGGTCACCAATCCGCTGCAAACGACGCAAACGCTCGCCAATGCCACTTACACCGGTGTGCGCTGGCGGGTCGAGACCGGCATCACCCGAACGCAGCAATCCAGCGGCAATCCGGCGCTGCGAGTGACCGATTTCGACACCGTGGATCCCGAACTGTCGCTCGTTTATGTGAGCCCGTCGAACAATACCGCGGGAGTCAGCTTGCGATTAGAGGATGGACGTTATCCGAACCGGGATCTGATTCCCAACAACCTGCTCGATGATGACTATCTACAGCACAGCTATGGCGCATTGTTCAGTTGGCAGGTGACCGGTCATTCATCGCTTTCCGGCCATGTCGATCGGATCAGCAAGGATTACAGGGACGTACCGCAACAGAATTTCGACGGTACTACTTATGTCCTCAACTATAACTGGGTGCCGACCGGTCATCTGGCATGGTCGGCTTCGTACCAGCGCCAACTCAGTGCGATCCTGAGCCTGACCAGCAATTTTGCGTTGACCAAAGGCATTTCGACCCAGCTTGCGTGGACGCCGACCTCCAAAATGAAAGCCGGGGCCACTTTCAACTTCACGGTGCAGGATTACCTTGGGGCAGGCCTGCAGCCCGGCGCCTTCGCGCCGCGGACGGACATCACCCGCTCGGCAGGATTCAATCTCAGCTATGCACCGCTTCGAGATCTCGCCATCAGCCTCAATTTTGTCCATGAAAACCGGACATCGAGCATTTTGACCGGCGATTATCTCGACAATCTGTCCACCGTCAACGTGCAGCTTTCTTTTTAGCGGAGACCTCGGTTTTATTTCCCCCGACGCGCGGCAAAACCCAGGAGACCCAGGCCCGCCAGCAGCATTGCGCAAGTCTCCGGCTCGGGAACGGGTTGGGCGACGATGTAGCTCTGGCCGCTTGTTCCCGCGATCGACCGGTCCACCTGGTACATCGTGAGGTTGTACAGATCGGGCCCGGAATAGCTCAAATTGCTCAGCATATTGCCCGCATTAACGACGAGCGTCGGATCGGTCGAGCCGGTAACCTGTACCACGCCAGTGTGGAGATTTTCGTCATCCTGGGAAATTTCCCAGAGGGCAAGCTGGAAGGCGGCGGCGTTTGCGTTGTTGCCGATCGTGCCGGCGTAGTACAGGTTGTAAAGGTTTTCGATATCGCTGAACTGCGCCGGAAACACCGAAGCGACGCTGTTCGAAGAGGGATCATAATTGGCTTGATAGGATGAAGATGCATAATGCGAGACGTCGACGCAAAGGGCGGCGAAACTCGTCGCATCTGTTCCGCTGCTGTCGAGCGCGACCGTAATGTTCTGGAAGCCGATGAAATAATTGCCGGTGCCGACGGGGAGCAGCAGATTTGAAGCTTCCCCGCTTCCCGTCGAGGTCTCCTTGACGTATACGTCGAGGGCGTGCGCGGTGGCCGCCTGGCCGGCGCAAATCAGCAGGCCGGCAAGGATGCCGCGGGACAGATTCCGGTTCGTTCTGTTGGCGGTGTTGTGTCTGGATGAAATCATTTTTTGTTTCCCCTTTTAAAAATTGACGTGTTTCTTCAAACCTCTTTTTTATAAAAGAAGCGGGCCATGCCGAGTCCCAGCAGTCCCGGCAGCAGCAGCAGCCAGGTGCGCGGCTCGGGGACCGGTGCGGTGATGATCGAATCGATCCACGGCACATATCCCGCCACCACGATGCCGCCGCCGACCGATCCGAACAGGCTCGGTGCCGGACCGCCCTCAACAGAACCGACGAAGGTATTGACGACCGCGAGTTGCAATGAACCATCGGGGTTCACAATGAATCCCGGACTGCCCGAATCGCCGGACGCCAGTGTGGCCTCGACGTTGGCACCGAGCGTGAGATTGGCGGGGATGGCCGGGCCGAACACGTTGGTGGCGGCGGTCGGCCCGTCGAAATCGAACAAATAAACTTCCTGCCCCAGCGGACCGGAGAGAAAGACGTCGGCGTTGTTTTCACCGACGCGCTTTACGGCCGGATCCTTGGCGATGGTGGCGCCCGAAATACCATCTCCCCCGTTACCATAGCCGACGAACGTCAAGGTTTGTCCGGCACTCAGCGGACTCGTATCGAGACTGTAAATAGGCACGCTGCCCGGCGCGGCGCTGCTCAGCTGGATGATGGCGAGATCGTTGTGCACCGTGCCATCCGCGCTGGCGCCGCCGGTGTAAGCGGGATCGACGAAAATCTGGCTGGCCGATATCTGTATCGTGCTCCCGGCGTTGATCTGGAAAGTGACCGCCGAGGGATCGCCGACCAGGCCGGCGACGACGTGGGCCGCCGTCAGGACATAGTTGGGGGCGATCAGCGTGCCGCTGAATGTGCCGGGGTCCCCGCCGGCACTGACCAGCACGCTGCCGACGCCCGCCCACGGCGATGTGGCGGTGTCGGGGTCAGCACCTTCGCCGCCGACGATCGCAAAGGCGCATGCCGGAATGAACAGCAGGATTCCCATCAGGTGGGTGACTTTGTGCGACAAACGGCGGCGTTCGAAGGCGCTGAATCCGGGAAGCATGTGCATAAAGTGAATGGACGGTTGAGGTTACCAATGATCGCCACGAAAATTAGCATGCCAGTGTTACCGGTCGTCTAGCGGACAACTGGTCTGTTCAGACCACCCCGCAACGATTTTTGACGCCTTGCCGGAACCGCCGGCGGTGAGTTCATTGACATTCGCGCCCGCGGCAAACCGTCGTTCCGCCGTTTCCACAGTGTTGAGGATGCGGGTTTCCGTCAAGGAATCGGGGGGTTACAGGGTGCCATAGTCCCAATGGCATGGAGGCGTGCCGCAGTACCGTCATTTATCGCGAATAGAATCCGCCCTCAGGCGGTATTCATATTTGTGGAGAACGGCAGTGAGACTATCTCGCTCGGTTGTCGGTTGGATTGCGATCTCGACGCTTGCACTTTGCTGCAGCGTCAACGCGGTGGGCGCGGATGTCGATATTGGAACGCTGGACGGAGCGTCGTTTGCGCAGGCCTATACTTATCCGTCGGGCAGTGTGATCGATGACGTTTTCCAATTTGACCTGTCGGCGTCGAGCGCTTTCAACAGCGTCGTCAGCCAAATTTCGATCCCGGGGTTTTTCGGCATCAGCGGGCTTTCATTCACTTTGCAGGAACCGGGCGGCACGCTTCTTAATTTCACGCCCGATCCCACAGGCTCGATCATCCAGACCGGACTGCAATCGCTGCTGGCCGGCGATAACTATACGGCGACGATCACCGGCGTCGTGAATGGCACGCTCGGCGGCAGCTATTCGGTTCTGATGGCAGCGGTGGACCTCAATACGGCGCCGGTGCCGGAACCGGCGGCGTGGAGCACGTTTCTGGCGGGCATGATTGGATGGATCGCCATGACGTTTTTCCGGCGCTTCACGGGTGTTGGCCGGCGCTTACGACCCCCTGTTTCCTGCCGGTACAAACTAAGAGTCCCTGACTGTCAGGGACTCTAAGACCAAGAGTCCCCAGCCTTAACACCCCGCAACGGCACCCCAGGGACGGGCGACGGGACGGATCGTTTTTCCCTGTTTTCCGGCCGTTCGTCTCACGGCCCGCATGTTATCCGCCAAATAGAAGATGCATGAAACGAGGCGGTAACAATTTTTGACTACAGTGCTGGAACTTTTGCGTCACGGCGGCCGGGGATGAGACGGGAAGCGCCCGCATCCGTTGCCTCGACATGATCCTTGGACTGAAAATTTCAATGAAAAATCTTGCGAAAATATCCGTTTTGTTGGTTGCGGTGCTGGCTGTGGCCTCCTGCGGCAAAAGCGAGGATAAAAAAATGTCCTCGCAGATCGCGGCCAGGGTGGACGGCGATGAAATTTCCGTGCACGAAATCAATTTTGCGCTGGCCCGCGGCGGATTTAATTCTCCCGATCAGGCCAAGAAGGCCACGCCTCAAGTGCTGGAAAAACTGATCGACCGGCAGTTGCTGGTGCGCAAGGCCATCGACAGCAAACTCGACCGCGATCCGCAGGTGGTGCTCGCGATCGATGCCGCCAAGAAGCAGATCCTGGCGCAGGCGTATATCGAGAAAACGATGGCGGGCGCCCAGAAAGGGAGCGCCGGCGAGATCAAGGATTTTTACGACCGCAATCCGGAGCTGTTCGCGCAGCGGCGCATCTACCGGTTCCAGGAACTCGCGGTCAACATCGCCCCGGACAAAATCCCGCTGTTGCAGCAGGAAGTCGAGAAGGCGAAGAACCTGAACGACATCGCCGCCTGGCTGAAATCACAGAACATCGCGTTTAACGTGAACAGCGCGGTCAAGGCGGCGGAACAGTTGCCGATGGAATTCCTGCCAAGGCTCGCCAAAATGAAGGACGGCACGATCGCCGTGATTGCGGGGGCGAAAGGCGGAGCTTCGGTGCTGCAGCTGGTGCAGTCCAAGGATGTACCCATGAATGAACAGGAAGCGACGCCGGTGATCGAACAGTATCTGCTGAACAAGAAGCGGGTCGAGATCGCCGAAGCGGAGGTCAGGAAATTGAGGGAAAAGGCGAAAGTCGAATATCTGGGAGATTTCAAGGCGCCGGCCGCGGCCGCGGCGGCGCCTCCGCCGCCCCCGGCATCCCAATCCGTCGGCGCGAAACCGGAGAACCCGCTCGACAAGGGATTATCGGGGCTGAATTAATCGAGGCGCTGGTTGTATTGGCCGGACGGGAAAAATGAGCGGCTGGATCGAGAAGATGAAAGTGTCGGGCGCTTTGCGCGGCGCGGGGCTGGCGATGATGATCGCAGTGCTGGCCATCGGCCGCGGTTACGCCGCCACCGCTGACGATAGCGAATTGCTCGGACCGGGGGACATGGTCCGGATCAGCGTCTTCCAGAATCCGGACATGACGACGGAGGCCCGCATCTCGGCGCGCGGCACGCTGTCGTTTCCGCTGCTCGGGGAAGTCAAACTCGAAGGGCTGACGCCCGCCGCGGCCGAAACGAAGATCGCCGGCCTGCTGAAAGACGGCAATTTCATCCTGAATGCCCAGGTCAACCTTACGGTGCTGGAGACGCGCAGCAGGCAGGTGTCGGTGCTTGGCGAGGTCAATAAACCGGGCAAATATCCGCTTGATAACGTGACTTCAAAATTGTCGGACGTGCTGGCAATGGCCGGCGGCGTCAGCGCGGTGGGCGCGGACAATATCACTTTGGTCGTCAGCCGGAACGGCAAAGATGAAAAGATCGATATCGATTTCCCCGACATGTTCCGTTCCGGCGATCTTTCCAGGAACGTCGAGGTCCGGGGCGGAGACATCATTTTCGTGCAGCGCGCGCCGGTGTTCTACATTTACGGCGAAGTGCAGCGCCCGGGTTCGTATCGCCTCGAGGCCAACATGACGGTCATGCAGGGGCTGGCTTCGGGCGGAGGCATCACCCCGCGCGGCACCGAAAGGGGACTGCGCATCAATCGCGTGATCGAAGGCAAGATTCAAAGCATCAGGGCGAAGCTCGACGACGTCATCCGGGCGAATGACGTCCTTTACGTCAGGGAAGGTCTGTTTTAAAGGGCGGGGGAAGCGGAAGCGCGACTTTCCATGACCGGGATCGAATGATGGACGATACGAAATCGACTTTTTTTCAGTACCTGCTGGTGCTGCGCGCGCGTTACCGCGTCGTGCTGTTCGTGCTGGCGGTCACCGTGCTGACTACGACGGTCGTCAGTTTGATCATCCCCAAGACCTATGTCGCGACGGCGTCGCTGCTGATCGATACCCGGGACGAGCAGACGCTGGCGAACATCCTCTCATCCCACCAGCAGCTCGGCTACCAGACTCAGGTCGACATCATCACCAGCCAAAGGGTCGCGCTCAAGGTGGTGCACGATCTCAAGCTGGCGGAAAGCCCGGTGGCGATCAAGAATTTCGAGGACGATGCCAAAGGCAAGGGATCGATCGAGGACTGGCTCGCGCAAAATCTGCTCAAGCGGCTCAAGGTCGATACGTCTTCGCAGACCAGCGTGGTGCAGATCATATACTCGGCGACCGATCCGAAATTCGCCGCCGCGGTCGCCAACGCGTTCGCCAAGGCGTATATCGACACCAATCTCGAACTGCGCGTCGAGCCGTCGCGCCAGACCAGCGAATGGTTCGACGACCAGCTCAAGTCATTGCGCGCCAACCTGGAAGAAGCACAAGCGAAATTGACCGCGTATCAAAAAGAGAAAAACATAGTTTCCGTCGACGAGCGCTTCGACGTCGAGAACACCCGGCTGAACGAGATGTCGTCGCAACTCGTGCAGGCCCAGAACCAGACCTACGATAACGCCGTCCGCCAGAAACTGGGCGCCCAGGCGGTCTCCAGCGGCGGATCTCTGGAGAATATCCCCGAAGTGATAGGAAACCCGTTCATTCAGAGCCTGAAAACGGAAATTCTGAAAAACGAGGCCCAGCTCAAGGACCTTTCCACCCAGCTTGGGCCCAATCATCCGCAGTATCAACGGCTGCTTTCCGAGACCCAGAGCCTGCGCGAGCGTCTGGACCAGGAGATGAAGCGGGTTATCAGCAGCATGGAAGGCTCGACGCATCAGAGTCAGCAGAGGGAAGTCGAACTTAAAAATGCGATCGCCGCCCAGCGGGCCAGGGTATTCGAACTGAAACAATACCGGGATCAACTGTCTCCGCTGGAACAGGAAGTCGAGGCCGCGCAGCACGCTTACGACACCGCGATGCAGCGCTTCACGGTGAGCAAGGTCGACAGCCGCGCCAACCAGACCAACGTCTCGGTTCTCACGCCGGCGATCGAACCGCTCGAGCCGTCGCGGCCCAAAATCATTTTGAACATCGTGTTGTCCGTCATCATCGGCGCCATGCTCGGAGTAGGCACGGCGTTTCTGATGGAGCTTGCCGACCAGCGCGTGCGTTCGGTCGCGGATCTGGCGGGCGAACCCGGCGTGCCGGTGCTCGCGGTATTGGGTTTCAAGACGGCCGTAATCACGAAGAACGCGCTGCTGGCAAGAATTCTGAGCGGCGCTTCCCGCCTTCTCAGTCCGGGTTGAACCGATGGCCACGCTGCTGACCGAAAACGTATTGTCGCTGGATGCCGGTAAATCGCTTCTTGCCGATCGCTCGATCGGGGCGATCCTGGTGGACGATGGGAAGTTGCGCGTCGAGGACGCCGAAAAGGTATTGCTGCTCCAGAAGGAGCAGGGATTGCGTTTCGGTGAAGCGGCCCTGAAGCTGGGACTGGTTTCCGATGCCGACCTGCGCTATGCGCTCTCGAAGCAGCACGACTTTTCCTACCTGGCGCCGGGGCAGAATCATCTCGCCCAGGAACTGGTGGCCGCCTACGAACCCTTCGGGCGGCCGGTCGAGGAGTTGCGCATTTTGCGCACGCAGCTGCTGTTGCGCTGGTTCAGCGCCGAGGCGGGCCGCAAAATGGTTGCAATCGTCAGCCCGGGGTCCGGCGAAGGGCGCAGCTATCTGGCGGCCAATCTCGCGATCATATTTTCGCAGCTCGGCGAGCATACGCTGCTGATCGACGCCGATTTGCGCGCGCCGCGCCAGCACCGGTTTTTCAACCTGTCCGACCGCAGCGGGCTGTCCTCGATACTTTCCGGCCGCGGCGATTATTCGGCGATTACGCCGGTCTCCGCGCTGCCGGGTTTGTCGGTGCTGACGGCGGGAGCGGCGCCGCCGAATCCCCAGGAACTGCTGAGGCGTCCCACGTTTTCGAATCTGCTCAGGGAAGCCCAGGCCCGGTTCGACATCGTGATTCTCGATACTCCCGCCGGCACGGCGTACGCCGACGCGCAGATGATCGCGGCCCACGCCGGCGGCGCGGTCGTGCTCGCCCGCAAGGACCATACGCGCCTGCGGGAAATACGGGATATGACGAATGGATTCGGCCACGCCGGCGTCAAAATCATCGGCACCGTAATCACCGCCTTCTAGACGGTTTTCTCCAACGGCCCATGTCCACCGTACTGAAATCGCGGCCGATGTTCCAGATTGCGCACTGGGCGCCGTGGCTGCCCGTGCTGGCGGGGCTTGCGCTGCTTTACGTGCCGACCATTGTCCGGCTCGCGAACGGATTATGGAACGAAGAGGCGAACGCGCACGGACCGATCATCCTGCTGGTGGTGCTGTGGCTGACGTGGCGCCGGCGCGAAACATTGCAACAGGAAACGCCGGTGACGTCGGCCGCGGCCGCGACCGGTACCCTCGCGTTAGCGGGCGGGCTGTTTTTCTACGTGATCGGGCGCTCGCAGGGCATCATCCTGTTCGAGACCGGATCGGCGATGCCGGTTCTGGCCGGAACATTGTTGATACTGCGCGGGTGGGGCGGTCTGCGCGCGGCGTGGTTTCCGCTGCTGTTTCTGGTATTTCTCGTGCCGCTGCCCGGCTTCGCGGTGGACGCGATCACCGGACCGCTCAAGAGCCAGGTATCGCACGTGGTCGAGGACATGCTGTACTGGGCCGGCTATCCGATCGCGCGCAGCGGAGTGGTGCTGAGCATCGGCAGCTATCAATTGCTGGTCGCCGACGCGTGTTCGGGACTGAATTCGATATTCAGCCTGACCGCGCTGTGTCTGCTCTACCTTCATCTGACGCCGGCCCAGAGCCTCGCGCGCAACGTCCTGTTGATCGCGAGCATTCTGCCGATTGCGTTTGCCGCCAACGTCGTGCGCGTCACGACCCTGGTGCTGATCACTTATTATTTCGGCGACGAGGCGGGGCAGGGCTTCCTGCACGGTTTTGCCGGCATGGTGCTGTTCATGGCGGCCCTGCTGCTGCTGCTGGCCACCGACGCCGTATTGCGCCGGCTGCCGGGCATAAAATCACCGGCGTCGGCGCAGCGATGAAAACCGGAATATTGTTGCGCGGCATCGCGCTGGGTCTGGCCATGCTCTGTGCATCGGGGCTGGCGCTGGCACTCAAACCGACGCACAAGGCGGCGGCCGACAAACCCCGCTTCGAAACGATCATTCCGCAATCCTTCGGCGACTGGCAGCTAGACCCGACCGTCGTCCCCGTCATACCTTCGCCCGACGTGCAGGCCAATCTGGACAAAATCTACGATCAGATCGTGAGCCGCACTTACGTCAACGGCCGCGGCGAGCGCATGATGCTTACGGTCGCCTACGGCGGCGATCAAAGCGACGCGTTCAAGGCGCACCGGCAGGAGGTGTGTTACGCCGCGCAGGGTTTCGAAATCCATGGCCTCGAGCATGTTGCGATGAACCTCGGCCGCGGCTCGATTCCGGTGACGCGCATGCAGGCGGTTCGCGGCTATCGCTCGGAGCCGGTGACCTACTGGCTGACGATGGGCGACCGCGTCGTGGTGGGAAGGCTCGAGCGGCTGCTGACGCAAATCCGCTACGGCCTGGCCGGCCAGATTCCCGACGGCCTGCTGGTGCGCGTGTCGAGTTTGTCGGACGATCCGCAGGCCGCGTTCCGGTCGCAGGATGAATTCGTCAAAGTCCTGCTGGCCGGAATGAACCAGCAGGATGTTCCGCGCCTCATCGGTTCGCAGCTTTAAGCGGCGTTCCTCACCGGTCAAATCGGATCCCGAGTACAAAAGTGCGCACCACCCACATCATCGGAATGCACTGGATGAGGCAGGCGGCGGGTTTCGTCGCACTGCTCAAACTTGCCGGAGACCGCTGCCGCAGCATGCTCGGACGGGCTTTCGCCGCGCGGCGCGAGATATCGCGGCGGATCATGTTTTTTTCCATGCTGGCGCTGATCGCCGCGTTCTGGGGGCTCGCCATCGTGGTGATGGAGATCAACGCCTTCATCGTGGTGTTCTCGCTGGTCGCCTGCGTGTTCATTCTGTACGACTTCCGCTTCGGAGTGGTGCTGCTGATCGTCTTGATGCCGATTTCATCGAGCGTGCTGTTCCCGCACGAAATGTTCGGCGTTACCGGGATCAATCCGATCAACCTTTTATTGACTGTGACCCTGCTTTCCTATGTTCTGAAATCCGCGTTCCAACGCAGCGCAGGCAGTTTCATCCCGTCGCGGCAACTGGTTGCTTATATCGCGGTGGTTCTGGCCGCAGGCGCGTTGGGCGCCCGGCATGTGGACGAAATCCCCGCGTCTGTTCATTTGCTGGCAGAGGTCTCATTCGATGATGCCGGCGGCTATGTGCGAGATGTAGTGATCAAACCGCTGTTCTTCGTGCTGTTTGCATTGCTGACGGCCGCTGCGGTGCGCGAGAGTGCTAAACCTGAAAAATTTTTGGTGCCGATGCTGATATCGATCTGGATGATGGGGCTGATGGTCGTCCTGTATTTTCTGGCGTCAGGCCTGCATCTTGGTGATCTGGCAGGCGAGCATGCGCGCGGTTTCCTGTCGCCGCTCGGCATGCACGCGAACAATCTTGCACGATTGTACGTGACGGCCTACGCGATACTGCTGTTTACGTGGTTGCACTGGGGCGGTCCGTTGATGCGCTTGTTTTTGCTTGCTTCGATGGCGCTGGTTGCCATTGCCCTGCTGCTGACGTTTTCGCGTGCGGGATTTCTTGCCTTCATCATCGTCAACGCCATTTTCCTCTGGCGCCAGCGCCAGAGCATATTGCTATTTTTCGGCGCGCTGGCCGTCGCCGCCGCGCTGATGGTGATGCCGGGTGCGATCGGCTACCGCCTGACGGCGGGCTTCGGCCAGGGCGCTGACGCCATCAGCGCAGGGCGCGTGGACGAAATCTGGACCCCATTGCTGCCTGAAATATTCCACAGCCCGCTCTATGGCCAGGGGCTGTCGTCGATCCTGTGGTCCGATGCGATGAAAGCGCAGACCATCCTGGCGGTTGATCATCCCCACAACGCCTATCTGGGTGCGCTGCTCGACACCGGGATCATCGGCCTGATCGTGATGCTGGTGTTTTACTGGTCGGTGCTGCGCGGGTTCTGGAAATTGTCCGTCGCCGATGGTTTAAGCCGTCTCCAGCGCGCGTTTTTCGGCGGCGCGGCCGCCGGCCTGATTGCATTTCTGGTGGTGGGGATGTCCGGCAGCAAACTGACGCCGGTGCCTGAGCAAAGCATCCTGTGGTTTGCGATCGGAATGATGTACGGATTTTACCGTCCTAAAACCAAAGGTCAGCCCGATCAGGAAGGCATCACAAAAGATGGGGACGGCTCGAAGATGTCTCACGCCGTGCATTTTGGAACAGGCGCTTATGACCGGCCTCACTGAGCTGGTGGAGCAGGCGCCCGCAATATCTCTTGCCCACGATTCCATAACGAATGAAACGGGTGGGCAAGCGCGTCGTCGCCCGCATATCTGTTTCGTGGCGCCGGCAGCGTGGCCGGTGCTCACCGCCAACATTGAAATTCCAACAGTCGGCGGCGCCGAGGTGCAGCAGTGCACGATCGCACGCGCCCTGATCGAATCCGGCTACCGCGTCTCGATGATCTGCATGGATTACGGACAGCCGGATCGAACCATCGTAGACGGGGTGACGGTATTCAAGAGTTTCAAACCTGCCAATGGAATTCCGGTGTTGCGTTTTTTATATCCGCGCCTGACGTCGTTGTGGAACGCGATGCACAGAGCCGATGCCGACATCTATTATCAAAGATCGGCATCGATGCTGACCGGTATCGTCGCGGCATTCTGCCGCCGGCATGGCAGGAAATCGGTTTACGCAGGCGCTTCGGACAGCGACTTCATGCCCGGCAAGGAGCTGGTTCGATATTGGCGCGACGTGAAGCTGTTCCGGTACGGGCTGCACAACGTCGATGCGGTCGTGGCGCAGAATCCGACGCAGCAGCAGGATTGCCGGCGACATTACGCACGCAACCCCGTTCTCATTCCCAGTTGTTACGTTCCGCCTGCCGATAGCCGTGGGCGCGAGGAATCTGGAAATGAAATACTCTGGGTCAGCACGATCCGCCATTACAAACGCCCCGAAGTTTTCTTGGACATTGCACGAAGGCTGCCGGAGTTCCGGTTCAAGATGATCGGCGGTCCTGGCGGGGGTGATACGAAAAGCCGTCATTATTTTTCGGAAATAGAAGCTGCTGCGAGAGACATCTCCAATCTCGAGTTCCTGGGATTCGTGCCGTATTCACAGGTCGATGCGCATTTCGACCGGGCCCGGATTTTCGTCAACACCTCGTTTTACGAAGGTTTCCCCAATACGTTCCTGCAATCCTGGGCGCGCGGCATTCCGACGGTGTCGTTTTTCGATCCCGGTTCACGCGATGATGGCGAGCCGGTCGCCTGTCTGGTGCATGACGAATCACACGCCGCGCGGGAAATATCCGGCCTGATGATGGACATCGATATCTGGCGGAAACATTCCGCCCGCTGCCGAAGTTATTTCGAGGTCTGGCACTCGGTTCGAACCACAGTCGGCATGTACGAGGCGCTCTTCCGCACGCTGACGGAACATGCCGAATTCCCGCACTGATCGGCGGCGGCAAATTCAGTAATCAGGAAAGGAAGCCATGGCCGGGAATCGGTCATTACGGAAAGAAGTGTTCAGCCTGGCCGCAGCCAACGCCGTTGATTACGCGTTGCAGTTCATCGTCCCGGTGGTGGTGGCCCGCGCGCTGAGTCCCGAGGAATTCGGCGGTTATCGGATGGTGTGGCTGGTGGCGGCTACCGTGCTGGCGTTCGCGCCTCTGCACACTCCGCAGAGCCTTTCCTATTTTCTCCCCCGCGTGGAAAGAGGCGAGCGCCCGACCTACATCGCGAATAACGCGGTCGTATTGCTGCTCCTGTCCCTGCTGGGGGCGGCCACCGTCAATCCCTGGCATCCGCTGTTGCCGCTTCACTGGCTGAATGTCGGCCAGCCTCTGTGGTTCTATCCGGTTTTCGTTTTTCTATGGGTGTTCGGGCTGATGACCGACTGGCTGCCGATCAGCGACGGCCGCACCCATTGGCAGGCGGCAACGATCACCATTCTTTCGCTTTCGCGGACGCTACTGATCGGGGCGACCGCATGGTATACGCGCGATTTGCACGCCGTTTTGATGGCAATGGTCGCCTTTTCGGTCGTCAAGGTGGGCGCATCCGCATTCTACATGCTCTGCCACTATCGACTGAGTCTCAGACTGAAGTGGTCCACGATGGCCTCCCAGTTCCGTTACGCGCTGCCTTTCGGAATCGGCGAAGGGGTTTACCTGATGCGGCAGCAGGCGGAACAATGGGTGACCGCCGCCCTGTTCAACGCGCGCGATTTTGCGACGTTCAGCCTGGGGAATGCGGCCGCGCCGCTGTTTACGCTGATACGCCAGTCCGTCCACAACGCGGTCTTTCCGCGCCTGAGCGAATTGCACGCCAGGAAAGATCACGCCGAGCTTGCCGCGCTCAACCGCAAAGCGACCTCTTCAGTCGCGTTTTTGCTGCTGCCGGCGGCCACTGCGTTGTGGGTATATGCCGATGAAGTCATCAGCCTCATCTATACACCGGTCTACAAGGAAGCCGCCGGTGTAATGCGCGTTTATCTGGTAGGCGTGATACCCCAGATGGTGGAGAGCACTGTTTTGCTGCGCGTAGGCGGGTATGGCACTTTCGGCCTTGTATTGAGCCTCGTCATGCTGCCGTTGACGATTGCCATCAGTTATCTGGGCATTTTGCAGTTTGGTTTGCCGGGGGGTGCAATCGGCAGCGTCGTATGCGCGTTTCTGTCCCACGCCGCCGTCATTTACTGGGCGAGCAAGAAGCTGCGGATTTCCCCCTTTTCCCTGTACGATTTCAGGGCAATGACGCTGTATCTCACGCTGTCCGCTCTGGCGGCATTCATCGGCGATCAGTTGGTCGTGCAGCTTGGATTTACTGCGTTTGCGCGATTTCTTCTTGGAAGTTTTGCGATGGCGGTGATTTTTCTGTGCCTGGCCGTGGCCACGCGTACCATACCCGCCAGCATAGCGACAGTCATGACGGGGTTTGTCCGGAAGATCCTGCATTCGAAGGCGTTTCTGCTGAAAAAAAGAGGATGAGATGTCTTCGGATCTGATCAGCGTGATCATGCCGGTCTACAACGTGGAAAAATACGTTGCGGAATCGATCCGGAGCGTATTGGAGCAGTCCTACGGAAATTTCGAACTGATCGTCGTCAATGACTGCTCCCCGGACAAAAGCATGGACATCGTCAGGACATTCGATGACCCGCGGATAACGATCATCGAGCATGAACGGAACAAGGGACTGGCTGAGGCGCGCAATTCCGGCGTGCGCGCTTCGCGCGGCGCGTTTCTGGCCTTTCTGGACTCCGACGATGTAATGCTGAAAGATCGCTTGTGCAAGCAGAAAAGATTTTTGGATGCTAATCCGCATGTTGCTTTATGCGGCAGCTGGATCAGGACGATGTCCGAGGATGGCCGCATCGAACCCTATGACCACAGGATCATGATTGTTCCCGATGCAGTCAATGCATCTCTGCTGTTCATGAACCTCTTTACGCCATCGACCGTCATGTTGCGCCGCACGGCCTTTCCCGAAGAGGGATTCAGGCACATGTACGCGGAGGATTACGACTTTTTCGTGCGCGTCGGCTTGAAACACAATTTATCCATCATGCGCGAGGTGCTGGTTCTTTACCGCGTCCATTCGCAAAGCATCATGCGCAGCACATCGGCGGAGAAAAAAATACGCGACCGGTCGGCGACCCAGGATTTACTGTTTGAGAAACTCGATGTCGCACCCACGGTTGAGGAACGCAGTGCGCACCAGTCTATTGCTGCGAATCCTGGAAACACGACGCTTCAAGAAGCAGAATTTCTGCATGGCTGGTTCGTGCGATTGATTCAGGCGAACGCTCAGGCCGGCTTGTTTCCACAGGATGCCTTCGAGAAAGCGGCGGCGTATATCTGGTTTTTTGTGGTTTATCGTGCGACCGGAGAGGGATTGGGCACGGTCAGGCTCTTTCTTGCGAGGAAACTAGGGGTTCGGCATTTTCCTCCCGCCGGGCTCTTCGTCAAATTTGTGGCCAAGTCGTTTCTGCGGAAGCCGTTCAGGAGCGGGGTTGAGAAATGAAAAAGATGGTAAAGAAAGTTCTTGGGGCGGTTTATCCGGACAGCCTGACTGAGGCTCTGTCCCAGAACATGCGTAGCGCCTGGCGGATTCTGGCGTGGCATTTCCATCGAGGATTCGGGAGAGCCGACAGGAAAATCATCAACCGCTATTTCCGCGAGACGGGATCGCGGAAGCTTCATATCGGATGCGGCGGCAATGCGCTCGACGGCTGGCTCAACTCCGATTTTTTTCCGGAGTCGGAAAACATCATTCATCTGGATGCAACGCAGCCGTTCCCTTTCGCCGATAACGAATTCGACTTCGTCTTCAGCGAACACATGATCGAACACATCCCGTACCCGCAGGGCCTGTTCATGCTGAGTGAATGCCGTCGCGTATTGACCGGAAAAGGAAAGATCAGGATATCGACGCCTGACCTCTCGTTTTTGATCGGTATTTATGGCAATGGAAAATCGGAGCTTCAGGAAAACTACATCAAATGGACCGTGGATAAATTTATCCAGACCCCCCGCGAATGCTCTGACACATTCGTCATCAATAACTTCGTGCGTGCATGGGGACACTCGTTTATTTACGACGAAAAAACGCTTCGCGCCGCCATGGAAAAAGCGGAGTTTTCCGCCATAAGGAGATGCGAACTGAACGAAAGCGAAGAAGAAGTGTTCCGGAATCTGGAGAACGAGCGGCGAATGCCGCCGGGTTTCCTGCGGCTGGAGACTATGACACTGGAAGCGACTAAATAGCAACGCCAGAGAAGCGGGCGCGGCACTGCCGGAAATTCCTGTGCGGCGACGAAGTAACGAAACAATCGTCAACGAAAAATACCGATGGCCGAACTCCCTCTAAAATTACTGTTCGTAACCGGATCGCTGGTCCACGGCGGCGCGGAACGGCATGCGATCACGTTGATGAACCGGCTTGCCGAGCGTGGCCATGAATGTCACGCCGTGTACGTGAAGAATGATCCGAGTCAGCTCGACCGTATCCGGCTGATCGGCAAAGGCACCGTACGCTGTCTGGGCGCCAGACATTACTTCGACATCGATGCACTGCGGAATTTCGCGAAGTATTTGCGCGATCTCCGGCCCTCCGTCGTCGTTGCGGCTAACCCTTATGCCCTGATGTACTCATGGCTTGCGCTCAGGCTTTCCGGCCGCATTGCGCCGCTGGTCGTGACTTATCACACGACGAAGTTGCTGAACGTCAAGGAGCATCTCCAACTGCTGTTGTACCGCCTGTTTTTCTGGACATCGGCATGCTGCGTTTTCGTATGTAAGAATCAGGAACGGTATTGGCGCCCGCGCGGCGTATTTTCCCGACGCAACGAAGTCATTTATAACGGTGTGGACATCGGTCATTTTTCCAACCGGCTGACGGAAGACGAGCGCGCGGCCGTGCGCGCAAGCCATGGCTTCAGCCGCGAGGATTACGTGATCGGCATCTCGGCGGTGCTGCGGCCGGAGAAAAATCATGTCCAGCTTGTGGATGCCGTGGCGGAACTGCGGCGCAGGGGCATTCCAGCCCGCGCGCTGATGATCGGCGACGGCCCGACCCGGCAGCAGGTGGAGCAGCGCGCCCAAGCGCTCGACGTTGAAAACGGCGTCCGCATCACTGGATTTCAGCAGGACGTGCGGCCGTTCATCGCCGCCTGCGATGTGATCGTCTTGTGCAGTTTGTCCGAAGCTTTCTCACTCGCGGCCATCGAGGCGATGGCGATGGAGAAACCGGTTATTCATTCCGATGTCGGTGGCGCTTCCGAAATGATCGTGGCAGGCGAGAACGGCTTCCTGTTTCCGGCGGGGGACACGCCCGCCTTGATCGAAAAACTCGCCATTCTGTCGGATCGTGCTGTTTCCATGGACATGGGGAACAATGCCCGCCGGCTGGTCGAAACGTCCTTTTCAGAAAAAGGAATGGTAGACCGCTACGAGCGTCTGTTCAGGGAAGTGACTCGCACAGCTTCGTGACGACAGGAGGGACGATGGCGCCTTTCCCATTGTTCAGATTCGCATAATCTTAATATTTGTGCGGCACAATCGCCCGCAAAATTTCAAAATATCATATGCAAAGCACTGTTCTGGTAACCGGCGGGGCGGGATACATCGGGTCGCATACCTGCCTTGAACTCGTCGCCGCGGGATACGAGGTGGTCATCGCCGACAATCTGGCCAACAGCCGGCGTTCGGTCCTTTCGAGGCTGGAGCGATTGGACGGCCGTGATTTCCCGTTTTATGAAGGCGACGTACGTGATGAATTGTTCCTGCGCACCTTGTTCGCGGAGCGTCGCATCGACGCGGTCATCCATTTCGCGGGATTGAAAGCCGTCGGCGAATCCGTCGAACAGCCGCTGCTCTACTATGACAACAACGTCGCCGGCACCGTCACGCTGTTACGCGTGATGGCAGAGCATGCGGTGCGCCGCATCGTGTTCAGCTCGTCGGCGACCGTATATGGCGACACGTCGGCGTTGCCGATCGTGGAAGAGAGCGACCTTAACCCGACCAATCCCTATGGGCGCACCAAGCTCGTGATCGAACAAGTGCTGTCGGATCTGGTGCGCTCGCAGGTGGGATGGAAGGCGGTACTGTTGCGTTATTTCAATCCGGCCGGTGCGCATGCGAGCGGCATCCTCGGAGAGGATCCGAACGGGATTCCGAACAACCTGATGCCGTACGTGAGCCAGGTCGCCGCCGGCAAGCTGCGCGAACTCGCCGTTTTCGGCAATGATTACCCGACGCCCGACGGCACGGGAGTGCGCGACTATGTTCACGTCACTGATCTGGCGCTCGGCCACGTGGCCGCGCTGCGCGCCATCGACGATATCGAGCCGCTCAGCATCTTCAATCTCGGCACCGGCCGCGGCTACAGCGTGCTGGAGCTGGTGGCCGCGTTCGAGCGCGCCACCGGCGTAAAAGTGCCGTTCCGCATCGCGCCGCGCCGCCTCGGTGACGTGGCCGCGAGCTATGCCGATCCGCGCCGCGCTTTGGAATTGCTCGGCTGGAAGGCGGAACGCGATCTGGAAGTCATGTCCCGCGACGCGTGGCGCTGGCAGCAGTGGTGCGCGCTGCATGCGGCGGAACTGTGATGCCGGCATGATCAAAAGGGAGAGGACAGGACAGTGAACATCGGTATCATAGGCACGGGCTACGTGGGACTGGTGACCGGCGCATGCTTCGCGGAGATGGGCAATGTGGTGACCTGCGTCGACACCGATGGGCACAAGATCAACGCGCTCAACAGCGGCAGAATCCCGATTCATGAAACGGGACTGGATTCGATCGTTCTCAGGAATCACGCCGCCGGGCGGCTCAGGTTCACGCCGCACCTGCGGGAAACCGTGGCGGAGGCCGATATCCTGTTCATCGCGGTCGGAACGCCGCCGAACGAAGACGGCTCCGCCGATCTCTCGCACGTGCTGGCCGTGGCGCGGAGTATCGGAGAATGTCTCGACCGCCCGATGATCATCGTCAACAAATCGACGGTTCCGGTGGGGACCTCGGAGAAAGTCAGGGCAACGATAGAAGCGGAATTCAAACGGCTCGGCAAGGACATTCCGTTCGACATCGTCAGCAATCCCGAATTTCTCAAGGAAGGCGCGGCGGTGGAAGATTTCATGCGTCCGGACCGCGTGATCGTCGGCACGGAAAGTGAAAATGCGGCCGAGGTCATGCGCCGCCTCTATGCGCCGTTCACCCGCAGCCACGAGCGCATCCTGTTCATGGGAATCCGCGACGCCGAGATGACGAAGTACGCGGCGAACGCGATGCTCGCCACGAAGATTTCCTTCATGAACGAGATCGCGAACATCTGCGAACGCCTCGGCGTCGATGTCGAGAACGTGCGGCTGGGCATCGGCTCCGATACGCGCATCGGATATTCGTTTATTTACCCCGGCTGCGGTTACGGCGGGTCGTGTTTTCCGAAGGACGTCAAGGCGCTGATCCGTTCGGCGCGGGAGGCGGGACTGGTGCCTGAAGTCCTGGACGCGGTCGAGTCGCGGAACGCGCAGCAGAAATTCCGGCTCTTTGAAAAAATCGTGGCCCGTTTCGGGACAAATCTTGCGGGGCATACCTTCGGAATCTGGGGCTTGGCATTCAAGCCGGGAACGGACGACGTGCGTGAAGCCTCGGCGCTGACCCTGTTGAATGCGCTGATCGATGCCGGCGCGCGGGTGCAGGCTTACGATCCGGTTGCCGTGGAGGCCGCGAAGGCCGTCGGCAAGGACGCCGTTGCCGCTGGAAAACTGTCGTTTGCGTCGGACGAGTACGAAGCCGTGCGCGGCACCAGCGCGATGGTGCTGGTCACCGAATGGACGCAATTCCGGGATCCCGATTTCGATCGCATCCGGGAGCTTTTGAAGCACCCGGTGATTTTCGACGGCCGCAACCTCTACAATCCGCTGATGCTGCGCGAGCAGGGGTTCGAGTACTTCGGGATCGGGCGCTGAGCGGCGGGTCATAACGGGTCGAGTCACCATGAAGATTCTGGTCACCGGAAGCGCCGGCTTTATCGGCATGCACACCGCCAAACGGCTGCTCGACCTCGGCCACGAGGTTGTGGGGGTCGATAACCTCAACGATTATTATGATGTCGGCCTGAAGCAGGCCCGCCTTGACCAGTTGATCCTGCATCCGAACTTTGAATTCGTCAGGCTCGATATCGCGGACGCCGCGGCGCTGCGGCATTTATTCCCCTCTGTAAAGCCGATTCGGGTCGTGCACCTCGCGGCGCAACCCGGTGTGCGCTATTCGCTGCAGAATCCGCATGCCTACGTGAATTCCAATCTGGTCGGCTTCCTGAACGTTCTTGAAGGCTGCCGTGCGGAACGGGTCGAACATCTGGTCTACGCGAGCAGCTCGAGCGTCTATGGCGGCAACACACATCTGCCTTTTTCGGAGCATGACAACGTCGATCATCCGATCAGCCTCTACGCGGCCACGAAAAAATCGAACGAATTGATGGCGCACGCTTACAGTCATCTGTTCGGATTGCCGACCACGGGACTGCGCTTCTTCACGGTATACGGGCCGTGGGGACGGCCGGACATGTCGCCGTCGCTTTTCGTGCGCGCGATCCTGGACGGCAAACCGATCGACGTTTTCAACCACGGCAATATGCAAAGGGATTTCACTTACGTCGACGATATCGTGGAGGGCATTGTGCGGATTCTCGACCGGCCCGCGGCGCCCGATCCAGCGTTCGATCCCGCGCATCCCGATCCGGCAACCAGCAGGGCGCCGTACCGCCTTTACAACATCGGCAACCATCAACCGGTGGCGCTGGCCGAATACATCGCGGAGATCGAGAAAGCGGCGGGCAGGCAAGCCATCAAGAATTTTCTTCCCCTGCAGGCGGGCGACGTCATGGCGACCTGCGCCGATACGGCCGATCTGCAGCGCGCGGTCGGCTTCGTTCCCGCCACGCTGCTGGCCGTCGGAATTGCCCGCTTCGTCGAGTGGTTCGAAGAATACTATGGATATCACTGAAGCAGGACTGCCGAAAGCAGCTTCCGCCGGTTCCAAATCATGTCCGGAACCACCGCCCGCAAGCTGAGGATCGGGCTGTTCGTCGATTCGATAGACCAGCCTTGGTGGATGCGTCATGCTGTCGACCTGGTTCTGCGCTCGGAACTGGCCGAAGTCGTGCTGTTGTTCGAAGTGGCACCCGATGGCGGGAAAAGCACGGGAACGCGTCTTCAATCGCTCACAACCCGCGGCCGTCATCTGTTGTTTCGCCTGTATGCAGCGCTCGACCGCCGGCTGTGGGGTGCCGGCCCCGATCCGTTAAAGCCGGCCTCCATCGCGCCAGCGGCCGGTGATGTCGCGACGAGAGGCGCAATCCGGCGGCGGGGTGATGATGCCGTGATACCCGGCGCTGCCGATCTCGCCGCAATACGCGAGCAGCAGCTCGACGTCGCGTTGTGGTTGACATCGTCGCGGCCCGGCGCGGAACTGCTGCCGCTGGCGCGCTATGGTTTCTGGAGTTTTTTTTTCGGCGAATCCGGTTTTAGCGACTCGAATATTGCCGGCTTCTGGGAAGCGATGCTGGCCCGGCCGGAGACCGTGTCGGGCCTCAAGATGCTGTCGGAGTCCGCCGCTGCCGATGCGGTCATCTACATGTCTTCGGCGCGCACTTTTCCCTACTCATTCAGGCGCAACCAGGAAAACGTGCTGCGCAAAACCGCGGAATTCGCGTATCGCAAGATCAGGGACCTCCACCACGCAGGCCCCGGCGCGATCGCGCCGGTCCGCAATGAATGGGCAAAATCCCGGGAAGAGCGGATGCCGGCGGGCAACTTCCGCATGACGGCGCTGCTGTCGCTGCTGCTCGGCAGGATCGCGCGGCGCGCGATTCAGAAACTGCTGTTCGTCGATCAGTGGGTGATTGCCTACAAGTTTGACGCTGATACCGATGAAACGCAATCGTTGTCCGGCTTCACCTGGTTGATGCCGCCCAAAGACCGGTTCTGGGCGGATCCTTTTCCCGTTGAGAAGGACGGCCGCTATTTCATTTTTTTCGAGGAACTGATGTTCGACAGCGGCAAAGGACACATCTCGGTCATCGAGGTCGATGCGGCGGGACGGCAGACCCAACCCGTCAAGGTTCTCGAAGAAAAGCATCATCTGTCGTATCCATTTATTTTCGAATGGGATGGCGTCTATTACATGATCCCCGAGAGCGGCGAAAAGCGCTGCGTCAAACTTTATCGCTGCGCGCGCTTTCCCGATCAGTGGTTACCGGACCGGATGCTGATTGAGAACATACGCGCCGTCGATGCGACGCTTCATCAGATCGGCGATAAGTGGTGGATGTTCGTCAACGTGAGTCCGGAAGGCGTCGAAATCTATGATGAATTGCATTTATATTACGCAAATAGTCCATTCGGCCCATGGTTGCCGCATTACCGTAATCCGGTAGTGTCAAACGTCATGTACGCACGTCCGGCCGGTTATCTGTTTGAGCGTGACGATCAATTATTCCGGCCGGCACAGATTTGCGCCCCGATCTACGGCGCTGGCTTGTCATTCAACAGGATACTTCGGATTACGCCAGAGGAATATGTTGAGCGGGAGACCCGGAAAATATTCGCGGGAACCGAAATCAAGGCACACGGCATTCATACCTGGAATAAAGCGGGATCACTCAGAGTCATCGACTGCTTTGTGCGGACGCCGCGGTTGCCTTGGCCGGCTGCCTTCTGACATTCATATATTAGTCACAGACTGTCACGATAATTCACAAAGCAGTAGGCTGGAGCGAAATCCTTGCGAATTATCGCAAGCGCCGTTCCTCAAAAGTTAAATCTCTATTGCAGTTTAACTCCATTCTGCTGGAAATTATGTCGCTTGAAGACGCCCTTTACCCCTTGCTGAAAAGTTACGCCCGTGCGCCTCACTGGGTGAAGGCGTCCATCGGGCGGACCTACGCACTACTTCCGGAAAGCGTGCGGCTGGGCAGCGCCGTCCAGCATTTCCGTGACGAGCTCGCGGTCAAAGATGCCGAATCCATCAAGAAGATCAGCGAAAAAAAACTGCGCGATACGCTTGTCTGGACGATCGAAACTGTCCCCGCTTATCGGGGCTATCATCGACTGCTCGCCGATGCGCGCAGTCCCTACGAATTGCTGCCCCAACTGCCGACGTTGACCAAGGACCGGGTCAAGCAGGACCTGGTGGATTTGGTGTCGGAGAAGATGCCTGCGATAGAGCGGCTCGAAATGTTTACCGGCGGTTCAACCGCGAACCCGATGCGGTTCTACCTACAGCGCAACGTGTCCCGCTCCAGGGAATACGCGTTCATGGAGGCGTTCCGCGTGCGTTGCGGGATAGGGGCGAAGGACATCGTGCTCGCGCTGCGTGGGCGCACCGTGCCGACGGCGTACGGACCCGGCGGCAGACTGTGGCTCTACGAGCCGATCCGTCGTCAGATCATCTTCAGTTCGGATCATCTCGAAGAGCGCTACATGCCGCAGTATGCCGAGGCGCTCGGCCGTCTGCGCCCGGCGGCGATCGAGGCCTTTCCATCGGCGCTTTATCCGCTCGCGCGCTGGCTGGAGGCGAACCCGCTGCCGGATTTCGTGTCCGGCCTCAAAGGCGTGCTGCTGTACTCGGAGAACGTCTATGACTATCAGATGCGGCTGTTCCACAAAGTGTTCAAGTGTCCGGTACTCAAACATTACGGCCATTCGGAACGCGTGCTGATGGCATCGTCGATGGCTGACGACGAGCGTTATTTTTTCTATCCGCGGTATGGCCACTTTGAACTGCTCGACGCGGCTGGCCATCCAGTGATGCGGCCAGGCGAGATCGGGGAGATCGTCGGCACCAGCTTCGACAACAAGGTGATGCCGTTCATACGTTACCGGACCGGCGACTTCGCGGTGCTGGGCGATAAACCGCATCCGCGGTTTCCCGGCTATCCGGTGTGCGAACGCATCGAGGGCCGCCTGCAGGAATTTCTGGTTTGCCTCGATCATCGTTTGATTTCGATCACCACGATGGGCGCCGCGCACTTCGAGGAACTGGCTGAGGTGCAGGAGATCCAGTATGAGCAGACACAACCCGGTTTCGTGACGCTGAAAGTCGTCGCCCGTGAATTGAGCGAGGGCCTGGTGGGCAGAATCAAAGACGCTGTGCATGAAAAGACCCAGGGCGGCTGCGAGGTGCGGGTGGTGAGAGCAGAATCCATTCCACGCACCGAGCGCGGCAAACACCGGATGTTGATACAACACCTCGATCTGCGGTCTTACTTCGGCGCGGGTGGAGCGGCATGACGAACGGAAATGCCAAGTCTCGGCGTCAGTTGGTGATGCTCGGTACCGCGTTCGACACCAAGGGCGGCATCTCCTCGGTGGTCAATGTCTATCGTCAGCACGGGCTGTTCGAACGTTGGCCGATCCTTTATCTGCCGACGCATTGCGATGGCAGTTTCTTGCGCAAGATATTTCGCGTTATACGCAGCCTGATTGTTTATATGTGGCTGCTGGCAGTCGGGCAAGTGGCAATTGTGCATGCGCATACCGCATCGGGGTCGAGTTTCTGGCGGAAATCAATATTCATATTGCTCGCCTACGCGGCACGGCGGCCAGTTATATTCCATTTGCACGGTGGAAATTTCGATGCTTTTTATGCGAGGATGGGACAGTGGCGCCAACGCCTCATTCGTTTCGTGCTGGATCGCGCCTCATGCATCATTGTGCTATCTACGCAGTGGGAATCATGGATCCATAGCGCAAGTCATAATCAGAGGGTGGTATGTATTCATAATCCGGTTACAGTACGCCCGCTTACCGAAGCCCCGCGTAATGGTTACCGGCTGCTATTCTTGGGACGCATGTGCCGGGATAAAGGCACATATGATCTTTTGGAAGTTATTGCGAACCTGGGACAGAGATTTCCGGAAGCTGAATTATTTTGTGCTGGCGATGGTGAAGCGCAAGAAGTTGCCGCGCGCGCGCAAGCGCTCGGCATCTGGGGCAGGGTCAAAATTCTGGACTGGGTAACGGGCGATGCCAAGAATCAGTTGATTGAGACCGCCGGTATTTTAGTGTTGCCGTCATATTTTGAAGGACTGCCGATGAGCGTTCTTGAGGCAATGGCGGCTGGCGTGCCCGTTGTTACTACCACAGTCGGGGGAATTCCTGACGCGGTAGATGACGGCGTCGATGGATGTTTAGTAGAGCCTGGCGACAAGACGATGCTTGAGCGAACGTTGGCCAGGTTGCTGGAAGACCATGAATTACAAAAACGGATCGGCAATGCTGCCCGCCAAAAAATCATTGAAAGGTTTTCCTCCAATATCGTCATTTCGAAACTCGAGGGCATCTATACTGAACTAAATGTTGCGCCGGCGACATTACTATCCGCGTATGACGGCTGATGTTCATTTGCAATGCGCTGTATCTTGAAAATAAAAGAATAATCCAATTTATGACTCAATCCACTGGTCGCCCAACAGATGCTGTCGATTTCCATTCGGAAATTGCACCGAATTTCCACGCAAGTTATCAATCCGATGCTAATCGCCTGGAAAGGGTGCGATTATGGAGCGATCTACTGGATAAATACGCCAAGCCTGGACAGTTCGCTTACGACATAGGTTGTGGGAGTGGAGTGTTGGCTTGCGAAATGGCCCGTCGGGGAATTAATACGATAGGAATCGATGGGGCGCGTGGAATGCTGGACATCGCAACCCAGATGGCGAAAAGCGCTGGGCTTACTAATATCGCTTTTCAGCAGCATCGATTACCGATTTCCTACACGAAGGATTTTCGCGAAGCCGATATTATTATTTCATCAAGTGTGATTGAATATTTGGAATCGATTACGGAAGCGTTGGTCTTTCTGCGCAATTTGTTGAAGCGAGAGGGGGTCGTCATTTTTTCTGTTTCGAATCGAGATTCATTAAGTCGAAAGTTAGTGCGGTTAATCCATCGTCTAACCGGTCGACCAAAATATTTTGGACTGTTGCGCCACTTCATGACGATCGAAGATATACAGCGGGACCTCCACGCTTCGGGGTTGGTTTATATCGAACATGCTTATTTCGGGCGATCCGATAGGATAAATCGCCTGCTCTCCATATTTGTCGCACCGAAGTTTTCCAGCAATATGCTTTTAGTCGTCGCGCAGAAGATATGAAGCCACCCGCAGTTGCCAGATAAACGCGCCAAAGTGAACGCGCTTGTCTGGAAATTCCACCGGCTGCGCGCCATGGGGCCGTCCGAGATCGCCTATCGCATGGTGCGCGCGGTGCAAGGCAAACTTGAGCAGGCGGGATTCGGACTGGCTGTGCCGAAACCTCCAGCGGGAATCAGCGGCCTGCCGTGGTGCGGGGTGATGTCGAATGCGTTTGATGTCGCAGCGTATCGTAATACCGCGGAACGCGTACTGGCGGGGCGATGGAACCTGTTCGCGATGCGGGACGTTGGACTAGGGTTTCCGCCCGCATGGAACCGCGATCCTAGAACCGGCACGGCAGCGCCCATGGTTTTCGGCAAAACGCTCGACTATCGCAATGAACGGATCGTTGGCGATATCAAGTATCTGTGGGAGCTGAATCGGCATCTGGAATTAGTTACGCTGGCTCAAGCTTGGCGGCTGACAAACGAGGCAAGGTTCGCCGAAGGCTGCCGGACATTTTTGGATTCTTGGTTCGAGCAGTGTCCCTATCCTCTCGGGGTCAACTGGACGAGTTCCCTCGAACACGCGGTGCGGCTGGTGAATTGGTCCTTCGCTTGGCATATGTTGGGTGGAGACAGTTCGCCTTTATTTGCCGATGAAGCAGGAATGTCTTTTCGGGACCGCTGGTTGCGCAGCATCTTCCAACATTGTCATTTTATCGCCGGTCATTTCTCGCTCTATTCCTCGGCCAACAACCATCTGCTTGGGGAATACATGGGATTGCTGGTGGGTGCAGTGACTTGGCCGATGTGGCCGGAGAGCTCGTACTGGCGGCAGAAAGCCTGCGACGGGTTCGAGGCGGAGACGTTGCGCCAGAACACGCCGGACGGCGTGAATCGCGAACAGGCTGTCTATTACCAACATGAAGTGACAGACATGATGTTGCTGACGGGCCTGATCTGCCGGGCCAATGGCATCGAATTCGGCGCAGACTACTGGGAACGGATCGAACGCATGATGGAATTTCTGGCGGCGATCATGGATTGCGCGGGCAACGTTCCGATGATCGGCGACGCGGACGACGCGCTGATGGTACGGCTGGATCATGGAACGGCGACATGGTCGCCCTATCGCTCGCTGCTGGCGACGGGAGCCGTCCTGTTCAAACGCGGAGATTTCAAGGTCAAGGCTGGCGAGTTTGACGACAAGAGCCGCTGGCTGCTCGGCGATGACGCGCAACAGGCCTTCGATCAATTACCGGCCGGACAGGCGCAACTGCCGGTCAGAACGGCCTTCCAGGAAGGCGGATATTTTGTTCTCGGCACCGATTTCGAAACCACGGACGAAATACGGATCGTTGCGGACGCCGGACCGCTTGGCTATCTGACGATCGCCGCGCACGGTCACGCGGATGCGCTGGCTTTCACGCTTTCCGTCGGCGGCGCGGAGTTTCTGGTGGATACCGGGACCTTCGCCTACCATACGCAAAAACAGTGGCGCGATTATTTTCGCGGCACGGCTGCCCACAACACGATTCGCATCGATGATCTCGATCAGTCGGTCCCGGGCGGCAACTTCATGTGGCTGGAAAAGGCCAACGCCCATTGCAGTGCATGGCGCAGCGATGCCGGCCTGGACGCGCTCGAGGCCTGGCACGATGGCTATACGCGGCTCATGGATCCCGTCGTCCATCGCCGCACGCTGCGTTTCGACAAGAAAACCCGCCAGCTGCTGGTCGAGGACTGCCTGGAGTGCGCCGGCACCCATAAGATGGAAATGTTCTGGCATTTTTCCGAGCAGTGCGAAGTCGCACTCGCCGGGAATATAGTGACGGCGCGAAATGGCCCGAAGACGATAAAGCTGCGGCTGCCCGAAGGCGATGATTCAGTGCTTTATCGCGGCAGCCTGGATCCGGTCGCAGGGTGGATTTCACGCCGGTTTGACGAAAAAACCCCGGCATCGACGATTGTGTGGCCAGCCCGGATCGGCGGGACCACCCGCATTCTAACGACAATCGATTGCTAGTCCGTACGGACTATTTATCAGTTTTTTGTTCATCTATCTGTAATGTTTGGAACACATTCTTCTCATATTCCGGCGCTATTCTGGACAGCGGGCTAATCAAGGCAGTTTTACCAGGCGCGCGGCGATTGGCTGGCCGGGAGTTTCCTGTTTCCCGGCGCACAACCGTTAAGCTGCTTCAAACAATCGACCAAGAGGCATTATGAAAATCAGCGTGATGGGTCTCGGTTACGTCGGGACCGTTTCGGCCGGCTGTCTTGCCGGCCAGGGCCACCGGGTGATCGGTGTCGACCCGAGTCCGTCTAAAGTCGATTTGATCAACGCCGGCAAAACGCCGGTGATCGAGAAGGATATCGGAGACATCATCCAGCGGGCGGTCGGCACGGGCCAGCTGTCGGCGACCGCCGATGTCGCAACCGCGGTGGGCGAAACCGAGTTGTCGCTGGTCTGCGTCGGAACGCCGAGCCAGATCAACGGCAGCCTCGATCTGAAATATGTGCGCCGGGTGTGCGAGCAAATCGGTGATGCATTGAAGAACAAGCAGGGCTTCCATGTCATCGTGATCCGCAGCACGATTTTGCCGGGAACGATGCGCGGGGTCGTGATCCCGACGCTCGAGGAGTATTCGGGAATGCAGGCCGGGACGGGGTTCGGGATCTGCGTGAACCCGGAATTCATGCGCGAGGGAACGGCGGTGCACGATTATCATCGTCCGCCCAAAACGGTGATCGGTGAAATCGACAGGCGCAGCGGCGACCTCGTTGCGCAGCTTTACGCGGAATTGCAGGCGCCATTGATCCGGACCGATGTTGAAACCGCGGAGATGGTCAAGTATTGCGACAACGTCTGGCATGCACTGAAGGTCGGTTTTGCCAACGAGATCGGCAATGTCTGCAAGGCGGCCGGACTGGACAGCCACAGGGTGATGGATATTTTCTGCCAGGACACCAAGCTCAATCTTTCGCCGTATTACCTGAAGCCGGGTTTTGCATTCGGAGGCTCCTGCCTGCCGAAAGATGTCCGCGCCCTGATTTACAAGGCACGCAGTCTGGATGTCAGCACGCCGATTCTTTCCGCCATTCTGCCGAGCAACGAACAGCAGGTCGAACGGAGCATCAGGATGGTGACGGACAAGGGGCGTCGAAAAATCGGGATACTCGGCTTCAGCTTCAAGGCGGGCACCGATGATTTGCGCGAAAGTCCCGTCGTGGAACTGGTCGAGAGGCTGATCGGCAAGGGGTATGACCTCCGCCTTTACGATCGCAACGTCAATCTCGCGAGCCTGCATGGCGCGAATCGCGACTATATTCTGAACCACATTCCGCACATCTCGCGCCTGATGGTCGACAGCATCGACGATGTGCTGGCTCACGCCGAGGTCGTGGTGATCGGCAATTCCGCGCTGGAATTTCGCGATATTCCCACCAGGCTCATCGACGGTCAGTGCGTGGTCGATCTGGTGCGCGTGGGGGATTCAAAGACTGTTCCCGGCAAGTACGACGGCATTTGCTGGTGAGCGGGAACGCGAAATTGCCCGGATGTCCCGGCAGCCCGGCGGCGGGAGTGTATCTGTGACGCGACGTCCCGCGCAGCGCAGCGTGCTCATCATCGTCGAGAATCTTCCCAGCCCGTTCGACCGTCGTGTCTGGCAGGAGGCGACGACTTTGCGCGACGCGGGGTACGCGGTCTCCATCGTCTGCCCGACCGGCAGGGGCTACGAGAAAAAATACGAAGTCATCGGCGATATACATATCCACCGTTATGACCTGCCGGTGGAGGGCAAGGGCGCCAAAGGTTATGCGGTCGAGTATTCCGTCGCGCTGTTCTGGATGTTTGTCCTGTCGTGGCGCGTCCTGCTGACGCGCGGCTTCGACGTGATCCACGCCTGCAACCCGCCGGACCTGATTTTTCTGATCGGTATTTTCTTCAAGCCGTTCGGCAAGCGTTTCATATTCGATCATCACGATATCAATCCCGAACTGTATGAAGCGAAATTCGGCCGGCGCGATTTTTTCTACCGGCTGCTGCTGCGGCTTGAGCGCTGGACGTTCAGGACCGCCGACATATCGATCGCGACCAACGAATCGTACCAGCGCATCGCAATCGAACGCGGCGGCATGCCCGCCGACAGGGTGTTCGTCGTGCGCAGCGGCCCCAGCCTCGAGCGCCTGAAAATAATGCCGCCGGACGAGCATCTGAAGTGCGGCAGGAAATACCTGGTCGGCTATGTGGGGGTGATGGGACAGCAGGAGGGCATCGATTATCTGCTGCTGGCGGTCCACCATATCGTGTACATGATGAACAGAAAGGACATTCATTTCGGCCTGGTCGGCGGCGGCACCGCGCTTGAGGAGATGAAGTCCTACGCCAACGAGCTCGCGGTTATGGATTACGTGACTTTTACCGGCCGCGTTTCCGATGCGGAAATGCTCGCGATGCTGAACACGGCCGACGTCTGCGTCAATCCGGACGTGGCCAACGCGATGAACGATAAATCCACGATGAACAAGATCATGGAGTACATGGCGCTCGGCAAGCCCATCGTGCAATTCGATCTGACCGAAGGCCGGTTTTCGGCGCAGAAGGCGTCGCTGTACGCGAACAGGAACGATGCCGTCGATCTCGCGCGCAAAATCACGATGCTGCTCGACAACCGGGAGTTGCGCCGCTCGATGGGCGAGTTCGGGCGGCAGCGCGTGGAAACCGAGCTTGAATGGCGTTACGAGGCGCCGAAATTGCTGGCCGCGTACGACGCGGCGTGGGCGGCCGTTGGTACGGGAAACGGAGAGGGCCGTCGATGCTGAACAGGCGGAAATTTCTGGTTTTTCTCGGAGCGGCCGCCGCAACGGTGACGTTGCCGGCCGTTGCCGGCTACCCGGTCCGCTTTGTCCGTCCGAAAAGGGCTGGAAATTACGGCGCGGGTGACGGCTCGTCCTACGAAAACGCGTGGAATGGATTCAGCGCGATGTCGGACAGGGAATGGGGTACGTTGAACGCGGCCGGCGTTTCCTCGACGCTGTGGGTGTGCGGGACGCATGCGGAATATATCGACTTCGTCAGTTATCAAAGCGAGTTCGGCGGCGCCGGCTTCACAGCCGCCGGCCGGCAGGACGGCCTGGTCATACGCGGCGATTATCCTGGCGATCCGGGCATCATCGACACGCGGGCGAATGATTATGCATTCATGAACCGGCAACTCGGCCCGCACGCCGTCTACGACCGATGGCTTGCCGGCCTGAACTCCAATGCCGGCGCTTTATGTGCTTCCGTCAATTTCCGCACGGCCTGCAATATCACGATCAAGAGCCTGACGATTTACGCCGGGGCAAGCCCGCTCAATTGCACGCAGGCGAACAATCCGGCGGCGAAGCGGATGGATCTATACTATCCGCCGGGCGATCTGGTGCCGTGCAACGCGGAGCCGTACAACGGAATCTCGATCTATTATCCCCAGAACATCGCGATTTTTTCCAACAACGGCTCCAGGAATATCCGCATCACCGGCTGCACCATCGTCGGCAACGGGAAAAACAGCCGGGCACCGATAGGGCTGCAGGGCGGCGGAGGGAAACCGAGCATCATCATGATCGACGGCAACGATATCAGCGGGTTTCTCAAGGGCATCAACATGTCGTTCGGCCAGCACAACGTGGACCTGGCGGTCTCGATCCGGAACAATAAAATCCACGATCTCGGGTTCTCCGACGGAGACCATGATTTCGTGGATGGCATAGTCTGCTACGCCGATTTCAACAATCGCAACCAGTCGTGCGAAATCGTCGGCAACGACATCAGTGGTTTTTATCAGGATGGGGTAGACCTTTTTTATGCCGGTGGCGTACTGGTCAAGGACAACTATATTCACGATGGGAAACTGACGCGCATCGCCTACATGAGCCCCCCGCACTGGAACGCCGATGAAAGCAACGGCGACCAGAACGGCATCAAGTTCGGCGGCGACGGTTCGTTCGGCGGCAACAGGATCATCGGCAACGTCGTGGTCAACATGCTGACCGCCGGTATCTCGAGCAACAATACGGGGAACCGCGCGATCATCGCGAACAATCTGGTCGTCAACGCCGATCCGGACTTCGGCGGTGATGGCATCAGCATCTTCGGCACGCAGTCGATCCTGAATGTGGTCGCCAACAATACTGTGGTCGGCTACAAGAGGGGGATACGCTGCGAATCGGAGAACAACTCCTTTTTCAACAATATCTGCAGGAGCGTTCCGAAAAGCTCTACCTACATCAATGGAGCCCGGCCGCAGGCGGATATTCTTTTCAGCGGATCCGGCGCCGCCAGGGGCAACCGGACTTTCACCAATCTTCTGGTCAATAATCTTTTTGTCAAACAAAACGGCGCGGCAAGCCAGGATGTCGGCAATCTTGCAGGAAATCCCCGCTTCAGAAACGAAGCCAAGAAGGATTTCCGGCTCAAGCCGGGATCGCCATATGCAGGAGCCGGAACTTATCCTGGGTTCGATCTCACCGACGAAAACGGCGTACCGTTAAAGCAACCTTACCCGCTCGGCGCGTACCGGAACCCGGTTTGATAAATTGAGAAATCAGGAAAATAAAGGGCACCGTCATCGTCCGGTGCCCTTAATAACCTCGATGACTACACTTTGTGTGGCCGTTTAACGACTGTTCACAGTGGGTTGGCCATCGAGATTACTGTAACTCTTTAAGACCATTACGGGTATTCTTTGTTTCCTTTTATAGTCCTAACAGACTATTTGAGTTTAACAAAAATGTAAACTATGCATCGAAGTTTAATTTTGGTGCTGTCTGATAGCCCAATTTTGGATTTTTAACCATTGCCGGCGCGTTTGATATTTGCATCAGGGCTGTTTTTGACCGTTAATTTTCTTAGATAGCGCAACAGCCAGTACATCGTGAGCGTGGCGATGACATCGGTCGTGAAGTCATCCAGTCCCGCCGAACGGCCCGGAAGAAAGATCTGGTGAATTTCGTCCGCCGCGCCGATCAGTGAAACCGCGATGACGATGGGAATGCCGAAGCGACCATCGGTTGCGATCCAGAACAGCGCCGTGAGCAGCGAAAAAACGAGGAAGTGCGCGAGCTTGTCCCATGGTTCCGGAAACAGACCCACGGCCACCGGTTTTGCTCCCAGATAAAAGAGATTGAAAATCACGATCAAGGCGATCAACAAAGTCGTAGATCTGATCAATGCAGCCTCGCGTTTTGAGCGAAAGAAATTAAAAGGGGGCATTTTTGTTATCCACAGTATTGGTTACAACGGTTCCTTTTGACAGAATCCGGACTTTATAGAAAAAAGATAACTGTTTGATGTCCGGGATGTCTGGACATCGCGGCAGGGCGGTGATTGATTGCGTTGGTGGGTGGTACAGGGATCGAACCTGTGGCCCCTGCCGTGTGAAGGCAGTGCTCTACCGCTGAGCTAACCACCCGTCAAGAACGGCGCGCATTTTACCATTCAACCTGCGCGGCGTCGCGTACAATACGCGGCGGCATGATCAGAACCCGTTTCGCTCCCAGTCCCACCGGCTATCTGCACATCGGCGGCGCGCGCACCGCGCTGTTCGCGTGGGCCTATGCGCGCCGTCACGGCGGCAAATTCATTCTGCGCGTCGAAGACACCGACCGCGAACGCTCGACGCCGGAATCGGTGCAGGCGATCCTCGACAGCATGCGCTGGCTGGGGCTCGACTGGGACGAGGGGCCGTTCTTTCAGACGCAGCGCCTGGAGCGCTACCGCGAAGTCGCACAGAAACTGATCGACGCCGGCAAGGCGTACCGCTGCTATTGCTCGAAGGAAGAACTCGACGCGATGCGCGAGGCGCAGCGCACGCGGGGTGAAAAACCGCGTTACGACGGACGCTGGCGTGATTCCATGCAAACGCCGCCGCCTAGCGTGACACCGGTGATCCGCTTCAAGAACCCGCTGGCGGGCGACGTCGGCTGGGAAGATCTGGTCAAGGGCCGCATCGCGGTCAGCAATACCGAGCTCGACGATCTTGTGATCCTGCGCGCCGACGGCATGCCGACCTACAACTTCGGTGTTGTGGTGGACGATATCGATATGGCGATGACGCACGTGATCCGCGGCGACGACCATGTCAACAACACGCCGCGCCAGATCAACATTTACAAAGCGCTCGGCGCGGCATTGCCGAAGTTCGCGCATGTGCCGATGATCCTCGGCAGCGACGGCGAGCGGTTGTCGAAACGCCATGGCGCGGTCAGCGTGACGCAGTATCGCGACGACGGTTTTCTGCCGGAAGCGCTGCTGAATTATCTGGCCCGGCTTGGCTGGTCGCATGGCGACGAAGAGAAATTTACGCTCGAGCAGCTGGTCGGATGGTTCGGCTTCGATCACATCAGCCCGTCGCCGGCGCGTTTCGACCCGGAAAAGCTCGCCTGGCTCAATCAGCAGTATCTGAAAGAGGCCGACGACCTGCGGCTGGCCGAACTCGCACGGCCGTTTCTGGAGCGCGACGGCTGCAACATCGAGGCGGGACCGGCGCTGGCGCGCGTCACCGCGCTGCTCAAGGAGCGCGTCAATACGGTCGAGGAACTCGCCGATGCGGCGGTGTATTTCTATCGCGCGATCGAGCCGTCGACCGAACTCAGGCAAGAGCATTATTCGGCGTCGATCAAGCCGGCGCTCGTTGATCTGCAACAAAAGCTGGAAACGGTTGAATGGAGCCGCGCGGTGATTCACGAAACGATCAAACAAATTATCATCGCCCATCAGTTGAAGATGCCGAAACTGGCGATGCCGTTGCGCGTGATGGTGACCGGCGAGACGCAGACGCCGGCGATCGACGCGACGCTGGAACTGCTCGGCCGCGAGGCGGTTTTGGCGCGCATGTCCGCGCAGTTAAAGCATTTTCCGGCGTGATGTTTTCTTTACAGCGCGGGAGGGCCGTCGGTATAATGCGCGCTCTTTTTGTGGGGGTATAGCTCAGCTGGGAGAGCGCTTGCATGGCATGCAAGAGGTCAGCGGTTCGATCCCGCTTACCTCCACCAGTGGTTTGCTTCACTTTGCGGTATCGATCCAGGTCCCCATCGTCTAGAGGCCTAGGACATCGCCCTTTCACGGCGGTAACCGGGGTTCGAATCCCCGTGGGGACGCCACGTAAAATGGCCGTCGCAGTACGGCCATTTTATGTGGTTCTCATGGGGTGCGCAGAACCCCGCCGGGTTTGACTAAGCGAGCACTGCTCGCTTGGACGCACGAACGAAGTGAAGTGCGGTCCCGAGCCGTGACGGCGATGCATGAACAATCCCCGTGGGGACGCAAATTATTTAAGCCCGAAGTTGCTATAAAGCGCCATAGAGCGCCATACAATCAGGCCAAAATCATGCCGTCAGTAATGGTTTACAGGATTTGCTGCTGCGGCGAACGAAAAATCCTGACAGCAATCCCAAACCGGTTAACATCATGATGTAAGTCGCAGGCTCGGGAACGGGCGCGAGCGACACGCCTTTGAAGTTGGAATCCGCCGGGGCCGTGGCGAGTATCGAAAACTGTTCGCCGGTGGGCAACGTGGTCGCCAAAAGGCTGTCGGTGATCCCGAATAGATAGGTCGGATCGAGGTCGCCCACCGTATAATTGGTCGCGAACAGTTCGATATTGTCGCCGACCACCTCACCGGTCAATCCCAGCAGCCCGGTAGTGCCGGATGCCGCGGTATTGGGAACCAGATTCAGCCCGGCGGATAACGTGTATTCGAGCGTCCAGGTACCGCTGCCATCCGGTTTACTGTTGACCCATTTTTGCAGACCGCCGTCGCCAAGGGTGCTACTGCCGGAGTTATTCTTGGGAGAGCCGCTGTCGGCCACATAGAGAGTTGATGGGTTGGCAAAGAAGAAATTCTCCGGGCTGAGATTGATGGTAGAGCCTACGACGGTTTTGTTGATGCTGTTTTCATTCGCAGCAGTGACAGTGAGTTTGCCGGCACTGCTGCTCGCGAAGCCGGATAACTGGGTGGGGCCATTGCCACTATTCGCAAGGCTGGTCGGCAGTGAACCGGCTGCGCCGAGTGTGCCTATGAAGTCGCGGTTGGAGCCGCTGCCTTCCTTGCTGTCGACGGAAACATAAAGTCGATTGTTGTAAACCTGTACCTCCCGCGTATCCTGAGAGGAGGTTTTACTGTTGGTATCGAGCCCGGTGATCGGGGTTGCCGTGCTGCTTCCCCGTGTGGCATAAAATACACCGCCCGTGGCGTCGGGGCTGTTGCCTTGGCCGGAAACGTAGAATGAACTCCCGTCCACGGTGTAGGCACTGCGCGGATTGTTGCCATTGAATACGCCGTACAGCGCGGTGGAGGTATCCACTGAACCATTGGCACCGATCAACGCTACGACACGCGGTACTGCGGTGTAGGACTGGCCGGTCAGGCTGCCGGATTGACCCAGGGCATTCGGTTTAGTCGGGTCATTTGTCGTTGTGCCGTACGCGGTCGGATTGGCGTTGAAGTCCGCGGCATTAACGCCATACCCCATGATAGTCAAATATTCTCCATTGCCGGACAATTCCAGCGTGCCTTCCGAAGATGATCCATATTCACCCGAGATGGCGTAATTGCTGCCGGAGCTTGTCTGAGGAAGCACCAGGGAGCCCACGAATGCGGCGCTGTTCGTCCCGGCGGGGTTAAATTCGAACAACGTCAGCAGCGCTGCCTGATTGTCAGTATAGGAACCGGAAGTGGCGCCGTAAACGCCGTTGCCTTCCACACTGACCACGATATCCCCCGCCGTGAACGATGAAAACGATTGCGCGCCTGCCGGTAGTGCGAGAAGCATTGTTGTGGCAGCAATGGCGATCAATGCGATTTTGCCGCAAAGGTAGCGTTTGTCGATTTTTTTCATCGTATGGCCCGCGTCAGGATTAAATTGAAAAAAACAATCTATCACCTGGAAATTTCATAAATAAGAACCCGCAGGAGGCTTATATGGTCCGTTTGGCCCAGGGTGGTCTGGAAGCTGTCATCTGAGTCGATATCAATTTGGCAAGGCCAGGACGCACCCATGGTCCTGCAGTTCTTCGGCGTGGGCATGATCCCCCGCCACCGAGAATGCCCGATCAACGAGAAGATAGAATCCCGGTCTTCCTTCGGGAAAGGTGGTGCCCGCGAGCAATATCGTATAGGTCCCCATCGCTTGTTTCGCACCCGGTAATGTGTCGGCCACCATCTTGAAGGGGTCAACACTCCCCAATATCCCATTTTCAATGCGCCTTACCCGGTACGGGTGTTCCAGGATCGTCAGTGACGACCATTGCGTGGTGATTTCGCCTTCGTGAGCGAGCAGCGCCGAACGCGCGGCATTGCCGATACAATCGATATGAATATGCAGTTGGTTTTGGCTGCGGCCGAATTGCGAATTGACCGCAAGGCTTAGCCTGTCCCGGCTTACCGGATGCCCCAGGGCACTCTCGACATAGCGGCGGGCCTCCCAGGCCGGTTGCCAATAGTTGGGTGCGTTCGACTCCAGCAACGATGAAGCTTCAATGCCGCTGATGGGAGAAGTCGGGATCAGCAGAAACTGATAAGCGCCGTTGCGATCTTTAAGAATGACGTAACCATGGACGGAATCCATTGCCCGGCACGGCGCCGGATTCCCCGTGGCTTGAAAATTCGGCATGCATTGCGTGCTGACTATCCGCCATAAGGCATCATGATCGGCGGCTTCGGCCCGGCAGGAGCCGAAGGTGAGGATTGTCACCGCAGCCAATATCCAGCGGATCATCGCACCTCCAACCATGCTCAGTGTTGGGCCGAACCTTTGTCGGATTGAATGGCTGTCTTGTAGCCGTCATCCGGTCGCAAACAGTTCAAAGAATTATTTGCGCCGGACCGGTTCCTGGCGATCCGATTTTCTGTATTGCCATGCCAGCGAAACGAATAATAATGCAGCCAGCAGCATTTGCCCCCATTCGGGCAACGTCGGAATATCCTGATTGGCGGGTTGCACCAGCGCTTCGAAGTTGGCTGAATTGTCGGCAGAGACGGGATCAGGCAGATCCGAAGAGATGTTCGCTGACAGCGATTCCGTTCCGTTCGCATTGTTCCAGGTCAACTGAAGCGTCAGCGGGACACTGCTATTACCGGTCAGGGTTCCAATCGCGCAAGTGATGACATTGCCGTTGGCGGAACATGCAGAGGGGAGGGATACCACACTCGCTGCGGCGGGCAGGCTCACCGTGACCACCACGTTGGTGGCGACCTGGGGTCCCGCGTCGGCCGCCGTGACCGTATAGCCGTAGACGATACCGTCGATACCCGTGTTCGGCCCGGCAATGCCGACCGAGAGGTTCGCCTGCGCCGCGGTGTTGAGCGACCAGTCGAGTGTGATGCCGCCGGCAGCGCCGTTGGCGCCATCCACCGCGATTTCGTATTCCGTTCCGGCGCTGGCCTCGAACAACAGGCCGCTCGTTCCGCCGGCGCTGCCATCGTTGTCATTCGATGCAACCGCCGTCAGCGCCGCGACGCTGCTGCCCGTATAGACGGCGAGCAGGGTATCGAAAGTGCTGCCATGGGTATCGAGGCTGACCTGTCCGGCCGCCGGCGCAGTCCATTTCCACCACACCGATTGACCGCCCGCGTTTCCGGCGTGATTGGGTTCCCCCGTTTCCTTCGTCGCCAGCAGGTTAGTAGCCGTCGTGCTGCCGGAACTTCCGCTCAGGAGTATGCGATTGGCAAAGGCATCGTTGGCGGGCCGTGCCGCTGCCAGCAGATTCAGGCGCGGCTGCACCCGCCCGTTGCGCGAATCGGTGATTTGCACGCCGCTGCTGGTGAGGCGGGTCTGGGTCTGATCCAGTGTCTCGGCGGGAAAAGCTGCACGCAGCACGGCGACGGCGCCCGCCGCATGCGGCGAAGCCTGCGAGGTTCCGCCCTCCGTCGAACCGCCCGCCGTGATGAGGGCGCCCGGCGCAAGCAGTGTCAGATAACTTGCGCTGTTGGAGAAGCAGGTGATTTTATCGGCCGCCGAAGTGGTGTCGGTACACTGGTTGGGACTCGTACCCCAGATCAGGCCGCCCCAGTTGGCGTCGTAAACGGCGCCCACCGAAATCACGCCCGGCGTGCATGCCGGCATTACGATACCGTCCTGATAGACGTTGTTCGTATACGCATTATTGCCGGAAGCGGCCACGACGGATATGCCTGCGCTCCTCGCGTTGGCCACCGGCGTCACGAAGGAGTTGCCGCTGCTGCAAGCAGAAGTGTAGTGGGTGGTCGCGCCCAGGCTCATGTTGATCGCGACGATGTTATATGCGCTGCGGTTGGCGATCGCCCAGTTGATGCCGGCGATTACGTTCGAGAAGCTGGCGCTGGAACCGGAGAAGGCGTCGAGCATCGCGATTTCGGCACTGGGCGCGACGCTGAGCGCGATGGCCGATACATTGCTGCCATGGCTGTTATCGCTGCCACCGGTTGCTGTGCCGACCAGTATCGATACCGCCACATGGCAGCTTGCCGGAGTTCCCGGAGCAGTGCAGGAACCGAAATCGCTCAGCGTATAGTTGATGCCGTCATCGATGACTGCAACGGTTCCGCCGGCACCGGTATAACCGACTGATGCAACCGGCGGTTGGTTGATCAACGCCAGACTTGTGGCATCCACCCGCTGCAACCGCCCGTTTTCGTACACTGCGCGGATGCCCGGGTGGGCCAGGAATGCATTAAGGGCGACCAGCGACTTGAATTGCTTGAGAGCCAGCGGCAGGTGGCTGTAGTCCAGCAACTGCACTACATCCGGACGCGCGAGCTCGCTGTCCACCCGTTGCTTGAGCAACGCGTACTGGCTTCTCCTGAACTCAAGTATCTCGGGAGTATCGGTCTTGACCCGCGCGCGCCGGCGCAGTTGCACGGCCTGCTGCTCGATAGTCGCTGCTTCGTATTCGACGATCAGCTCGACGGGCTGTCCCGCTTTCAGTCTTTCCAGCGCGCTGTCCGGCGCGATGCCCGCCGCCTGCGCCCACCGGGACGGCGAGCTTATCAGCAGCATGCCAAATAAAAGAACCAGCCAACGACGGCAGCGTACGGTCACGCCAGCACTCTGTGGAAAGTTATTACAGAGTATGGGCTGACTAAATGACCACGGTATTACGGGATTCGATTGGCGGGAGGTCCAAACAGCCTAGAGTTTTTTCTTTGAGCCCGCGGCGATGGATCCTAAATGATCTGCGCCCCAGATGATTGCGATAGCGGCGAGCAGGCCGACTGCGAGTTGTCCGCCGTTCAGCAGAACGTTGTGCCACAGACGAAGGAAATAGAACCCCTGGGGGTCGTACACTCTCACGAACGAAGACCACAGGGACGCCCACAGAAAGAACGGCGTGTGGACGAGCGTGATCACGCCTAACAGAAATGCCGCAAGTATCCAGCGCCACAATATTACCGCCCGCCGCCGCGCCGGCCATGCGAGCACCAAACCCAGCGCGACTATGGCGGGCTGCAACAGCAGCCCGATGGTGGTGGCGGAGTTCATCCAGCCGCCGGCATGCGGCATCCAGATCTGCGCGCCGACCACTACCGGCCGGGCCAGAATTACGCGCACGCTCAGCACCGTGTCCGGTCCGTCGCTGCCGGTCGTCATGGCAACGATGCGGAACGTGTCGTTCATCAGGGAAACGGCGTACTTGAAGGCGGGCAGCAGCGCGTCCACAAAATCGCGGCCGTAGCGGTACGCAAGCCACGCCCCAAGCCCGTAAGCGGCCGTCAGCCGCAGGGCCAACTCAAGCGGGCGGGGCCAGGCTGCGGAAGGCGCGGTGGACCCAGGCATAGAAAAAAAGCGTGGAAATTGCGATCAGGATGACCGGAGCAACGATGGTGTGCAGCAGATCGAACAACGACTTGTCCGTCCTGACCGCATAAAACAGTACCAGGATGCGGACCTCGTTGAGCGCGAGGACGAGCAGCACGCTGACGACGATCCCGCGCAAGCGGGAAGCCCACGAAATCGGGGCAGCGACGAAGGCGGCCACCAGAAGAAACAGCATGTCGGTGCCATCGCAGCCGACCAGCACATTGAGCCCGCCGCCCGGCGCCTTGATGGTTCTTCCGTCCGCCACGGCGCCGACTTGCGGCGTGAGCGCATTAATCAACGTCACCGCGGGTTCGATGGTAAGCGTGTCGATCCAGAATTTTCCAAATGCCGTGCCGAGAGCGGTGCCCCATAGCCACTGCAGCCCGAGAAACACGGCAAAGAAAACGAATGTATAAGCGATCAGAGAATGGAATTTCGGCGGCGGCACCGGCGGACGGTCTTCGCCCTGATTCGGCCAGTACGGCACGCCGGTTTTGGACAGCAGCGGTTCCATGGGTTGTGATTGATTGTTCCAGGCGGAAAACTATAACTGCTATCGCTGCTTGGCAATAGGGGTGGTTCCGGTGAATTCTCAACAGGCTTTTTATGTGGAGCGGATCGAATTTTAACTTTAACCCTGGAAACATCTCGGCAAAATCAGGTTATTTTTAAATCATCACGGCAGTAATGCCCTTTCCATTAGAATTGCGATTGTTGTCGTCCGTCAATCCATGGCTCGATCATGACCGCAAATTTCTTTAATCTGTACCGGCACAACTTCGTCCGCATCGCAGTGGCCGTGCCCGAGGTGCGGGTCGCGGACCCGCAATACAACGCGGCGCAAACCATTTCCCTGTTGCGGCAGGCGGCCGGGCGCAAAGCGCTGATCGTGGTGTTTCCCGAACTGGGGCTGTCGGCGTATTCATGCGAGGATCTGTTTCAGCAGCAGGCATTGCTTGATGGCTGTATCCATGCGTTGTCCGACGTGCTGGCCGCGTCGCACGACGTGCCGGCCGTTGCGGTGGTCGGTCTGCCGCTGCGGGTCGATGATCTGCTTTATAACTGTGCGGCGGTCATCCATCGCGGTGCCATTCTCGGCGTGGTGCCCAAGACCTATCTGCCGAATTATCGCGAGTTCTACGAGGCGCGCCAGTTCGCCAGCGGCCGCGGCGCGCTGCGCGATCACATCGAATGCTGCGGCCAGCGCGACGTGCCGTTCGGCGCGCATTTGCTGTTTCAACTGGACGAACAGCCGCTGCTGACGTTTCATGTGGAAATCTGCGAGGATCTGTGGGTGCCGATCCCGCCGTCCTCGTTCGCCGCGCTGGCCGGCGCCGGCGTGTTGATCAATCTTTCCGCGTCCAATATCACCGTGACCAAGGACGATTATCGCCGGCAGCTCGTGGCGAACCAGTCCGCGCGCTGTCTCGCGGCCTACGTGTATTGCGCCGCGGGCTACGGCGAATCGACGACCGACCTGGCCTGGGACGGCCACGGCATGCTCTATGAGAATGGCATCCTGGTCGGGGAAACCGAGCGCTTCCAGTACCAGTCGCAGCTTGCCTATGGCGACATCGATCTCGATCACCTCGCGCAGGACCGGATGCGCCAGAACAGCTTCGGTCAGGCGATTGAAATTCATCAATCCGCGCTGCGCGAATTTCGCGTCGTGCGTTTTTCCGCTGATTTACCTCTCGATGAAACCGTGCTGCCGAATCGCCGCTACGAACGCTTTCCCTATGTGCCGAGCGAAGCGGCGCGCCGTGACGAGCGCTGCCGCGAAGTCTACGAAATCCAAGTACAGGGACTGGTCAAAAGATTGTCCGCGATCAAGGCGGACCAGGTCGTGATCGGGGTTTCCGGCGGACTGGATTCCACCCACGCGCTGCTGGTGTGCGCGCGGGCGATGGATGTCCTCGGTCTGCCGCGCGCCAACATTCTGGCTTATACGATGCCGGGTTTCGCCACCGGCGAGCGCACGCTGGAGCAGGCGCGGCGGCTGATGGCGGCGCTCGGCGCCAGCGCCCATGAGCTGGACATCCGGCCGGCGTGCATGAAAATGCTCGCCGACATTGGCCACCCGTACGCGGCGGGCAAGCCGGTGTTCGACATCACGTTTGAAAATGTTCAGGCCGGCGAGCGCACCAGCCATCTGTTCCGGCTCGGCAATCTGCATAACGCGCCGGTCGTCGGCACCAGCGACCTGAGCGAGCTCGCGCTCGGCTGGTGTACCTACGGCGTCGGCGACCACATGGCGCACTACCACGTCAACGCCGGCGTGCCGAAGACCCTGCTGCAATATCTGATCCGCTGGGTCGCGGAAACCCGCCAGTTGGGCGCGGAGTCCAGTGCCAACCTGTTCGCGGTGCTGGAAACCACGATCAGTCCGGAACTGGTGCCGGGGCGGGAAGACGGGCAACCGGCGCAGCGCTCGGAAGCGGTGATCGGACCGTACGAATTGCAGGATTTCTTTCTTTATTACGCGCTGCGTTTCGGCTACACGCCGGCGAAAATCGCGTTTCTCGCGTGGTGCGCGTGGCACGACCGCGCCCTCGGCGACTGGCCCGATGTTCCGGAAGCGGCGCGCCGGCAATATACGCTGGCGGAAATCAAACGCTGGCTTACGGTATTCGTCGAGAGTTTTTTCAAGTTCAGTCAGTACAAGCGCAGCTGCATCGCGAATGCGCCGAAGGTGGGTTCGGGCGGCTCGCTTTCCCCGCGCGGCGATTACCGCGCGCCGAGCGACAGCGAAGCCGCCGTCTGGCTGGCCGATCTGGCGCAGATTCCGGACGATGGCGAGCCGCCGGCGGGCGGATTTGCGGAACAATATCCGCCGCTTCTTTAGAGGGCGGATTTGCGGCTGGGGGCCTGTGACACCCGGTTGACGGAATGCTAGAATGCGCGCCTTCCGTTTCCGGCGGAGGTGACGACGCCGGGCGCCAGCCGCAATCATGGGGCGTTAGCTCAGTTGGTAGAGCAGCTGACTCTTAATCAGTAGGTCGCAGGTTCGACCCCTGCACGCCCCACCAAATACATTCAATAAGTTCGTTCCATTAGCGGGCCATCGCGGGTTGAGGGTGGGACGAAAGCGGGACAGACTCCTAACAACTTGGCACCGAAATCACCAGCTTGGTCACTTCAGTCACTTTCAAATTCCAATCCCAATCCCAAAGTTGCCAGTGATCTGGAAACGCTCGTTTCTGACATAAACAGCTCCGGCACAGCGATCAATACGCAAGTCTAGAAAACTCTAAATCAGAAGGAGAGGGCGGGGCATTGATCCGTCCGTCGTGCGCGAATGGTGAACCTGCTGAGGGGAGAACCCGTTATGCGCAACCTGACCGGCTTTTCAGTGCGAAGCTGATGATGAGACGATTTTTATATTAGGCGAAACGCGGGTTAGTTATAGAAAATACTTCTGCCCCGAATCCGTATCGCAGCCCCGGCAGCTCCGATTAGCAGTCTGGAGAGTAGCTCCATGTCCAGCGGCATGCCGTGGCGGCGTACATCAAGCAGCAGGGCAATGCGCGGAGACTCGCTATTGTTCCATACCTCGTGCGGGAAGGTGTCGTCCCAGAGAAGGCTCTCGCCGTCGGCGATGCGGTATTCGGTGCCATCGATCATCAGCACCGTACTGGGGCGACCGTCGGCCGCGGTGGATACTGACAGGCCCAGGTAAAAGCGCAGTACTCCCCGGAAGGGGCCGCGGTGCCGCGGGATGTGCTTGTGCGGCGCCAAGAAGGACAGCGTGGCGGACAGCACGTCGGGCACTGATTCTACCAGCGCGCCTAATTGCGGACACAGGGCCATGTTCCGTGGAATATTAATCCCGTAGGCTTTCAGAACGAATACCCGCCAGTCCCGGCCATCGTTTGCCGAGATGCTCGCCTGTTCGGCCATCAACTCGTGAAAGCGGGGTACCTGCCCGATGTTTTCTGCAAGCCGTAGAGCCTCGTCACGCAGCACGGACCAGGACTCGACGAAGCGCCGGGCCTCTGGAAATCGCGATGCCGAATCCAGGATGGGCGGATCGGAGAGGCGCCTGTCGTAGACCCGACGGATAAGTTCGGTAGATAGGTCATACAGCATATTCACGATCCCGCTCTCTTTTGAACATCGCGGAAAAGATTCTGCTTGGGCCCGCCTCGAAGCTCGCGCGACAAATCAATAAAGGAAAAACCCGTTAAGGCGCGCGATGAGCAACAAATCACATCCTTTTTTATTCGAGGCGCCAGCCCTGATAGTCAATGGCGCTGGACCGAGGAAGGCGCAGGGGGTGCCGGAAAGGCGGACTGAACATAATCCATTCCATCCCGGATAGCTTCACGCAGTTGTTCTTTCTGAGCTGCGCTTAGCGAATCGTAAGCGGCGAACCAGGCTTCCCTTGCCGTCTTGAACGCCGCCTCGATTCGGGGTCGGGCCTCTTCCTCGCGCTGGATGATTTGCTTCAAGTCGGCGCCAGGCTTATCAAGATCAACACGTGCCTGATCGCGCATGTCACGGCTGATGATGCGTACGCGATCGAACGCCTCATTTGTTTGTTCCAAAGCTTTTTTCCACAGATTTTCCTGTTGGGGGGAAAGTTTTAGATTATCCATGTCCACGTAGGAGAGGCTCATCGGACCGTACCAAACATGGTGAGATTTATAGTCTGCGCAACCGCCGCTTTCATGCGCGCCGGCATTGCTGCTGCTGGCATGAGAATCGGCCGGCTCGTCAGCCAATACGATCGCGCTTCCCCCTACCAGACCTGAGGCGATAAGTATCATCCACCGCATTTTCCAGTACTTGAACATGTCGCTTATCCTTGTAAGGGTAAATATGCTTACAGAAATTGTCCGGCGATAAATTATTGGGCGGGCGGCGGCGATGGCACGACTTTCTGCCAGCCGCCCGGGCAGTCTTTGACGTAAGGATAATAAGCCTTAGCTTCAACGCAATAATACCAATAAGCTTGTTCTGACTGCTCCGGTTCCGGCGCTGCCGCATTGCCATTTTGTTCAATGTATGTTGGCGGCGCCGTCGGCTCGACGGGGATCGTTACGACCGGCGGGTAGTAATAATAAGGAGCGGGATAATAAAAATCAGGGCCGAAAAACGGAACGCCGATATAAACGCCAACTCTTGAATGTCCGCCGCCTCCGTGCGGAAAATGCCCTCCGCCAGAAAAATGTCCTCCACCAGAAGGATGTCCTCCGTGAGGCCCTGCTCCTCCATGAGGCGCGGCCCAGGATGCTCTGCTCACCACAGTACCAGCCAAAATTGCGGCAAATAAAATAGCTATTTTCATCAACTTCATAAGTATTACCGCCGTGAAAAGAAAATATAAAAATGGATAACTTAATTTAACTATTTATCAGTTAAAAATATATCGTATGAGTCCTAATTTATTTGATATTTATCAATAACCGCTCGGGAACCAGAGGTATCCGATGTTGTATCAGAAGGTTTCCTTTTGTTGTTTAATCGGTTTTTGAGCGCCCAAATACTCCCGGCTTTACAAGCCTGACCTGACCGGAATTGTGGAACACGCGATTGTGCGTCTCGATTTGACTTGGCCATAAGCATATCTATATGAACAAGAATTCTGCCTGATTTGGCTGCTGATGGCTTTTTTTCAAAAACCGGGACGCAAAAGCGTGTGGCATGATTAAATTGCGATTTTCAAACCTTCGTGCCGGAATGCGTCCGACAACAATTTAACTGCTTTCTGATTTTTTGCACCAAATCCGGTCAGGCACTTATAAGGGCAAGAATGTCATGTCATATAACAATATAAGCGGCCACCGGCTGCACTGATTGAATCTTTCGGCGCTGAATGCGGGAAAATAATAAAGTATGCACGAGGCCGCGCTTGAGCGGTATCCTCGGTAAAGCTGGAAATTCACCCGTCAAACCGCCACTCAGATGCCTGTACACAATGCCGATATTGCAGCGGTGTTCGCGGAGATCGCGGATCTGCTTGAGATCGAGGACGCCAATCCGTTTCGCATTCGCGCTTATCGCAACGCCGCGCGCGTGCTCAAGGATTTCCCGCAGGACATCCGCGCGCTGCTGGCCCGTTCCGGCGGCAACTTGCCGAAGCTGCCGGGCATCGGTGAAGATCTTGCCGCGAAAATCCGCGAGATCGTTGCGACCGGCGGTTGTGCCTTGCTCCAGCGCCTGCGCGGAGAACTGCCGTCGTCGATCACGGATCTCCTCAAAATACCCGGTCTCGGACCCAAACGGGTGCGCGCCCTGTATCACGATCTTGGCGTGCAGACACCCGCGCAACTGCTGCGCGCCGCGCGCGAGAATCGCGTTACGCGGCTGCCCGGTTTTGGCGACAAGACGCAGCAGAACATCCTGCAGGCAATCGAGGCGCATGCCGGCGGCGCCGGTCGCTTCAAGCTCTCGGTCGCCTCTCAATACGCCGAGGGCCTGATTGCGTATCTGCGCCGCATCCGCGGCGTCCGACAGGTCGAGGTAGCCGGCAGCTTCAGGCGCATGCGGGAAACGGTCGGCGACCTCGACCTGCTGGTTGCCGCCGCCGACGCCGGTCCGGTCATGCAGCGCTTCATTCAATATGAGGAGGTGAAAACAACGCTCGCCAGCGGTTCGACGCGCGCCAGCATCGTTCTGCGTTGCGGGTTGCAGGTCGATCTGCGCGTGGTTGACCCGGCGAATTACGGCGCCGCGCTGCTCTACTTTACCGGTTCGAAGGCGCATAACATCGTACTGCGGCGGATGGCACAGGAGCGGGGTCTCAAGCTCAACGAATACGGCGTGTTTCGCGGCGCAAAAATGGTGGCCGGCGCAACGGAGGAATCGGTGTACGCGGCGCTCGATCTGCCGTACATCGCTCCCGAGTTGCGGGAAGACCGCGGAGAAATCGAAGCGGCGCACGCGGGCCGCCTGCCGCGGTTGGTGGAGCGGGCGAGTCTCCGGGGCGATTTGCATTCCCACACCACTGCCAGTGATGGCCACGACAGCCTGCGCGCGATGGCGCTCGCCGCGCGCGCAGCCGGCCTCGAGTACTTGGCGATCACCGAACACTCGCGCCGGCTCGCGATGACCCGCGGACTCGATCCGCGCCGGCTCGCCAAACAGTGCGACGAAATCGATCGCCTGAATGCGGAGCTTTCCGGAATCACTTTGCTGAAAGGGATCGAGGTGGACGTGCTCGCGGACGGTAGCCTCGATCTGCCGGATTCGGCGCTGGCGCAGCTCGACATCGTGATCGCCGCGGTGCACAGCAAATTCGATCTGCCGCGCGACAGGCAGACTGAGCGCATCCTGCGCGCGCTGGGAAATCCGTACGTCACGCTGCTCGCGCACCCGACCGGCCGCCTGATCGGCGAGCGCAAAGCGTATGATGTGGATATGCTGCGCATCGTGCGCGAGGCGAAGCAACGTGGCTGCTATCTGGAACTGGATGCGCAGCCGGACCGCCTCGATCTTACCGACGTGCACTGTCAGATGGCGAAACAGGAAGGCGTGCTAGTCGCGATCGATTCCGATGCGCACAGCACTTTCGATTTCGCCAACCTGCGTTACGGAATCGGTCAGGCGCGCCGGGGCTGGCTGGAGGCGGGCGACGTGCTCAATACGCGCCCGCTCGCCAAGTTGCGGCCGCTGCTGCGCCGGCGCGCGGTTCCGCCGCGGCGACGCAAGGCTTAGCCGACGTGATCGCGGCGACCAGTTGTAAAATTTTGTAATGCCGGGAGTAACACCGCGTATTTTGTTCTCTAATAGCTGATATCATTTTAAAGCACATCTTCCGGATGGAGGATACGATCATGAAACTGGCAAAGATAACGTTGATTGCGGTTCTGTTTGGGTTCATGGCAACTGAGCCGGCCTTTGCGCAGCATGGGCACGGTGGACATGGCGGTTGGCATGGTGGGGGCCATGTCGGCGTGTACTTTGGCGGGCCTTTTCTGTGGCCGGGATATTACGGCCCATATCCTTATTACGCCCCTTATTACAATCCTTATTATTATCCTCCAATAGTGACGGTGCCCGCGGGACCCACGACTTACATCGAGCAGGACCAAACCCAGGCGGCGCCCGAGCAAGCGCCCGAGCAGGCACCATCTGCATCCTGGTATTACTGTGCTGCCTCGAAAACTTACTATCCGTACGTGAAGCAATGTCCGGGTGGCTGGCAACGGGTAGCCCCACAACCTCCCCCTCAATAGTGAGTTGAGCGATGTCTCGCCCGTTGAAGTCTCTTTTGGTGTTGTTACCGGTACTGTTAGCTGCGAGCGCGTGTACGACGATGCCCAGCGGGCCGAGCATGCTCACGTTGCCAGGCTCGGGGAAAACCTTCGATCAGTTTCGCGCCGATGATCTTGATTGCCGGCAATACGCGAATCTGCAGGTCGGCGGGGCCACTCCCAATCAAGCTGCCGCCGATAGCGGCGTCAAGAGCGCCGTGGTGGGAACTGCTATCGGCGCTGCGGCCGGAGCCGCCTTCAATGGCGGCAATGGTGCCGCTGCCGGTGCGGGTGCCGGGTTATTAGTGGGCTCGTTAGCGGGAACCGCCGCCGCAGACAATTCGTCGTATGCCCTGCAACAACGTTATGACTTCGCCTATATACAATGCATGTATGCGAAGGGTAACAAAGTGCCTGTGTCTGGACGCACTGTCACCCAGTCCTCAAAACCAGCTTCTGCTCCTTCGTATTATCCACCGCCGCCACCGCCTGCGCCCTGAACTGCGCTAAGCGGAAACCGGCTTGATTCGAGCGCCGCAAGCGTTCACGCTCGGCCAAACCCGAGTGAATTCGTAGGTGTATTTAAGGCCGATTGCCCATGCGATTTCGAACCGGCCGGCAATCAGCCAATAAATCCAAGACATAGCTTTTCCTTTCCCGATATCGGCAACATCGCATCCATGATGCCGTCACCGGCCGCTGTTATGAAATGTTGTGTTTAAGCCGAAACCATTGCATTGCACCATGAAAAATCGTTGACCGATTCAAAGGCAGCCAATATAGTCGCGCCAACCTTGATATGCCCGCTGTATCTGCCCATCAGAAGCGGAACGCGGTAGCGAATTAAGGGGAGGGGAAGAAGGAGTTAGGGCGGCCCGGTAACGGGTCGCCCTCTTTGTTTGAGCCGCGCGCCGCAACAGTTCACGTCCGAAAAAGCACCGCCGGTTGCGGCGATCAGTGTGCCCCCGGCGCGCCGGTGAACGGCGGACGCGTTTGCCAGATCACGAAAATCAGCAGCAACAGCAGGCAGCCGCCGAGCCAGAACAGGTCGTTGGTCGCAAGGGTGTACGACTGCACGGTCAGCACGCGATCAATTTGCGCGCGTGCGGCGTCTGGCGACATCCCCGTGCCTTGCAGTTGCTGTGTGTAACTTAGCATCGGCTGCGACGCGTTGTTAAGGTGGTCCATCAACTGCGTGCGATGCAGCGCCGCGCGGTGGTCCCACAGCGTGACCGCCAGCGAAGTGCCGAAGCTGCCGGCCATCATGCGCAGGAAATTCTGCAGTCCCGATGCGTTGGCGATGCGCGCCGGAGGAATGCCGCTCATGTTGATCGTGATCAGCGGCGCGAAGAAAGTCGCGATCCCGATGCCCTGCAATATCTGCGGCAGCACCAGCGTCGCGAAGTCCGCCTCACTGGTGAATCGCGCGCGCCAGAAGCTGGTGGTCGCGAACACGATGAACGCGAACGTTGCGTACCAGCGCAAATCCCTGCCCTGCATGGTGCGGCCGACGATCGGCGACACGATCAGCGCCAGCACGCCGGCCGGCGCCAGCACGAACCCCGCCCATTGCGAGGTGTAGTTGATCTGCGTCTGCAGCCACAGCGGCAGGATCACCAGGCTCGAGAAAAATATGCTGTAGCCGAGGCACAGCGCGAGCGCGCCCATACGGAAATTGCGGTACTGCCAGATCAGGCTGAGGTCGACGATCGGATGTTCTTCGAGCAATTCCCAGATCAGGAACACGATGAAGCCGATCGCTGCGATGACGCCGAGCGTCACGATGAACGGCGAATCGAACCAGTCGAGTTCGTTGCCCTTGTCGAGCATGATCTGCAGTGCGCCGACCCAGAGTACCAGCAGCGCCGCGCCGATGCTGTCCACCGGCACCTTCTGCGTCGGCGTTTCGCGCCCCTTGAGCAAGTTCCATGTAATCAGCGTGGCGGCGATGCCGACCGGCACGTTGATCAGGAAGATCCACGACCAGTGGAAATTGTCGGTGATCCAGCCGCCGAGGATCGGGCCGGCGATCGGCGCGATCATGATCGTCATGCCCCAGATCGCGAGCGCCATGCCGCGTTTTTCCGGCGGGTAGTTGTTCATCAGCAGCGCCTGCGATAGCGGCACCATCAGGCCGGCGACGCTGCCCTGAATGACGCGGAACGTCAGCAGTTCCTGGAACGAAGTCGCGAACCCGCACAGCAGCGACGCCATCGTGAACAGGGCGAGCGCGGTGGTGAACACCCGCGCCTGGCCGAAGCGCGTCGCCATCCAGCCGGTCAGCGGAACGGTGATTGCGTTCGAAACCGCGTACGAGGTGATGATCCAGGTACCCTGATTGGACGAAACGCCGAGGAAGCCGGCAATGGTCGGAAGCGAAACGTTGGCGATCGTGATGTCGAGCACTTCCATCAGGTTCGCGGTCGCGATCGCGATCGTGAACAGGACCAGCAGTCCGCCGCTCAGATATTTGGGTTCGCCGGCCATGCTGCGGACGTGGCGTTACATCGCGTGCGCAGGGGAGGGCGCGCCCACGCGCCCGGCCTTCGCCGCGCCGCCGCTGTTGGCGGCGATGATCGCGGCGATGCGTGCGGCGGCAAGCGCGTCCACCGACTTGAACGCGTCGGTCTGGTAGGCCTGCGCGGTCGCCGCCTGCGACAGGCGCGCGCCGCCGCGGTCATGCGTGTTCACTTCGACCTGCATCGACAGCCCGACTTGCAGCGGATGATCGGCGAGCTGTTTGGGATCGAGCTTGATGCGCACCGGCAACCGCTGCACGATCTTGATCCAGTTGCCGGTAGCGTTCTGCGCCGGCAGCAGGGCGAATGCGCTGCCGGTGCCGGCGCCGAAGCCGGCCACCGTGCCCTGATATTCGACGCGGCCGCCGTAGAGGTCGGCCGTCAATTTGACCGGCTGGCCGACACGCACGTTGGCGAGCTGGCCCTCCTTGAAATTGGCGTCCACCCACACCTGGTCGAGCGGCACCACCGCCATCAGCGTCATGCCGGAGGAGACGCGCTGGCCGACCTGCACGCTGCGCTTGGCGACGAAGCCCGACACCGGCGCCGGCAGTTCGGTGCGCGCGTAATTGAGATACGCGTTGCGCACCTGCGCCGCCGCGTTCTGCACGTCGGGATGGTTCGCGATCGTGGTGTTGTCCACCAGCGCGCGCGTCGCGTCGTGTTGCTGCTCGGCGGCGGTGAGATCGGCCTGCGCGGTCTTCACCGCGTCGCGTGCGTGCTGCACGTCCTCGGCCGACACCGCGCCCGAGTCCATGATCTTCTCGCGCCGCGCCAGATCGTCCTGCGCTTTCGCGAGGTCGGCGCGCCGCAGTTCGACCGTCGCCGCGAGTTGTTCCGAGGTCGCCTTCAGGTTGCGCACTTCGCGCACCGTCTTCGCGAGCTTCGATTCGGCGTCCTCGAGCGCGATCCCGGCGTCGGCCTTGTCGAGCACCACCAGCGTCTGGCCGGCCTTCACGAAATTGGTGTCGTCGGCGCCGATCGCGATCACCGTGCCGTCGATCTGCGGCGTGATCTGCACCACGTTGCCGCCGACGTAGGCGTCGTCGGTCGATTCGTGGAAGCGGCCGACGAACGCCCAGTACGCGGCCCACAGCAGGGCGAGCAGCGCAAATGCGCCGAGCACGATCGTCAGCAGGCGTTTGCGTTTGCCGGCGTTGCCATCGTTGCCGTTTGGCGGAGTGGTGATGGTGGCTTTATCGGAGGAGTCCATAGGTTTCCTTGTTGAATCCGCGGCGCGGCGTCACGACCCGGGGGCCATCGCCGCCGCCACTGCCGTATTGTCGAAGCCGCCGCCGAGCGCGCGGATCAGGTCGATCGAGAGATCGAGTTCGCGCGCGTGCAGGTCGGCGTCGAGGTTTTTCTGCGCCAGCAGCTGGCCCTGGGCCGCGAGCACCTGCAGATAATTGTCGATGCCGGCCTGATAGCGCGACTGCGCGAGCTCGTAGGCTTGGCGCGCGGTCGCGATGCCGCGGTCGAGTTCGGTGCGCTGGGTGTCGGCCGAACGCAGCGATGCGAGCTGATCGACCACGTCGTGCAGCGCATCGACCAGCGTCTGGTTGTACTGCTCGACTGCGATGTCGTAATCGGCGTTCTTGCCGGCCAGGTTCGCGCGCAACTGGCCGCCGGCGTAGATCGGCAAGGTGATCGCCGGGCCGATGCCCATGGTGCGGCTCGCGTACTGCACCAGATCCGACAGGCCGAGGCTTTGAAAGCCGATGAACGCGGCGAGGTTCACGTTCGGATAGAACTGCGCCTTGGCGACATCGATGTCCCTGGTCGCGGCCTCGACGCGCCAGCGCTGCGCAACCACGTCCGGCCGCCGGCCGATCAGTTCCGCCGGCACGTTCGACGGCAGCGCGGCGGACGCCGGACGCTGCGCGTGCGGCCGTGCAATCGCGAGCCCGCGGTCGGGGCCGCGGCCGATCAGCGCGGCGAGCTGGTTGCGCGCGAGCGCGATGCTCTCCTCGATCTGCGCGATCTGCTGTTTACTGGCGGGGATCATCGCCTCGGCCTGCTTGAGATCGACCTGCGAATCGATGCCGACGTCGACGCGCTGGCGCGTCAGGTCGAGCAGATCTTCACGCTGCTTGAGCAGCGCCTGCGCGATGTCGAGCTGGTCGTAGGCGTGCTGCAATTGTATATAGGCGTGCGCGATGCTCGCCGACAGCAGCAGGCGCGCCGCGAACGCATCGACTTCCGCCGCCTTGAGCTTGCCGAGCTCGCTGTCGTAGGCGGCGCGGTTCTTGCCCCAGAAATCGAGGTCGTAGTTGAGGTTCAGCTCGAGCTGGCTCTGCGTGTACCACGAGCCGCCGTACGGCGGCGGATAGATGTAGTTTTCCGAGAAACGCTGGCGGCTGACGTCGAGATCGGCGTTGATGTCCGGCGCCAGCGCGGCGCGCGCCAGCTTCGCGAGCGCGCCCGCCTTCGCGATGCGCGCCTGCGCGATCTTCAGGTTCGGGCTGTGCGCGAGGCCTTCGTCGACCAGCGCGTCGAGCTGCGCGTCGCCGAATTGCTTCCACCAGTCGGCGGCGGGCCACGGCGCGCCGCTGCCCGGTGCGTGTGCGGCCAGCGTGCGCGTCGCTTCAAGCGTATTGGCGTCGCCGATCTTCGCGGTCGTGAACAGGCCGTGCATATTGGTGCAGCCGGCCACGGTTACCGGCAGCGCTGCCGCGGCGACCAGGATTTTCAGCAGTCCTCGCATGGCGCATCTTTGTGTTTTTTCGCGCGGCTGCGCAGCCATGGCAGCAGCGCGAGCAGCGAGCCGCCCGGCAGCAGCAGCGCAGTGAGCCAGAATGCGCCTTGCCGCGCACGCCGCAGCAGCGTGGTTTTTTGTTCGGCGGTCATGCTTTTTCCGCTTTCAGGTGCGTTGCTTCGCCGGCGTTTTCGAGGATGCGTTTCAGGAAATTCTCCATTTGGCGCACTTCGGTTTTGGTAAAGCCTTCCAGCAGTTCGTTGATCATGCCGACCGCGACCGCGATCACCTTTGGATACAGCGCGCGGCCTTGCGGCGTCAGTTCGAGCTTGAATGCGCGGCGGTCGTTGGGGTCAGGCTTGCGGCGCACCAGTTTCTTTTCTTCGAGGCGGTCGATTACGCGCGTCATCGCGCCGGGGTCGTGCGCCACGGTCCGGCAGATGTCCGAGGATTTCGAGGCGATGCCGTTGGCGAGCAGCACGATCACGATGTACTGCGGCGTCGACAGGTCGAACGGCCCCAGCGCCTGGTCGAGCCGGTCGAACATCACGATCCGCACGCGGCTGATCAGCGCGCCGAGGCTGGACGGGGGGTCGAAGTTCTTCGGGTCGTAGATTTGCGTCATGATGTCCGTGCGGCAAAAACGAATTACCGCTATAATGATTGCTTGGGCAATAATTGTCAATACAACAGTTGTTGAGGCAGACAAGTCCCTGTCGGGGGCGTGGATATCGGATATCGGCCGTATTTTTGTCATATGGCAGTTCAACCCTTTCACCAAGGAGCAGTCATGAAACTTTATTATTCGCCGGGCGCCTGTTCGCTGTCGCCCCACATCGTGTTGAACGAAGCAGGACTTGATTGCGCTCTGGAAAAAGTGAGCCTCGGCAAACACCAGACCGCGGGTGGCGCGGATTTCTACCGGATCAATCCGAAAGGCTATGTGCCGGCGCTCGAGCTCGACGACGGGCAGGTGCTGACCGAAGGGCCCGCCATCGTCCAGTACCTGGCCGACCGGAAGCCCGAGTCGCGGCTCGCGCCCGCAGCCGGCACCATGGAGCGCTACCGGTTGATGGAATGGCTCAACTTCATCAGCACCGAACTGCACAAGCAATTCGGGCCGCTGTTTCACGGCGCCGGCGAAGCGGAAAAGGAAAGGCTGCGCGCGCTGATAGGTCGGCGCTTTGACTACGTCGAAGCACAACTTGCCGGCAAACAATACCTGCTCGGCGATCAATTCACCGTCGCCGACGCCTATCTGTTCACGATGCTGACCTGGACCAGGCACGCCGGCATCGACCTCGGCCGGTGGCCGGCGCTCAAGGACTACTTCGCGCGCGTCGGCGCGCGGCCGCAGGTCAGGGCGACGCTGCAACAGGAAGGGCTGGCGGGGCAATAGCCAGGTGGCCGTAACAGACCTGTCACCGAAGCTGCGTTATCCTGTCGTCCGTTTGGCTGTAAGAGCGACATGCACAAAATCAAGCTGACCCACATCGGCGGTTCGATCGCCCTGATCCTGCCGGAGGAAGTGCTCGCCCGCCTGAAGCTGGAGCAGGGCGACGCGGTGTTCCTGACTGAAATCCGCGACGGCTATGCGATCACGCCGTACGACGCCGAGCTCGACGAGCAATTGCGCGCCGGCCACGAAATCATGTTCCAGTACCGCGACATCTTTCTCGAGCTGGCGGAATGAACTGGCGCTGGATCGACAAGCGCGCGCTGCTTCTGCTGCACGCGCAAAGCCTGGTCGAGCACGGCGGCCATGCCGGGATGCGCAGCGAACCGCTGCTCGATTCGGCGCTCGCCAGTCCCCGGGGCCTGGCGCAGTACGGCGATCCCGAATGTGCCGAACTCGCGGCGAGCTACAGCGTCGGCATCGCGCGCAACCGCCCCTTCGTCGACGGCAACAAGCGCGCGGCCTTTCTTGCCGCCGGCATGTTCCTCTCGCTCAACGGCTACCGGCTCATCGCCGTGCCGGAGGACGCCGCGGTCATCGTATATGCTCTTGCCGGCGACGCGGTGGACAAGATGGGACTTGCCGACTGGCTGCAGCGCAATTCGGCGCCGCGCTGACGCCGCGCCGGTTATTTCGCCACTTCGCCGGTGCAGAACCAGTCGGTGCTCTTGACGCCGTTCACCGCGGCGACCAGCTGATCCGGCTTGGCGCTGCCGTCCTGCGTGACCACCGCGAATCCCTTGCGGCTTTTCATGTCGACCGCGCTGACGCCCTTGACCTTCATCAGCGCGCTGGCGACGTCCTCGGGATAAAACTCGCAGAAATTCCCGCCCAGCTTGATTACCGTCTGCTGCGAAGCGGCGTAGGCCGGTGCTGCGAGCAACGTGATTACGGCGGCGGACGCCGCCAACATCCGAATATGACTGTTTCCCATGATGGCTGCCCCTCCTGACGCGAAACAGGTTGATATGAACAACGCGTACTTCGCATTCATTCTATGCCCCGTCAATGGGGAAGGAAAGCGCAGCCAACTTCCCTCGCCTTTCGGGAGAGGGATTTGAGGGTGAGGGAAGAAAGGCACGTCATTCCAGCGCACGCTGGAATCCATCAATCGAAATACGGCAGTTCACCGAGCGGGCGGTCGGGGTCGGCGCTCTCGATGCCGGGCGCGCCGTTCGCGGCGACGATCTTTTTCACCCGCGGGCCCTCAACCGAGCGGCCATTGGCGAACCATTCGAGATAAACCGTGTGTCCCTGGTCGAGCGCGGCGATCACCTTGTCGAGTCCGACTTCCAGCTCATCGCCGATCCACTCGTTGGCCTCGGCGTCGGCGTGCTGCCAGATCACCGCGACCGGCGTATCGTCTTCGTCGTATTTCACAGCCTTGATGATGTAAACGATCATCGACATGCGAGATATCCGGCCGCTGCCGCTTCCATCAGCGGCGCGGTGCCGGCGGCGGCAGTTTGTCCAGCGCGGCGACCACCGCCTTGGTAGCCGCGATCAGATCGGCAAGCAGCCGCTCATCGATGTTTACGTCGCCTTCGTATTCCGCGGCATTGCGGATCTCGTGGCACTTGGCGAGCACGCGCCACACTTCCGGCCCGAGGCCGAGTGTGTGCGGCAGTACCTGGAACACGAGGTAGCGGTTCTCCGCACGGTAGCCGAGCCGGCGCAGGGCGGCGAGAGACAACGCGTGGGCGGCGCCGTAGGCCAGATTGAAACGGCCCTCCGGCGAATTCGATTCATTCTGCGCGTCTCTAAGCTGCGCGCGGCCCGAGCGGTTCAGGCCGGCAAACTCCTTGGCGTCCGGCGGCTCCGGGCTCAGGGACTTTCCGGGCCCGCACAGATTATCGAGCGGCGAGGCCATTTTCGGAACCGATCACCCAGACCTTCGGCTGTTCCAGCACCCGCGTGACGAAGGCATTGTGCTGTTTGATGCGTTTCGCGAGTTCCTGCTTTGTATAGACGGTCGGATTTACCGTCCGGCCGAGACGCCCGTTCACCGCTTCCAGCGCGCCGAACAGGTCGGCGTAGCTGAGGTCGTCGCTCACCACCATCAGGTCGATGTCGCTCGCCGCCGTGTCGCTGCGCTTGGCGATCGAGCCGTAGACGAAGGCCGCGGCGATATGCTTCGCGAACGGCGCGAGCGCTTCCCGCAGCGGCTCGGCGAGGCCCACCGTCTTCTGCGCGATGGCGCACAGTTCGGCATAGATCGGCGCTTGCGGATTCGCCCGGTAGTGCTTCTGCGTGCCGATGCGCTCGACGGTGACGAGACCGCTGCCGGCGAGCCTGGCCAGTTCCCGCTGCACGGCGCCGGAGCCGCCGCCGGCCAGCGCGATCAGTTCGTTCGCGAAAAAGCTGCGCTGCGGCTGGCCGAACAGATAAGCCAGCACGCGCTGCTGAACGGTGGAAAACAGCGCATCGGCCAAGCTGGTCGGCCGCTTGGTTTGGGAGGCGCGGAGTTTGGTTGTCGTGCCCATTTTGGGCATTTTAATGCCCATTTTGGGCATGTTCAAGCCGGCACGTAATCTCGTTCATTCGCCCCGGCACGCAAGCCGGGCAGCAGAAAGCGCGCTCTTCTCGATGGAGGTCGCAGCGGTCAGCGCGTCGTCCGCGTCGTATTTCACGGCTTTGATGATGTAAACGATCATTGCCATGGCAAGCGCGGATTGATCGCTGCGTATTCGGGCTTCTTCAGGTCGCCGGCGCTGAACGACAGCACCTTCAGCTCGTAGGGAATGCGCTTGTGTTCGAGCGCGAACCATACGCGCCATGAGTAGGGAGAACCGGAACCGTAGTAGAAAGTGAGGGGCATGAAGTTTCCTAATATTAGTATTTCGTGTTTTTATTCTTGTGTTTTGCCCGAAAGACGACGGAAAGCAGTGAACCGACGAGAAATGCCACGGGCAGGACATATTGTCCGATCATCGCGAGCGTTTTCCATATTTCTGCTACCGCCGCATCACCAACGTTCTTAATTCCGGTTGAATGCGGAATTTCTACATCCGCGAAGTGATGCAAAACGAAATAGGCCATAACTGCAAGCACAATTCCTATCCACCAAGGAAGCTTTGCAGCAATTCCAACGAAATCATCGAATAATCCGTGGCGCTTCATTTTGTGGGTGCGCAAACTGATTTATCAGGCTGCGTACACGCTCTTGCCTTCGCCGACATACGACTCGTAAACGTGTTCGAACAAGGTGGCGCATTTCTCGGCATAAACTTCCTTATCGTAGGCGCGCGGCAAACCTTCATCGAGTACGTCTTCAATCGCGAGGCGCACCTGGGCGCGCGCCGCTGCGCGCTGCCGCCAATCCAGTATCAGCAGTTCGTTCAGCCGTGCGAGAAGATTCTTCGCAACCTTTTTGACCTCCTCGCGTTCCTCGGCTGTCAGGTTTGGTCCCGGCCGTGTCAGAAGATCGAAAACGGTTAATTGTTCTTCCGACAGATGTTCGCGCACATGACGGCCCTGCTCTTCGGTGAGTACTCGCGATAACGCCAGCAGGTCGCGAAAGATTTCTTCGATGTTCCGGCTGCCGGTGTTGTAGGCTTCAATCAGCGCCTGAAACTTTTCCAGATAGTCGGTGCGAGTGCGGTTGAGGCGCAGCATCCGCTCAAGTTGTGCACGTACCGCCGCCTTGAGCCGTTCCAGATCGGAGTTCGTCGGTTGTTTTTTCTCGAAGCGCTTGGCGAGCGCCTCAAAATCTATTTTCGACAAATCTATTCCATAGTGGCCGGCGGCCGGGCTTTTGATCTTAAAAGGCTCGGCGCCGATGGACTGATCGAGAAGCGCCTGTATGCCCTGCATGACGTGCGAGATGTCGGGCGGATCGGCAAGATTGCGGATCGCCTCGGCAATCGCCCGCAAACAGGCGCAGCGTGCGGCGAATTCCACCGCCACCGGATCGGGTTTGACTGCGGAGAACAGCGCATCCACCAGGCGCGCGCGCGTCTGAAATCCGCGTTTGACATCCTCGGGTGCGATCAGTCGATTAACCGCGTCCTCTATTGCCTGTACGCGTTCGAATCCTGCGGCCGGCGCATTCTCCACGGTGGAGAGAGTTACTCCGTGCGCGGCGCAGTACGCGGTCGCGTCCGCAACCGCTTTGCGCAACTCCTCGACCAGCGCTTTCTTGTCGCGCACCGGCAATTCGCCGCCGCGACCCTGAGCATAAATGGCGAGCGCGCGTTCCAGTGACGCGAACACATTCGCGTAGTCCACGATCACGCCGCTGTGCTTGCCCGGATACACGCGGTTGGCGCGCGCGATGGTCTGCATCAGTGTGTGATTGCGCATCGGCTTATCGAGATAGATCGTCGAACAGCTCGGTACATCGAATCCGGTCATCCACATCGCGCAGACGAAAACGAGGCGCAGCGGATCGGCCGGGTCCTTGAATTTCTCGTCGAGTGACTCGTGATTCATACGCTCGCGGTGCGGCACGATGTCGAGGCCGAGCTTTTTCATCTGCTCGATCTCGTTCTGTCCGGGCGAGACCACGACCGCCATGTCGGTCTTGTCGTCCTTCGGCCAGTACTTGCGTACTTTCTCGTACATGCGCAGCGCGGTCGCTTTGTCGATCGACACCACCATCGCCTTGCCCTGAAATCCGCGGCCGAGGAAATGCCGCACGATGTCCTTCGCCACCGTATCCAGCCGGTCGTCGCGCGTAATCAGGTGGTACTGGCGCGACAGTTCCGTTTCCAACCGCGCTTCCTGTTCCGGGTCGAGTTCCGCCGCCTCGATCAGATCGTAGATATCGTTGTTCAGGTCTGGATTGACCAGTTGCAGTTCGGGCGTGCGGTTTTCGTAATAGAGCGGCACCGTCGCGCCGTCCTCGATTGACTGTTTGAAATCGTAGATCGAAACATATTCGCCGAACACATCACGCGTCTTTTCTTCGCCGGCGATCAGCGGCGTGCCGGTGAAGGCGAGGAACAGCGCGTTCGGCAGCGCGGCACGCATGTTCATCGCCAGCGTGTCGTACTGGCTGCGATGCGCCTCATCGGTCAGCACGATCACGTCGCGCCGGTCGCACAGCGTCTCGGCCGTCTGGAATTTCTGGATCAGCGTGAACACATAGCGGTGGTTCCCAGAAAGCAGAGTGCGCAGTTCAGCACCGCTTCCGGCGTGACACGCATCACCTTCGGCCTCGCTCACCGCGCCACACCCCTTGAATGTCTTGGCGATCTGGTCGTCGAGTTCGACGCGGTCGGTCACCACCACGAACGTCCAGTTGCCCGGCACCTTGCGCAGGATTTTCTGCGCGAAGAACACCATCGAAAAACTCTTGCCCGACCCCTGCGTCTGCCAGAACACGCCGCCGCGTCCGTGACCGGCGTCGCGCGCGGCGAGCGTCGCGGCAATCGCGTTATTCACGCCGAGATACTGATGGTTCTGCGCGAGCGCCTTTACCATGCCGCTCTTGTGCTCGGAAAACAATATGAAGTTTTCGACGATGTCGAGCAATCGCGCGGGCACGCAAACACCGCGCAGCATCACCTCCAGCGCGATCCGGCGCGGCTCGTCCTCACGTTCGATGCGCTTCCATTCGGAGAAACGCTCCCAATCCGCCGTGATCGTGCCGACGCGGCTGTCGGTGCCGTTCGACGCGATCAGAAACGCGTTGTGCCAGAACAACGCGGGGATGCCGTTCTGCGGGTGTTTGTAGCTCGTGAGGTTATCGTCGAACGCCTGGCGCGCGGGCACGCCGGGCTTTTTCAATTCGATCACCACCCACGGCAGGCCGTTGACGAATCCGATCAGATCCGGCCGGCAGGTGTAAAGCGGGCCGGTGATCGTCATCTGGCTGACGAGGAGGAAATCATTGTTCGCCGGATTTTCCCAATCCACCACGCGCAGCCGCTCCGTCTTCTGGCCGCCGCGTTCGCGATCCGGCACCGCCACCTTGATGCCGTCCTTGAGCAGCAGATAAACCTCGCGGTTCGCCGCTTCGAGGCTCATCGCCGAGCGGTCGCGGATCAATTCATCGACGGCGCTCGTGATCGCTTCCGGCGGCAACTGCGGATTCAAACGCTCCAGCGTCGCGCGCAAGCGTGGAACCAGCACTACATTGCCCGATGTCTCGCGCCCGAGGGTGCCGCTTGGTCCGAAAACCTCTTCCGTCGCCGACACCGTTTGCCAGCTAAGCTCGGCGAACAACTGAATCGCTGGCTGTTCGACAAGCTGGTCTTCGGTGTAGAGACTCATGCGAACCTATACCTCACTCGCCAAACAGCATATGATCTTTTGTAAGATGTTTCGCTAGACGTTCGTTAACAAGTTTGAAAAGGGTTTCAAAGCGGCCAATACTGTCTGCAGTAATTACCTTATCTGGTTCCGCAGCCATCTTTGTCAGAAATAGGCGAGCGGGGCGCGTTTTGTGGAACGGAATGCCTAAGTCCTTAAAGGCTTGCTCAAATCGTTTCACAATTCGAGGGATGTTTGTGTTGAGCTTTAAGGTCTTGCCCTTCAGTTCGGATTTATACGCTTCCTTGACCAACGATTCATAGACAATAGGCTCAAGTAAGTCCTCAATATCTGCTTCACTTGGTGCGGTATGAAAAGCTTCAGAGATGAAAACTACGTTTTGCTCGCGTATAAGTTTCGACTTGAGCAATTCGTTCTTGGTCGTTTCAGATCCTTTTTCCGTGTCGAAGAGTACCAAGACGTTCAGGGACTCGGATGTAAGCAGAGCTACCATATAGGAAATTTTTTGAGCGCCGCCGGCAGGTGTCAGGGTTAGCTCTGAGTTCAGTGCTACCTTTCCGCCATCGGACAGATAGCTGCTAACTGAACTCAGAATCCAAAAATCAGTGACGCCTTCAATAACGAGGTTGTTAGGGCCTATGAATAGGCTTTGAGCTAGGTCATAACCTAGTGCGGCTTGTAGCGGAAACAAGGTTCGAGAGTCGCCTGTTGGATCGTTGGTAACGGTCGTACCCGTTTTCTCCGCGATATTAACCGTACGAACAGAGTCCAAGCGATGAGTCGGGACCATGAATGGCGAATGCGTGGAATAGAGAATCTGATTCGTGAAGTCGTCATCAAAGTGATGTAGCAAATCCCCTTGCGATTTTGCATGCAGGTACAAGCCCGGCTCATCCAAAAGAAGAATCGCATTTTCTGCGTTGCCACCATCGGTGTCTGCAGAAAAGGTAATATAAAAAGCAAAAAACCATTGGAATCCTCGGCTTCTATCATTGAAATTAACTTCGACGTCATAAGTTGCCGTCGGGTCAGAAATCAGGGTATCCAGATGAACGCCATCAAGGTTGAATCGAATCTTGAGGGCACGATCTTTCCATAGGCGCTTTATTTCACTAGTCACAATTGCACTGGCACGGTTAGCTAGTTGATTTCTGGTTTCGTGGTCACTTTGTTGATGCAGGTCCTGTAATTTCTCAGGGGCGAGCCCCGCTACTTTGCATAGCTTCTCAAAATTTTTATCGGCATCATTGAGTTGGTTTTGGGATTTGCGTTGCAAATAGACGGCAATATCCTGATGCCCATCTAATTCTGGGTACTCGTCAAGATAAATGAACTTCGGGATTGCGTTGGCCGCCCAATTTCTGGCCTTTTGCTGAGCGTCTTTGTCGCCTGCAATCGAAGTGCTCAGTTCCTCAAGTTCCGTTAACAGCCCCTCTTGTGCTGAGGTGAGTTCCATGGCAGCCCCGGCCAATGCTGCCCTCACTGTTTTCGCAGCAGCAGCAAATTCTGTTGCCCATGTCTCGCATACTTTTGTTATAGATGTTTTCTCTTCAAAAATATCTGCGGTAGCTCCTAGCGTATTTCCTTCAGCTGCCTTTGTTGCTAATGCCCGGATTCCTGCTGCAACCTTTTTTACTTTGTTCTTAATATCGGATTCGTCAAAAGCAATCGGCTTCAATTCTGGAAAATTGACATAGCGAGTTTTCCCATGATATCGACGACTGATCTCAACCTTTGTCACGTCTGATGCGCGGGGAAGAATATCAATTAACTCTTTCTTATCCTTGCCCTCAAGTTCCCATGTCGAGGTAACAACAGGGGTATCGTCCGTGCATTCCTGAATTCGCCTATCGCGGGGAAAATCTTTGATGGGACTTAGTGATTTGAATCCATCTACAGGGTTCAAGCTGTGAAGCGCCCGGAGCAAGTTCGATTTCCCGCTTTCGTTTCGGCCCAGAAGGGCCGTAATGCGTGAAATCGTGATATCGCCACTATCTTTGATTGAGCGGTAATTCGTGACTCGAAAAGACTTTAATTGCATGATGTCCCTCCATTGGCATTACATGAATTTAGAAGATTCAACTTCCCTGATAATAGGCGCGGCAGCAGCAGGTCACGGGTATGGCGGAGGTTTTGGGTTTGGAATAGCAGTGTTGCCAGCTTCTGAAACATCGGTGCGATGAATCGCTTGAACTCCTTGGCGAGACAATCAGGCGCAAGAGTAACTTGAACATCATTAACAATTTCCTTGTTGATGTGTTGCTGTGCGCCACCGCTCGCGTGTTTGATAATGCCTTCGATTCGTTCGCGGATAGTCAGATAAATCCATTCTGACCAAAGTCCGTTCGGATCGACGATACCGACGACGGATTGATTGGCTGCAGTCTCGATTTCAAGATAGCTAACTTGCCCAAGGGTCGCGCCTGTGATGGCGAGAACGGTGGTTCCTTTTGGCATGAGCTTCGCTGCTGACTTCTCTAAGGCAAGCGGAGTGATGAATTCTGATGATTCAGTAATTCGCAGGTCGTTAACCTTGCCGGAGTTTATCCACGGGATTGTGCCACCCTCCCAAAACTCCGGCTTGGCGCGTGACGGCGTTCCACCAAGCACTGTCTGGAAAATATCGCCGATGCGCTTTACTTCCCAGCCTTCAGGAATTTCGCCGAGGGAAGAGGTGACGCGCGAGACTTTTTCGTGTCCGGGAAAACGAAAATGGACGAACCATTCGCGATAGAGAGCACGGGCCATCCCTTCTAAAATCCGAATGCGCTGCTGATTGTTCTCGATCAACTCGTCGTAAGCTGACAGAATATCCGCTATTCGTTGTTGTACAGAGAGTTGGGGGATGCGAAAATTAAATGTAAGCAACTTTTCCAGACTCAGATTGTCTTGCGTTGCACCACGAGAGATGTTCTGCATCTGGAGTTTTAGGGTATCCATATAATATTTGATAAAGCGAACATCGGCCTTATCGGGATCGGCGACGAAACCGACAACGCTATCAGGGAAGCAACCTTCGATGCCGAGAACTGCGCTCTCGGCAATATTTGCGGCAATTGTGATACAGAGAGTCCCTGGTTTCCAAAGCTTGCTCTGCGCTAATCCTTTTTCGCTGTAGGTCTGCGTGTAACTGGTAAGATGAAAATTGGCAGCCTTGATATCGCCTGTTTGGAAGAACGGATAACGTCCGCCATAAAGAAACTCTGCATTACGAGGGCGATGTCGTGACTTACCTCGGCCGACGAAACCGAGTTCGTCGAGCTTTGCAGATTTCCATTCAGCCGCAGTCATTGTCACACTTCCAGAATTTCCACCATATTTTTTGCGATGGTTTGTTCGAGGTTATGTGCTTGGGCATTGAGAGTTTCGAGTTCTTCATTCAGTATTTCGAGTTGTTCCTTGAAGTCTTTGTCGCTTATTTCTTCATTCGGTACGACGCCTACGTAGAGGCCAGGGTTTAAGCTCCAACTTTGTGCTTCTATTTCCTTCAGTGTGGCAGCTTTACAAAGACCAAGAACATCGGCGTATTTCGGCTGCTTGCCGAAGACTTCTTTGAGCTTCTGCTCGGTTTCACCATCACCCAATGTCAAATCGGGTTCTTCCCCACGATAAAGGCGGCCGATATTGGCGATGAAACCGATCTGCGCTGCGGTCCAGTCGCGGTGCGCGCGATCGATCTGGCGATAGATATGACGGGCATCGATGAACAGCACTTTGTCAGCATGCGGTGCGTTTCTTTTTCCACGATCGAGGAACCAAAGCACGCAGCCAACGGTGACCGTGTAGAACATGTTCGGCCCGACGGCAACTATGATATCTACTGCACGCGACTCGATGAGCTGCTTCCGAATTTCCTTCTCGGAGCCGCCCGCGCCCTCCGCTCCTCCTGCCATCACGAATCCGGCGCGGCCTTTATCGTTGAGCGAAGAATAAAACAGTTGTATCCAGAGATAGTTCGCGTTGTCGGTGCGCGGCAGGCCGAACGGATAACGGCGACCGGGACCGGTCGCGTCCTTGAGCCTGTCCTTGTCCACGGCGTTGACGTTGAACGGCGGATTGGCGAGCGCGAAATTGAAACGCCCCACGGCTTGGTGCGGATCGTCGTAGTAGCTGTTGATGTTGCCGCCGTGTTTGATTTCTCCATCGAGGCCGTGGATCGCGAGGTTCATGCGGCACAGGCGGCCGGTCTCGTCCGTCTTTTCGACGCCGAAGATGGAAAGTCCCGAAGGACTGTTTTTGTGATCGGAAATGAAATGCGCGGACTGGACGAACATGCCGCCCGAGCCGCACGCGGGATCGAGGATGCGGCCGTGCAGCGGCGCGAGAATTTCCACGATCAGGCGCACGATGGGACTGGGCGTATAGAACTCGCCGCCTTTCGACCCTTCGGTGCGGGCGAATTCGCCGAGAAAATATTCGTAGATGCGGCCGAACGCGTCGTAACCGAGATCAGTTGAAATTTCGGAGACTTTCTTGAGCAATTCCTTGAGCAGCGTGCCGTCGAATATCTGATAGGTGTGCGGCAGCACGCCGGCGAGTTCGGGATTGTGCTTTTCGATGTCGGCCATCGCCTCATTTACTTTATTGCCGACATCCTTGCCTTCCGGCAACGCGAGCAGATGATCGAAACGCGCGTTCGGCGTCAGATACAGCACGTGCTCGGCTTTGTAGGCCTTGGGATCGTCAATACGCGAAGTGGCGCGGCGGGATGAAGCACCGGCGGATTTTTCAAGCTGCGCGCGGCGCTGCGCAAAGCGCGCTTCGGCAAAGCGCAAAAATATCAAGCCGAGAACCGGCGCCGAATACTGCGCCGGCGTGAGGCCGGAATTGGCGCGCAACTGGTCGGCCGCGTCCCACAGGCGTTTTTCCAGCGTTTCGGTGTTAGCGTCTTTCTCCGATGGTGCAACCCAGCGCATTAGTCCTCCCTGACTAACGGAATTTTTTGCAGACCTTCAAAAAAGAAGGGATATAAGCAAGCTTATATTCCTATTTTATTCCTCACTTCTCAAGAATGGGGTGCAGGGCTTTGAGAAAATTGGCTCGTCATAATTCCCGCGATTGCAGTTCGCAGGGAATTGGATTAAAAAGGAAAAACGGAGGGGGTAGGGGGTGATGGATCAGGCGGAAACCGAGATCCCGGCACAGCGGCAGGTGCGGGCGATGCACCGACTGACGGCGGCGGTGCAGGCGCTGTCGCTGGCGCGCAACCTCGACACCATCATGGCGGTGGTGCGCACCGCGGCGCGCGAGCTGACCGGCGCCGACGGCGCGACCTTCGTATTGCGCGACGGCGACAAGTGCTATTACGCCGACGAGGACGCGATCGCGCCGCTGTGGAAGGGGCAGCGCTTCCCGATGAGCGCGTGCATCAGCGGCTGGGCGATGCTGAACAAGCGGCCGACGGCGATCCCCGACATCTACGCCGATGCGCGCATTCCGGCCGACGCCTACCGCCCGACCTTCGTCAAAAGCCTGGTGATGGTGCCGATCCGCAGCGAGGCGCCGATCGGCGCGATCGGCAACTACTGGGCGTCGCACCATCAGGCGACGCCGTTCGAGATCGAAATCCTGCAGGCGCTGGCGAACACGACGTCGGTGGCGATGGAGAACGTGCAGGTCTACGCCGAACTCGAGCAGCGGGTGCGCGACCGCACGCTGCAACTGGAGGCGATGAACCGCGAACTGGAGGCGTTTTCGTATTCGGTGTCGCACGACCTGCGCGCGCCGCTGCGCGCGATCGGCGGCTATACCGGCATGCTGGAGGACGACATCGGGCCGCAGCTCGACGCCGAGGCGAAGCGCCGCTTCGCGGTGATCAAGGAGCAGACGCAGAAGATGTCGGACCTGATCGAGGATCTGCTGCGGCTGGCGCGCATCACGCGCACCGAGATGAAGCCGGGACAGGTCGCGCTGAGCGCCATCGCGCAGGAGGCGCTGGACGGACTGCGCGCGCAGGCGCCGCAGCGGCAGGCGGAGGTGCGGGTGCAGCCGGAGCTCGAAGCGCGCGGCGACGCGGGACTGCTGAAGGTGGCGCTCGACAATCTGCTGTCGAACGCGTGGAAATATTCGTCGAAGCGCGAGCGCGCGGCGATCGAGTTCGGCGCCTGCGGCGCCGGCGAGGCGGCGGGCCAGCCGCCGCAGCCGCTGGCGCCCGAGGCGACGGTGTATTTCGTGCGCGACGACGGCGCCGGCTTCGACATGCAGTACGCGGGCAAGCTGTTCGCGCCGTTCCAGCGCATGCACGGCGTCGACGAGTTTCCCGGCACCGGCGTCGGGCTGGCGACGGTGCAGCGCATCGTGCACCGCCACGGCGGCCAGATCTGGGCGCACGCGGCGCCGGGGCAGGGCGCGACGTTCTATTTCACGCTGCCGGGCGCGGGGTAAAGGGATATGGCCGCTATTTTGCGGCCGTGGTTTTCCGCCCGCTCTTCGGGTACGGCTGAAACTCGTGCCGTTCGCTTTTGAGCAGATCGATGAATTTGGGGTGGATGAAAAGTTTTTCGCGGCCGGCTTTTATTTCATGCAACACACCGATACCGGCCAGCGCTTTGAGGTAAACCGAAGCGGTTTGGCGTTGCGCGATTGCGGCCTGGACGACATTCTGAATGCGGCAATATGGCTGGGTGAATATCAACTCGACCAATTCGTGGCTGTAGAGTTTGGGCAACCGCTGACGTACATGATCGGCGGTGTGCGCCATGAGTTTGCGCACGGCTTCGATTTTATCGGTGGTCCACACAGCCGTGTCGCGCACCCCATGCAGCATGTAGAGAACCCATGGTTCCCATGCCTGCTCGCGCGTAACGGCGAGCAGCAGCCGGTAATAGTCGGCCCGCTTGCGGATGATGTAGCGCGACAAGTAGAGCACCGGCAGATCGAGCAATCCCTGTTCCACGATCATGATCTGATTCAGGATGCGGCCGGTGCGGCCGTTGCCGTCGGTGAAGGGATGAATTGCCTCGAACTGGTAGTGGGCCACGGCCATGCGGATGAGTGGATCAATTTTGGTGTGTTCGTGGATGAACCTTTCCCAGTTGGCGAGTTTGTCGCGCAATAAGGCTTCGCCGACGGGAGGAGTGTAGATAAGTTTGCCGGTAGCCTGGTTCTTGAGGGCCGTTCCCGGCACGCGGCGGATGTCCATCGCCCGGTTCTTGATGGTGGAGCAGATCCTGACGGCAGTGGCGGTGCTCAACGGCTGCTTTTGCAGCGATTCCACGCCCAATTTGAGCGCGGTACGGTAGCGTGACGCTTCCTTGGTCGCCGGCGTCGCGTTCTGTTCCTCGATTTGGGCGTAGCGGAACAGCGCGTCCGCAGTGGTGACGATGTTCTCGATTTCGGAACTGGCCTGCGCTTCCAGCAGGGGAATGGTATTGATCAGTACGCTTTGATTCGGCAATAACGCACCGGCTTGCCGGAGTGCCGCAAGGGCCGCGCGCGCCTCGATGCACGCCTTCAGAATGACGCGGGATTCGATGTCGGTCCGGGGAGGCAGTGGCGGGAGCGTGTTGTAGGGCTTTGCCGGATCGAGTTTCGTCATGGGCGCCGGTTTCGACATATTCGGAGCATCTGTCGAGGCCATCGACAGGTCGGAATGATATGTCGAAATTCTACATGTTTTTCGACAAACATGGAATCCGGTCCGCCCACCCTCAATCGAGGCCGGAGCGGGGCGCGGCGTTCTATTTCACGTTGCCGGATTCTGCCTGAGGTCGTGGAACCGAAATGAAAAGGGCAGCCGAAGCTGCCCTTTTAGCTTGACCTGCCAATATCTAATTACAGCAGCGGCACGATCAGCAGCGCGACGATGTTGATGATCTTGATCAGCGGGTTGACGGCGGGACCCGCGGTGTCCTTGTAAGGATCGCCGACGGTGTCGCCGGTGACCGCCGCCTTGTGCGCTTCGGAACCCTTGCCGCCGAAGTTGCCATCCTCGATGTATTTCTTGGCGTTGTCCCACGCGCCGCCGCCGGTGGTCATCGAGATCGCGACGAACAGACCGGTGACGATGGTGCCGACCAGCACGCCGCCCAGCGCCTGCGCGCCAAGGAAGTAACCGACGACGACCGGGATCAATACCGGCAGCAGCGACGGCACGATCATTTCCTTGATCGCAGCCTTGGTCAGCATGTCCACCGCGGTGCCGTATTCGGGCTTGGCGGTGCCTTCCATGATGCCTTTGATGTCCTTGAACTGGCGGCGCACTTCGATCACGACCGAACTCGCAGCGCGGCCGACCGCTTCCATCGCCAGCGCGCCGAACAGGTAGGGCACGAGGCCGCCGATGAAGAGACCGACGATCACCATGTGGTTCGACAGATCGAAGCTGATGCTGTGGCCGCTTGCTTCGAGCGCGTGGGTGTAGTCGGCGAACAGCACCAGCGCGGCAAGGCCGGCGGAGCCGATCGCATAACCCTTGGTCACCGCCTTGGTGGTGTTGCCGACGGCATCCAGTGGATCGGTGATCGCGCGCACTTCCTTCGGCAGCTTGGACATCTCGGCGATGCCGCCGGCGTTGTCGGTGATCGGGCCGTAGGCGTCGAGCGCGACGATGATGCCGGTCATCGACAGCATCGAGGTGGCGGCGATCGCGATGCCGTAGAGCCCGGCCAGCGCGTAGGCGCCGAGGATCGCGGCGCACACTGCGAGTACCGGCAGCGCGGTCGCTTTCATCGACACGCCGAGGCCGGCGATGATGTTGGTCGCATGTCCGGTGGTCGAGGCCTGCGCGACGTGGCGCACCGGACCGTACTCGGTCGCGGTGTAGTACTCGGTGATGACGACCATCAGCGCGGTCAGCACCAGCCCGATGATCGCGGTGCCGTAAAGTTTCAGCGGCGTGACGCCGGGCAGGTAAGTTGCAATATCGCCCATCAGATTAGTGGTGACCGGGTAGAACACGACCAGCGCAATGCCGCCGGCGACCGCGAGACCGCGATAGAGCGCGTTCATGATCTTGCCGCCGTCGTTCGCTTTGACGAAGAAGCAGCCGATGATGGAGGCGATGATAGAGACGCCGCCGAGCACCAGCGGATAGACCGCGGCCTTGCCGGCGATCGCCGGGTCGGACAGCAGCAGGGTGCCGAGCAGCATGGTGGCGACAATCGTGACCGCATAGGTTTCGAACAGGTCAGCAGCCATGCCGGCGCAGTCGCCGACGTTATCGCCGACGTTATCGGCGATCACCGCCGGATTGCGCGGATCGTCTTCCGGAATGCCGGCTTCGACTTTGCCGACCAGATCAGCACCGACGTCGGCGCCCTTGGTGAAGATGCCGCCGCCCAGCCGCGCGAAGATCGAGATCAGCGAGCCGCCGAAGGCGAGGCCGACCAGCGGATGAATGAGGTCGCCGATCGGCGCATCAGGGCCGGCCATCGAGTAGAGCACCGCGAAGAAACCGGCGACGCCGAGCAGGCCCAAGCCGACCACCAGCATGCCGGTGATGGCGCCGCCGCGGAACGCGATTTGCAGCGCCGGGTTGACCCCTTGGCGCGCGGCCTCGGCGGTGCGCACATTCGAGCGTACCGATACGTTCATGCCGATGTAGCCGGTGGCGCCGGACAGGATGGCGCCGATCGCAAAGCCGATCGCCGTGGTCCAGTGCAGCGCGAAACCGATGATCAGGAACAGGATGACGCCGACGATGGCGATCGTCGAGTATTGGCGATTCAGATAGGCGGATGCCCCTTGCTGGATTGCCGCCGCGATTTCCCGCATGCGGTCGTTGCCATCGGACTGGCGCAGTATCCACGATACCGACACCATTCCGTACACCACCGCGATTACCGCGCAGATCAGCGCGAACCACAAAGCTGACGACATCGACATGCTCATCCTCCCATTTCGGCCATCACAGGCTGACCGTTATGCCTTTTATAAGCTGATCCGGATTATTCCCTCACCCCTGTCTCCTCTCCCGGCGGGAGAGAGGGTCTGTGCCCGACCCTCTCCCTTCGGGAGAGGGTGTGCGGCAGCACCGGTGAGGGTAGGGTTCGTTGCATGACGCTCAAATCGAGAACGCCGCGAGCTTCTTCGGCACCGCCGCATTTTTGAGCCGCACGTAGGCGGGCAGCCCGTTCCGGTACGGCGGATAGTCCTCGCCCGCGATCAGCGGCGCCAGATACTGCACGCATTTGGCGGTAATGTTAAAACCGTCGCTGCTGATGAAATCGGCCGGCATTTTCTTTTCGACGTTGGCGACGTTCTTCAGGTCGGCGACGCCGATTTCCCATTTGTACGGTTTGTTCGATTTGCGCACCACGGTCGGCATCACTGAATTTTTGCCCTTGAGCGCGAGCTCGACCGCGGCCTTGCCGAGCGCGTAGGCCTGCGCGACGTCGGTCTTCGATGCAATGTGGCGCGCCGCGCGCTGCAGGTAGTCGGCGACGCTCCAGTGGTATTTGAGATTGAGGCCGTCCTTGACGATATTCGCGATGACCGGCGCGACGCCGCCGAGTTGCGCGTGGCCGAACGCGTCGCGCAGCCCCTGGTCGGACAGGAATTTGCCGTCTTCGCCCTTGACGCCTTCGGAGACGATCACGGTGCAGAAGCCGGACTGCTTGACCAGCGTGTCCACCCTGGCAAGGAATTTCTCGCGGTTGAAGGCGACTTCGGGAAACAGGATGATGACCGGCAGCGGCGCTTCCCTGGTGGAAATCAGCCCGCCGGCGGCGGCGATCCAGCCGGCGTGGCGGCCCATGACTTCGAGCACGAACACTTTGGTCGAGGTCTTCGACATCGAGCGCACGTCGAATGTCGCTTCCAGCGCGCTGACCGCGATGTACTTGGCGACCGAGCCGAAACCGGGACAGCAGTCGGTGATCGGCAGGTCGTTGTCCACGGTCTTCGGCACGTGGATCGCCTGCAGCGGGTAGCCGAGGGTCGCCGACAGTTGCGAGACCTTGAGGCAGGTGTCGGCGGAGTCGCCGCCGCCGTTGTAGAAGAAGTAGCCGATGTTGTGGGCCCTGAACACTTCGATCAGCCGCTCGTATTCGCGGCGGTTCTGTTCGAGGCTTTTGAGTTTGTAGCGGCACGAGCCGAACGCGCCGGACGGCGTGTAACGCAGCGCCTTGATCGCGGCCGGCGATTCCTTCGAGGTGTCGATCAGGTCTTCGGTCAGCGCGCCGATGATGCCGTTGCGGCCCGCATAGACTTTGCCGATTTTGCTTTTGTGCCTGCGTGCGGTTTCGATGATGCCGCAGGCGCTGGCGTTGATGACCGCGGTGACGCCGCCCGACTGCGCATAAAAGGCGTTTTTCTTCGACATGCGGCGATAACCTTTCATTGGGGTTTTATTCGGGGCGTGACATTCTATCGTGCTCGGCCAGTGCTGCAAACATCTGGTCGCGGATCGCCTCGATCGCGCCCTGGCCGCGGATTTCGATATAGCGCGGGGCGCGCGGGTCGCCGCGCGCGGCCCACTGCCGGTAGTAATCCACCAGCGGCTGGGTCTGCGCGTGATAATTGGCGATGCGCTTTTTGACCGTCTCTTCCAGATCGTCGGGACGCTGCACCAGCGGCTCGCCGGTGACGTCGTCCACGCCCGGCTTTTTGGGCGGATTGAATTCGATGTGGTAGGTGCGTCCGGAAGCGGGATGGACGCGGCGGCCGCTCATGCGGCGCAGGATTTCGGCGTCGTCGACCGCGAACTCGATCACGGTATCAAGATCGATGCCGGCGTCGCGCAGCGCCTCGGCCTGCGCGACGGTGCGCGGAAAGCCGTCGATGATGAAGCCGTTCCTGCAGTCAGGTTGCACCACGCGCTGCTTGACCATTTCGATCACCAGCCGGTCGGGCACCAGCGCGCCGCTTTCCATGTAGCCGCGCGCTTCCCGGCCGAGCGCGCTGCCAGCCTTGGCTTCGGCGCGCAGAATGTTGCCGGTCGAGATTTGCGGGATGCCGTAGCGGTCGGCCAGGAATTGCGCCTGGGTGCCTTTGCCGGCGCCGGGCTGGCCGAGCAGGATGATGCGCATCATGATGTCGTGTCCATCGGTGCGCGCGGACGCGCGCGCTTTACTTTTATGGGCCGCGTCGGCGGGATGCCGCGCGGCGATTGTTATCGAAGGCGGGAATTATACTTGGGTTTCACGGCCGCATTACAGTGATCGCTGCGCGCACGCGCTCGAGGTCGTGCGCGGTGTCGACGCCGGGCGGCGGCGCGTCGGCGGTGACGACAACGCTGATGCGGTGGCCGTGCCACAGCACTCGCAACTGTTCGAGCGATTCGAATTTTTCCAGCGGCGACGGCGTGAGCTGCGCGTAGCTGCGCAGGAAGCCGGCGCGGAAGCCGTAGATGCCGATGTGGCGGTACGCGGGGAGGCCTGCCGGGAGTGAGGCGTGAGGCGCGAGGGGTGAGGCGTTGGCCCAGGCGTCGCGCGGATAGGGAATCGGCGCGCGGCTGAAGTAGAGCGCGTAACCGTCGCGGTCGAGAGCGACCTTGACGATGGCCGGGTTGGCGAATTCGTGCGCGTCCTCAATCCGGCAGCACGCGGTGGACACCGCGGCGATGGCGTGGCCGGCAAGATTTTGCGCGACCGCATGGATCACCGTGGGCGGGATCAGCGGCTCGTCGCCCTGCACGTTGACGACGATGTGGTCATCGGGGTAGTTGCGCTGCGCGGCGACTTCGGCGATGCGGTCGGTGCCCGACGCATGGCCGCCATGCGTCAGCACCGCGGTATGGCCGTACTGTTTGGCCGCGGCCGCAATCTCGGCATGGTCGGTGGCGATGATGACTTCCTGCGCGCCGCTTTCCCTGGCGCGATCGGCGGCGTGGATCACCAGCGGCTTGCCGCCGAGGTCGGCGAGCATCTTGCGCGCGAGCCGCGTCGAAGCGTGGCGCGCGGGAATGATGACGGTGAAATCGGTCATGAGTGATGAGTGAAGGGTGAGGGGTGAGGGGCGAAGAGAGATAAGTGATGAGCAAAAACGATTTCTTTACGCATCGCGCTTAACCCATTACCCATGACTCATTACCCATCACACTTCTTCCTCCGGTGGAAGTTTGCGCGCTTCGTCTTCGAGCATGACCGGAATGCCGTCCCTGATCGGAAACGCGAGGCGGTCGGGCTTGCAGATGAATTCCTGTTCCGCTTTTTTGTAGACCAGCGGGCCCTTGCACAGCGGGCAGACCAGGATGTCGAGCAATTTAGAGTCCATGTCAGGAATTCTTTTTCAATTTACGCAGTACCAGTCCGCCCAGTTCCGGTTCGACTTCGGCGTCCACGCGCAGCGCCCAGAAATTTTCGGTGCAGAAGCGCTCGCATTTTACCGCATCCTTCTCGGTCACGATGATCGCGTCGCCGGCGCCGGCGGGAGATATTAAAGCGGCAAAATCGTCGGCGCTGAACGCATGATGGTCGGGAAACGGGTGCGCGGTGAACGACACGCCGAGGTCGCGCAGGTGCTCGAAAAAATGGCGCGGATTGCCGATGCCCGCGACCGCGTGTACGTGCCGTTGCAGGAAGTACTCCGGCCCCACCTGCTGGTCCGGATTGAGCAGGTTGTAAAAGATGCTGCCGGCGAGGCGCATCTCGAACAGCGGCGCCGTGGACGGCAGTTCTTCGTGCGGAAACAGCGCGGCGCCGTTGGTGACGATGGCGTCGGCGCATGCGAGTCGGCGCGGCGGCTCGCGCAGCGGGCCGGCCGGCAGCAGCATGCCGTTGCCGAAGCCGCGCGCGCCGTCGATCACCGCGATCTCGACGTCGCGCGCCAGCGCGTAGTGCTGGAGGCCGTCGTCGCTGATGACGACGCTGCAATCGGGATGGGCGGCGAGCAGCGCCCGCGCCGTCGCGGCGCGGCGCGCGCCGATCCACACCGGGCAGCCGGCGCGGCGCGCCAGCAGCACCGGCTCATCCCCGCTGGTGCGCGGGTCGCTGTCGGCGTGTACCTGCCGCGGCTTGCATGCACCGCCCGCGTTTCCCCGATAACCACGGCTGACGATGCCCGGCGCGTGGCCGCGCTCGCGCAGGAATTGCGCGAGCCAGAGCGCCAGCGGCGTCTTGCCGGTGCCGCCGACCGTGATGTTGCCGACGATGATGACCGGCACCGGCAGGCGCAGCGTTGGGAGGACGCCGGTGCGATACAGCGCGCGGCGCACCGCCGCCGCCGCGCCGAACGCCAGGGAGAGCGGCCACAGTATCAGGTGCGGCGCCGAGACGCGGTACCAGTTTTTTTCCAGCCGGTGCATGAGGGTGATGGGTAATGCGTGATGGGTAAATGGTTAACAACGAATAGTAACTAGTGATTAGTTAAACCAATCGCCCATCACCTGTCACCCATTACTCATTACCCCTCACTTCTTTTCACCGGCCTGGGTGGTGAAGGTGATGCGGCTGTAGCCGGCGAGGCGCGCGGCTTCCATGACGTTGACCACCGACTGCCAGTTGGAAACGGCGTCGGCATTGATGATGATCATCGGGTCGGGCGCGCCGCCCGCGGCGCGTTTCAATTCGTCGCTGAAACCGGCGGGACTCTGGAACGCCACCGGGGTCTGGTTGATCGCGTATTTGCCGTCGCTGCCGACGACGATATTGATCTGGTTCGGGCGTTCTTCGGGTTTGCTGGCCTCGGCGGTCGGCAGGTTGATTTGCAGCTCGGAGTAGCGCGAATAGGTCGTGGTGACCATCAGGAAAATCAGGATCACCAGCAGTACGTCGATCAACGGGATCAGGTTGATCTCGGGTTCTTCCCTGCGGCTGCCGGCCCGGAAATTCATCAGGCGGTACGCTCGTGATGCAGTATCTCGACCAGCTTGATGGCCTGGCGTTCCATTTCCATCACCAGCGCGTCGACCTTGCCGCGGTAATAACGATAAAAAATCATGCTCGGAATCGCGACAATCAGGCCGAACGCGGTGTTGTAAAGCGCGACCGAAATGCCGTGCGCAAGAACGATCGGATTGCCGCCGCCGGTAGGGGCCTGCGAGCCGAAAATCTCGATCATGCCGATGACGGTGCCGAGCAGGCCGAGCAGCGGACTGATCGAGGCAATGGTGCCGAGCGCGCTCAGAAAACGCTCGAGTTCGTGAGTGACGGCGCGGCCGGTATCGTCGAGCGCTTCCTTCATGACGAGCGGCGAACTCCTGGAGTTGCGCAATCCGGTGGCGAATATCTGTCCCAGCGGCGAGCCGTGGGCAAGCTGCGTCAGCATTTGCGGATTGATGCCGCCCTGGCGATAGTCCTGGATGACCTGATCGAGCAGATGTTTGGGCGCGACGGCGCCGGCGCGCAGCGACCAGGCGCGCTCGCCGATGATCGCGAGCGCGATGACGGAGGCCAGCAACAGGGGCCAGATCGGCCAGCCGGCCGCTTCAATGATTGCGAACACTCAGGATTCTCCACCGGGGCTTGATGTAAACGGCGTAACTCTATCTGCGCGTGCATGTTTGAGCAAGCACGGTCAACACGCGCCGTGCGGGCGACTGCTGTTGCGCCTGAATTGCGGCGCGCACGGATTTCCACGCGAAAAAATCGCATGTCAACGGCGGCGCTGATGCAATGCATCCCGGTGCCGCAAATCGGATGAAAATGGCATGCATTTTTTTCCACAATTGCTGTGGATAAGTCTGTGTGAATTTTGTACACAACGCATGTAAGTCGACTGTCCGCAAAGAGAATTCTGCTGTTTGCCTAATTTTTAAACTTTTATATTTATATTTAAATATCAGATACTTGCATAAAACATCACGGTTTCATGCGGGTTTGCGGGCGGTCCAAATTACGGTTTGATGAAGGTTGTGGACGGCGCTGCGCCTGGCTGCAGCCGGCGGTGCATCCCGATCGGGCTTTGAATCGCTTGAAAAATTTGGATGCCCACCGCGGCACGACCCAAAAACTGCCGTCGCCGCCGCGTTAGAATGACGCGATGCAAACCGCCGCCGATGCGCGTGTCATCACCGTCAGTGAGCTCAATCGCCTGGCCAGGGAAGTCGTCGAGCGTGGCCTTCCCCTGCTGTGGGTCGCGGGCGAAGTTTCGAATTTCACGCGCGCCGCGTCCGGACATTGCTACTTCTCGCTGAAAGACGCACAGGCGCAGGTGCGCTGCGTGCTGTTCCGTCACAAGCTGCAGCTGCACGACTGGCAGCCGCAGAACGGCATGCAGATCGAGGTGCGCGCATATCCGTCGTTCTACGAACAGCGCGGCGAATTCCAGCTCACCGTCGAGACGATGCGCCGCTCGGGGCTCGGCACGCTGTATGAGGCGTTCGAGAAGCTCAAGGCCAAGCTGCAGGCGGAGGGGCTGTTCGATGTGGCGCTCAAGCGTCCGCTGCCGCGCTTCCCGCGCACGGTCGGCATCGTGACCTCGCTGCAGGCGGCGGCGCTGCGCGATGTGCTGATCACCTTGCGACGCCGCATGCCGGGGATTGCGGCGGTCATTTATCCGACCGCGGTGCAGGGTGAGGGCGCGGCACAGCAGATCGCGCAGGCGATCGCCACGGCCGGCGCGCGCGTCGCCGTCGATCATTGCGAGGTGCTGATCGTGTGCCGCGGCGGCGGCAGCATCGAGGATCTGTGGGCGTTCAACGACGAACTGGTCGCGCGCGCGGTCCGCGCGTGTGCGGTGCCGGTGGTCAGCGGCGTCGGCCACGAGACCGATTTCACGATCGCCGATTTTGCCGCCGACGCGCGTGCGCCGACACCGACCGCGGCCGCCGAGCTGGCGAGTCCCAACCGCGCCGATCTGTATCAGGAGTTGCGCCATTTGCGCGAGCGGCTCGCGCGCGTCGCCGAGCGCGCGCTCGAGCGCCGCATGCAGCAGCTCGATGTGCTGGCGCGGCGGCTGGTCCATCCGGGTGAACGCATCGCCAGTCAGTTGACGCATCTGGGCCACCTGGCGAGCCGCCTGCGCGGGGGGTGGTCGTACGCGGCCGACGGCCGGCGCTGGCAATTGCAGGAAATTTACCGGCGGCTGGCGGCGCGGCGGCCCGACGTCGAATTGCTGGCGGCGGAACAGCGCGCGTTGGCGCGGCGTTTCACAGGCGCGGCGCGCGGACGCATCGATGCATTGCGGGCGGAAGTCAAAAGTCTCGCCGCGCAGCTCGTGCACCTCAACCCGCAGGCGGTGCTCGAGCGCGGCTACAGCATCACCGAAACCGCGGATGGCGCCATCGTGCGCGACAGCACGCGCATCGAATGCGGCGAGCAATTGAAAATCACCTTCGCCAGGGGATGGGCGCGTACCAGAGTGCTGAGTAAAAATAAGTAACAATCGGTAAACCGTCGGCCGTCGAGAACGCCGCTTTTGTTACATATTTTTCGTTACAAAAAACGGGATGCATCGCAACAGTTAGTTAACAGCCAGCTGCTGCAATACGGTCTTTACGACTGGATGGAGCGGCGCTGTGCAACTGCATTACTGTGCGCATCTGGGGAATTTCGGCGACCGGATCAATCCATGGCTGTGGTCGCGGCTGATTCCGGATTTGTTGCATACCGACGATCAGACACTGTTGCTGGGAGTCGGAACCATCCTGAGCGACCGGATACCGACGCGGCAACATAAGGTGGTGTTCGGTTCCGGACTCGGCTACGGGGCGCCGCCGCAAATCGATGACAGTTGGAGCTTCTATTGTGTGCGTGGTCCGCTGACCGCACAAAAACTGGGCTTGGCGGAGCGTTTCGCGGTTACCGACCCGGCAGCGCTGGTGAGGACCTTGCATTATGCGGAAGGGCTGCGTGAAGGGCATGCTGACGGCCGGCCTGCGTTCATGCCGCATCATTTGAGCGCGCGCAGTTACAACTGGCGCGAGATTGCCCGCCAAGCGGACATGGACTACATAGATCCTTGCGATTCAGTGCCCAGTGTTCTTAATCGTATTTTCCACGCGCGTTTATTGGTCACGGAGTCGCTGCACGGCGCCATTGTTGCTGATGCGCTGCGCGTGCCTTGGACGGCGGTGCGCGCGTATCCCCATCATGTCCTGAATTTCAAATGGCAGGATTGGTGTGCTTCGCTCGGCATGAACTATGAGCCGATGGATTTGCCTGCGTTATGGGATGCCAGACACCGTGGCAACGCATTTTTTACCAGCGCGCGCCTCGCCGTTAAGCGTTGGTGCCTGGCGCGCGGCTTCCGTTATCGTACCTGGTCGCCGCTGCGGCCGCTTTATAGTCCCGCGCACGACATTGAAGCGGCGGTGCGTACGCTGCAAGCGTTGGCAACGGGAAACGCAGCATGCCTGAGCCGCGACGAAAACATTGATGATGCCACCGATCGCCTGTTATTCATGCTCGACAAATTGCGGCGCGAACAAAAACGGACGGTCAGTCAGCACGCCTTGCCAAAGCCCGCTTTAGATGCGCTAATACCTGAGTGGTGGCATTCGCCTCAAGGCAATCAAATTCAACCTTGTCCTTCATCGCCCGCAGCCAGGTTAGCTGACGTTTTGCCAGTTGACGAGTCGCAGCAATGCCCTGCGCGCGCAGCTGCATAAGCGTGATTTTGTCTTCAAGGTAGTCCCAGGTTTCGCGGTAACCGACGCAGCGCATCGACGGCATCTCCGGGTCGAGCGCATAGTTTTCGCGCAGGCTGCGCAATTCGTTGATCAATCCGAGTTCGAGCATTTCCTCGAAGCGCGCGGCGATGCGCGCGTGCAGTTGCGCGCGGTCGCCGGGCACCAGCGCGATCTTGAGCGGCGTGTACGGGAAATATACGTATTTCGGCTTTTTCAGCAGGTCGGACATCGGCCGGTCAGTCAGGTAATAGACTTCGAGCGCGCGCTGGATGCGTTGCGCGTCGTTGGGCTGCAGGCGCGCCGCGGTTTCCGGATCGACCGCCGCCAGTTTCCGGTGCAGCGCCGGCCAGCCTTCCTCGTCGGCCATGGTGTCGATCACCATGCGCAGCGCGGGATCGGCCTCCGGCAGTTCCGACAGACCTTCGAGCAGCGTCTTGAAATAGAGCATGGTGCCGCCGACCAGCAGCGGAATGTTGCCGCGTTCGGTGATTTCGCGCATCAGCGCCTGCGCATCGTCGCGAAAGCGTGCGGCGGAATAACTTTCGTCCGGCTCGATGACGTCGATCAGGTGGTGCGGCGCCCGCTTGAGCGTCGCCGCGTCGGGCTTGGCGGTGCCGATGTCCATGCGACGGTAGATTTGCGCCGAATCGACGTTGATGATTTCGCACGGCAGCTCACGCACCAGATCCACCGCGACGCCGGTCTTGCCGCTCGCGGTCGGACCCATCAGCAGGATCGCGGGGGGATATTGAGGGTGAGGCGTGAGGCGTGAGGCGTGAGGGGTAGATACCCCCGCCTTTGGCTTCTGTTTTTCTTTCTGCCTCACTCCTTACTCCTCACGCCTTGCGCCTCACTTTCCACGCATGAACAGCTGGTCCAACTCGGCGATCGTGACCTGATGCCAGGTCGGCCGGCCGTGATTGCACTGGCCGGAACGCTCGGTCGCTTCCATCTCGCGCAGCAGCGCGTTCATCTCGACGGCGGTCAGCGCGCGGTTGGCGCGCACTGCGGAATGGCAGGCCATGGTCGCCAGCAGTTCGTTGCGGCGCTCGGTGAGCACGCGGCTGGCGCCGAACTCGCGGATTTCGGCGAGCACGTCGCGCGCGAGCTGTACCGCGTCGGCATCCTTGAGCGCGGCCGGCACGCCGCGCACCGCGAGCGAGTGCGGCGACAGCACCGCGATCTCGAAGCCGATTTGGGCGAGCACGTCGGCGTGTTCTTCGGCGGTCGCGACGTCGAGCGCTTCGGCGGTGAACGCCGCCGGAACCAGCAGCGGTTGCAGCGGGATGCGGTCGGCGTCGAGTTGCGATTTCAGCTGTTCGTAGAGGATGCGTTCGTGTGCCGCATGCATGTCGACGATGACGAGCCCATGCGCATTTTGCGCGAGGATGTAGATGCCGGACAGCTGGCCTAGCGCGAAACCAAGAGCAGGTATTTCCGCGTTCGGTTCCGTCAGCGGCGATGCGGTGGTTGCTCGCGCGGCGACCGAGGATGCGCCACCGAACAATGTTTCGTAAGCGGTTGCCGGTTGCGAGACGCCGAACGGCATGCTGCGCTGCGCGGCAAAAGGTGATGTGCGCGGCGGTGAGGAGATTGTCGTCGCGGAGGTTTCCGGCCGCGCCGAGCTACCGGCGGTTGGTGCCAGCGCGCGGCTCAGCGCATGGAACACGAATTGATGGATCGCCTGCGAATCGCGGAACCGCACCTCGCTTTTGGTCGGATGCACGTTGACATCGACGCGCGCCGGATCGAGTTCGAGGAACAGCACGAACGCGGGATGCCGGTCGTGATGCAGCACGTCTTGATAGGCCTGGCGCAGCGCGTGCGTGAGCACTTTGTCGCGCACGAAACGGCCGTTGACGAACCAGTACTGGGCCTGGCGACTGGCGCCCGCCGCGGTCGGCGCCGCGATCAACCCCGAGAGACGCAACCCCGCGCTTTGAGCATCAACCGGAATCGCGGCGGCCGCGAAGTCGGCGCCGAGCACCGCGTTGATGCGCTCGGCCGGCGTTTGCGGCTTGAACTGCCATTGTGTGCGGCCGTTGTGCTGCAGCCGGAATGCGACGTCGGGGCGCGCCAGCGCGATGCGCTTGAACGCTTCGTCGCAATGCGCGTACTCGGTGGTTTCCGATTTGAGAAATTTGCGGCGCGCCGGCGTGTTGAAATAGAGATCGCGCACCTCGACACTGGTGCCGGCATCAAGCGCGGCGGGCGCCGGCGCCGCGATGGCATCGCCTTCGGCCATGACGGCCGACGCATGTTTGGCATCACGGGTGCGGCTGGTCAATGTCACGCGCGCGACCGCGGCGATGGATGCGAGCGCTTCGCCACGGAAGCCGAGACTGGTGATGCGCTCGAGGTCCGCGGGTGCCGCGATCTTGCTGGTTGCATGGCGCGCCAGCGCCAGCGGCAGTTCGTCTTTGGCAATGCCATGGCCATTATCGCTGACCCGTAGCAGCTTGATGCCGCCGCCGGCGAGTTGCACCTGGATTTCGTGCGCCCCGGCGTCGAGACTGTTTTCGAGCAGTTCCTTGAGCGCGGCGGCCGGTCGTTCGACCACTTCGCCGGCGGCGATTTGATTGATCAGCAGGTCGGGCAAAACGCGAATCACGCTCATGCGAGATTATAACTTGCGCGAATTTATTGATAGATGAAGGGTATAAGAAACACCGCGTTTTATCTTATAATCGCCGGCTGCCCCGCGTGCTGCCGCGGACCGAAAGAGAACAAATCAATGAAGATTGGCATCCCGGCCGAAACCAGAGACGGTGAAACGCGCGTTGCGGCGACCCCCGAAACCGTCAAGAAGCTGACTGCGAGCAAGCATCACACGGTGCTGGTGCAGTCAGGCGCCGGCCATGGCGCGAGCATCACCGACGCGCAATTTGCCGAAGCCGGCGCGACCGTCGTCGCCGGCGCCGCCGATGTCTACGCGCAATCCGACATCGTGCTCAAGGTGCGTACGCCGGAGGCGGGGGAAATTCCATTGCTGCGCTCCGGCAGCATCGTGATCGGTTTGCTGAATCCATTTAACCCGGAAGGCATCGCCGCGCTGGCGCAGCGGGGCGTGACCGCGTTCGCGCTGGAAGCACTGCCGCGCATCACGCGCGCGCAGCCGATGGACGTACTGTCGTCGCAGGCCAACGTCGCGGGCTACAAGGCGGTGATCGTCGCCGCAAATGAATATGGCCGTTTCATGCCGATGTTCATCACTGCTGCCGGCACGGTGAAGGCCGCGCGCGTGCTGATTCTCGGCGTCGGCGTCGCCGGCCTGCAGGCGATCGCGACCGCCAAGCGCCTCGGCGCGGTGGTCGAAGCTTCCGACGTGCGACCGCCGGTCAAGGAGCAGGTCGAATCGCTCGGCGCGAAATTTCTCGACGTGCCGTATCTGACCGACGAAGAGCGCGAAATCGCGCAGGGCGCCGGCGGTTATGCGCGGCCGATGCCGGCCGACTGGATGCGGCGTCAGGCCGAGCTCGTGCACCAACGCGCGCTGCAATCCGACATCGTGATTACCACCGCATTGATTCCGGGCCGTCCCGCACCGAAGCTGATCAAAGCGGCGACGGTCGCGGCGATGCGGCCGGGCTCGGTGCTGGTCGATCTTGCGATTGAGCAGGGCGGTAACATCGAAGGCGCCGAGCTCGACCGCGCCGTGGTCAAGAACGGCGTCACCATCATCGGTATTTCCAATCTGCCCGCATTGGTCTCGGCCGACGCCAGCGCGCTCTACGCGCGCAATCTGCTCAATTTCCTGAATCTACTGGTCGATATCAAGACCGGCGAGTTGAAGCTCAACCGCGAAGACGAAATCATCGCCGGCACCTTGCAGTGCATCGACGGCGCAGTGGTGAAAAAGCAGGAGCGCAAATGACCGTTGACCCGATTATCTTTTATCTGACCGTATTCGTGCTCGCGGTGTTCGTCGGTTATCACGTGGTGTGGAACGTGACACCGGCGCTGCACACGCCGTTGATGTCGGTGACCAATGCGATTTCAGGCATCATCCTGGTCGGTGCCATGCTTGCCGCCGGCACCGCACAGAGCGACTGGGGCACCTGGCTCGGCGCGATTGCGGTCGCGCTCGCTTCGATCAATGTGTTCGGCGGTTTCCTCGTCACTCAGCGCATGCTCGGCATGTTCAAGAAGCGGGAAAAGAAGGGCGTGGGCAAATGACGACCAACCAGATCGCGCTTGCCTATCTCGCCGCGTCAGTCCTGTTTATTTTTGCACTGAAGGGATTGTCGTCGCCGGCCACCGCGCGGCGCGGCAACCTGTTCGGCATCGCCGGCATGGCGCTCGCGGCGTTGACCACGTTATCGATGGTCCACAATCATGCGCTGATTCTCGGCGCGATCGCCGTCGGCGGCGTGATCGGCGCGGTCGTCGCGCGCCGCGTCCAGCTGACCGCAATGCCCGAACTGGTCGCGTTCATGCATTCGCTGGTCGGCCTTGCCGCAGTGTTCATCGCGATCACGGCAGTCAACAATCCGGCGGCGTTCGGATTGCACGATCCGTTGCCGATGGGCAACAAGCTCGAATTGTTCATCGGTACTTTCATCGGCGCGATGACGTGGTCGGGGTCGGTGATCGCGTTCTTGAAGCTGTCGGGACGCATGAGCGGCCGGCCGATCGTGTTCGCCGGCCAGCACGCGCTCAATCTGCTGCTTGCACTCGCGATGCTCGGCTGCGGCTTGTGGTTTTTCCTCGCGCCGGAAACCAATTGGACAGGATTCATCGCGATGTCCGCAATCGCGTTTCTGCTCGGTTTCCTGATCATCATCCCGATCGGCGGCGCCGATATGCCGGTCGTGATCTCTATGTTGAATTCATATTCGGGCTGGGCGGCAGCCGGCATCGGCTTCTCGCTCGGCAACCCGATGCTGATCATCGCCGGTTCGCTGGTCGGCTCAAGCGGTGCGATTCTTTCGTACATCATGTGTAAGGCGATGAACCGGCCGTTTCTGTCGGTGATCCTCGGCGGCTTCGGCAGCGAGGGCGGTGCAGTGGCCGCCGGCGACGGAATGCAGAAGACTTATCGCAGCGGCAGCGCCGACGATGCGGCGTTCCTGCTCGGCAACGCCGACAGCGTGGTGATCGTGCCCGGCTATGGCCTCGCGGTCGCGCGCGCGCAGCACGCAGTCAAGGAATTGACGCTCAAGCTGCAGAACAAGGGCATCAACGTGCGCTTCGCGATCCATCCGGTCGCGGGCCGCATGCCGGGGCACATGAACGTGCTGCTCGCCGAAGCCGAGATCCCGTACGACCAGGTATTCGAGATGAGCGAAATCAACAGCGATTTTCCGACCACCGACGTCGCGCTGGTGCTCGGCGCCAACGACGTGACGAACCCCGCCGCCAACGTGCCCGGCAGCCCGATCTACGGCATGCCGATCATCGAAGCCAACAAGGCGCATAACGTGATCGTCGTCAAGCGCTCGATGGCGACCGGCTATGCCGGACTCGATAACGATCTGTTCTATCTGGACAAGACGATGATGGTGTTCGGCGACGCGAAAAAAGTGGTCGAAGACATGGTCAAGGCGCTCGACTGATTTATCCTTAAAAAAGCAGCATAGAAATAATGTATTGATTTTAATGACTTTAAAATTATTATTTAAGTATTGATAATTATTCTCATTCTCGGTATTATCACACCCGTCCTTGGTTCTGACTCCTCCTCTCTACCAAGGTAATTACGGGCAAGCCAACGCTCCTCCTCCGCGTCCAGCCAGCCCCTTTTTTTCGTGCGGCAATGCACGCAGGATAAGGGTGATGACATGAACCACTGGGCCGATCGTTTTCTGGTTGTGCTGTGCAGTTTCGCATTCGTTGCGATTCTGGTAGTGCCGTTTGAAGAAAGCGGCAAACCTCCGTTTTCCATCATCACTGCTGTATTGAGATAATAGCGGATGCTTGAGATTGATCCATCATCGGCTTGATTGCAACCAGCCAATCGATGGAATCACGGATTTGAGGCGAATGGTCCGCGTGCGAGCGGCGGGTTCTGCGCGAAGTAACGCTTGATGCCGGCCAGAATCGCGCCGGCGATCTGCTTTTGATAGGCGTCGTCCTTGAGTTTCTTTTCTTCTTCCGGGTTGCTGATGAACGCGGTCTCGACGAGGATGGACGGGACGTCGGGCGCCTTGAGTACCGCAAATCCGGCTTGCTCGACCATGCCGCGGTGCAAGTTATTGATGTCGCCGAGTTCCGACAGCACGGCCTTGCCGAGTTTGAGGCTGTCGTTGATTTGCGCGGTAAAGCTCAGATCGGTCAGCGTCATCTTGAGATAAGGGTCGGGCACGTCGAGATTGACGCCGCCGATCAGGTCGGCCGCGTTTTCCTTTTTGGCCAGCCATCGCGCGGCCGAACTCGTCGCGCCGTGTTCCGACAGCGCGAACACCGATGAGCCGCTGGCGGTTGGTTTGACATAGGCGTCGGCATGGATGGATACGAACAGGTCCGCGTACACCTTGCGTGCTTTGGCGACGCGCTGCGCCAGCGGGACAAAATAATCACCGTCGCGCGTCATGACTGCGCGCAGATTCGGTTCCTGATCCATCATCGCCTTGAGCTTGCGCGCGATCGAGAGGGTGACATTCTTTTCATAGGTGCCGTGACGGCCGTGAGCGCCGGGATCCTCGCCGCCATGGCCGGGGTCAATCGCGACGATGATCAGGCGGCGGTTGGCGGGCCTGGCGACTATTTCCGGCTTGACCACATTTTCCGCCGGTGCGGGTACCACGACGGTTACCGGCGTGGCAGGTGTCGCCAGGGTCGCAGCCGGTTCGCTTACCGGAGGAGGCGGCGCGGCAGCAGTTGTCGCCGCAGCCTGCGGCGGAGGCGTGCGGTCAAGCAGCAGCGCAAGCAGCGGGTCGGCTGGGTGCGCGGGATAGATATCGAGTACCAGCCGATGGCCGTACTCGGCGACCGGCTGCAGTGAAAAGATTTGCGGGTTGACCGCGGTCTTGAGATCGAACACCAGCCGCACCGTGTCGGGCCTGAAGCGGCCGATGCGCACCGCCTTGACATAGGGATCGTCGGCGCCGATCTGCGAGGTCAATGCCTGCAATGCCGGGGTCAATGCCACGTCTTCGAGATCGAGCACCAGCCGGTCGGGATTGTTGAGCAACAGCAACTGGTTCTGGAGCGGCGTCGCGGATTCGATGGTGACGCGCGTGTAATCCTGCGCGGGCCAGACGCGCGTCGAGGCGATTTCGGTCGCTGCGTTTGTCGGAATTGCGGTAAGGAAAAAGAAGGCGATCAGGAAAAAGCGAGGGAACCCACGACGCATCCGGCGTGCTGTCGCGGTACGGTACTGCTTCAGTTTTGCAAGCGTGCTATGCAATCCCTTCCAGCCTCCGTATATGCAATGACTTCGGCATCGCGCCCGTCGCCACTGATCGTTAATGCGATCCGGATGTCCGGCTCGGGCAAACTTTCTCCCGCTTTTTCCGGCCATTCGATAAGGCATACCGAAGCGGGGTTGAAATATTCCCTGAACCCCGTATCCGCCCATTCATCAGAATGGCCGAAACGATAAAAATCAAAGTGATATAAGTATAAACTAGAAATCATGTAAGGTTCAACCAGCGTAAAAGTCGGGCTTTTGACCCGCCCCGCCCAGCCCAGTCCGCGCAGCAATCCGCGCGCCAGGGTCGTTTTGCCGGCGCCGAGTTCGCCGCACAGGTGAATCACCATGCCGGGGCGTATGCCGCGCGCCAGCGCGGCACCGAGCGCCAGGGTATCCTGCTCGGTGGCGAGATGACGTTTATGATAGTCGACCATGAGTGATGTAAAGACGCGGCTTGATCCCATAATGCTCGCGCAAGGCATCAAGCAATGGGGCGCCGGACTGGGGTTCGAAAAGGTGGGAATCGCCGATGCCGACCTGAGCCGTGCCGAACCGGGCCTGAGCGAGTGGTTGGGCGCGGGCTTTCATGGCGACATGGATTATATGGCAAGGCACGGCGTCAAACGCGCGCGGCCAGCGGAACTTGTGCCGGGTACATTACGCGTGATTTCAGCACGTCTCGACTACTTGCCGGCAGACGCCGCCGACAGCTGGCAAACGATCCGTGACCCGGAACGTGCTTTCGTGTCACGTTATGCGCTCGGGCGCGATTATCACAAGGTATTGCGCCGGCGCCTGCAGCAGCTCGCCGACCGCATCGAGGCCGCAGTCGGGAAATTCAGCTATCGCGTGTTTGCCGACAGCGCGCCAGTGCTGGAGGTCGAACTGGCGGAAAAAGCCGGACTGGGCTGGCGCGGCAAGCACACGCTGCTGCTCGACCGGGATGCCGGCTCGTATTTTTTTCTCGGCGAGATCTACACCGACCTGCCGTTGCCGGCGGACCGGGCGACCGGCAATCATTGCGGCAGCTGCATGAAATGCATCGACATCTGCCCGACGCGCGCGATCGTCGCGCCATACCGCCTCGACGCGCGGCGCTGTATTTCGTATTTGACCATCGAGCACAAGGGCTCGATTCCCGAGGAGCTGCGGCCGCTGGTCGGCAATCGTGTTTACGGTTGCGACGACTGCCAGCTGGCCTGTCCATGGAACAAGTTCGCGCGGCCTACGCCGGAACCGGATTTCGCGGTGCACAATGGTCTCGACAGTGCGACGCTGGTCGAATTATTTGTCTGGACCGGGCAGGAGTTTCACGCGCGGCTTGCCGGCAGCCCGATCCATCGCATCGGCTATGAGCGGTGGCTGCGCAACCTCGCGGTGGGGCTCGGCAATGTTTCCGCCGCGGCACCGGCGTCAACGGCGGCGGTCAAGGCGCTCAAAGCACGCGCGGATCATCCTTCGGCGCTGGTGCGCGAGCATGTGGCATGGGCGCTCGCGCGCCACCGCGGCTAGAGTCGGCTGTCCATGCGGCGCAGCCGGTCTGCGATCACGCGCATGATCTGCAACGCGAAATTGGGCGTCTGCTGGATCAGGAAGTTGAAACGCTTGGGGTCGATGATCGCAAGTTTGCTGTCGGTCTCGGCGATGGCGGTCGCGCTGCGCGGCGCATCGTCGATCATCGCCATTTCGCCCAAGACACCGCCGGGACCGACCGTTTCGACCGTTTTGCCTTTGACTTTCAGGACCACGCTGCCCTCAAGCACGACATACATCGACTTGCCATGCTCGCCTTCCTTGAAAACGACCTGGCCCTTGGCGAGGGTTTCATAACGGTCTTCTTTGCGAAACAGATCGATGGTGATCATTTTATTTTCCGCGTCGAGTTAAGACAATCTGCCAGGAGATCAGGTAATGCGGTCGGGGATCGTGCGGCGAATATCGCGCGCCATCATGACCGCGGATTCAAGGCCGTGATAATAGCCGCGGATCCAGAAGGTTTCGCGGAAACCAAGCGCGTGGTAGAAGCTGCGCGCGCCATAATTGTTGACGCGCAGTTCAAGCTCGATGGTTTCGATGCCGGCGACCAGCGCGGCCTCCTCGAGCCATTTCATCATTTCGCGCCCGGTTCCCTGGCGTTGATATGTCGGATGCACCGCAAGCAGACTCAGGTGCGCGGTCGTATCCCCGAATTCCATGATCGCGAAGCCGGCGAGGCGTCCATCCGCGCGCGCAATCAGCGCATCGGTATTGCGCGCCCGGATCGCCTGGACAACGCGTTTCGGATGCCACGCCCAGCCGCGCAGCCCGACCTCGATCAATCCGCGCGACAGCGCGGCGATCTCATCAGCATCGGTGGGGGCGGCGAGGATGAATTGCAGGACGGACATGAATATATATTACCGCACCGCGTTCTGCCTCAATCCGGCTGCGTATTTTGGGGGATGAACCTCAATACAACGCCGTTGTTGCACCAGCGTTGGCCGGTCGGCGGCGGACCGTCGTCGAAGACATGGCCGTGATGGCCGCCGCACTTGATGCAATGGTATTCGGTGCGTGGATAAATCAGGTGGAGATCGGTTTTGGTCGCGAATACGTCCGGAATCGTCGTGAAAAAACTCGGCCAGCCGGTGCCACTGTCGAATTTCATCGCCGAGGTGAACAGCGGCAGCGCGCAGCCGGCGCAGACGAATACGCCGGGTCGCTTTTCGTGGTTGAGCGGGCTGGTGAACGGGCGTTCGGTATCTTCCTCGCGCAGCACCGCGTACTGCTGCGGCGCCAGTAATTTTCGCCATTCTTCCGCGCTGTGTTTGAGCGGTGCGTTGGAAGTCGCAACATCGGCGTTGGGCGCGAGCAGCGCGTGCCAATGGTTTTGGATGTCAACCAGCGATGGTTGCGGGGGCGAATCTTTGGCCAGCGTGAAGCGCCACGGCCGGATCAGGAGCGCCGTTGCAGCGAAGCCGAAAAGAAAAGTGCGCCGTTTCATGTCAGTCAGTCGTGGGACTCGGCCAATCCTTACAAATTCAGGCGGTGTCTCAGTTCAAACGTACGTATACGACTGCTTCACGCAGGACTGACATGTTTTACAACTCCACCGGCGTCGGCGTTGCCCGCCAGATGTCGCGGCAATACTCGGCGATAGTACGGTCGGACGAGAATTTGCCCATGCGCGCAACGTTGAAGATCGACATGCGCGTCCAGTGTGCCGTGTCGCGATAAGCCGCGCTGACCAGATCCTGACAGGCGATATACGCGGCGTAGTCGGCGAGCACCAGATAGGGATCGTTCCGGATCAGATTGTCTATCAGTGGCTGGAATACGCCGCGGTCGCCATGCGAAAAAAAGCCGCTGCCAATTAAATCGATGACACTCTTGAGTTGCGGGTTGCCATCGTAGATTTCCCATGGCCGGTAGCCTCCCGCCAGCGTGCGCGATACCTCTTCGGCATTGAGGCCGAAGAGGAAGAAGTTCTCGGCGCCAACCTCCTCGAGAATTTCGACATTGGCGCCGTCGAGCGTACCGATAGTCAGCGCGCCATTCATCGAGAATTTCATGTTGCCGGTACCGGACGCTTCTTTGCCTGCCGTCGAAATCTGCTGTGACAGATCGGCAGCCGGGTAAACGCCATGCCCCAACTTGACGCTGAAATTGGGCAGGAACACTACTTTGAGACGGCCAGCGACGTCGTGATCGCGGCTCACCACATCACCAACCGCATTGACCAGCTGGATCATCAGCTTGGCCATCGCGTAACCCGGCGCTGCCTTGCCGCCGAATATAAAGGTGCGCGGCGTGATTTCGAGACCTGGATTCAGCTTGATGCGTTCGTAGAGCGTTACGATGTGCAGCACGTTGAGGTGCTGGCGCTTATATTCGTGAATACGCTTGACCTGCACATCGTAAAGACTGTCCGAATCGATGCTCACAGAGCAAAGTTTGGCGATAGTAGCCGCCAGCGTCTTTTTGCGCTCGCACTTGACCCGCCGCCAGCACTCCTGGAATGCCGGATCGTCGGCATGCTGTTCCAGCGCCCGCAGTTTCGACAGATCGTTTTCCCAGGCGGAACCGATAGTTTCCGTGAGCAGGCTCGCCAGGCCGGGGTTGCTGAGCATCATAAAACGCCGCGGCGTCACGCCATTCGTCTTGTTCTGGAACTTGGCCGGCCAGAGGTCGTAAAAATCGCGCAGCACGGTTTCCTTGAGCAAGCGGCTGTGCAACTCGGCGACACCGTTGATGGCAAAGCTTCCGGCGCAGGCCAGATGCGCCATGCGTACATAGCGCGGGCCGGTTTCGTCGATGATCGACAGCCGCTCGGCATGTCCGCTCTCGAAGGGATAGCGCATGCGCACCTCGTCGAGAAAGCGGGCGTTGATCTCATAGATTATTTCAAGATGGCGCGGCAGCAGACTTTGAAACAGCGGTACCGGCCACTTTTCGAGCGCCTCGGGCAACAGCGTGTGGTTGGTGTAGGCGAAGGTGCTTTGCGTAATGTGCCAAGCCGCATCCCATTCCATGTGGCGCTCATCCACTAGCAGGCGCATCAGTTCCGCCACAGCGATGGCCGGATGGGTATCGTTCAATTGGATGCTGAATTTTTCGTGGAATCGTTCGAGCGGCATACCCGTGGTATGGTGGATGCGCAGCATGTCCTGCAACGAGCAGGTGACGAAAAAGTACTGCTGCAGAAGGCGCAATCGCTTGCCGATCTCCGGCTCGTCGTTGGGGTAGAGCACCTTACTGATGGTGCTGGAGCGTACGCTTCGCATAACAGCACCCTCATAGTCACCTCGATTGAAGGTATGAAAATCGAAGGCCTCCGCGGCTTCTGCGGTCCACAGACGCAGCAGGTTAACGGTGTTCACGCCATAGCCGAGTATGGGAGTGTCGATCGCCACGCCTTGGAAGGTCCCATTGGGCAACCAGCGCACGCGAAAGTGACCCTGCTCGTCGGTGTATTGCTCGGTGTAACCACCGAGCTTGACGTTGTAGGAAATGCTGGGGCGGCGAACTTCCCACGGATTGCCGTAACGTAGCCAGTTGTCTGTCATCTCGATCTGGCTGCCGTCCTTTATGATCTGGTTGAAGATACCGAATTCGTAGCGGATGCCATAGCTGATGGCAGGAATCTGCAAGGTCGCCAGCGAATCCATGAAGCAGGCCGCCAGTCGACCGAGTCCGCCGTTGCCCAGACCGGGCTCTTCCTCATGTTCGATCAGATCGTCGAGATCTATGCCAAGCCCTGCCAGCGCGCGACGGGTGCTGTCCACGATGCCGAGAGTGAGCAGGTTGTTGCCCAGGAAGGGCCCCGGCAGGTACTCGGCTGACAGATAGCAGACGGTGCGCGGATTGACTTGCTGGTAGGTTTGGATCGTACTGACCCAGCGTTGCAGCAGTCGGTCGCGTACCGTGTAGGCCAGCGCTTTGAATTTGTCGTTCAGCGAGGCGACTTCGAGGAAGCGCCCCTGCACGTAAAAAAGGTTGTCGAGAAAGGCGAGACGGATGGACTCCTCGGACAATCCGGTGCGAATACTTTCGTTGCCGACGTCCTGATTCATTGCGCGTCTTGGCTCACCCATGGCGCCCCTTCGGAATTGGTGAACCATTCTGCAGGATTCATGCACTCTGACAAAGCAGTAGTGCAGAAAAACAGGAAGGAAGATCCAATGCCCCAGTCAAAATTGGTATTCATTGATTTTCACGATCATATCAGTCACAACATAGAGCGAATGTATGGCTGGCAGAGCCGTTGAACCATTGCCTCTTCATCGGCAGGGATAACAAGTGTCGGCTTGGCTCCCTTACATTCGATTCTTGTCGATCCCGCTTCGTTGGCAACCAAGTCTAACGAAATTCCAAGAAATTTCAGAGGGGTGCAAACCTTTTCCCGTATTATGGAAGAATGCTCGCCGATCCCGCCGGTAAAGACCAATGCATCGATGCCCCCGTATTTAGCTGCAAGGCTGCCAATTGCAGCACGCACTTGTTGACAAAAATACTCGACGGCAAATTTTGCGTTCACGCTATTACTGGATAATAAGTTGCTCATTTCGCTGCTCTCGCCATTAGAAAGCGCGATTAAACCCATCTTGTGGAACACCAGGTCATTTAATTGACTGACAGTGTAGTGCTTGGCCAGCTCCAGCATTACGCCCGGGTCCAGGTCGCCGCTTCGAGTGCCCATGGTTATACCGCCTGCCGGCGTGTACCCCATCGTCGTGTCGATTGATTTTAGATTTTCCAGCATACATAGACTTGCCCCGCTGCCCAGATGCGCAACAACAATTTTCCCATAAGAGTCGTTGCCAAGGATTTGGGGAATACGCGTCGCGACATAGGAGTAATTAAGCCCATGAAAACCAAAGCGGCGGAGACCCAGCTCCTGAGGGATAGGTAAGCGCTTTGCCAGATCTGTGATCGTTGCGTGAAACGCGGTATCGAAGCAAGCAACTTGTGGCACATCGAATTGTTGCCTGCAGAGATCGAGGCCCAATAAGTTTCCCGGCAAATGCAATGGAGCAAGGTGAATAATGCTTTCCAGTCGTTCGCGCTCCGCCGCGTCAACCAAGCGAGCCGCATCTTCAATCTCTCCGCCATGCACGATCCGATGGCCGACGATGTCCGGGGTATTCCCCGCCAAGTCGTGCATCAGTTTGTCGAAGGCTAAAGCATGGTCGCGTAGATGTTCATAGCGATAATTTCGGCGCAAGCCACTTTCTTCGAACAAACTGGCCTTGACGGAAGATGACCCGCTGTTAATGGTGAGAGTGATTGGCACCGCGAAATGCAATCGTTAATAAGGCCATTTCCAATTATCCGCCTCCGGCAAGTCGATACCATGCTCATTGGCATAGTTGCGACATTCAATCTGCTTGTTCAGCATCTTCTCTTTTACGTGAGCCCCGGCAACGTGCAGTTCTGGAATTCGATCGATCACATCGACTACCAGGCTATATCTGTCAATCTGGTTCTGGATAGCTAACGACAAAGGAGTATTGATGTTCCCTTTTTCCTTGTAGCCACGCACATGGAAATTCTTGTGATTATTACGTCGATAGGCCAGACGGTGAATTAACCAAGGATAGCCATGGAAGTTAAACATTACCGGCTTGTTTAACGTAAACAAGCTGTCGAAGTCGAGATCATTAAGACCATGCGGATGTTCGCTGGAAGGTGTAATTTTGTACAAATCGACCACATTGACGAATCGCACCTTTAGATTTGGAAAGTTTTCGCGCAGCATCACCACAGCCGCCAACGCCTCCTTTGTCGGGATATCTCCCGCACTGGCCATCACCACATCAGGCTCAGCGCCTTGATCGTTGCTTGCCCAATCCCAAATGCCGATCCCCTTGGTGCAATGCTTGATGGCTGAATCCATGTCCAGATATTGCAGGTGCTTTTGCTTGTCACAGACAATAACATTGATATAGTTCGTGCTTTTTAGACAATGATCGGCAACTGACAACAGGCAGTTCACGTCTGGCGGCAAATAGATACGTGTCACGCTTGGATTCTTGTTAACCACGACATCGAGGAAGCCGGGGTCCTGATGAGTGAAGCCATTGTGATCCTGCCGCCACACAGTGGAAGTAATGAGCAGGTTCAGCGAGGATACCGATGCGCGCCACGGCACCTCATTTGACATCGCCAGCCACTTGGCATGCTGGTTAAACATCGAATCGATGACATGAACAAAAGCTTCATAAGTGGAAAAGAACCCGTGACGACCGGTAAGAAGATAACCCTCCAGCCAGCCTTCCAACGTATGCTCGGAAAGAATTTCCATTACCCGGCCGTCGGGCGATAATTCACCGCCGTCTTCATCTTCGGCCAAATAGTTCGCCAGCCAGGTTTTCTGGCTCACCTCATATATGTTGTCCAATTTATTGGAAGTGTTCTCATCCGGACCGAAGACACGAAAGTTGTGCATATTGTCGCGCATAATGTCACGCAGAAACTTACCCAATGGTCGAGTGTTCTCAGCAACCGTGGTGCCCGGCCTGCCCACTTCAACCTTATAATCTCTGCAGTCCGGCATATGCAGCGCCTTGCGTAGCAGTCCCCCGTTGGCATGAGGATTGGAACTCATGCGACGTGTCCCTTTAGGCGCCAAAGCTCGTAGCTCTGCCACCAGCGCACCATTTTCGTCGAATAATTCGAAGGCTTTGTAACTCTTTAGCCATTCCTCCAACTTTGCAAAATGTTCGGGCTTACTTATCTCGCCAATCGGCACCTGATGTGAGCGCCAGTAACCTTCGACTTTTTTGCCATCGACTTTATCGGGGCCGGTCCAGCCCTTGGGCGATCGCAGCACAATCATTGGCCAATTCGGACGAATCGCTTTGCCGGAGTCTCGGGCGTTCTGCTGAATGCGACGAATTTCCAGAATGCATTGTTCCATTGTTGAGGCCATAGCCTGGTGCATGGTTTCCGGATCGCTTCCTTCGACGAAAAAGGGAATCCATCCATAACCCTTGAGCAGATTTGCCAACTCTTCATGGGAAATGCGCGACAAAATTGTAGGGTTATTGATCTTGTAGCCATTAAGATGCAGGATAGGAAGCACTGCGCCGTCCCGGATCGGATTGAGAAATTTATTGGAATGCCACGATGTGGCCAGTGCGGCCGTTTCGGACTCACCATCGCCCACCACCACCGCAACTATCAGATCCGGGTTGTCGTACGCTGCCCCAAATGCGTGTGACACGCTGTATCCAAGTTCACCGCCTTCATGGATTGAACCCGGTGTCTCGGGAGTGCAATGACTTCCGATTCCACCCGGAAACGAAAATTCTTTGAAAAACTGGCGCATGCCTTCTTCACTCTCGCCCTTATTCGGATACGCCTCGCTGTATGTGCCCTCCAAATAGACCGGCCCCAAAACACCCGGCGCACCATGTCCAGGGCCTGCCATGAATATCATGTTTAAATCGTATTTAACGATCAGGCGATTCAGATGAATGTAGGTGAAAGCCAATCCCGGACTGGAACCCCAATGACCAAGCAAACGCTTCTTTATGTGTTCAGGCTTTAAAGGTTCTCTTAACAGCGGATTGTCACGAAGATAGATCATTCCCGCAGCCAGGTAATTGCAAGCGCGCCAGTATGCGTGGATAAGTTGCACTTCTTTCGAAGATAAGGGTACTTGAGTATTCATATATTTTCTCTTTTATTGAGCAAAGCGATGTGTCCGTTTCTGGCCGACAGCGGACATTTAAACTGAGATACGACTCAATCTCAAGCCGGCTTGCGAAATACGACGATGCGGTTGGTATTGGTACCGAGCCGGTTATTGCCGACGCCCCAGATATTGGCGGTCTTGGTGAAGCGCTGCTGGTTGATCAGCACTGCCTTGCAGTCGAAGCCTGCCGCGATGCCGAGCGGCACTACGTGTTCATCAAGCCGGATTTTTGCCTTGCGTACCTCGCCGACCTCGAACGCAACGCAGCCACCCGGACGTGTGATGCGATAAAGCTCTGTAAATACCGCAGCCATTGTCGCCGTCCAATCTTCGATCGTCCGGCTCATCGTGATGTGGCGGCCGATGGCTTCGGCATCGAGCCCATTGAACCAGCAGCGCAGCCAATTGTCGCGCGCGTATTGGACGACATCGAGAAACGGCGGCGAGGTGACCGTCAACTGCACCGACGCGCGGGCGATTTGTCTTGTCGCGTTCGCGGTGGTGGTCAGGAATTGGGCGTTGGCTGCCGCCGTTCGCAGTCGCACAATGTCATCGAATTTCAGGTTGCGGCACAATTGTCGGGATTTCTTGAGGATGATCGCGCACACGTCGCGATATTCGGGTTTTTGATTGAGCTTGCGATTGATTTTGATCTGGCTTTCGGGCGAGGCCGCCTGATTCGGCGGTAATGTATAGACGGAGAAAAAACCCTTCGAGTGGCCGGTCAGCCGGTTGGTGGTAACCATGCGGATCCAGCGGTCGGCTGCGTCCTCTTCGCCATCGTCGCGGCGCCGTTGCAGATAACCGCGCAGCGCAATGATTTCAGCAAGTGTGTCGCGGTGAAAGAACATCGACAGATCGATGTCAGTGCTTTTTCGTTGGGATTTGGGGATTCGTGTCAATCGTGCCTCGATCTCAGCAAAGTCGGGTACTTCCAGTCTTGGACGGCACAGCAGCGCCGACAACGGATTGATATCGTTTGCGATAACCCGCCTGCCGTGTAACGCTGCTTCGATCGCAGTCGTGCCGCGCCCGCTGAACGGGTCGTAAACGGTGTCGCCGGGCCGCGTGAAACGCTCGATGAAATAGGCAGGCAGTTGCGGCTTGAAGCATGCGCGGTAGGGGACCTCATGGATCGAGGCAGCTTGCCGCTGTTTGCTGGTCCATAATTCTTCGCGGCGTACCGGAATCCGGTGCGAACCGATGCATGACTCGTCGGCAGCGGGCGGTTTAACCAAGGCGTGCATCAAGCACCTCGATCCAGTGGATAACCGGTAAATCGGTAGCAGTCTGCAGATGCGACTGGCAGCCGATGTTGGCGGTAACGATGACCGACGGTTGGTCCGATTCCAGAGCAGTGATCTTGTTCTTCAACAGTTGCTGAGAAAGCTGCGGTTGCAGTATCGAGTAGGTGCCGGCCGAGCCGCAGCACAAATGCATGTCCGGCACCGTCGTCAGATCAAATCCGAAATCAGCAAGCAGCGCCTCGACCTTGCCCGGCATTTTGAGGCCGTGCTGGAGCGTGCACGGGGAATGGAAAGCAATGCGATCGGGTGTATGGCGGGAAATCTGAGGGGCAATGGCTTTCAACCGATCCTTCTCGTCAAAAATAATTTCCCCGATGTCTTTTGCCAGCGCGGAGACGCGCCGGGCTTTTGCGGCATAAGCTTGGTCGTCGGCAAGCAGATGGCCGTAGTCGGCGACCATGACGCCACAGCCGCTCGCGGTGATCACGATGGCCTCGACGCCTTGCTCGATATAAGGCCACCACATATCGATATTGTGCCGCATGTAGTCGAGGCCTTCGTGTTGTGCGTCGAGGTGGTGGGGAATCGCGCCGCAGCAGCCGGCCTGCGGCGCGCGCGCCAGCATGATGCCGAGACGGTCGAGCACGCGCGCAGCCGCGGCGTTGGTGTTCGGCGACAAACTTGGTTGCACGCAGCCCTCGAGCACCAGCATCCGGCGCACGTGCATGCCGCCCGGCCAGGCGGTTGTGGGCACCGGATGCGGCACTTTGCGTTTCAACGCGCGCGGCAACAATGGGCTCACCCGTTGGCCGAATTTGAGCAGTAGCGCGAATATGACGCGATTCGTAGTAATGGCGCGCAATGCCTTGCGCACCAGCAGGTCGAGCGGGCTACGCCGGGTCTGCATGTCGACGGTATGACGGCCGATGTCGAGCAGCCGGCCGTACTGAACGCCGGACGGGCAGGTGGTTTCGCAGGCGCGGCAGGTCAGGCAGCGGTCGAGATGCAATTGCGTTTTCGCGGTCGGCGTCTGGCCTTCGAGAGTCTGCTTGATCAGGTAAATGCGGCCGCGCGGCCCGTCAAGCTCGTCGCCGAGCAACTGGTAGGTCGGACAGGTCGCGAGGCAGAAACCGCAATGCACGCATTTGCGCAGAATCGCGTCCGCTTCGCGGCCCTGCGGCGTGTCTTTGATGAAGTCGGCGAGATGGGTTTGCATGAAGAGCTATGCAACCGCGGATGAACGCGGATAAACGCGGATTATTATTCGTCGAATGTGCTGTCGATCCATATCTGTGTTCATCTGCGTTTATCTATGACTGCGTCTGCGGTTACAAGTCGGGGTACAGCCGGCCGGGATTGAAGATACCAGCCGGGTCGAACGCACGCTTGAGTTCGCGGTGGATTTTCATCAACGCCGGCGGCAGCGGCTGGAATGCGCCGGCTGATTTGTCGTGTGCACGGAACAGCGTCGCGTGACCGCCGCCAGCGCTTGCCGCGGCGCGTATCGTTTGCGGATCGGCATTGCCGATGAGCCAGCGCAATGCACCGTTCCATTCGATCAGTTGCGTGCCAGGCAAATCGAGCGGCGGCGTCGTGGATTTAAGCGACAGGCGCCACAGCGGTTGCGGCTGCCGGAAAAAATCGAGCGTGTGTTCGCGCAGTTCCTGCCAGAATGCCGCGCCATCGGCGATTTCTTCGCCGCCGAGTTGCTCGCGCGTCGCGCGTACCGCGGCCGCCGCGCCTGACAATCGCACAGTCAGCAGATTGTCGTGATGGCAGGTCGCCGAGATTGGCAGCGGCCGACCGGCCCAGGTATTCATCAATGCAATCGCCTCGGTCGCAGTTTTCTCGAAGCGCAGCGTGGTTTCGGCCGCTGGCAGCGGCAGTACCTTGAGGGATGCCTCGATGATTACGCCGAGCGTACCAAGTGATCCCGTGATCAGGCGCGAGACATCGAAACCGGCGACGTTTTTCATCATGCGCCCGCCGAAACGCAGGTCATCACCCCGGCCGTCGAGCATGCGGACGCCGAGCACGAAGTCGCGCACCGCGCCGGCCTGCGCGCGGCGTGGGCCGGACAATCCCGCGGCGATGCAGCCACCAAGCGTCGCGGCGGGACCGAGATGCGGCGGCTCGAACCCGAGCATCTGGCCGTTTTCGCACAGCGTTGCCTCGATTTCGGCGAGCGGCGTGCCGCCACGCGCGCTGATGACGAGTTCCGACGGTTCGTAATCAACGATGCCGCGACAGGCCGCGACCTCGAATGCATCGCCAGCGAGCGGGCCGCCGTAGAAGTCCTTGCTGCCACCGCCGTGAATACGCAACGGAGTTTTAGCGGCGAATGCATTGCGGATGTTATCGGCGAATTGATCGATGATTTCCTGCATGATGTTAAATGCGAGTGAAACCGCAGATAAACGCGGATAAACGCGAATGAGAAAAATCTTGTGGTTTATCTGTGTGCATCTGCGTTCATCCGCGGTTACAGTTTTTTTTGGTTTTATCGGGCAGTTTAGAACCGCGGCAGGTCGGGGAAATTTTGCTGACCGGCATGCACATGCATGCGTCCGAATTCGGCGCAGCGCTGCAAGGTCGGCACCGCCTTGCCGGGATTGAGCAGTGCGCGCGGATCGAACGCGGCCTTGATGCGACGGAACATGCCAAGCTCCGGGCTGCGGAATTGCTCGCACATCGCGTCGATTTTTTCGACGCCGACCCCGTGTTCGCCGGTGATGGTGCCACCAGCTTCGATTGACATCCTGAGAATGTCACGGCCGAAACGCTCGGCGAGTTCAAGCTCGCCCGGCTGGTTGGCGTCGTAGAGGATCAACGGATGCAGATTGCCGTCGCCGGCGTGAAACACGTTCATGCAGCGCAGCCCGTATTGTCGCGACAATGCTGCGATCGCGTTGAGCACCTGCGGCAAGGCTTTTTTCGGGATCGTGCCGTCCATGCAGTAATAGTCTGGCGACACGCGGCCGGCGGCGCCGAATGCCGCCTTGCGCCCGGCCCAGAATCGGGTACGTTCGGCCTCGTCCCGCGACACCCGGATTGCGGTGGCGCCGCTGGCCGCGAACACGGTTTTCATGCGCTCGATTTCCTCGGTGACTTCAGCATCCATGCCGTCCGCTTCGCAGAGCAGGACCGCCGCGGCGTCGAGCGGGTAACCGGCTGTTACGAACGGCTCGACCGCGCTGATCGTGAGCCGGTCCATCAGTTCGAGGCCGGCCGGAATGATACCGGCGGCGATGATGGTGGCGACCGCCTCGCCGGCCTGTGCGATGTCATTGAACGCGGCGAGGATGCATTGCGCACGCTGTGGTTTCGGCAGCAGCCTGACCGTGACTTCGGTGATCACCGCGAGCAGCCCTTCCGAGCCGGTCAGCAGCGCGAGCAGATCGTAGCCGGGCGCATCGAGCGCATCGCCGCCGCTATCCAGCGGCTCGCCGTCGATCGTGAGCGCGTGCAAACCGACGACGTTATGGACGGTGAGCCCGTATTTTAGGCAATGCATGCCGCCCGCATTTTCGGCGACATTGCCGCCGATCGTACATGCGATCTGGCTCGACGGGTCGGGCGCATAGTAGAGACCGTACGCAGCCGCAGCTTCGGAAATGGCGAGGTTGCGCACGCCGCATTGGACGCGTGCGGTGCGCGCGTGCGGGTCGATGTCGATGATGCGCGTGAATTTGGCGAGCGACAGCAACACGCCGTCGCCGCGCGGCAGTGCGCCGCCGGACAATCCGGTGCCGGCGCCGCGTGCAATCACCGGCACGCCGAGGTCGCAGCAGGTTTTCAGGATGCGCTGCACCTGATCCGTGGTCTCCGGCAGCGCGACCACCATCGGCAACTGGCGATAGGCCGACAGTCCGTCGCATTCGTACGGGTGCACATCTTCGTGCTCATGGAGCAGCGCGTGTTGCGGCAGGAACGCGGCGAGCGCGCTTACGACCGCGCGCTGGCGCGCGGCGTCAATGGATTGAAGGGCGACTGTACTCACGAGGACGGATGATAGTGCAGGACAGCGAGCGCAGGGAAGCGCTACAGACAAAAAGCGCGCCGTGTGGCGCGCTTTTCGGTTCACGGGAATGCCGCGTTCAATATCTCCAGCCGCCGTGCCAGCGATAATCACGGCTCACGTACACGAAGCGCGCGGTCGGGCCGTAATAAACCGGGACCGGACTGTAGTAAACGACGCGGGGCGGTGGCGGCGTGTAATAGACTGGCGCCGGCTGCACGTAAGTAACCACGGGCGCCCCGACTGCGAGGCTGAAACTGATATTGTCACGCGCCGCAGCGGTACCGCTCAGTATGGCCAGCGTGCCACCCAAAAGCAGAAGTGCTGAATGGTTACGCATGATAGATCTCCTTTGCTGTCATTTGAGTCGCTCGCCGCACGATTTTGCGCGGCTTACCTGTAAAGAACGCGCGAACACGCCCGAAGCTTGTGTCGAAATGTAATATTGTTTAACCAACTCGATATCATTGGAGGCTGATGAAGGTACGAAACAGGGGATTCGCCCCCGTCGTTGACGCGGACGTCGAGATCCTGCTGCTGGGCAGTTTCCCGAGCGTTGCTTCGCTCGGCAAGCGCCAATATTATGCGCACCCGCACAATCAATTCTGGCGATTGATGGGAGCTGTTATTGAAGAGCCGCTGCCTGAAATGGATTACAAACAGCGGCTGAAAACCCTGCTCAGGCATCGCATCGGTTTGTGGGACGTGATCGGCGCCTGTCAGCGTCCGGGCAGTCTCGACTCCAGCATCCGTGACCCGCGGCACAATGATTTCGCACGTGTCACGCGCGTCGCGAAGAAATTGCGGCGTGTCTGCTTTAACGGCAGGACCGCCGGCAGGTTTGGGCCGTTATTTGCCGAATGGGGTTATCAAACGCTGATACTGCCGTCGTCGAGCCCGGCGCATGCGGCACTACGCTTCGAGCAGAAGCTCAAACAATGGAGAAAAATTCTTGACTAGCGGGACTGCTGGCGCCGGTCCTGCATCGGCGGCGCGACCTTCATGACTTCGTCGATGGTCGTCATGCCGGAGGCGACTTTCATCGCGCCGCTGATGCGCAGCGGCCGCATGCCGTCGCGGTACGCCTGTTCGCGCAGCTTTTCAATATCGGTGGTGTCGTTGATCAAATTGCGCAGGTCGTTGTTGAACACCATGATTTCGTAAATGCCGAGACGGCCCAGATAGCCGGTCATCCGGCATTCAAGACAGCCGGTCGCGCCGTAGATGGTTTCGGGTTTGGTCGCTTTCCACGGTGCTACCAGCATCTCCCATGCCGAGTCTTCGAGCGCTTGTTGCTCCTTGCAGTGCGGGCACAGGGTGCGCACCAGGCGCTGCGCCATCACGCCGAGTATCGTCGAATTGAGCAGATACGACGGCACGCCGAGGTCGAGCAACCGCGTCACCGCCGATGGCGCATCGTTGGTATGCAAAGTGGAGAGCACGAGGTGGCCGGTCAATGCGGCCTGGATCGCCATTTCGGCGGTTTCGAGGTCGCGGATTTCTCCGACCATGATGATGTCCGGATCCTGCCGCATCAGCGTGCGTATGCCCTGCGCGAACGTGACGCCGAGGTTGTGCTGCACCTGCATCTGGTTGAAGGTCGGCTCGATCATTTCGATCGGGTCCTCGACCGAGCAGACGTTGACCTCGGGCCTGGCAAGAAACTTCATCGTCGAATACAACGTCGTGGTCTTCCCCGAACCGGTCGGGCCGGTGACGAGAATGATGCCATGCGGCTTCTCGATCATGCCGTACCATTTCTTGAGATCGTCATCGGAAAAGCCGAGCTCGCCGAAATCCCTCACCAGTACTTCAGGATCGAAAATCCGCATCACGAGTTTCTCGCCGAACGCGGTCGGCATCGTCGATAGCCGCAATTCGACCTCATTGCCGTCGTGCGTCACGGTCTTGATGCGGCCGTCCTGCGGACGGCGCTTTTCGATCACATCCATGCGGCCGAGCAGCTTGATGCGGCTGGTCATCGCCGCCATCACCGGCGTCGGAATCTGGTAGACCTGGTGCAACACGCCGTCAATGCGAAAGCGCACGTTGCCGGTATCGCGGCGCGGCTCCAGATGGATGTCGCTGGCGTGCTGGTCGAACGCGTAGTTGAACAGCCAGTCGCAGATGTGAATGACATGCTGATCGTTGGCGTCGAGCTTGCCGCTGCGGCCGAGTTGCACCAGTTGCTCGAAGTTGGTGATCGAGCTATAGGCGCCCTGATCTTTCTCAGTCGCACCCTTGACTGATTTGGCGAGACTGAAAAATTCGACGATATAGCTCTGGATGTCGATCGGACTTGCGATCACGCGCTTGATCTCGAGCCGCAACACCTGCTTGAGGTTCTCCTCCCAGTCGCGCACAAATGGTTCGCAGGTCGCAATCGTCGCTTCGTGCGCGGTAACGCCGATGGGCAGGATACGGTAGCGTTGCGCATAGGCGGTGGACATCAACTTGGTGACTGCTGCAAAATCGATTTTGAAGGGGTCGATATGAACGTACGGAAGGCCGACTTTGGCGGCCAGCCATTCGGTCAATGCTTCAATGTGCAGCGCCTTGCGCGGATTGCGGGGATCCTTGAATTTTTGTTCCGCAATCACGACCAGCGGATGGTTTTCGCCGCGGTTGGCGCGGCGGTCACTGAATAACCGGTCCGCGTCTTCCTTGCTGACGAGCCGGTCGGCGACGAGATCGGCCAGCAGACTGTCGAGGGTAAGCCGGCGGTCGGCGCGTTTGCCTGCGGTGGCCGGAACTGCCGTTTTCGTGGCGGGGTCAGCCATGATGGGCGTCAATATAAACGCTTTTCATAGTCTGCTCAATCTGTTAGAAAAATATCGTTGGCGAATGTTGTACCATGCGCGTCATGACAAATGATAAAGCCAGCCTGGCTATTTTGTTCATGGACGTCAGCGATAGCACGCGGCTTTATGACGTACTGGGGGATACCGTGGCGTTCGGCGTCGTGCGCCAGTGTCTCGCGTTGTGCGAAGAGGTCGTCACGAGCCTCAAGGGGCGGGTGGTCAAAACCACCGGCGATGGCGCGATGTGCGCGTTTCCGGATGCCGGGGCGGCGGTACAGGCGGCGTGTGAAATGCAACTACGATTGCTCAATCTGCATCTACAATCGGGCGCGCTGGCGATCCGGATTGGATTGCACTACGGCCCGGTACTGGTCCAGGGGGATGATGTTTTTGGAGACACCGTAAACGTCGCCGCGCGCATGCTGGAATTTGCCGCCGGCGGTCAGATCATCGCAACCGAGACTACTGTGTCAATGCTGTCATCACAGCAACGCGAGGCGACGCGCCGGCTTGATACGCTGCCGGTCAAGGGCAAGGACGCTGAAATCGGCGTCTGCGAGGTGTTGTGGCAGAGCGGCTCCGACCGCACGTTGATGCCGAGCCGGGTCGACACCACGCTGGCGCGGGCCGGGATCGCGCGGTTGCGTCTCGTGCACGGCGGGCGCGAGTTCATGGTCGTGTTGTCGATCACCATCGGCCGCGATGCCGAAAACGGTATTTGCCTGACCGACCGCCTGGCATCGCGCCGGCACGCCTACATTGAACGGCGCAAGAACAAGTTCGTGCTGGCTGACCGCAGTTCAAACGGCACCTACGTGCAGATCGAAGGCGGCCAGCACTTCGTATTGCATCGCGAGGAGATGATTCTGAGCGGCAGCGGTTTCATTACGTTCGGCCACCGGCCACAGGCGGCTGATGATGAAATGGTCAGGTTTTGGTGCGAAGACGCCGCCGAGGCCAACACGCCGGCGTCTCCCGGTGCCTGATGGCAAACAATCCAGACGAAACCCGACGAAACTGGTTGCAGCGCCGTTTCGATATCTATATTTCATTGCGCGACATGGCGGTGGCAGCGTGGCCGGTATTGCTGATCATCGGCGTGACACTGGCAGTTGCTTATCATTTTGTGCAGCCTGCGCCGCCCAAAGAATTAATTCTGGCGGCTGGGTCCGAGGACGGCGCTTACTACGGGTTTGCCAAGCGCTATCGCGCCATTCTCGCGCGTGATGGCATCAATTTGGTAGTGCGCAAAACACCGGGATCCATCGAGAATCTGAAAAGCCTGAGCGACGAAAACTCCGATATTGACATCGCCTTTGTTGAGGGAGGCATTGGCACGGCAGATGACAATCCCGATGTGGAATCGATCGGCAGCCTGTTTTATGAACCGGTCTGGGTGTTTTACCGCTCCTCCAGGACGTTCGATCGTCTTACCCAGTTGCGCGGCAAGCGCATCGCGGTAGGGCCGGAGAACAGCGGTACGCGCGTGCTCGCCATGGCGTTGCTCGCGGCCAACGGGATCCATGCAGGCGATGTGAAGCTATCGGATCTGAGCGGCCGGAAGGCGACGCAAGCCCTCCAGCAGGGGAGTGTCGATGTCGTTTTTTTCGTCGCTGCCGCCGAAGCCTGGTCGGTCAGAGATGCATTGCGGGATCCGCGCATAAAATTGATGAATTTCACCCGCGCCCAGGCGTACACGCGCCGGTTTTCGTACCTGTCCGAGGTGGTGCTGCCGCGGGGCGCGATTGATCTGGCCCGCGACATCCCGGCGCAGGATGTGCATCTGCTTGCTGCCACCGCCAATCTGCTCACGCGCTGGGATCTGCATCCGACGTTGATCGGATTGCTTGCTGCCGCGGCAACCGAGGTGCATGGCAATGCCGGCCTGTTCCAGCGCGAGGGCGATTTTCCTTCAACCAAGAATCAGGATTATCCGGTCAACGCCGAAGCGGCGCGCTACTACAAATCCGGGCCGTCATTTCTGCAACGCTTCCTGCCGTTTTGGGTGGCGATTCTGGTCGATCGTTCGATTGTGTTGCTATTGCCGCTGATTGCGATCTCAATTCCGCTGGTGCGCCTGTTGCCATCGCTTTACAAATGGCGCATCAATTCGCGAATCTACCGCAATTACGGCGAACTGCGGATGCTGGAGGACGAAATAGAGCGGGATCCGTTACCGGAGAAAATTCGAAACTATCTCGAGCGTCTCGATAACATCGAGCGGCGCGTCAACCGCCTGTCGGTACCGCTGGCATTCAATAATCCGCTCTACACATTGCGTCAGCACATCGATTATGTACGCACGCGCATCGCCACGCTCGGCGCGCACGCACAGCAGGGAGGAACCAGTCATGCATGAAAATGGCAGCGGCATTGGCACCGACGAACAAATCATCGACGGCGTTAACGGCTGGACCATGCTGATCGTGCTGCTGGCCGTTATAGGCTCCGGCATCTATCTCGCGGTGCCGCCGGTCGGGTTGACCGGTTTTATCATCGGCGTTTTCCTGTGCGCGGCGCTGGTCACCAACATGATGACGGTGCTGTTGTCGGAGTCCGGTGCGCAACCGGTGATCCAGATGTCGCAGGCAACTCAGTAAATTTGCGCAAGGAAATCCGCCGACCCGGATTCGCCCCAGGTCGGCGTTATATGGAGATTATTTGTCGGGTTGCGGCGTGATGCGCAAATAAGGCTTGATCGCTTTGTAGCCCTTCGGGAATTTCTGTTTGATGACTTCCGGATCCTGCAGCGACGGCACGATGATGACGTCTTCGCCGTTCTGCCAGTTGACCGGCGTCGCGACGCTGTAATTGTCGGTCAACTGCAGCGAGTCGATCACGCGCAGGATCTCGTTGAAGTTGCGGCCGGTACTCGCCGGGTAGGTGATGATGGTGCGGATTTTCTTCTTCGAGTCGATGATGAATACCGAACGCACCGTCAGCGTATCGTTCGCGTTCGGATGAATCATATCGTAAAGATTGGACACCGTGCGGTCCGGGTCCGCGAGGATCGGAAAGTTGACGCTGGTATGTTGCGTCTCGTTGATGTCCGGCACCCATTTTACATGCGAATCGAGCGGGTCCACGCTGATCGCAAGCACTTTGACGTTGCGCTTGTCGAATTCGCCCTTGAGCTTGGCGGTGGCGCCGAGTTCGGTCGTGCAGACCGGTGTGAAATCCTTCGGATGCGAAAACAGCACGCCCCATTTATCACCGAGCCATTCGTGAAAGTGGATTTTGCCGGCCGTGGAATCCTGCGTGAAATCGGGGGCAATATCGCCTAATCTTAGGGTAGCCATACAAATCTCCTTGGGAAACGGTCATCCGGTTGCCGGGGACGCCGCTAAGTTTAAACCTGCTTGTTGAAAACAGGAAAGAATAAAAAGTCAAAAGATTATCTTCGTTGGATATATGGGACGCGGAAGCATGGCGCCCCGAACACGAATCGAACGTGCGACCTGCCCCTTAGGAGGGGGCTGCTCTATCCACTGAGCTACCGGGGCGGCAAGGTGCTATTCTAGCGTAGAATTTCCGGGTGGCTGTAAGACTGGAGGCCTGCCGTGGTCAAATGGTTGCTCATCGCGTTGGTGGTTGGGGTCGGCTTGTTGGTGTGGCGCAGCGCTGCCAAGGCCAACGATGCGCTGCCAAAGGAGGGCGAGCCGGCCCCGGGTTTTACTTTGCCGGATCAGACGGGGAAAATGCGCGGGATCGAAGATTTCCGCGGCAAATGGCTGGTCCTGTATTTTTATCCGAAGGACGACACGCCGGGCTGCACCGAAGAAGCGTGTACGTTTCGTGACGATCTGCATAAGCTGACCGCACTGGGCGCGGAAATCGTCGGCGTCAGCGTTGATGACACGCTATCGCACGCGGCATTTGCCAGGAAATACCATTTACCGTTCCCGTTATTGTCGGATGAAAACGGCGGGGTTGCGGCGCGCTATGGCTCGCTCAGAAATTTTGGCTTCCTCAAAATCGCCAAACGCAACACCTTTCTGATCGATCCTCAAGGCAAGGTCGCGCGAGTTTATCTGAGCGTAAGCACGTCACGAAATTCGCAGGAGGTTATTGAAGATTTGAAAAAGCTGACGGCTCAATGACCAGTACGACAAAGTTATCGGCCACGGAACGCTTCGGACAAATCGTCACCGGTCCGGATGAGAAGATCCGGCTCGCGGAAGCGGCGCTGCTGATTGCGTGCGATGAATATCACGATCTGGATATCGGCGCATATCTTGCGCGGATCGATGCAATGGCTGATGCGTTCAGGCGCAGATTATGGCGCGACATCAGCCCTGCTGATACCATTCTGCGGCTCAATCGCTTTCTGTTCGACGAACAGGGGTTTGCCGGCAATGCCGATGATTACCATGATCCGCGTAACAGTTATCTCAACGAAGTGCTCGATCGCAGGCTTGGCATCCCGATTACGCTCGGACTGGTGTATATGGAAATCGGTCGGTGCATTGGTTTGCCGGTGCAGGGCGTGTCGTTCCCCGCGCACTTCCTGGTCAAATATCGGATGCGTGAGGGCACCGTTGTTCTCGACCCTTATGCCAAAGGCGTTTCATTGAGTTTTGATGACTTGCGGCATCGGGTCAGGTCCCTGCACAACGGCGTTGCACCGACAAAATCCCGCGTTGCGGCCATGCTCGGTGCTGCCAGCAACCGGGAAATTCTGGTGCGCATGCTGCGCAATCTGAAAAATATTTACATCAACGACGGACAATGGCCGAAAGCGCTGGCTGTATCCGACCGCATCATCGCAATCATGCCGGATGATGCCATTGAGCATCGTGACCGCGGCATGATTTATGTTGGACTTGAGTGTTTTCGCGCCGCGCTGGCGGACTTTCAGTCTTACCTGGGAAGGTCGCCGGAAGCCGAAGATGCCGGCGTGGTACGGCAGTACGTGATTGATTTACAGACCGCTGCCGCGCGCCTGAACTGATAAAACTGGTCGATCCGCTGGAAAAAGTCAGATCGCCGGCTGGGGAGCCGGCGTGAGCGTCGTGGCGCCTGCAGCCGGCGCTGGTGCAACAGGCGCCTGTTTCGCAGGAGAACTGGCGGGGGCGCCGCTGGCCTGCCCGGCAGGCTGCTCATCATCCAATTCGCTCTTGGGCATCGTTTCCTGGTCTTTTTCAGGCGGTGGGTTATTGCCGTAAATCAGGTAACGCCGTCGTTGCAAGTAGGCGTCGCGCTGGAATTCATATGGGTCAAGCGCGGCTTTTTCCAGAAGATTGGTCACATCCAGAAGATTAGCGCGGGTGTTGACGATATAAAGCCCCCACAGGGAGTTGCGTGTTGCAACGTCGTGGTACCACACCCAATAGATCGGGTCGAGTTTGAAATCTACGAGACGTCCGAGCCCGTCGCGGAACGAGCTCGGGCCAAAGAACGGGAGTTGCAGGTACGGGCCGGCTTCGACGCGCCAATGGCCCAGCGTTAGTCCGAAATCCTCATTGTGCTTTTCAAGTCCGACTTTGGTGGCAACGTCGATCAAACCGCCAATACCGGCCGTCGTGTTCATGGCGATGCGTCCGACGTCGGAGGCTGCCTCGGGCAGTTTGCCCTGCAACAGGTTGTTGAGCGCGACCAGAACGTCATACAGATTGTTGAAGAAATTGGTGACGCCGGTGCGCACGACCTGCGGCAGTACGGTTTGATAAGCCTGAGCGACCGGCTTAAATATACTTTTGTCGAGACCATCGTTGAACTTGTAAAACGCCCGATTCATGGGTTCGAACGGATCGCGCGGATCCTTGGTCGCGCAACTGCTCATCATCAAAAAGCACAACACGAGCAACAGTCCAGTGCTCACCCGTCTAACCGGAGATATCGATACCGTTGTCATGGGAGCGGAGAAATTTCTTTTATTATAGCAATATTTCAAGAAAGGGTAGTGGAGCCCGTTGCGGGAAAGCAGCGGACGCGCGGATTGGTTTATATGTGAACCAAAGAACTAAAAATGAGGTTCATGGCCGGTTAATGGGTCGTTTTTCCGGTTTTGCCCCGAATTTCGTTCAAGGTCGCCTGTGTTTCCGTCAATAGCGGCCCACCGAGGCTGACCGCACGTTCGGCAGCGCGCAGCGCGGCATCCAATTGGTTTTGATCGGAAAGTACTTGCGCAAGATTGTTGAAGGCCGCCGCGGAGTCGGGATGGTCGATGGTCGCGCGCCGGAACGCCGCCTCGGCGGTGGCAAGATCGTGTAACGCGTAAGCGGTATTGCCGCGCCCCATCTGCGCGGCCAAACTGTCGGGCCAGCGCTCCAGCATGGCGTTGTAGGCAATCGAAGCGTTTTTGATTTGTCCGGCTTTCTCGAGCGCGGCCACGGCGGTTGCATAATCGGTTTCGGTCGCGGTTACCGGCACACGGTCGGGTGGCACCGCGACCATCGCCCAGTAGCCCCCCGGCTGCCATATTTTTTCGAATATCCCCATCGGCATAACGCGGCGTGATTTTTCTCCCGAGCGCCGAATCACCTCGAAGTCATCGAGGTTATAGCCGATCATCACCGAATAGTGCCATTTCGGATACCATTTGAAGCCGTAATTCTCAAGGGTAATGACTGGCGTGCCGGCGGCAATCTCGCGTAATACATCGATGAATTTGGGTGCCAGGGGGTAGGCCACGAGCCCATGGCGGCGGACCGCGGCGAGCATTTCTATCTGTAGGCTGCCCTCGCGGCCCGGCAGGTAAACCTCTTGGACCAGAGTGTCGAGCGAAACGTTGATACCTTCCGCGTTGAGCACCATCGCAAGCGCCGACGGGCCGCAGAAATTATCTTCCTGCGGCACAAATGGTACCTGCTCGAGTTCAACGTGCGATGGAAGTTCGGTTGGACGTTGCTCTTTGAGGGCGAGGGTCTGCGGCGAGAGGCTGGTGCATCCCGAAAAAAACAGAGTACATGAAATAAGAAAGCCCGCTAGAAAGCGGGCTTTCGTGTTGAAGACACTCAATCGTTATTTGTATGCAAAGTAAATAATCAAAGCAACTACCAGTACCCCGGCAGCCCACCACCAGCCAGAATCATCCGCACCCGCAGGCAATGTGTCGATCTTGCCGGCGATAGTGTTGATTTCTTCCTGTGTCATTGCGGCGACTCGTGCTTGCGCGTCCGTCGATTTGACTCCCAGTGCTTCAAGTTGCTTCGCAACATCGCTGCGGTTAACGAACTGAACTACTTTATCGCGGTTGGCTTGTGCTGCAGCACTTGCCACCACTTGGTCGGTACCGATCATCCCGGCCTGTGTCGCAAACGGCACTAATACCATGCTTACGATCAGTAACTGGCTTACCAACTTATAAAGACATTTCATCACTAATCTCCTTACGTATACGCGAATAAAGACAAGGCGCCGATACCCAGAAATCATTGGCGCTGTTGCTTTATAACGCCGGGAGGTCGCTAGCGTCAAGTGTCGAAGTTGCTCAAAGTTTATTCAGGGGGATATAGCATTAAACCATTGGCCGAATCATTCAATATTCCACGCCAGGTCAAACCAAACCTGCTTGTAACTCAAGAGGATAGATTTTCTGGGACTTGCATTGTCGACCGATGATCGTCGGCCCGGCCAATAGGGCCGATAAACGGCTTGCTGTCGCGTAAAGTCATTTACGGGAATGCCCGGATATCCGGATTCGAATCTAAGATCGGGCCGGGCGGTCGCGCGCAGGCGATCAACGGTATTTTCGATGACAACGTCTTCGGGGCGACCGCGTTTAAATGATTGGCCGCTGGATTTTTGATACCCACGCGGACAATCATTCAGAATTATGTTATTGACTATAAACTGTCGACCGAACCATATGGCATGGCGAAAGTCAGCCCAATGACAGAAACCGCGATCTACCGTAACGCGTTGCTGTTGCAGTCGCTACTGCTCGAGTACCGGCTGGAGTCGGTATTGGGCGCCGGCGGTTTCGGCATGACATACCTCGGTTGGGACACCAATCTCGAAAAGCATGTAGCAATCAAGGAATACCTGCCCAACGACTTGGCATTGCGTGCGCTTGACGGCAGCCTGGTGCCGATCAATACCGAAAATGAGTACAACTACCAGTGGGGACTGGAGCGTTTTATCCAGGAGGCGCGCATACTCGCCAAGTTCAGCCATCCGAATATCGTGCGCGTCAGCCGTTTTTTCGAAGCCAACGGCACCGGCTACATGGTGATGGATTACGAAGCCGGCGAATCGCTGCGGCAGTACCTAAAACGCAATCCGATGCCGGAGGAGGCGAAGCTCAAAAATCTCCTGATGCCGGTTCTTGATGGCTTGCAGGCCGTGCACGAGGCCGGTTTTCTGCATCGCGACATCAAGCCGAGCAATGTGTTCATTCGCAGCAACGGGGTGCCGGTATTGCTGGACTTCGGCTCGGCACGTGTGGCAACCGGTGCGATAACCAAGAGTCTGACCGCCATCGTGACGCCGGGCTATGCCCCGATCGAGCAGTACTCAAACAGGGGTAACCAGGGATCATGGTCCGATATTTACGCGCTGGCCGGCGTTATGTACCGTGCGGTCAATGGCGAGAATCCGCCTGACTCTGTCAGCCGCATCAAGGCTGATACTGTGCCACATGCGCTGACCGCTGCGCGCACCCGCTACAGCGAGCGTTTTTTGAAAGCAATCGAGTGGGGCATGACCATAGACGAGAAATTACGGCCGCAAAACGTCGCTGAATGGCGCGATCTGTTTTTCGGGCGCCTACCATTGACCGCTTTCAACCGCAGCACGGTAGTGACCGCCAGCGCGCCCACCGTCGGCGTGCCGGCAGGTTCTGCGGCACGCCGCACGACGAGGGTCAACGCCGGCGGTGACCGCGTCGCGCGGACAGCACCTGTACGCGGCGTTACTAAATGGTTGGTCGGCGGCGGCATCGTGCTGGTCGTGCTTGCGTTGTCCGCAATGATTATTTCCAAACGGCATCATGAGCCGGCGTCAGCGCTGCTGCCGCGCCAATCCGTGCCGCCGCCCGATCCGCGGAACACCGATGAGCCGGCGATCCCGCCACCGGCAATACCCAAAGCGCCCGCTGCCGACGATACGCCCGACGCGAAAAATACCGCAGGTGACGATACCGAAATCCCGCTTTCGCTGAAGCGGGAATTCGCGGCCGCCGATCGTGATGGCGATGGCTATCTGTCGCGGGCGGAGGTAAGCGGCAGATTTCCGGCGGTCAGCCGCAACTTCGAAGAGGTGGATACCGACGGCGACGGCCGGATTTCGCGCGCAGAGTTTTGGCAGTTCCGCAGGAAAATGGCGGCCGGAAGAATGCAGCGCCAGTAAGCGTCGTCCGGCCAATTGCCGTATAGTGTGCGCCATCGGCCATGGCTGAAATACTCAATTACCGCAATGCGTTGCCGCTCGGTACGATGCTGCTCGAGTACCGCCTCGAATCGATACTGGGTGCCGGCGGCTTTGGCATGACCTACCTGGCGTACGACACCCTGCTCCAGAAGAAGATCGCGATCAAAGAATACCTGCCGGTCGAACTCGCGGTGCGCGCGCTGGATGGCGCGATCGTGCCGATCAATACCGGCACCGAATACAACTATAAGTGGGGGCTCGACCGTTTCCTGCAGGAAGCACGGCTGCTCGCCAAGTTCAGCCACCCGAACATCGTCCAGGTCAAGCGCTATTTCGAGGCCAACGGCACCGCTTACATGGTGATGAATTACGAATCGGGCATGTCGTTGAGTCAATTGCTCAAGCGCATCCCGCGGCCCGACGAGCCGATGCTGATCAAGATACTGATGCCGCTGCTCGACGGCCTGGAGGCGGTGCAGCAAGCGGGGTTCCTGCACCGCGATATCAAGCCATCGAACATTTTCATCCGTGATACCGGCGTGCCGGTGCTGCTTGATTTCGGGGCTGCGCGGCTCGCGGCCGGCGCCGCGACCCGCACCATGACTTCGATCCTGACGCCGGGCTACGCGCCGCTTGAACAGTATTCGAAAGACGGCAACCAGGGACCGTGGACCGACATTTATTCTCTTGCAGCGGTCGTTTACCGCGCGGTGTCCGGCGAAAACCCACCCGATGCCGTGAGCCGCATGAAGTCCGACAACGTCAAACAGACATTGATTTCATTGCATGACCGTTACAGTCCAGGATTCCTGTACGGCATCGACCGCGGCATGGAAATCGATGAAAAAAAACGCCCGCAGTCGGTCGCGGAGTGGCGGACGTTTTTTACCGGCGCTGCGGCGCCGATGGCGGACGTGGCCGTTGATCGGATGCCAAATGCGCTGGAGGACGAGCCGACACAATTAATGGAAAAGACGACTGCGTCCGCGACGACGCTGATCAAGGCCCAGCGCCCGTCGGTATCTCAATTGAGCTGGTTCGCCGCCGGCGTATTGGTATTGTTCATCGTTATCGGCGTCGGCCGACTGTTCAATAAAGTTACCGATAAGGCGCCGCCCGAAGCCGTGGCTACCGTACCGGCGCCGGCCACCGGCGCACCGACGTTACCGGGGGTGCCTGACTTCGACGCGCTTGACATTAACCATGATGGTTATTTGACTCCAGATGAGGTCAAGGGCACGGTGCTTGAACAAAGCTTCCAGAAACTCGATGCCAATGGAGACGGGCGTATTTCGCGCGCAGAGTTCAACGCCGCACGCTGAGTTTTCGCCGGGTCGCGCTGCGATTTGTCTTATTCGGGCGCAAGCAGAAAATCGCGCACCACGGCGATCTGATCCTCCGTCAGCAGCATCGGCGCGTGGCCGATGCCGGGAAATTCGACGATACGCGGACGCGGGCCGCGCATGCGCATTCGGTCGGCGATGCCGGGAAGCAGCAGGTCGGATTGCGCGCCGCGCAGCACCAAGGTTGGACAGGTAATCGCGTCCCACGCGCTCCACAGGTCGATATCCTGCATTAATTCCCGGCGAAACGGCAGCCCGATGCCGGGGTCGTAGCCCATGCCCCAACTGCCATCCGCGTGCTGCTTCGCGTTGTATAACGTCAGATGACGCCATTGCGCCTCGGTCAACGGCCCGAACGGCGCCGAGATCTTGCGCACGTAATCCTGCAAACCTTCGAAAGTCCGGAAATGCGGATCGGCGACGATATAACCGCCGATCCTTTCGAGAAATGCTTGCGGGATCAGCGGGCCGACATCATTGACAACAAGCCTGCGGATCGGCGACTTCGGTTGTGCGGCCAGCAGCATGCCGATGACGCCGCCCATCGAGGTGCCGACCCAGTAGAGCGAGCGCGTGCCGTAACGGCGCTGCAGGAAATTACCGAGCCGCGCGAGCCAGCTGTGCGCGGGCGGCCACAGCGTGACGCGCGCCAGCAGCGTGGCTATGTCGGACAGGTACTGTGGAAATCCGTAATCTTCCTTGTTGGGCAGCCAGTCGCTCCTGCCGCGGCCGACGATATCGGGACAGACGACGCGGCAGTCGGGCGCGAGCCTGCGCGCGAGAAAGTCGAAATCACGGCAGTTGCGCGTGAGGCCGTGCACGCATACCACGATGCGCGGATTCAGCGGATCGCCCCAATCGGTGTAGTGCATGCGGTGAAAGCCCCGGCTGCCGAGGCACAGCACGTAATCGTTTCTCATCGCGTCATCGGGAGGATGTAAACAACATGAATGCCGCGCCGCCGGCACCGAAGAAAATCACGATATGCGCCCAGTTCCACGACACATAAGGTTGCGTCGCAGCCTGTCGGGCGGATAGTTGGAAATCAGAAACAGTCTGCCGCCTCTCCCGCAGATCGCGGATGAAAAATGGCGGGTCAGTATATCATCGCCATGCTGCCCGCCGGCCACATTAACCAGTTGTACCGAATGGGCGGAGCGCGGCAAACTGACGATGTGCCGGTGCGTCCGGGATAAAGCCGGCTATCGTTTAAAATCGTGTTTCAAATAACAAGGACAACGCACCGTGCAATGCATTTGCGTATTTTGCGGTTCCAACGCTGGAATCGACGCAGCGTACGCTGAAGCGGCGCGCGCCCTGGTGCGTGCCATTGCCGCCCGCGGCATGCGGATCGTTTACGGCGGCGGCAATATCGGGCTGATGGGAGCGCTCGCGGAAGCGGCGCTTGCCGCCGGCGTGCCGGTGACCGGCGTCATTCCGCGCGCGTTGCTCGAACGCGAGGTCGGTCATCGCGGCCTGGTCGATCTGCGCGTCGTCAATTCGATGCATGAGCGCAAGGCATTGATGGCGGAACTGGCGGATGCTTTCGTCGCCCTGCCCGGCGGACTTGGTACCTACGAAGAAACGTTCGAGATGCTGACCTGGGTGCAGTTGGGTATCCACCGCAAGCCATGCGGCATTCTCAACGTCGCCGGTTTTTATGACAGCTTGATTGCATTTCTCGATCACGCCGTTGCCGCGGGTTTTCTCAAGCCCGAGCATCGCGGCATACTGGTTGTCGAGCGCGAACCGCAGGCGCTGCTGGAACGGCTGGTCGCCCACCAACTGCCCGAAGTCAGAATGTGGATAAATCGCGATCAGTCCTGAAAAGTGCTTGATTCCGTCAGGGAAAATGAGTAGCCTAACCATCCCTATTCCGGCTTCGGCCGGACTCCCTATATTTTATTTTAAGAGGTATGCATGAGTACCGAAGCTAACGTTGCCAAAGACAAGCTGGTGCAAGATTTCAGGATCGTGGTTGCCGACGCCGAAGAATTGCTGAAGGCGACCGCCACCCTCGCCGGCGAGAAGGCCGCCTCGGCGCGCGAACGCATTCAAGAAAGTTTGCATCGCGCCAAGATCAAGCTTGCCGACGCCGAAGAAGCAATTGTCGGCAAGACCAAGCAGGCCGCGCACGCCACCGACGAATATGTGCATGAGAACCCATGGCATGCGGTCGGCGTGGCCGCCGGTATCGGTCTGCTGATCGGCCTGTTGATCGGCCGGCGCTAACGTTCCGTGACGGCGGAAGAACCCGGTCAAGCTCGGGCATCCGGCGGCGGACTGCTGCAATCATTGCGCAACCTCGCGGCGACGCTGGTCGCGGTGTTGCAGACGCGTCTTGAGTTGCTGGCCGCCGAGGTCGAGGAGGAGCGCGTCCGGCTCGGACGCCTGCTGGTTCTTGCCGTCGTCGCGATATTCTTTCTTTCGCTGTCAGTCCTGACCTTCACGCTGTTCGTAATTGTTCTGTTTTGGGACACCTACCGTCTGCCGGTTATCGGCGGGATAGCGGCGGTTTATCTGATAATCGGCGGCGGTGCCGTTTTTGCAGCGCGCCGCCAAGCGGCGGCCAAACCGCGTCTGTTTTCCGCGAGTCTGGCTGAACTGACCAAGGATCGCGAGCGGTTGACTCCGAAATGAATCACACCGACCGCCTGATCGAGCTCGCGCGCCGCAAGGAACGCCTGATTACGCGCATCGAGCAGCAAAGAGATGCGATAGCGGGCGAGTGGCACGCATGGGAAAAACCGGCCGCGCTGATGGATCGCGTCGTCGCTTTCGTCGGCTTTCTCAAATCACACCCGGTATTGATTGCCGCCGGCGTCGCAGTGGTCGTCGCCTTGCGCTTGCATAAACTCAGGAGATGGCTCGGCCGCGGCTTGATGTTATGGCGGATCGGGCGTTCCGCCGGCACGTGGTTGCGCCGGCTGTTTGCATGACGGGTTCAACGACTGGAACGGTGACCGGGTGCGCCAGCGTCTGCAACAGATCAACGCTCAAACCATGGCGGCGTTGCGCTCAGTCCGCGATTTGACGGCGCGCGAGAAACAGTTTTTGCTGAACGAAATATTGCAGGTCAGGGGCTTGATGCCGCTGCTGATGAAGCCGCGCAACAAGCAGCGCTGGTCGCCGGCGGACCGGGCCGAACTGCGCACACATTTGCGGCGGCTGTCGTCCCTGAGTCCGTATCTGGTGGTGATGGTGCTGCCCGGGTCGTTTCTGATGCTGCCGGCTCTGGCGTGGTGGCTCGATCGCCGGCGCGGCCGTAATCGCGTCCAGCAGATGCCGGGCTAGCAGCGCCGGGTTCAAGCCGTAGCGTGCAATGATGTGGTATCTGGTCGGCCTGGTTTGGATCGCGTTTGTTGCCGGCGTTTTCTGGTTTTACAAAAACAAAAAAGCCAGGCTCGACACTGCGCGCGAACAGAAATTGGGACAGCTGTTATCGGAATTGCAGCGCGCCGTGCCGTCTCCCGTGCTTGCTGCCAATGCGGCGACCGCCGTTCAGGCGCCTGCGTCTATCCGGTTTGCGAAAAAGCCACGTTTGTTCGCGCCCAACGATGTACTGATTTACTACGTGCTGCGCGCCGGGCTCCCCGATCATGAAATATTTGCCAATATGTTATTAGGCGATCTCGTAGTGGTCTCGACGCCGGGATATGAAGCCGAACAAAAGATGAAACGGCTGGCAGCCGTCCGCGCCGATTTCGTCATCTGCAGCAAGCAGATGGAAGTTATCGCCGTGGCGTTGATCAATGGCGGCGCGGCAGCGGCGACAACCAGCCTGGTTGAAGAGTGTCTGCAAAGTACGGGCATCCGTTTGGTGCGCATTGATCCGACGACACCACCGAAACATACGCAGGTACGGGCGTTGGTTTATGGTGAGGCTTGAGCCGCGTTATTTAATCCCAGCCAATCGCGCACAGCCGGGATGCGGCTCAGGGCGAATTTCTCGACCAGTTTCACGATGATCGCCGAGGCGGCGAACAACGGCAGATAAATGCCGAGCAGCACGACGATCACGGCAAGCCCGGCCGAGAAGCGCGACCGCGCGCCGGGATCGGGTGCGCCGAGTACCCCGTGCGCGCGCCGGCGCCACCACAAAATCACCGAACTGACGCTTAACAGAAGCAGGCCGCACGCGGTCAGCACGCCGAGCAGCTGATTCGGCCAGCCGAACAGTTGCCCTTCGTGCGCCGCGATGCCGATGCCGACGATGCGATCGATCGGATGGCGGTCCTTGAAATCTTCGCGTTTCAATATCGCCCCCGTCTTTTCATCGAGTACGAGATTTACGCGCAACGGCCGGTTTTGCGCGTCCGACTTCGCGGTCCAATGGGTGGAATTTTTCATCGGCGGTGAAACGAGTACCGGTGGAGCCAGGTTGAGCGGACGCACCGTCGCGATCATCCGGTCGACTGCCGAATAATCCTGCGCGGCATTGCCCGAAGAACTCCATCCGGACATGGCCATATGTTCCGAGTGATCCGTGTGTTCTACGGCCTTGGCTGCCGTTTTTTCAGGCTTGGCGGCGCCGCTGGTCCAGTCCTGCTGCGCAACGGCCGTGCCGGTCAATTGGCGCACTTCTTTCAGGTAGCCGCCCCAGAATTTTGCCCACGGCAGGCCGGTCAACAACAAGAACAACACGAAGCACGAAATCCAGAAGCCGGTAACTGCGTGCAAATCGCGCCAAAATATGCGCCCATTGTTACTGTTGCTCAGGCGCGGATAAACAATACCGCCCAGGCCCTGGGCTTGCCGCGGCCACCATAAATAGAGGCCGGTGATGATCATGATGATCGCCCACGACGCCGCCAGCTCGACAATCACCGAACCGGTATCACCGATCAACAATTCTCCGTGGAGTTTGAAGATTGTCCGCATTAACCGGCCTTCCTCCGGCATCGTCTTCAATATCTGCAACGTCTGCGGATGCACGTAAACGCGGATCGCTTCCCCTTGGCGGTTGAGGATTACCCGCGCCGCGGCGTCCGGCGCCTGTGGCAATTCATAGGCGCGCAATGTGGTGCCCGGCACCGCGGCGAGCGCAGCGTTGACTTCAGCCGCCGCGCTGGCCGGCGGACCGGTCAGCACGAGATGGTCGTACGGTGCGTCGAGCCACGCTTCGATCTGCGGTTTGAACAGATAGATCGAGCCGGTGATTGCCAGCCACACGATGAACGGAACGCAGATCAGGCCGGCGTAAAAATGCCAGCGCCACACGGCCCGATAATCGGGCCATGGCTTGATTGGCATAGCAGGATTGGAATGCTCCATCTGAGTGTTCCTGAGTGTTGGTTAGAATTTCAAGCGCACACCGCCGAAGAAGGTGCGCGGCGTTCCCGCCCAGATCAAGCCGCCGGTGTTGGTGATGTTGCTGGCCGGATTCTGCAGCCCGGTCACTGCGCTGATGGTGTCCCCGGCATTGGATGAGGAAGCCACGTAGGTTTCATTGAACAGATTTCGCACCTCGAAGTAGAGGTTCAGGGCCGAAAAGTAATTGTTGTTCAAATCTCTGTTGTAATGCAGATTGAGATTGACCAAGGAGTAATCAGGTATTTTCAGCAGGTTCGCGTTATCCATGAAATAGCTGTCCTGATAATTGAAATCCACGAATGTCCCCAAGCCGCGTAACTCGCCGGTTGGCTGATCATATCCGAGACGCAAGTGCAGATATTGCGGCGCGACGCCCGGAATCTTGTTGCCCGAACGGCCGAACGAAGTCGAAAACACGCCGGCCTTAAGAATTTCGGTGTAATCGGTGTAGTACTGATCGTCGTAGAGATAGGACAGTGAGAGCAGCGCGCCGGGCAGGGCGTTCGGCAGCGGGTGCCAGTCGATCGCCGCTTCCACTCCGCGATGTACGGAGTGCGGAGCGTTGAACGTATAGGTTGCGTTTGGCGCGCCCAGGGGCGTTGCCTGGTTTACCAATTCGTTCGAGAACTGCTCGTAGAAGCCGAATACCGTGGCCTTCAGCGTGCCGGCGATGTTCCAGTCGGCACCCAGTTCGTAGCCAACATTGGTCTGCGGCTTGAGCTGCGTGTTGTTGGCGTTGGTGCCGTCCGGCGCGACGAACAGATTGGAAATCTGCGGTGTGCCGTAGCCGGTGGCGACCCGTGCGTGGAAATTCCATTCCTGATTCGGCTGGAAAATCAGTTCGGCTTCCGGCGCGAAGTTGAAGAAATTGCGATCAGCCGTGATTTGCGTCGTGGTCGGGCTGGCGGCGGTCGGATAGGTGAAATTGGTCGACAGCGCATTGATGGCGGTTTCTTCCACGCCAAAGCCGGCGACACCTTTCCATTGCGGGTTGAAAGCGATTTCTTCACGTGCCCGCGCGCCGTAATTCAGATGATTGCCCCAAGTGGTGTTGGTCAGGCCGCCGATCGACGCCTTTCCGCCCGGAGCGCCTGCGCCCGGAGCGCCGGTGCCGGGCGGCACGACGTTGAAAGTCTGCGCATTATTGTTTTCGTAGTTGGCGAATACGCCGACGTAATGGGCCGCATCCATTCCATACAACTTGCTGTTGGAAGAAATATCGCTGATCACGTTAAAGGAAGGATAAGTCCCGATCGCCGATGTCGTGCCGGTCGGCTGCTTGATGTCGCGATTGTCGAACACCAGCTGTGTGCGCCAGACGGTATCCGACGAAAGTGCGTGTTCCCAGCGCGCGCCGGCGATGGTGCGGCGGTCGCGGCGGCCCAGCCCGGCCTGATCGGCGCTGAGCGTCGCCGTTCCGCCGGCCGCGTTGAAGCCGTTCTTGTTGAGCGTAACGGAGGAACAACCGGTTGCCGCGGCCGTTGCGGCTGAATATACCGAACAGCCGTTTTGGTAGGGATTCAGATTGTACTGGTTCAAAGACAGGCGGATCGACAGATCGGTGTCCAAATCGTTGTTCACGAATTTGAACGTGTATTTGTCGGCCGCGGTTGGGGCATAGGTGGCGATGAAATTTTCCGTGGTCGTATTGAACCCGGTGTGGTCGGTGCTTCCGTCGCCCGATACGTGACTGGCAAATAACGTGTATTCGTGCTGGTCCTTTTTGTTGCCGACCGTCACGTACTCGTTGCGGTAGCCGTAGCTGCCGGCATCGAGGCTGAGTTCGGCGCCACGGATGTCGTCACCGGGACGGGTCTGGAAGTTGATGGCGCCGCCGGTTGCATAGTTGCCGAACAGCGCCGATGAGGGGCCCTGATATACGTCAATGTTACCGTAGGAGTGCGGGTCGATCAGATCGGTGCGTGCCAGTCCGTCCGGCTGGGTGACCGGGAAACCGTCCTCGAACACCTGAATGTTGCGGATGCCGAATGTCTGGCGCGCATTGGAACCGCGCACCGAGACCGAGATGTCGCGCGGGCCGTTGCCCTGCGTGACAGTTACACCGGGCGTCAACGTCAGCACGTCGCCGATGGTGAAGGCCGGCGAATTTTTGTACTTGTCGCGATCGACCGTGGTGACCGTCTGGCCGGACGGGCGCTCAAACACCTTTGGTTTAGTACTGATGACGACAACTTCCCCGAGCGTTTTTCCGCTGCCGGTTGCCGGCGCCACAGGCGCTGTTTCCACGGTGTTCGCAGTAGCAGGTGCGCCGCTGTCGAGCTGCTTCAACTCAGACTTGATAGCTTCAAGCTCCTGCAGCAATTGTGCTCGCTTTTGCGCCTTTTCGGCATCTGTCATCGCCGCGCTGTTGCTGGCGTTGCCTGAGCCTTGGTCGTCGGCGAGCGTGAAGAAGCTCGCAGACGTTAATAAGATTGCAATAATCAATGTAACGGTACTTTTTTTCACAATGTTCCCCTTGTTGAGTGAAAGGAAGTTCAAGAAACCTGCTGCAATGGCTTGTTCAATCGGATACACGACGACAATCAATAGTGCGATCATTTTTTTCTGCATGGTCTTCTCCCTGCTCGAAAAGATAAATCGGATGAGCCGCGTGCACGCATTGGCAGACGGCGGAATAAAAAACCGGAGGCCGCGATGGGTATGGAGGGGTGCGGGTGTTCCTCCGGAACGTAACTGGACGCACTGGGTTCCGTGTTCTGCAAAATCCGGGTCGTGGATGCTGGGTACGCTGTAATGGGCGCGTTCATAAAATGTCTCATCTGGCAGCGGGCGGTTCAGTGATGAACGCGATTTTTACGAGGCCGGCATTTTGCGCGGTGGCCATGACGTCGGTGACCTCTTCGTAGCGCGTATCGCGGTCGGCGCGCAGATGCAGTTCCGGCACGGTCGAACCGGATCGAACGGCCGCAGCGAAGCGCACCGCGAGTTCGTCGTGGGTGACGGCTGCGCCGTCCAGAAACAATCCGCCGTCTTTATTGATGGCGACATGCAGCACCAGCGGCTTATCATCGAGTTTTCTGCTGTCCACTCTGGGCAGGTCAATCTGCACCGCTTCGTGAAACAGCGGCGCGGTGATGATGAAGATCACCAGCAACACCAGCATCACGTCCACCAGCGGCGTGGTGTTGATCTCCGCCATCGGCTGCGCGCCGCCTCCTTCGAGAAATTCCATTTCCATCATCGAATTCCTTTAGATGCTCTGCGCTTTCGGTGCCGGGATAGATGAAGCTGTCCTGCCTGGGGATTCCCGGGGTTCAAGGCGGATGCCGGCGGCGAGATAGGCGTACAGCGCGTGGGCGAAAGCGTCGAGCTGCGCCAACACCAGCCGGTTGGCGCGCACGCACGCGTTATAGCCAAGCACGGCGGGAATTGCGACGAACAGGCCGCCCGCGGTCATGATCAGCGCTTCACCGACGGGCCCGGCGACTTTTTCCAGCACCACCTGGGTCGAGCCCGCCAGCCCGACCAGCGCGTGATAGATGCCCCACACTGTGCCGAACAGCCCGATAAATGGCGCGGTGGCGCCGATCGAGGCGAGAAAGGTCAGCCCTTGTTCGAGATGCGCCTGTGATTGCAGCATGCCCTGGCGCAGCGCCTGTTTGATGAAATCGCCGGCCAGAATGCCGGTTGCGATGTTGCGCAATGACTGTTTCTGGTGTTCGAGCGCGGCCTGCGCGCCGGTTTCTGCAATCAGTGCGAACATTCCGCTGCGATCCGCCTCATGCAGCGCGTCGATGGCGGCCGGCAATGCCGGCGCCGACCAGAACGCGGACAACGTGTTCGAAAACGACTGCCGGTAACGCCAGTGCGCAAGCGCTTTGCTCAGGATCACGTACCAGCTGATGATCGATAACCCGATCAGGATGATCGAAACGAAATGCGTGACGGCGTCGCCCTGCGCCCAGAAATGCATCAACCCTGTTTGTTCCGGCATGTGATTTCCTTTCCTTTCTTTTCTTCGTAGCGTGTTCAGGTGAGTTTGAAAGTGATAGGTACCAGCACCCAGTCTTCGATCGTCTGGAAGCCGCTGCGGGCGGACACGAAGCGCCAGTGACGTACTGCCGCCACCGCCGCCGCATCGAGCCTCGGATAACCGCTGCTGCGTTCGACATCCACTTCGCGCGCATTGCCGTCGATGCCGACCAGCACGCGCAGCATCAGGCGCCCCTGCTCACCGAGACGGCGCGACAGTGCCGGATATTCGGGCGACGGATTGTGCAGGTAATCGGCATCGAAGCGCGGCGGCGTACTTTGTGGTTCCACCGGCTTGGCATCGATAGAGATTGCCGGTGCCGTTTCAGCGGCAGTCGCAATGACTTCCGGCTTGGGAAGTTGCGGGATTTCCTGTGGCTGGGGGATTACCTGCGGTTTAGGTGGCGGCGGCGCCTTCTTGGGTTGGAGCGGCGCGGGCGGCGCTTCTTCAACGAGACGAACATCGAGACGCGACAGCACCTCGGCCAACTGCGGCCGCAGCGTGATGGTGGCCGCTATTACGAGCAGCGCCACATGCAGCCCGCAGATAAAAACGAGCTTGAACGCTTTTTCTCCAGCCGTCTCAAATGTCGCCAGTTGCTGGTAAATCATGTTGCTCTGCGGTTTCCGGGTAATGCGCGTATTGCAGCCGGCGCTCAAACGGATCGCCGTTGCGCGCGATGCGCCGCGTGTATGAAGCACGCGCAAACCGGTAAAACCACAACCTCCTGGAATCGTTAAATACTGTCGCGCTTCCTCAGCGGAATACGTGACGACAACCGGCAATATGACCGCCGGCCACCCGCTTCAGGACTTAAGCGGGAACAGGAGGTGCTTGAGAGTAGTAGGAAGCAGCCGGCGCGGAGGGCACCGACGCTGTAGTGGCAACTGCAAGTGGATGCTGCGTGAAAGATTCGATAGCGACGTTCGGAACCGATGTACCGCCGATGCCGGGCTGCGCGGCGCTCGCCGAGCACCATGCACAGTGAATCTGGTGCGCAATATGATGCGGACCGCCCGCTGGAACCCGATCATCGAGCGCGACGCGTTCCAGCTCGTGGGTGGTGCAAATTTGCGCGAGCACTTCAGGGTGCCCGCGATATTTGAACGCGGCAAACGTCGGCGACATCGCGCTGAACAGAACCGCGAACAACGCGATGGCAGCGATGCGCTTGCGATGAATAATGCGTAACATAACGGCGTGGATTCTAAAACACACGGTAAATGTCGGTCAACCGAATCTGCATGATCTTGACCAATATAAACAGGGACAACCGTTACATCCCTTTCATGTCTTTCATGTCATCGTGTTTTTCCATGGCCGCCGCGGCGCGCACCTGCGCTTTGACTTCCACCGTCTGGCGGTGCTTGTCTGTGCCTTCGATGGTCAGGGTCAATGGCACCGTCGCGCCAACTTTCAGCGGCTTGACGATATCAATCAGCATGATGTGATAGCTGCCCGGTTTTAATTCCACGGTTTTGCCGGCCGGAAGATCGAGCGCGTCGATGGGGCGCATCTGCATCACGTTGTTTTCCACCTTCATTTCGTGAATCTGCGTGGTCTTGGCGGCCGGCGAGCTGGCGCCGACCAGTTTTGCCGCGGCGTCACTTTTAATTTTCAAGTAAGCGGCGCCCGTGGTCTGTCCCGGTGCGGTGACTTTGACCCAAGCATCGGTGACGGTGACGGCGGCATAAGCGGGCAGCGTAATTCCGGCAGCGATGGCGAATGCAATGACGTTTCGAATCTTCATGATGAACTCCTGAATTTAAGTGCCGTGAAAATCGCGGCGGTTTTTATCATAAACCTTTTTGGTGCGCCGAGGTATGAACAGCCGCTGTTGCGCGGTGCAGCAAACCGGCGTATAGTCCGCGCCCATTCCGTTTTCTCCAGTAAATTTTGCAATTTGCTGAGCCGGAACCACACTGTGTCCGCCGTGCACACGAAAACCAGAGAATTCACGCCGCTGATGCTTGCCGCCGTTGGCATCGTCTATGGCGACATCGGTACCAGCCCGCTTTACGCACTGCAAGTCTGTTTCGACCCGCAGCGCGGCTTCGTCCTTGACGAGGCCAGCGTGCTCGGCATCCTGTCGCTGCTGTTCTGGACATTGACTGTCGTGGTGTCGCTCAAATACGTCGTGCTGGTGATGAGCGCCGGCAACGAGGGCGAAGGCGGCATTCTCGCGCTGCTGGCGATGGCGCTGCGCGGCACACAACAGCGTAGCCGCATCCGCTGGCTGATCATCTCGTGCGGCATTGCCGGCGCAGCGATGTTCTACGGCGACGCAATCATTACGCCGGCGATTTCGGTATTGTCCGCGGTAGAAGGTATCGAAGTCACGGCGCCGGCACTGGCACATTTCGTGGTTCCGCTGACGATCGTGATTCTGGGCGCGCTGTTCCTGCTGCAAAGCTACGGCACCGCCGGCATCGGCAATCTGTTCGGGCCGGTCATGGTGGTATGGTTTGTCGTCATCGGCGGCGTCGGCCTGGTGCAGGTAATCGGCAACCCGACGGTACTGCAGGCGATCAACCCCTCATACGGGTTGCATCTGCTCGCCGTCAATCCGGCGCGCGGTTTTCTGCTGCTCGGATCGGTGTTTCTCGCCGTCACCGGCGCGGAAGCGTTGTTCGCCGACATGGGGCATTGCGGACGCGCGCCGATCCGTGTTGACTGGTTCGGACTGGTGATGCCGGCGCTGCTGCTCAATTACTTCGGGCAGGGCGCGCTGGTGCTCGCGCATCCGGAGGCGATCAAAAACCCGTTCTATATGATGGTGCCGGTTTGGGGTGTGATTCCGCTGGTGGTACTGGCGGCCTGCGCGACGGTGATTGCGTCGCAGTCGGTGATTTCCGGCGCATATTCGATGACCAGCCAGGCGATCAAGCTCGGCTACGCGCCGCGGCTCGAGATCGATCACACCTCGACCAAGCACGTCGGCCAGATCTATATGCCGTTCGTCAACTGGCTGCTGTTTTTCGCGGTGGTGCTGCTGGTGGCCGGCTTCAAATCCTCGGGCGCGCTGGCTTCCGCCTACGGGATTGCGGTGTCCGGCACGATGATTGCCACGACATTGTTGCTGATGATCGTTGCGCGGCGCCTGTGGCGCTGGAATGTGGTAGCAGTCACGCTCATCATTGGCACGCTGTTGCTTGTGGATTTGGCCTTCTTTGCCGCCAATGCCACCAAGATACTCGAGGGCGGCTGGGTTCCGCTGCTGGTCGGCGTTGCCTGCTACGTTATTTTCACGACGTGGAAACGCGGCCGCGTCATCCTGTTCGAGCGGCTGGCCGAACAGGGCATCCCGCTCAGGCCGTTCATCGAGAGCCTGCTCGCCAATCCGCCGCAACGCGTGCCCGGAACCGCGATTTTCATGACCAGCACCATCGACAGCGTGCCGCATGCCCTGCTGCACAATCTCAAGCACAACAAAGTGCTGCATGAAAAATCGGTTTTTCTCAAAATCATCACGCGCGATGTGCCGGCCGTACCCGAGGAAGAACGTCTGCATTACGAAAAACTCGCCGAAGGTTTTTATCTGCTGGAGGCGAATTACGGTTTCAAGGAAGAGCCCAACGTTCCGCAGTTGCTCGAATCGTGCCGTGTCCGCTACGGGCTCGATTGCGACATGATGGAGACTTCGTTCTTTCTGTCGCGCGAGACCATCATTCCGAGTCAGCTCCCGGGCATGGCGCTGTGGCGCGATCATCTGTTCGCGTGGATGAACCGCAACGCGACGCGCGCGACCGACTATTTCCGCTTACCCGTCAATCGCGTCATAGAACTCGGCACGCACGTCGAGATCTGACGTATCGTCGGGGGGGGGGTCTAGTGGACCGGAAGCATCTCGAGTTGACCGTCGTGCTCGGTGTGCTGACCGCGTTCGCGCCGATGTCGATCGACATGTACCTGCCCGCGCTGCCGACGCTCGAGCGATTGTTCAACGCTAATGCGGTGCAGGTGCAATTCACTCTTGCGACGTTCTTCATCGGGTTTGCGATCGGGCAGGCGTTCTATGGCCCGATCGCCGACCGTTTCGGCCGCAAGCCGCCGCTGTATGTTGCATTCGCGCTGTTCATCGCGGCTTCTGTCGGTTGCGCGCTCGCGCCGTCCATCCATGCGCTCGCCGCGTGGCGTTTCGCGCAGGCGCTCGGCGCGTGCGCCGGCGTGGTGATTGCGCGCGCGATCGTGCGCGACTTGTTCGAGCCGCACGAGGCGGTGCGCGTTTATGCGGGGCTGATGCTGGTGATGGGCGTCGCGCCGATGCTGGCGCCGTTGTTCGGCGGCTACCTGCTGGTCGGGTTCGGTTGGCGCGCGATTTTCTGGGTGATCGCCGGGTTCGGCGTGATTTGCCTTGCACTCGCGATTTTTCGTTTGCCTGAAACGCACAGCGGCGAAGCGCCGCACCCATTCGAGCTTGGCCACATTCTCGCCGGTTACGGCCGGCTGCTCGCGCACCGCCGCTATCTCGGCTACGCGCTGACTGGCGGCCTCAGCTCGGCCGGCATGTTTGCCTACATCGCCGGTTCACCGTTCGTGCTGATCGATCTGTACCGGATACCGGCGCAGCACTATGGCTGGATATTCGGCAGCAACGCGTTCGGCCTGATCCTCGCCTCGCAGTTGAACGGCCGCTTTTTGCATCATCGTTTCGGCGGTGACGCCGTACTTTACGGCGCGAATCTGGCGCAGACGCTGGCGGGCATCGTTCTATTGTCGGCAGTGCTGACCGGCGTCGGCGGGCTGGCCGGAATTCTGGTGCCGCTGTTTTTCTATATCGCCTGCATCGGTTTCGTGATGCCGAATGCGACCGCGCTGGCGATGGCGCCGCACGGCAGAAACGCGGGCGCCGCATCGTCGCTGCTCGGCACGCTGCAATTCACGCTGGGAGCGGTTTCCGCCATCGTCATCGGCGCGATTCATAACGCGACCGCGCTGCCGATGGCGGCGGTCATCGCGGTATGCGGGACGCTTGGCCTGATTTTCCATCGCATGCTGGTCGGCACGCACCGGGTGCGCTAGGAACTCCTGGTTGCGAGCGACTCAAACCGCGGGTTTGTTGCGCTGGCAGCACATGCGACCAACGCTCCACTCGCCGCCGCCGGCCGCGGCCAGATAAAGGAATACAAAGCAGTAGAGTACCGCCGCTTCGCCGCCATTCAGCACCGGCCAGAATCCGTGGGGCGCATGCGCCATGAAATAGGCGACCGCCATCTCGCCCGACAGGATGAACGCCACCGGCCGCGTGAACAGTCCGATCAGCAGCAGAAAACCGCCGCCCAGTTCGAGTACGCCGGCCAGCCCTATCAGCGAGAACAAATGTACCTCGCCCATCGGAAAGGGCGCGGGAAAGCCGAGCAGCTTCATGCTGCCGTGCTGCATGAACAGAAACGCGGTAATGATGCGTAGGATGCTCAGCAGGCGCGGCGAGCAGTTGGCGAGCCAGTTACAGAAATTCTTCATATTTGCCTCCTTGGATTGGGAATTGCACCGGTTATGGTGACATGAATTTCAGGGGCTGAATATCGGCCGACTTCTCACGCGATCTTCCGTGCAGCCAGGCGCTTGACAAATCAACGGCTTAATCCGGACGGGAAAACGCGGAATTACGGTCGGAGGTCGGCTATCCGGTGACACCCTCAGCGGCGAAGCAACGGATGTCCAGGCCCGGTTGCGTGCGGTGGCGCAATGTTCAGCGCGCGAGTTCCGGATAGAGTCGGGCGGCGATCACCAGCAAAATCACAAAAGCGGCGAGCATGACGCCGAAATCCAGAACCAGGCCGTAACTGCTTTGTCCGCCCTCGATCATCAGCCCGCGCAACGCGTCGACCAGATAGGTCAGCGGATTGAACGTGGCGACGGTCCGCAGCCAGGGCGGCATCAGTTCCAGCGGGTAGATCGCATTGCTGGCGAAGAACAGCGGCATCGTCAGCACCTGCCCGATGCCCATGAAGCGCTCGCGCGTTTTCACGATGCAGGCGATCAGCAGGGAAAAGGTCGAGAAAATCGCCGAACCCAGAATGACGCCGCACAGGACGCCCGCGATCGCCGGGAATTTCCACTGAATGCCGATGTGCATGGTGAACGCGATCAGATAAATGATGCCGGCCTGGATCACTCCGCGCAGTCCTGCCGACAGCGCCTTGCCCAGCACCAGCGCGCTGCGATAGGCGGGCGTGACCAGCAGCTTGTGGACGATGCCGAGATCGCGTTCCCAGATCACGCCGATGCCGTAGAAGATCGCGCTGAACAGCACGCTTTGCGCGAGGATGCCCGGCGTCATGAACGCCAGATAACTCACGTTGCCGGTCGGAATGCCGCGGACGTGGCTGAATACCTGGCCGAAGATCATCAGCCACAGCACGGGCTGCACCGCGCGCGACAGCAGTTCGGTCGGATCGCGCAGCAGTTTTTTCAGTTCGCTTTGCGCGATCGCGCCGCTTTGATTCAGGAAACCGGGCATCATCGGATGTCAACCCAGACGCCGCAACGTGCGCCGCGTACTTTGAACGTCGCGATAATGGCCGCTTTCCTGAATGATCCCGCCGCTGTATTCGGCGAACACGTCATCGAGGGTCGCTTCCGGCCCGGCGGCGGCCTTGAGCTCGAGCGGCTTGCCGATGACGCCGATCCTGCCTTGATGCAGGATCGCAAGTTCATCGCACAGAACATCCGCTTCTTCCATGTCGTGAGTGGTGATCAGGACCGTCATGCCATGGCTCTTGCGCAGTTCCTGCAACCGGTCCCAGACGGTCCTGCGTGCGACCGGATCGAGGCCGATGGTCGGTTCGTCGAGAAACAGCACCGCCGGACGATGCAGCATCGCCTGCGCCAATTCGAGGCGGCGGATCATTCCGCCGGAATAGGTTTTGACGAGTTTGTGCGACACCTCGCTCAAGCCGATGAAATTCAGCACTTCCCCGATGCGGGTTTCCATTTGCAATCGGGGCATGCCGTAAAGCCTGGCTGAGAGTGAAAGGTTTTCGTATCCGGTCAGCGCGCCGTCGGCCGACAGCAACTGGGGGACGTAACCGATGCGTTTGCGCACCTCGAAGGGCGAACGGACGACGTCGAAGCCGGCGACTTTCGCGCTGCCGGCGGTTGGTGCGAGCAGTGTCGTCAACATCTTGATCGCGGTGCTTTTGCCGGCGCCGTTTGGACCGAGCAGCCCGAATATTTGCCCGGCCTGGACGCTGAGGTTGAGCTTGTCGACGGCGGTGAACGCGCCGAAACGCCGGGTCAGTTGCAGCGTTTCGATTGCGGGTGGGGTATTTTGCAGCATTGATGGTGGCAGAAGATTTCATACACGTTAAACGTTCTGCGGATTGTTGACAACTCCTGATACAAAAAATAAAAGATCACTCGACCGCGGCCAGTACGCAGAACGCGGCATACTTTGTAGATATGAATCGTGTGTTTCACATGGCATTGACGAAGTTGCGCGGCTTGTCCAGAATCGGCGGCACGGAGGATAACCATGACAAAACAATTTTTCCGGATTCAATTTCTGCTGGTCGTGTTGGCTGCGGGACCTGCAGCGGCATTTGCCGCCGGCATGCAGCCGGGCCTGTGGGAAATCACCAGTTCGATGGAGATGAGCGGCATGAACATGAAAATGCCGAGCTATACTTTTCAGCATTGCTACACTCCATCCGAAGTTTCGGACGCGAAGAAAATCGTGCCCAAGGACCGGGACAACAAATGCCGGACGACAGCCGTTACGCAGTCGGGCGATACGGTGTCCTGGAAAATGGCCTGTACCGGCGAGCATGCGATGACTGGAAGCGGCACCATCACGTTCGGCGGCAACTCCTATTCCGGCACCACGCAGATGAGCATGGCCGGCGAGGGCGGCATGCCGATGAACATGACGCAGAAGTACAGTGGTAAGCGGCTCGGAGATTGCGCAAAGTAAATTATTCGTTTCCCGCCGATCTTGGATCAGACAACGATGTGCTTATAATTCGTATGCTGGACAACAGAAAGTTTTCAATCAAGGTCTGCCAGATACATGGACGCGTCCGATCCGGATAACGTTGCGCCTGCTTCCGAAACATCACCCACACGTCGGCCACGGTTTGCGGCGCTGTGGCGCGTGATATTCGCAATAGCGCCCGCGCTGTTCACGGTCCTGCTTGGGGCATTTTTGCTTGCCGCCATCTATTTCACGCTGTTCGACTGGCAATGGGTGGCGTTTCTTTCCGGAATCCTGTTCGCCGCACTGCTCGCGCTGGCCAGCCGTACTTCGCGCACCGAATGGCTGATCGCGCGGCGTAACGCGCAGCTTAATCAGTTGCGGCAACGATGGGCGCAGGAAGCGGCTGCTCACAAGATCGCCGAGAATGCGTATCGCGCGACCGAAGAGAAAATGCGCCTGCTTTCGGACGCGCTGCCGACCATGTTGATATATGTGGACGCGAATCAGCGATTTCGTTTCCACAACCGCACTTATCGTGAATGGTGCGGGCTGCGCGAGGCGCAGATCAACGGACAGTCGTTGAGGGACGTATTCGGTAACGGTCTTTATGAGGAAGTACAGGACAAAGTCCTCAAGGTGCTTGCCGGCGAGCAGGTGAGCGACGAGCGCGTGCAGACGACGGCGAACGGTGCCACGCATCGCCTGCAGACCACTTATCTGCCGCACTTCGACGGTTCCGGCAAAGTGATCGGTTTTTTCGGGCTGATTGCCGATGTTACCGAACGCCCGATGGCGGCAGCAGCAACCCCCGCACCAGAGGCCGACATCGCCGCGGAACGCGATATCGGCGGACGGGCGCTGGTGGTGACCGATGCCAGCGGTCAGGCGCTGTATCTGAAGTCCATGACCGAGCAGTTGACCGGCTGGGACAACCCGGAGGAGCGTTTGCGCCAGGCGCTGGACGGCGATGAATTTCGGCTGTACTCCCAGAAAATCGTGACGGTGGCCGATCCCGCCGCATTCCTGCCATATTACGAAATCCTGATACGCTTGCAGGAGGAGGAAGACAATCTCACGCCGCCCGGCGCGTTCATTCCGGTTGCCGAGCATTACAATATGACGACCCAACTCGACTACTGGGTGGTGCGTAACGTCATTGATTGGCATTGCCGGTATCGCCGCGCCACGCCGTACTGGCAAAGCTCGATGTACAGCATCAATCTGTTCGCATCGACCATCAGCGATGCCGGTTTCGGCGCGTTCGTGCAGAAACAACTTGCCGCCAACGAAATGCCGCCGCAGGTACTATGCTTCGAGGTGGCCGAGGAGGAGGCCATCAACCGGCTCGCCGCCACCGCGCGTTTCATCGCCGATTTGCGGCGCATCGGCTGCCGGGTCGCGTTGGGCGGCTTCGGCGGCAGGAAAGTGTCTTTCGATACGCTGAAAAACCTGCCAGTGCATTTTCTGAAAATCGACGGCAGCGTTATTCGCGACATAGAAAACAATCCGGTCAATCTCGCCAAGGTCAAGGCCATCAACCGCGTCAGCAAGGTGATGGGCGTGCAAACCATCGCGCAGTTCGTCGAAAGCGGCGAAGTCCTGAAAAAGCTCGCCGAATTCAGCATCGACTACGCGCAGGGTTTCGGCATCGGCCGGCCGCAGCCGATCGAGAAGCTGCTGGCGTGAGACGGTAACAATTATCCCCGGACGGAAAGGCGCTCTAAATGCACTGTGCGAAGCGCGCCCTTAAGGGCTGGGCCGCGACTCAGTAGTTGTATTGAGTGGTGTTGAGGAAATACACCACGTCGTCGATGTCCTCTTTCGACCAGTTCAGGTTCTGCTGTCGCTGCCAGAGATCGACGATCGCGCGCAGGTCGTCAAGATTCTGCGGCCAACGCTGCTTGCGCGAATGGACCTTGATGCTGTGACAGAACTGGCAATGGTTTTCATAGAGCGCTTTCCCGCGTTCAAGATCGGCCCCCATCGCTGATGAACTGCCCGCGACTGCGAACAGGACGGCACTGATGATTGATTTGTTGATCGGCATGGAAATGTATATTGACGGCCTGCTTCCAAGCCGGATTTCATTATGTCGGGGGCTCTAAACTAGCTGAAAACGGGGATTTTGACCGTACGGCCCGGTCGCTATCAGCCTGGTGCCAGATAAGGTTTTTGACGGGCTGCCCATTCTTTCAGCGCGGCGAGCGTATTCGCCACATGATTGTCGGGATTGAGGTCGGTATAGGAATAAAGAATTTTCCCGTCCGGTGCGATGACGTAAGACACGCGGTTTGCGAGCTCGGGGTTCCTGTCCAGCACTGCGTCGTAGGCCTGCATGATGTTTTTGTTCTCGTCGGCCGCGACCGCGAATTTGCTGCGGCATTCGCTGACCGAAAACTTGACGAGCTTGTCGATCGGATCGTGCGAAACGCCGATCACGGTGGCACCGAACGCTTTGTACTTATCCATGGCTGCGGCGAAATCGTGCGCCTCGATAGTGCAACCCCTGGTGAACGCGGCCGGATAAAAGTAGAGAACCACCGGTCCCTTTTTAAGCGCGGCGGCGAGCGAGAAGGTGAAGGTTTTTCCGCCGAGCGAAGCCGGCGCCGAGAAGTCCGGCGCCTGGCTGCCCGCGCTGAGCGCCGCGTACGCCGGTATCGCAACGAGCATGCCGGCGAGCGTTGCGGTTAGTAATAGTCTCATGGCAGTTTCTCCTTATGTGCCTGCAGTGCCTGCAAACACCTAGCAATTATCATGATACGCGAAAACCGCGCTGTTTCACGGATATGACAGTAGGACGATGATTCCTGATATTTTCAGGAAACTCCAATCCGGATATTCGTTCTAATCGGCAACGCGCGTATCATGTAGATGCGCTGCAATGTGCTGCGTGGATCGGGCAGCGCCAGGATTAATCCTCGACCCGGGCATTTCGGAGTTACAACAGACAACCAAATGGAGATTCCTATGAAGAACAAACCATCATTTCCTTACTTATCAGCGGGGGCGGCCGCAGTCATGGGCTTGCTGCTTTCATTACCCGGCGTGACCGTCGCGTCCGCCGTGACGCCCGTGATCCAGGCGCAGGCGGACACTTCCGCGCCGGCGACCACGCCGCCCGCCAAGTCCGCCATGCCGGAGAAAGCCCATGCCAGGTTGAGCGCCACCGACCGGGCGGAGATCCGCATCAAGGATCTGCATGCCAAGCTGAAGATCGCGCCGGCTCAGGAAACGCAATGGGAGGCAGTTGCCCAGGCCATGCGCGACAACGCGGCGACGATGGAAGACCTCGCCGGGAAACGGGCGGCCAGCGCCGGCAGCATGAACGCAGTGGATGATCTCAAGTCCTATGAGCAGATCGCCGAAGCGCACGTCGACGGCCTGAAGAGTTTTATCCCCGCCTTCGAGGCGCTCTATAACACGATGTCGGATGATCAGAAGAAAATCGCCGATGCGATGTTTGAGCACCAGCACCACGGCGGGAAAATGAAAAAAGAACCCAAGAGCAAATAACAGAAATTTTGATAACCTCATCAATCGAAAGACACCATCATGAAACACTTACTGCAACGACTTGCTCGGTCAGCCGGTGTGTATGGATTGGCGATGATCGTTCTTGCCTCGGCGATCGGCTTCGCGGCTGATTCTGCCTTCGCGCAAGGGCATCGTCGTCCGCCGCCACCTCCACCGCGCGCTGCCCATAACATGTATTACCGTCATTATCATCACCCCTATCGCTACGCACCGCCGCCGGTAGTTTACGCACCGCCGCCGGTAGTTTATGCACCGCCGCCATCGGCCGGGATCAGCCTGTTCCTGCCGATCGAGATTCGTTGAGAAAATCGGCGCGCGCTCTTTCAAAAGCCACCCTCGCGGTGGCTTTTGTTTTGAGTGCCCTGATATTTCTTGCATCAGCATCCCGCTGTCCGCCAATCCTTCCAAATAAATAAATCCTGGCCTCTAAGGTAACACCGCGTCCCCCGACGGAAAGGGGCGGCGCCGAATGCGCCGGTTTTTCGAATGCCCGCGGCGGCAGCGAGGCCGCGTGATGGGCTCCACAGCGGTTCAGGTGGCCGCAGCCGGCTCTTTCCACTCGGTGTTATGCTCGAAGAACCATTCGTGTCCCTTCAGCATGTAGTTCCAGTACATCAGCGGCAGTCCGGTTTTTTTTACCCACCAGTAGAGACTGCGTTCCTTGCGCGGGTCGAGAGAGAAGGTCGGTGTTACTTTGCCGCCATAAATGAATTCAGCCATGATCACTTTGCCGTACGCGGTGGTCAGCGGGCACGAGGCATAGCCGTCGTAGCCTTCCTCGATCCTGCCGCCGCCGATCAGATGCAGCAGGTTTCGCACCACCACCGGCGCCTGCTTGCGGATCGCCGCCGCGGTCTTTGAATTCGGCGAGGATCCCGCATCGCCGAGACCGAAAACGTTCGGATATTTCACATGCTGCAGGCTGTGCTGATTGACTTCGACGTAGCCGGCGGCGTTGGCGAGAGGGCTTGAGCGGACGAAATCCGGAGCGCTTTGCGGCGGCGTGGCGTGAAGCAGGTCAAAACCCAGTTCGACGGTTTGCCCTTCCTTGTCGCCGCCGACGACTTTGAAGGTGGCCTTGCGGTTGGCGCCATCGACCGCGACAAGATTGGTCTGGAAGTGGACGTTGATGCCGTATCTGTCGGCGACCTTCTTGAGTTCCCTGGCGAAGAGCGGCACCGCAAACATGCCCGGCGCGTGCGTCAGGAAATGCAGCTTGCAATCCTTGAGGACACCCTTGCGGCGCAGATAGTCGGCCGCAAGATAGGCGATTTTTTGCGGCGCTCCCGGACATTTGAACGGCAGCGGCGGCTGGGTAAAAAGCGCCGTTGCGCCGGGCTTGAGGCCGCGCAGGTTTTCCCAGGTATATTCGGCGTACTCCGGCGCATAGTTGCTGGAGACGCCGTTCCTGCCGAGCGTGCTTCTCAATCCTGCTACCTGGTCCCAATTGAGTTGCAGGCCGGGGCAGACGACCAGGTAATCATAGGTAAGTCGCCGTCCCGACTTCAGTTCCACCGCATTGCGGGCGGGGTCGAGCACAGTTACCGCGTCCTGAATCCAGGAAACCTCCGGCGGGATCAATGCGGCTTCATCACGGCGCGTCGCGGCAAGACGGTATGCCCCGCCTCCGACCAGCGTGAAAGCGGGCTGATAATAATGAGCGGTCGAGGGTTCGATGATCGCGATGTCGAGAGCGCCGCCGCCCCTGCGGCGCAGACTTGCGGCAACCGTGATGCCGGCCGCGCCACCGCCGACGATCAGGACTTGATGATGTGTTTTATCGGTCATTGCCATTCTTCCCTTCAAGGTTAAAAGCGCCGCCGCCGCCGCGCTGCGCGCGCATCGGCTGTGGCGGCGTGGTCATCCATAAGCAGGTGGATTAAGCGGCAAGCTTCATTACGCGCAGCCGTTTGCGGCGCTGTTCCGCGTGCCAGAGATCGTATTGCGTTTGATGGTTAAGCCAGACCTCGGAGGAGGTGCCAAGCGCAATAGACAGCCGGACAGCCATCTCAGGGCTGATCCCGGAACGATGGTTGAGGATCGCGGAGAGGGTCTTGCGGCTGACTCCCAGCGCCTTGGCTGCTTCAGTAACAGTCAGGCCCAGCGGCTCGATAATGAGCCCCTTGATGACTTCTCCCGGATGTGGCGGATTGTGCATGCGCATGATCATTCCTCTTGGTAGCAATCCTCGTAATCAACAGCAGCGGCATCTTTGCCTATGAAGCTAAAGGTGACGCGCCAGTTCCCGCTGACCTTTATTGCCCACCAAGTACCAGACCGTTTGCCCTTTAGCGGGTGAAGTCCGAGGCCGGGTAAGTCCATATCCTTCGGGGATGTGGCGGCACTCAAATGGGAAAGAAGCAGCCGGAGCCGTTCGGCTTGCTGCGGCTGGATGCCCGCTTTCGATCCCGTTTCGAAGAACCTGGCCAGTCCTTTATGGGTAAAACTGCGGATCACTTTCCAAGTGTAACTAATATGGTTACATCGGACAAGGGTTATTATCGGGTGGGGAAACCCATGTGGTTGAGAATTTTGGTAGTGGGCTGCTTTGCCCCAGACCCTTCCTTCAAGGGGGCGGCGCAGCGCGGATTAAGTTGGCTGCGTTTCAGAAAAAAGCCGCCGCGAGGTGGCTTTTTGTTTTAATGATTCGGTACTGGATAAATCGAATAAAATACGGGCTCACAATCTAGAGCGCAGCTTAATGGGAAACCGCGGTCTATCTCCTTCGATTTCCTTAAAATCCCGGCCTGTAAGGTAACGCCGCGTCCTCCGACAGAAGGGAGCGGTGTTTTCCGGCGTATTCATAAAAACGCCTCGGAGAACCGCTGGAGTAGAATTCACTTACAGACAAGGAGCCTGCAATGAATACCAGAATCGCATTGTTGTTGGCAGGAGTATTGGTTGCCGCGGGGAGCGGCATCGCGCGCGCCGATGATGCGACACCGGCCTCCGACAAATCCGTGCCGGAGCAACTGGTGGACACCATGACCAAGCTCGCGCATGGCCCGTACAAAGGATATCGCGCCAACCACGCCAAGGGCATCATGGTCAGCGGCACGTTTACGCCGGCTGCCAGCGCCAAGGGCTTGAGCAAGGCAGCGCATCTGCAAAAGGGCAGCATTCCGGTACTGGTGCGTTTCTCCGACGCCACCGGCGTGCCGAACATTCCGGATGCCAGCGACAACGCGAATCCGCACGGCATGGCGATCCGCTTTCAACTGCCGAAGGATGAATCCACCGACATCGTTGCCATTTCCGTCAATGGTTTTCCGGCGGCGACACCGGAAGAATTTCTGGGTTTCCTGAATGCCGTCGCCGCCAGCGGCCCCGATGTGCCGAAGCCGACGCCCGTCGAGCAGTTTCTGGGCGCGCATCCCGCAACGCTGAAATTCGTCACCACTCCCAAACCGGCCCCGGTGAGCTTCACGACACAGGCCTTTTACGGCGTGAACGCATTCATTTTCACCAATGCCAAGGGCGAAACCCATTACGGCCGCTATCGCATCGTGCCGCTGGCCGGCGAGAAAGCGTTGACCGCGGAACAAACGGCAAAAGCCAACCCCAATTATTTGTTCGAAGAATTGCCGGCGCGGCTCAAGAAAGGAGCGGCGAAATTCCGCATTTCAGTCCAGTTGGCCGGCAAAGGGGATAACGTTAACGATGGCACCGCGGTGTGGCCGGATGATCGGCCGCAGGTCGTGCTCGGCACGTTGACACTGAAGAAAGTGCTGCCCGACAGCGCGCAGGTCGAAAAGTCGCTGATGTTCAGCCCGCTCAATCTGGTGGATGGCATCGGCGCCTCCGATGATCCGATCCTCGCCGCGCGGCCAGCGGCGTATGCGATCAGCTACGGGCGGCGCAGCGCGGATTAAAACTTTCTTCTTCGAACAACAAAAAGCCACCGCAAGGTGGCTTTTTTGTTTTAATGATAGGATAAAAACAAATGCTAAAGCGTTGTAAATCAATCTTGAATTTAATGAGGAAATAGGGTGTCTGCCACATGAGATTCACAGGCTAAGGGGGCACAAGGGGAATTTGGTTGAGATACCTATGCTTGCTTATCAACTAATTGTGATTCTTTGAGAAATACTTACATGGAAAAACGATATCAAGTTTTTGTCAGTTCTACATATGAGGATTTAAGAGCCGAACGCCAAGAGGTTATGCAAGCCTTATTAGAGTTGGATTGCATACCAGCGGGAATGGAACTCTTTCCTGCAGCAAACGAAGATCAGTGGACCCTAATTAAGAAGGTTATTGGAGAATGTGATTACTACATTGTTATCTCTGCTGGTAGGTATGGCTCCATCGGTCCAAAAGGCCTAAGTTACACAGAGATGGAGTATCAATATGCTATGGAAATTGGGAAGCCAGCAATCGCTTTTCTGCATAAAGATCCTCTCAAGCTAAAAGCTGCATTAGTTGAGCAAACTGATGATGGTAAAGCCAAGCTGAATGCGTTTCGTGAATTTCTTCAAAAGAAAATGTGTAAGCATTGGGAAACGGCGGCCGATCTCGGTTCGGTAGTCAGTCGAAGCCTTGTCCGCTTGATGAAATCTGAGCCAGCTGTAGGCTGGATCAGGTCTGACGAAGCCACGGAAGCTTTGGCTGCACCCGAAGTTCTTCGTCTAAGGAATCGGATTGAGGAGCTAGAGGGCCAGCTAGAAGCGGTGAGATCGTCCGCTCCTTCAGGAAGTGAGAAACTGGCGCAAGGCTCCGATATTTTTTTGGTAGATTTCAGCTTTGAGACAACGGCGGAGGACGGCCAAGAATGGAATTGGACCTACAGCTGCGAAATTTCTTGGGACGATATTTTTTACGACCTTGGTCCAGTCATGCTCAATGAAGCAACTGATTCGCAGATTCGACGTTCACTCAATAATTCAGTGCGCGAACGATCAAGAAGCGTCCGGCGGAAAGATGCGCAGTTGAAAGGTCATAAGCAGGCTAGATCATTTTCTGTTTTAGAGCATGATTTTCAGACGATCAAGATTCAATTGCGCGCGCTCGGGTTGATAGCAAGAAGCCAGCGTCAACGAAGTGTCACGGATTCAGCTACATATTGGTCACTAACGCCCTACGGGGACCAAGCTCTAACGACATTGCGTGCAATCAATAAAGATGACCATTTAGTAAGTCTGACTGAGTCAGAGGAGGAGCAAAATGATGATGAGGAATGAGCAAGAAGAAATCTAAGGGGGGCGCTATTATTAATATAGACGTTAATGAGCGTGTGCCGTATGTGCCGGCGAATTCCGCTTAGGAGTAAAAGGGGTCAGACCACTATTACTTAGTCGCAGCAGTTCGTAAAAACAAAAAGCCACCGCAAGGTGGCTTTTTTGTTTTGCAAAGATGGTGGAGGTGGGCGGGATCGAACCGCCGTCCGCAAGTCCTCTACAGCCAGTTCTACATACTTAGCCTGGTCATTTAGTCTAACCGCAGGCACGCCGACCGGCAGGCTGGCATGCGGCGAGTCACCTTGGATTTAATGTTGTGCAAAGTGACCCTGCCCAACACGATCTGATGTGTATGGCGCTGCTGCGGGTTACCCCGCCTGACCCGTCAGAAAATCAGTGCAGCGTCCGGCCGGTATTAAGCGGCTAGAGCAAAACGCTCGTCGTTCGCGTTTAGTAGTTTCCAGTTGTATTTACGAGGTAGCTGGTCCTCGGTATGCCCTGTACCGCTTTGTAACCCACGTCGAAACCAAGTTCA